>SXGS01112442.1_pt1 | contig 54203 bp, 55 predicted proteins | sample 3174681 | NCBI WGS metagenome assembly SXGS01 (sample SAMN11356861, study PRJNA531348) | freshwater metagenome | isolation source: freshwater sample F1-80 | place: China: Fuxian Lake, Yuxi | collected 2017-12-25
ACCCGCAGCCGCCCCGCCGACCGCAGCGCCGCCTCGCTCCCGTGCCGCTCGAGATCTTCCAGCGAATAAACCTCGGCCCGGATAAATCCACGCTCGAAATCCGTGTGAATCACCCCGGCGGCCTCCGGCGCGGACGTTCCCCGGTGAATCGTCCAAGCCCGGATTTCTTTCGGGCCCGCCGTGAAATAGGTCTGCAGGCCGAGAAGCTGGTACGTCGCGCGCGCCAGCGTCGCCAGACCCGGCTCCGGCAATCCGAGTTCCGCCAGGAACATCGGACGGTCGTCTGGGTCCATTTCCGCGATTTCAGATTCGATTTTCGCGGAAATGACCACGCAGCCGGCACCGATCTTTTTCGCCAACGCGGCGACACGCTCGACTTCCCGATTGCCGCCAAGGCCGGGCTCGTCGACGTTGCAGACGTAGAGAATGGGCTTCCCGCTCAGCATTTCTGCGCTTTGGGCGCTCGCGCGCTCCTCGTCCGTTGCCCACACCATCGCACGCGCAGGCTTGCCAGCCGCCAACGCCGCGACCAACTTCTCGGCGACGTCCCGGTGAATCGCCGCCTCGCGGTCTTGCCCCTTCGCCGCCTTCCGCCACTTGTCGAGCCGCTTCTCAGCCGCCTGCAGGTCCGCAAGCAACAGCTCCGTCTCGATGGTCTCGATGTCGCGCACCGCGTCCACCGTGCCGTCCACGTGCACCACGTCCCCGTCATCGAAACAACGGACCACGTGCAGGACAGCGTCGACGCTGCGAATATGGCCGAGGAATTGGTTGCCCAACCCCTCCCCTTCGCTCGCCCCGCGAACCAGACCCGCGATGTCGACGATCTCGACGACGGCCGGGATGATCTTCTCCGTCGGAATCACCCGAGCCAGCCGCTGCAGCCGCGGGTCGGGCACCTCGACGACGCCCGTGTTCGGCTCGATCGTGCAGAAGGGGTAGTTGGCCGCAGCCGCCCCCGCCGACGTCAGCGCGTTGAACAGCGTGCTCTTTCCGACATTTGGCAGCCCTACGATGCCCGCCTGCAGCGCCATGACCCCTCCGGCGGCCGGCGTCTAGCAGGCTGCCGCCCAAAGGCCAAAGCGCCGCCCGCGCGCCCGCGCCCACCTGAGCGGCGCTCGCTGCCCGCCCGCCAGCGCGGTAGCCGCGCCCATGACCACCGCCGGTGAACCCGAGAAGTGGGACGCGACGTGGCGCGACGCCGACCGCCTCTACACGCGCAACCGCCCGACCTCCTTGCGCCAGTTCTGGCACCGCCTGTACGCCCAAGACCTCTGGGCCGAGATCACCCGCCGCGGCCTCGGTCCGACGCCCCACGTGCTGGAGCTCGGCAGCGGACGCGGCACCACCTCGATGTACATGGCCGCGCGGGGCTGCCCCGTCACCCTCGTCGACCTGTCCCCCACCGCGCTGGAGCGAGCCGCCGCCGCCTTCCGCGACGAAGTCCTCCCCCCTCCGACGCTGGTGGAGGCCGACGTCCGTGAGACCGGCCTGCCTGACGCCATCGCCGACGTCGTCGTCAACATCGGTCTCCTCGAGCACTTCGACGACCCCTTGCCAGTGCTCCGCGAGTCCGTCCGCCTCCTTCGCCCAGGCGGCCTCCTCTTTCTCGTCGTCGTGCCCCAGATGGACGACGCCCGTCGCCGACTGAGCCGCGCCCTCTTCACCCCCTGGCGCCTCCTCCCAGAGCCCCTCAAGGCACGGTTCCGGCGCACCCCCGCGCCTCGCACGACCTTCCACCGCACGGCCTACGACCGCGAGGCCTGGCGACGCTGGCTCGCCCAAGCCGGCGCCAGCGACATCGAGGTCCTGCCCTACAACCCCTACATGCCGACCTACAAACAGCCGCCATTAGAACGCTGGCTGACCGTCCCCGCCTACCAACTCCACCATCTGTGGCTCCGGGGCCATGGCCTCGCGACGGACCCGCGCGTCGCCCTCTGCGACCTCCTGCTCGCCAGTCGGCCATGACGCCCGTCCTCGAGGCCGTCGGCATCTCCCACACCTGGATTCGTGTGGCCCGTGACATTCGCGTCCTCGACGGCGTCAACCTCGGCCTCCCGGCCGCCAAGATCGCGGCCCTCCACGGAAGCCCGGGGAGCGGCCGCTCGACGTTGCTCCGCATTCTTGGCGGTTTCGAACCGCCGGGCGAGGGCGCCCTCCTGCTCGACGGTCAGCCCGTCCAAGGCGACGACGTCCCGACCCGCGCCGCCGCCATCGCCCGTCGCGTTGGCAGCCCGGGGTCCACCCCCCATCCCCGCTGGGGCGCCCTCACCTTCGTCGCTTCCGGCCTGGCCCTCCAAGGCGTCCACCGTGAAGAGCGCGAGGAAAAGGCCCGCCTGGCCCTCGAACGCGTCGACTTCGCACGCGTCCAGAACGCCCTGCCCGACGAATTCGACGCCTGGGGACGCATCCGCCTCACGTGGGCCCGTTGCCTGGCGGAAGGCGTCGCGCTCCTGCTCGTCGACCAGGCCCCCATCGACCGCTCGCTCGACGCCATGCGCTGGGAGCTGCTCGTCCGTTTGCGCGACGAGACCGGCCTCGGCGCGCTGTTCATCCCCCGCTTTGCCGACGTCGGCCGCGAGGCCGACGCCCGCTACGAAATGGCGTCAGGGCACCTCAAACGGCTCTGAGACGGTCCAACACCGCCAGTCGTCGCCCTGCCAGCTCCGAGGGCTCCGAACGCTGGGGCGCGACGGTTGCGGTCCGCTGACCGACGCCGGCGCGAACTGGATGGGGCACGGAGTGGCCTGGATGAGGCGGGGCGTTACGAAAATTTCTGCCCGGACCTTTCCTTGCGTCGTCCGCAACGAAAGAAACCTTGGCAAGGTGACCGGTGACGCCGCATCCAAGGAGCGGGACCCTGACCCGGGTCAGCACGGCCGACGAGCCCTTCGACGCGTTCGTCCCGGCGCCGCTTCCGCCTGCTCCACCGCTCGCGCTCACCGACGACGACCACGACCTCCTGAACCGGGCCAGCACGGCGCTCGGGCGCTTGGACGGCCTCGGGTTCTTGCTGCCTGACCCGCACCTGTTCGTGTATCTGTGGGTGCCGAAGGAGGCGGTGTTGTCGTCCCAGATCGAGGGCACGCAGTCCTCCCTCTCGGACCTCCTGCGGCACGAGATCGCCGAGGCGCCCGGAGTCCCCCTCGACGACGTCCGGGAGGTGCCAACTACGTCCGCGCGCACTTTGCGCCCGCTGCGGCCCACCACGGCCGTCTCTGAAGCGAGGCTTAAGGACGCTGCGGAAATGGCGCGGCGCGAGGACGAAGCGGGCGGACGAACGGCGGCAGCGCACATCCCGTCGTATTCCCTCACAGCCCTCGGACCGTCAGGACGTGGCCGCTGTGCGCGTCGAAGTACGTCGCACAGGCGTCGCAGCAGAAATGCAGGGATTTTCCGCGCAGCTCGCGACGTGGGGTCGTTTCTGAAACGGTGAAGGCTGCGCCGCTGACCGGACACAGGGTCTTTTGGCCGACGACGGTTCCAGGCTGAGGGGCGATGTCCGGCGAACTGCCGGTGCTGGATTCCCCTCAACCTCCAGAACACCCCTCGAAGGCCGGGTCGATCGGTTCCCAAGGCGGAATCGTCTGGCCGGCCGAGACGGTCGCCATGGGCGGAGAGCGCTCGGGTTCACAGGCAAATGTTGCCATCAGCATCAGGTACCGCGGGTTCATCTCGGCCTCGAGCATAGGCGCGTCCTAACCTCCGGGTGGCGTACTCCAGGCTGCGCCGACCGCAAGCCTCCGGGCCGCGCCCCCTACCCTGTGCGCGTCCGACGCGTGAGCCACCTCGCGGAGCACCACCGGATTCGGCTCGCGCGACGTGCGAAGGGTCACCCCTTCGACGCATACTGACGTCAGGGGAGCCGCACCCGACAGCGATCGGCGTAGTCGGTGGGGCATGCGGCCGTCTCCAGCCACTCGACGCGGAGCTGCTCCAAGCCCACGGCGTGGGCCGGGTCGGCCGAGGCCTCGATCCAATCCGTCATCCACTCCATTTCCGCGGCCGTCCCCACGTGGCTGTTGTAGAAGCCGCCGATCATATCGTCGAGGACGTCGGCGCCTACGAGGTCGGCCACCTCGCCGTAATAGCAGGCACCCTTCATATAGGTCGCCAAGGACCACAGGTCGTCGTGGATGAAATCGGTCAGGCTGCAGCCTGCCGGCATGACCACCGGATTCGCGTACCCACCCGCCTCCTCGCACGACGGGCGAAGGAAGAAGTCGACGTAGTAGGGCCAAAGGTCCGGTCCACCGACCTCCTGGACGGCCCGGGCCGTGATGTAGGTGTTCGTGCCCTCCGAAAGCACGAAGTCCTCCCAACAAGCGATGCGGACGCCGTCACCGAACCACCCGTGACCGGCCTCGTGGACCTGCGCCTCCACGTCATCGAGGTCGAATGTCCCCACGTGCGAAATCGGGTGGTGTTCCATGCCGCCGTAGGAGTCCCAACCCCAGTCGACCTCCACGGTCCCGTAGGTCGGACCAAAGGAATACGGACCGTAGTTCTCCTCGAAAAAGTCAAAGGCGTCGAGCAGGTAGGCTGTGCCTTGCTCGGCGCGGGCGCGGCCGTCTGGCTCGTCGAAGTACCAGGCGGTCAGCGTCGTCCCGGCCGGTGTTTCGCCAAGGTCGAGCTGGACGTAGTCGCCAAGCGCGATGCCCGGCATGTAGGCGGGTCCTTCTCCGAAACTCGCCGTGGGGAATATGGCCACGAGGCCGTCGGGTACCCCCGTGATTTGCATCGTAAAAGCCACGCCGTCCGTGGTCGAAGGGTCGCACGGGTAGAGGTTGCCACAGAAATACGGCCAGATGAACGAGACGCCAAGAGACGGCATCCAGCCATCGAATTGCCACGCCGAGCGGGTCGGAAACGTGTAGTCGACGACAATCGTACTGGCGGCCGTGCCCGTCGAAAGCTGGAGCATGCCGTCGACCGTGTCCAGCGGCGCCGCCACGCCATCGACCGTCACGGAGCTCAGCGTCAACCCGGAAACGTCGAGGACGACCGTCTGGGTCAACGTGTCGGGCTGAACCTGCAACGTGGCGGTGCCGGAGAGCAGGGTCAGGTCGAACTCGAGGTTCACGGTCTCGATGTCTTGCCCAAGCACGGGGACTGTGGTCGGCGGCGGCGTCGTGACTGTCGGCGGCGTCGGGTCCGGCGTTGGCGGCGGTTCGGATGGCAACGGCGACTGGGTGGGCGGGGTCGTCCCAGAGGGCGTGCCCACCGCAGGGCCAGCGTCGTCCGCCACCGGACCGCAGGCGAGGGTCGCCGTGATCCACCAAGTGCCCAGGTTCATGGCACGCTCCGCGAGGCCGGGCGCGTAACCGGGGACGCGGGCCCGCCCAGGCGGCGTCCAGGGCGGAAAAGGGGGTGTACACCAGGTGACGCCGGTTCGGCACGAGGACGGCGGACGGCCGCTACGACATGGCCTCAGGGCAACTCAAGCGGCTCTGAGACGGTCCAACACCGCCAGTCGCCGCCCCGCCACCGGCACCGCTGTTCGCCGGGACCTGACACCTCCTGCTCGACGGCCACGCCACCCAACAAGCGCACCGTGCAGGCCTCCGTTGCGCGCGGGAAGGTCGCCCGCCCCCCGACGAGCGCGACCCGCCCACTCGCTTCCCCGCAGGTCCAAACCAGTCCGTGAAAGGGCCCACCGTAGACCATCACCTCCACAACGGGGCTCCCTCGGGTCAGCGTCGGCCTCGATGGCGTCGATTTCGTAGCGACCGGGGCGAGGGTCGGCGCCGGCGTCTCCGCCGAGCGCTCGGCGGGTTCCACGGGCCGGGCGGGGCGCGACACCGCCCACAACGCGATGCCGCCCCCCACGCTCGCAGACGCGATCGTGCCCGCCGCCAGCGCCACCAATCCCCAGAACCATGACGTCGGCGGCGGGCGCTCCTTGGGTGGGGGTGCCCCCTGCAAGGTCAACCATCCGGTAGGGTCCCCCTTCGCGCCTTGGAACACAGCGGCCTCCGGGATTAGCAGCCCTCTGGGGAACCGTAGGTTCCTGTCGTCCTCCGGGGGGAAACGATGACGGTCCTGTGCTGGTTTCTGATTTCGATGCTCCAGGGTTGCGGGACCGCACCAAGCGAGGCGCCCGTTCCGGAATTGCCGCGGGCCTCGGGCAGCGAGGCGCGCGCTGAAAAGGCGTCGGCGCCATCGGCCAGGAAGAAGAGCGGCGGCAAGAAGTCCGCCCGCGCTTCAGGTGGGGCCGCCCGCGCCTCGGGAAGCGCTCGGGCCGCCGGCGGGAGCGCGCGCGTTCGAGGCGCTGAAGCCGGCACCGCGCCGACGCCGTTGGGCGCCATGGGCGACGTGATGGTGACCCTCGATCTGGCCACGATCGAAACCGGCACCAAGGCCAGCGTGAAGCTGACGAGTTCGGCCGGCGACCAATCCGTCGACATCGGAGCGATCCCCGGAACCTGCAAGGAAGCCCCAAATGTCGCCGAAGGCACGGCCGTCGCGCCCCTGTTCACGGTGACGTGCACCGGCGCCACCGGCGGCGGCGACTTCACGGTCGCGCAGCTGCAGGACAGCCTCGTCGTCCGCAAGGCGAAGCGCAGCGCCACCGGCGAACGCGGTCCTTTCAAGCTCGCCAAACGGGCACGGTTGGTCGAGGGTGCAAAGCTCGTACGCAAGTCCTGAACCGGCGCGTCGGCGCCCTGGCCGAGCCGCATGAACCTGCGGACGGGCCCCCTCGCCTTGCTCGGCCTCCTCGCCGTGGCCGCCGCATGGACCGCCCCCTGGATCTACGTGTCCGACGAGGGCTTCCTCGCGGCGCGGGTCGCCCGGTCACTTGCGCTCGGCGACGGCTTCGTCCTCCATCCCACCGACCCTGGCAGCGGCGGTTGGCTGCCCGGAACGTTGTGGCCTCTGCTCCTCGCCGCCGCCAGCCCCCATGGGACCGAGACGGTGACCTCCGCCCCCCACCTCGGCCTCGCGCTCGGGGCCGCGCTGCTCTGCACCGTGTGGGCCCTCGCCATCGATCGCAACCGCCCGGCTTGGACCGCTTGGTGGGCGACCGCCGCCCTGGCGGCTTCGCTGCCCTTTCAATGGGGCGTCCAAGGGGGCACCGAAGACGCGCTGTTCACCCTGCTCTTGCTGTGGACCATCGGCGCCTGGACGCGTTCCCCACGCCCTGAGGCCCTGGTCTTCGGCTCGGTCTGCGCGATCGCGATGGCGGCCACGCGCGAAGACGGCGGCATGTGGGCCGCCCTTGTCGCCTGGACGTTGCCGGGGTCCACGCCAACGCGACGGATCGTCGGCCTCGCCGCCTTCGCGCTGCCCTTCCTCCAAAGCGAACTGTTGGCGGACCGGCTCTGGCCGTGGGCCTTGCATCTCCGCTTCGCCCTTGCCGAACCTGTCGACGCGCTGCGCAGCACGGCAGCTGTGGTGTTGATGAGCTGGCCCCTCGCCGGTTGTGCCCTCCTGCTGCGGCCCCTTGGGGCGACCCAGCTGCGCCCCTTCACGTTGGCCGCCACCGTGGCGTTCATCGAAGCGGCGACGTGCCCTGGCGCAGAGCCGCTGGCCGCTCGGAACCTCCTTCCCGCCATCGCGCTCCTCGCCGTGGCCATGGGGCCCGCCCTCGCGGCCGTCCCGCGCCCACTCGCTGTTTTCGCCATCGCGTTGTCCCTCGGCGGCCTTGGCGCGTCCTTCGATGTCAGCCCGGTCCCCCGCTCCATCCGCGTCGCCGTTCACGCAGAGGCGGGCGAAGACCCCGTCGTGGCCTGGTCGGGGCAGGTTGAACGGACCAAGGCCGCGCGGCGTAGCGCCGAGTTGCTGCGTCGATTGGGTACGGGCACCAGCTCCGTCGTCTCCGAAGATCCCGGCACCCTCGGCTACTACAGCCGCTGGCGGGTACTCGACCCGCGGGGCCACGCATCGCCCCGCGCATGGTCGTCCCTCGAAGGCGACGCCAACATCCCCTTCCTTGCCGATCGCCCCACCGTGCTTGCGTTCGCGCGCGTCCACGACGAGCGCGCGGCCAAGGAAATCGTCGACCGGTGGCGCTCGTGGGCCGCTGACCACCCGGACCTTCACGTCAGCTACGCGCCACAAACGGTCGACCCCGACGACTCTGGCGCGGACCGGCTCGTCGCCTTGGTCCGCTCCGGCTCACCCGAGTCCGCCTTGTCGAGTTGGGCTCAGTAGCAGTCGGCCGTCAGCCCGTAGACGATCGACAAGGTCTCGCCGCCAACGAGGTTGTCCTCGAAGATGACCGCATTCTGCGCCTCGTCGTAGCCCCAACCCGAAAGGAGGCTCAGGCCGTCGGACAAGACGGTGACGCTGCCAGGGTAGGGCGTCTGAGAGAGCGGGTAGACCGTGAGCGCCTCGACCGCCTCAATCGCGAGTTCGTCGACGTCCGAACCCCAGCCCTCGTCGCAAATGTCGAGCACGACGCCGCCGGTCGCCTCCACGGCCTCGAGGTAGCCGGTGGCCCCGTTGCCCGTACCGCAGACATTGTAGACGTTGAGGATGCCGCTCACTTTGAGCAGGGACGGGTCGGCGACGTAGGACTCGTAGCCGGTGACCCAATCGCTCCAATCGCCTGGAGAGCTGTCGGCCTCATCGGAGACGACGATGATGTTGAGCAGGGCCCCGTTGCGCAGGAAGCCCTCGTTGCAGAGCCCGGGGGCCGTGTTTTCCAGAGCGCTGTCGGAAAGGAAGAGCAGCTTTTCCTGGAAGCCATGTTGGATGACGGTCGTGACCGCGTCAGAGAACACCGCCTGGTAGTTGGGCGTCGCGGCGTCGATGATGCCGTTCGTGAAACACGCGAGTTCCTGGTTCACCACGCCGATGCGCCACCCCTCGGTCACCTCGGACACCGCGTCGATGAAGGCGCCGAATTCGTCGCTCAACTGGACGCTGTCTTCCCCCATCGAACAACTCGTGTCGACGGCGAAGAGAATGTCGACCGCAGCGTCCAGCGGGACGAAGTACGAGTCCGTGACGGTCTCCTCGTAGCCGGCCGTCGCCGTGACGGGAATCCGCAGCGTGGGGTTGAGCGGGTCGTTGGACGTGGCCACGATTTCGCCGGCGGCCGTGCCCGCCACATCCGAACGGAATTCAAGTTCGAAGTTGACGTCCTGGCCCGGTCCGAGGTCCAGCGGAAGGTCAGGCAAGTCGTCCAGGACAATCCGCGGATCACCGACGAACACGAGTTCTTCGACCGTGACGGTGGCATCGCCATCGTTGCGAACGCCGACGGCGACCGTTTCTCTGCAGGGCACATCGGCGTTGACGTCGACGGGCGAAGGCGACCCGACAAGGCTGCCAAGGTCGGTGTCCCCTTCGAGGGCGACGACGATGGAAGGCGAGTCGGGATCGTCGGACGTCACTGTCAACGAGGCCGCGTGCTCGAGGCCATCCGCCGTAAAGCCCACCTCCAGGGCGAGGTCCGTGTCCGCACCCAACGTGGCGCCCGTGAAGGCTGGGAGCACCACGAAGGCCGCGTCATCGGTAGCCACCGAAGTGACCTCGATGGGGCCGGTGCCGACGTTGCGCAGGGTCACCGTCCGCAACACGCTTGCGCCAACTTCGGCACTCCCGAACTGCAGCGCGACCGGTGTGACTTGCAGGTCCCCGATCAAGGAATCGGTCGACGTGGTGTCGGTTTCCGCACAGCCGAGGACAGCGAGGCTCAGGACGATGGCGGGCATGGGGGCTCCCCAAGCCCGCCTATCGCGAGGCCGCCCGGGCAAGAAAGCGTTCGATCGCCCATCGGCCGATCTGACCGCTGGGGCCGGACAGGTTGGCGTCGCAGCCGTGGGTCGCCCAGGGAAGGTCCACGACGAGATGGGGAACGCCGACCGTCCTCAGGCGTTCGCTGAGGCGACGGCTCTGCTCCGGCCAAACGAGTTCATCCCGACCGCCGTGCAGCAGCAGAGTCGGCGGAGACCCCGACCGGGCCTGCTGGATGGGGCTGCCCTGCCGGTAAAGGGCCTCCTTTTCGTCGGGGGCGGCGTCCATGAGGTCGAAGAGCAGCGACTGCGAACGAATGACGAGCGGATTGGCCGGGTTTTCCCAACTCCACACCAGGTCTGTGGGTGCGTACCAGGCGACGACGCCAACGATGGCGGGGTCCTCATTCGCGTAGGCCGACGTCAGAGCGAGGTGCCCGCCCGAGGACCGGCCGATCAAGACGATGCGCTTGGAGTCGATCTCCAATTCGACGGCGTGGGCTTTGAGCCAGTCGATCGCCGCGTTGACGTCCACCTTCTGGGCCGGAAACGAGTCGCCTGGCGCCTTGCGGTGATCGATGGCCGCAACCGTCCATCCTTGGGTGGCGATCCACGACCACCACTCGGCGAGTTGCGTACGGTCGCCGGTCTGCCAACTGCCACCATGGATCGCGACGACAAGGGGCCGGGGTCCGTTGCCTTCTCCCGGGTAGAGGTCGAGGCTGAGCCCATCGGCGCGATCCGCGAAGACATGCGTCGTAGGAGGGCGACCTTGCTCGACCGGGAGGAACAGGTCCCTCGGCTCGAAGGGCACGGACCGTGTCCGCCCTTCCCCGGGCCCAAAGGCCTCGTCCCAGCGCGCCGGCAACGTCTCGTTCAGCGGCATCGCCCGAAAGGTCGGCGTCATGAACAACACCGCAGCCGCGGCAGCGAAGCCCAACGCCGGAGCCAACCGCGACTCGATCCACACCGTGGTGAGCAGCAGCACGGACAAAGCCGCCAACGCGTGCCCCCACTCCGTGGCCAACACCGCGGGCTTCCACAAGGCGGCGACCGGGACGGGCACGAGCGTCAGGACCGACAGCAGGAACAAGCCCACTGCGACCAACAACCGCGCAACGCCGAACGCCAGACCCATGGACCGCCCGAGAGGCGTTATCGCGCCGCCCGCGTCAGTTCCTTGGGGCGAACCGAAGGCTGCGTTGAACCGGCTGATCCGCGACGATCCGGTCGAAGCGCCAGGTCCCGACTCGCTCGACGATACAGGACTCCAACTCCGCGTCCACCTGGTCGACGCCCGTGGCGGTCGCGTCCCGAACGCGCCCCTCTTGAGTGACCGTAAACGCGATGCGCCACCGCCCCGCAAGGCCTTCGGCCGCGCGCAGACGCCGCTCGTAGCAGGCCTGGACCGTTGGCACTTGGGCCTCCATGAGCGTGGCGATCATGGCGGTGATCTGCTCGGGGTCGGTGTAGACCTCGCTGCGGCGCGAGGCCTTGAGCGACAGCCCGAGGTCGACGGTCCCGCCGCGCGCCGTCCCTTTCGGCGTCGGCACGGCGACCGCCACAGCCGCCGCGGCAGAGTCTGGCGAGCTGGAGGTCACAGACGCCGTCTGTTGCGGCGAACCGACCACCGCGCCGCCCGTCGCGCCCGCACCGACGGCAGCCGGGGCCGAACCGACCGCTGGGCCTGGGCGAACGACCTCCGCAGCGGACCCTTCGGGCAGGGCCTCCCCGGGCGCACGGGCAACGAGTTCTGGCATCGGGAAGTCTTCGAGAAGGTCGAAGTCGATGACCGCGACTTCGGGCTTCGGCATCATCAACACGCCGATCGCGGCCATGGCGACGAGGCCGACGATCGGAAGCGCAACGAGAACCGGCAAGATGCGGCGCCGACGCGCTGTCGCTTCGTCGCGGCTCGCATGGGCCCGCTTGACGACCTCGCCCGGGTCGGTGGGTGCCTCCTCACCTGGGATCGCGCCCAAACAACGCGGGCATGAGCCACCGAACGTGACAAGGTCCTGCGAAACCAGCGCCGCGCAGAACGGACAACTCGCCACGAACACCCCAGCCGGAGCCCCCTTATTGCAGATGACCACTGAGGACAGGGGGCCCATCGTCAGCAACCCGTCATCGGCCCCGGATCTGCCGCCTTGCGAACTAGTTCGGCGGAATCAGGCCGTAATGAACGTCGAGAATCGACACGGTCACGTTGCAAACGGCGTGAAAGATGGACCCCGCCGCGATGTCGGACGTCTTGGCCCGCATCCAGCCAAAGACGAGGCCTGGGAAGAAGATCGCGAAATGCCACCATTGCCAAACGACCACGGAGTGACCGAACGCGAACAGCAGCGACGCAACCCACCAGCCATGCCCCACGGCGGCGCCGCCGACGCGCCAGGGCGTGCCAAAGACCTCGTCGAGTCGCGCCTGCAAGTACCCCCGGTAGAAGATCTCCTCCGGAATCGCGACCACGGCGAAATGGTACAACGCCAGAAACAGCACCCACTCTGGCCACCGTCCCGGAATCGGATGGAGCCCAAACGCCAGCGACTGCCAATAGTGGTAGCCGACAGCCCAAGGCGGCAGAACGGCGAGGCACGTCAGGCCAGCCACGACGAGCCCGCGCTTCCACACGGCCAAGGGCGGCAGCGTCAGCGGGTAGCTGCCTTCGTCGACCCCACGGCGCCAACAGTCCCACACCGGCACCCAGGCGAACAGGATCGGCACCACGACAAGCAGGACCGACGGCGCCCCAGCCTGCTGGACAAGCGTCACGGCGAGCCGGATGACGAGCAGCGTCAGCAACCACACGGCCACAATGGCCCAAAGCGCACGCCTCACGATCCGTCCGCCGTCTGGCCGTAGCCGAGCAGATCGAGGGTCACCCAGTCGACGCCCACGCCACGCATCGCGGTGGCCACCCGGTTGCGGACATCGGGCTGGGCGACGATGGCAATTTCAGCGGCGGCGACCTCGACGCGCGCGAGCACCCGGTCGCCCAACTCGTGCCAACGCACGCGGAACGTCTTGAGGCCCTCTGCCCGGAGGGCGCGCTCCGCGACGTCGACGCGACGGAGCTTGGCTTCCGTGACCTCCGTGCCTCGCGGGAACCGACTGCCAAGGCATGCAAAGCTGGGCTTGTCCCAAACGGGCAGATCGAGCGAGCGCGCCAACTCGCGCACCTGCCCCTTCGACAGGCCCGCCTCCACAAGCGGATGGCGCACGCCGTTCGCATGAGCGGCGACGTGCCCGGGGCGATGACCCGTCAGATCGTCGGGCAAGGTGCCGTCCAAAACGACCGCAAGCCCCTCCTCCACGCGGATCGCCTCCGTCGTCTCGAACAGCGCGCTCTTGCAGTGAAAGCAGCGATCGCCGGCATTCGCGCGGTAGCCGGGACGGTCGACCTCTCGCGTGTCGACGAGGCGGTGCTCCCACCCGAAACGCACCGCCATCCCGCGGGCGATGGCGACCTCTTCCTCTGGAATCGTCGACCCGACCGCCGTGATGGCCACCATACGTCCGCGCAAGTGGAGTCGCGCAACCCGAGCCACCAGCGCGCTGTCCACGCCGCCGGAGAGGGCGACCAGCGCACTGCCGTGTGGCGCGATCGCGGCCACCAAGCGCTCCAGATCCCCATTCATGGGTTGGGACCTGGGCCCGGTTGGACGCCCGCCGCGGCACGGCCAGAGACGAGGTCCGCCCACTCGGCAGCCGAACGCACGTCGGGGGACGCTCCGGCGGCGCGCAGGGCAGCGCCGATGGCGGCCCGCGCCGGTCCGCCGGCCGGCCCCACGTGGAGGCCTGGCCGCCGGGACGCCATGGCGTCCACGAGCCCCGCATCGCCGAACCAGCGGCCCGCAACCGCGAGCGAGAGCCCGGGTAGGACCGTAGACACGTGCTCCACGAGCCATTCGGCGAGCGCTTCCCGCGCGCTGGGTCCGGCCACCTGCGCTGGCGCAGCGGCCAAGGCCTGCCAGCCGGAGCTCCAACCTTCGCGCGAAAAGCTCCGCACGAGGGCGGGAACGAGGTCGTCGTCGGCGTCGGTCGCGGGTCCGTCCAAGCGCGCCCCGGCCCCGAGGGGCGCGCCGAAGGCGGCGGTCAGCTGCCGGTCGACGGAGGCGAACGTCGACCGTGGCCCGTAGGCGGCGACCCGGTCCACCTGTCCCGAGACGCCATGGAAGACGCCGGCGACGAGCCCGTCGACGAGCGGCTCCACGACGAGAATGGCGACGTCATCGAACGGACACGTACGGTAGCTGGCCTCGGCAAGCGATCCGAGGCCGTCGAAGAAGGTGACCCGGTGCGGTCGTACGCCGCGGCCCGCAAGGTCCCGCTCCCAGCGCTCGGCCGTCTGGTCGGCCTGAACCGCCCCGAGCCCGGTGGCCCGCAGCAGGGTCTGCGCCACCGCGCCTGCGCTGTCCGACCATGAGCCCCCCAGGCCCTGGCGCATCGCAACGTGGGTGAATCGGCCCGCGACAGCGACCGCGTCGATGTCTCCGGGCCCCACCCCCGCGCGCAACATGGCGGCTTCGATGGCATCCCAAGGCACGCCGGACGCGTCGCGCCCCGTCGCCGCCCCGACGATGTGGCCGTCAACAGCGACCGCTGCGGCAGGAAGCCGCCCGTCGGCAACGCCAAGGTGGATCATCGGGTTCCCTTGCGGTCGGAGGGTGCCCCGTCTAACGGGAGGAGGTTCCACGTGTTCCTCGCCCTTCTCCTCGCTTGCCAAGCGTCGGTGCCCCGCGTCCCGGGGCCCCTGGCGGCGGTGCGCGGACGATCGGACGTTCCTGCGGCATCGGCAGCACCCGCCCCAGCAACCGCCGCCCCCACCGCCAAGAGGCGGGCTCATCGGGAGCTTGGCGACCGCATTGCGAATGCCGCCGAGCGGAACCTCAGCGGCCCGATGAAGGCCGGCTACCGAGCCGATTGTAGCGGCTTCGTCGAGGCGGCCCTTCAGACGGTGGACGTGCCTTGGCGGGGCAGCACGCGCGACCTGTGGGCGGTGGCCGACGCGGCTGGGGCCGTCCACCGACGCAAAGAACCCGAGCTCGGCGACCTCGCCTTCTTCGACGACACCTACGACCGCGATCGCAACGGTCGTACCGACGATGAGCTCACCCACATCGCGATCGTGATCGACGTCTGGCCCGACGGGACGATCCAACTCGCGCACGACGGCACGAGCGTCGGACGCGACGTCCTGTGGATGAACCTCCATCATCCCGACGTCGCGATCGGCCCTGCGGGCGAGCGCTGGAACGACGTTCTGCGCAGTTCGCGAAAGCGAGATCCGAAGGGCACGAAGTCGCTCAGCGGCGGACTCTGGCGAGGCTTTGCGACCGTCCCACCGAACGCCGTCGAATACCCGGGTTGAGGCCCAGGGCAGCCGCGGATACGCCGCCCCCTGCCCGGAGAGCCCCCAATGGCCGACAACCTGCCTGACGACGAGTACCTCACCCGCGAAGAGGTGCTGTCGCTCAAGGCGCTGCTCGACGAGCAGCTCGAGTCATTGCTCAGCCAGTCCAAAGAGGCCGTCAACCACCTCATCGACGTCCGCCCGCCCGATGCCGACGTGCTGGACGTGGCGGTGACCGAATCGAATCGCGACTTCACGCTGCGGATGGCCGAGCGCGAGCGGCAACTCGTCGGCAAGATCCGTCGCGCGCTGGAGCGCATGCACGACGGCGAGTACGGCACCTGCGAGTCCTGCGGCGCCGAAATTTCTTACGGCCGCCTCATGGCGCGCCCCGTCGCCACGTTGTGCATCGACTGCAAGACGGAGACCGAACAGCTCGAGCGCCGCAAGCGCGTGTTCTGAGCCGGGGAGCGCCCCCTACTCGGCCGGCGCACACGTCGAGACGCCCGCGCCGACCACGTCGCGGCCAGAGTCCTCCCAGACGAGCGTCATGTCGCCGTCGGGCGTGACCCGGTACACGTCCGTGGTCCGACCCATCCCGTACTCGCGCACGAAGAGCCAGAAGTCGCCGCCCCAGGTCGCGAAGGCAAAGGTGTCGATGTCGCCAGCGTCTGGAAAGCCGGGCAAGGGCAGCGTCGTGATCGGCGCACCGCCGTCCTTGTCGACCTGAACGAGTTGGGCGGGCGTGCTCAGCGGCAGGAAGGCCCACAGCTCGCCATTCGCATCGCCAGTCAATTCGCTCTGGCTCGGCAAGTCGTTGATCGTCGACGTCTGGAAACTCGCGAGGTCGAGCGACACAACCCGATCTTCGTTGGCCAGGAAGAGCGTGTCGATCCAGCCTCCGGCGACGTCCGTCGAAAAGCCCATGCCGAAGTCGCCGAACGAGCCGTTGCCGTAGTCGGTCTTTTCGCAAGACAGGTCGACGAGGTCCACCTCGTAGAGCTTGTTGTCGCTGGCCCGAACGAAGGCGATGCCTTCGCGCGAAACGGCCATCGACGCCGGCGTGGACGAGCCCCACGGGCAGTTCAGGCCGCCCAAGAGGGTGAACGTCATCATCGCCGGGTCGAAGAGGTAGAGCGCCTCCTCGGCGCGGTCGATCACGTAGATCACGTCGCTCGTGTCCTCGCAGTCGTCCTCCGGCGGCAGCGCTTCCGTCGGCGGGTCGAGGTCCGGATCCTCAGGGGCAGGTTCATCCGCTGGCGCGTCCGGCGGCGCATCCTGGGGCTCCGTCGGCGCCTCGCTGGTCGGCTCCGTCAACACCGGAGGTTCGGCAGCCGCGTCGTATCCATACTCCGAACAACCGAAGGCACCTGCGAGCGCAACCAGCGAGAACCGAGTCATCTTCGCCTCACGCCTCAAAGCTAGCCAACCGACCGGGAGCCCGGACACGCAACGATTGCACGCCAATCATCAAAAAAGTTGATGATTCGGATCAGGGCGATCCACCGAGGGCGGCCATGGAGGCGACGAAGGACCGCCCCGCGCGCCCGAGGATGGCGTCGCGCCGAACGACGAGGCGCGGATGGTAGGTGAACGCGTGGGGTTGGGCCTGCAAACGGGACAACCGGCCGGACCCCAAGTCATCGTCCACGAGGTGCAGGGGCATCCAGCCGAAGCCGCCCCCTGCGAGCAGAACGACGCGCTTGGTATGGAAGTCCCCCACGTAGACGACGTTGGCAGCGCCTGCGTAGGAGCCCTTGGGATTCGCTGCGTAGCGAGGCGAGGAATCGCGCACGACGATGTCGGTCCCCGCCGCGAGGTCGTCAGCCGTCACGGGACCGGCCGCCAACGGGTGGGACGACGCGGCCACGAGCACGAACGGCAGGTCGGGCAGCGGCGTCACGTCGAAGGGCGCCGTGTCGTCGTGGGGACCGAAGCCAAGGTGCAACGCGATCGTTCCGCCCGTCAGGCGGTCCGTCACACCCTCCTGGTACTCGACGTCCAGCCGCACCCGTGTCGGTACGTCGGGGGCCGACAATACGGCGATGGCATCGAGGATGGGGCCCAATGGCAACGCGCCGTCGACGACGATGGTGAGTTGGGCCTCCCACCCCCCGGCCAATCGCGCCGCGGCCCCGTCAAGCTGGCGCGCTTCCTCCAGCAGCGCCGCCGCACGGTCCGCGAGGACGCGCCCATCTGGCGTCAGAACGACCGAGCGGCGGCTCCGATCAAAGAGCGTGAGCCCCCAGCTCTCCTCCAGGTTTCGCATCGCCCAAGACACCGCCGATGGCACGCGATGCGTGGCTACCGCCGCCGCCGCGAACGAGCCCGTGTCTCGGATGGCGCACAGCACCACGAGCTGGTCGAAGGTGCACTGCGGCGCCGTCGGGCCGTTCACCCGCCCACACGCGTCATCACGCCTTCGAAGGCCCTCGCCCCCTCGACGAGGTGGGCCTCGTGGCCGGCGACCTTGTTCCAAACGGCGCCGCGCAGCGCCGTCTCGAGCTCCGCGTCCGTCCATCCGGCGCGAAGTCCCTCCCGGAGGCTCGGCATCTTGTCGCGCGACAAGCACGTCCTGAGGTGGCCGTCGGCCGAAAGCCGGAGCCGGTTGCACGCCTCACAGAAGTGCTCGGTGATCGGAGAGATGAAGCCGACGAGCTGGCCCGTCGACGGCACCGTGTAGAGCTTCGCCGGTCCCCCGTGGCGCGGCGCGTCGCTTGGGACGAGGCCGAAGCGCTGGGCCAACCGCTCCCGGATCTCGGCGACTGGGACGTGGTGGCGCCGGGCGTCGTTGCCGTCGAACGGCATGTACTCGATGAAGCGGACGACGGTGTCCGCCGCGTGGGGCGCGAAGGCCTCGACCAACGACGCGACCTCGGACTCGTTGCGACCGCGAAGCACGACGCAGTTGAGCTTGATCGGGACGATGCCGGCGGCGCGCGCCGCCGCGATGGCGTCGAGTACCTTGGCGACGTTCCCGCCGCGGGTGAGCTCCGAAAACAGGCTCGGGTCCAGCGCATCGATCGACACGTTGATTCGCCGCAGGCCGGCGTCGGCAAGGCGGGTTGCCATCGGCGCGAAGGCGTGGCCGTTCGTGGTCATCGCGAGGTCCGTGAGGCCAGGCAACGCGCCGAGGCGCTTCACGAGGTCCGGGAGGCCGCGGCGCACGGTCGGCTCCCCACCCGTCAGCCGGATGCGGGTCACGCCGTTGCGAACGAACACCGCTGCGATGCGCTCGATCTCCTCGAAACTGAGCAAGTCGGCGCGCGGCAGCCAATCCAGGCCCTCCTTCGGCATGCAGTAGACGCACCGGTAGTTGCACCGGTCCGTCACGGAGACGCGCAGGTAGGTGTGCCGCCGCCCGAAGCGGTCGACGAGCGCGCCGTCGACGGGCTGAACGGCCCCCACGACGGGCAGGGGCAAGCTCAAGGAAGTAGCGCCGCCACCTGGCGGGCCAGGTCCATGAACGCGCGGCCCGTCGGGGTGTTGGAGAGGACGACCGGCACACCGACGTCGCAGGAGAGTCGGATGGCCGTCTGGAGCGGAATCTGGGCCAACACCTGAGTGCCGACCTCGGCAGCGAGCCGCAGGCCGCCCTGATCCCCGAAGACGGGGTCGCGGGTCCCATCGGGGAGCTCGTACCAGGCCATGTTCTCGACGAGGCCGAGCAGCGGAAGGTCCAGCTTGCGGAACATCGTGACGCCGCGGCGCGCATCGGCGAGGGCAACCTCCTGCGGGGTCGTGACGATCACGGCTCCAGAGATGCCGTCCACGGCCTGGAGCAACGTGAGTTGGGCGTCACCGGTGCCAGGCGGCAGGTCGATGATCAGGTAGTCGAGGCCCTCCCAGTCAGCGTCCTGTACAAATTGACGCACGGCGCCCATCACCATCGGACCGCGCCAAATCATCGCTTCGTCGGCCGAGACGAGCTGGCCCATCGACAACATCCGCACGCCGTGGGCGACGACCGGCAAGATCTTCTTGCGGACGGGGTCGGCCGCCGGGCGCGAAGGGTCGCCGAGCAGGATCGGGGCGCTGGGACCATGGACGTCGGCGTCGAGCAGGCCCGCGCCGTAGCCGAGCTGCGCCAGCCCGACGGCGAGGTTCGCAGACACGGTCGACTTGCCGACGCCACCCTTGCCGGACGCGACGAGGATCACGTGCCGGACGCCCTCGACCCGCTTCTTGGCAATCGGACCGCCGTGCGGTGCCACGCCGGCGCCGGTCATGCCCGGTACGGGATCTTTGGGGCGCTCATGCGCGTGCGCCAGACCGGGCGTGGCGCCGGTGTCGAGCGCCATGAGGCGTCCCTTCATCCCAAGCGCGGTCAAGTGGCTCGCCAACTCCTTGCGGATGGTCTCTCTGGCCTCGGGGCTATGCGCAGCTTGGAAGACGAGTTCGACGTGCAGGTCGTCGCCTTTGCTTCGGGGCGAACGCACCATCTCCGCCATCCAGACGCTGCGGCCGCTGACGGGGTCGCGCACCCGTCCGGCCGCGGCCTGGAGCAAAAGGGTCGGGTCGACGTCGCCCACGAGACCTCCGGGGGCCGCCCCTATCGCGGCCGCACGCGCCGTTGCTCGACGCGGACCAGGGCGCTAGCAGCCCGCTGTTCACGACCCGCCCGCGAGCGTCCTTTGATCGCAACTCTGGCCTTCGCCACCGCGCTTGCGGGCCCCGACGTCGACCTGACGAGCATGGTCGATCAGGATGGCGAGCCGGTCTTCGATACGGATCTGCTGGCCGACGCCTACGACCAGCTGATCCGCGAAGTCGGCGCGATGGTGTCGAACAAGCCGTTCACGCCAGCGCGCACAACAGGCCTCGCCGGCTTCGAGATGAATGTCTCGACCTGGTGGGTGCTCACCGACGCGCGCAACCGCACGGACATCTCGCCTTGGGCGCGCGCAAGCGCCGACGAGGACAGCGAACCCTTCGCCGCGGTCCCGGTTCTCGCCGTCCGCAAGGGCCTGCCGCTGTCTACCGAGGTCGGCGGCCAGATCGGTTGGATCGGCGGGACGGACAACGGCATCGCTGGCGTCTGGGGTCGCGTCGGCATCCTCGAAGGATTCCGGCCGCTGCCCGAAATCACCGGCCATGTCGGCTACTCTGGCTACCTTGGCAACGACGGGCTGGAGGTCGGCGTCCTCGACTTCGGCCTCACCCTTGGGACGACCCTGCGCAGCTCGAACGCCGAAGGCCACCGAGCCGGTGCCTTCTCCCCTTGGTTCGACGTCTCCAGCCTTCGCGTGTCGGCGGCCCCCATCCTCGACGAGGCCTTGGCCGACGACATCGGCGCCATCCCCTACGGCGGCTCCAAGACCGCAGATCACGCCCCCGCCCTCGTCCTGGCCCAGTTCGGGGCAGGCATTCAGGCCACGGTGCGCGACGTCCATCTGCGCGTGGGGCTCGCCTGGGTCCCCGAGGCGATCCCGTCGCTGACGACCGGCGTCGGATTCACCCTCTGAGCACGCCGCATTGAGCGGCCTCCCGACCGTCCAGATCGAGGCCGCCGTCGACCTCGACGCCTGCACCATCACGGGCACGCTCCGCACGGCCTTCCGGACCTTCGTCGACCCCGTCGCCACGTTGCCGATCCCCGCCGACGACCGCACGCTCGCGCGCGTCTTTCCGGGCGACGTCGACACGGGGCGGATCACGTGGACGGTCGACGGCGACGTCGTGACCTTTCGCACGGAGCTGCCCCACCGCTACGAGGGACTCGGCTGCGCCAGAGGGCGGCTGACGGCGCTCGGCGGCTGGTACCCGACCCCGCTCGTGGACGGCCGCCTGCCCGCTGCACGCTGGGTCGTCGACGTCACACTGCCCGACGGAGCCGCCGGCGCGCTTGGGGAGGCTACCGGACGCGAGGCCCTCCACTGGGAGGGCGACGGTGAGCGCGTCGGCCTCTTCGTCGCACGCCGAGGTGAGATCACGGAGGTCGGCGGGGCCGCGCTCGTCACCCGCGGAACTCCCCGCAAGGCGCTGGTCCGAGGCTTGGAACGCGACGTGCCGGCCGACGCACCGTCCCTCGTAGAGGCCCCACTCCGGCGTCGCCTCGCGCGCGCCGCCCCGGGAATCGCAGCCGTGTCCGACCGCGCATTCCGCGTGACGCGGCCACTTGACCGTTTCCACCGCGTGGCGGTGTTCCGCAGCGTGGCTGAAGCCTCCGTCGCGAATCCGGACCCGCTTGCGCGCGGCCTCGTTGGCGCCATCGAAGCGCGCAACTTTGCGGCCGAATTGCGGAGCGCGACGGCGGAGGGGTGGCTCGATCGCCTGAGTTTCGTGCCGTCGCTCAACCACCTCCTGTTTTCCGGCAACATGCCGTTCCACGCCGACTTGTTGGAACGGACGGTCCCCGCAGACCCGATTCGCGACGACGTGGCCGAACGCTACGCGCCGTCTTGGCCGGCCACCGTCGTGGCTGCCCAACTTGGGGCGCTATCCGACGACGCCGCCCTCACGGCGCTGGCTTCGTCCCTGCGGCTCGGCGGCGACGCGGCCGCAGCCGCCCGAGCGATGGGACTCGATGCCGACCTCGACCGTTTCCGCGTGCCTCTTGGCGCAGAAGACTGGACGCTGCGTGTCGACGGGCGCGACGTCACCGTGACCAGGGTCGGCGCGCCCGACGCCCCGGAAGTCGTCGTGACCCTTCGCGTAGACGGCGTAGACGCCACGGTCCAGGAGACGAGGTCTGCCACCATCATTCTTCCGATGGCCCCCGAGCGCGTGATCCTCGATCCGCGGGCGGAATTGCCGCAAACCAGCCGCCTCGGCGACCGGCTGCCGGCGCCGTGGGATTGGACGGCGAACGCAGGTTTCGACTCCATCGATCTCACGGATTTCGACGTCAACGCGGGCGCCCTGGCGACGTTGCGGAAGGCCCACGACACCCACACCTTGGGCAACCTCGCCATTCAAACAAATGAGGCGAATCGCCTGGCCCTTCGGCTCGGCGTCGTGCGAAAAGAAGGGCCGCTGATCGACGGCCTTTCGCGGCCCCACCGCTTCAGCCTGGCCGCGACCGTCGCGTGGTTGGAACCAGGGTTTGCGCCGACCCTTGGGCACGGCTGGGCGACGGAGTTGGGGGTCGGCTGGGTCGTCGACGATCGGACCTGGCCTGATTTCCCGCTTGGAGGTTCACGCCTCGGGATTTCCGCGGCGGCGGGCGTCGTCCCCGGCTCCCCGGATCGCTACGCGAATGCGTCGGCGACGGGAACACTGGTCGGAAGCCCCCACCTACGCCATGCGGTCGCTTTTCGGCTGGGGGCCGCGGTCGCCGTCGCGGATTTCCCTCACCGTCAGCTCTCCCTCGCGGGATTGGGGCAGCTCGCCTCGTTGCCGGCATTGCCGGCCTGCCCGACGGTCGACGACGCTTGCGCCGTCGTCGGCCTTCAGCGCGCAACGGCAGCGGCGGAATGGCGTTGGGCGGCCTTGCGCGACGTCAGCGTGCCGGGGTGGCTGGCGTGGGGCAGCGGATTGCAATTTTCGCTTGGCCCCGAATTGGGGGCGGTGGTCGGCGATGCGGGCACGGCCATGGCGGCCGGCGTGGCCGCGGGCGTCACGGGCGTCGCGGACCTGGCGGGGGTGACGCCGGCGGCACTCGGCCTCACGGTCGGCGTCCCGTTCTGGGTCGAGGAATCCCTCGGAACGGATCCTGGAACCCCGCAGTTCTGGCTGAGGTGGGACCAGAGATTCTGACGTGGGTGAGCGTTCGGGACCTCCGGCTCCTTTCACCGTCCCCTTTGCGCGTTCAACCCCGTCCAGGGCGTCGCCGAGCGCGCGCGCCTCACCCCTCCGGCCACCGCGTCAACGGCCGGGCCCCCATCGCCATGAGATCGCCTACGACGTGTTCCCACGCGTCGTGGACCAAGAGCAGGATGCGGTCCCCGCTGCGCGCCCCCTTGAGCGCCATCGCCGCCGCCATGCGTTCGTCGGACGCTTCGACGACGTGGTCATCGGGAATTCCGGCGCCGATCAAGGCGCGGCGTAAGCGCCCTTCCACCTCGCCCGGAGCGCGGCCTCTGAGCTGCCTCGGCATCCCCTTGAGCACATAGCGGTCGAGCCCAAGTCCCGCCGCCGCCCGTCCGAGCTCGTCGATCAGCGCATCCGTGCGGTCGCCTGCCTGGCCCAACAACATCGTCGACCGGCCGCGACCCGCTCGCGCGACGCGACGCAATTCCGCGACCGCGTCGGGTGTGTGGGCGAAATCCACGAGGACGATCGCCCCGTGCAAATCGTAGAGGTTCGCCCTCCCGCGGCTCGAATCGGCCGACGGCTCAAATTCGCAAAGAATCGGGAACGACACCGACGGATCGATCCCAAGGGCGCGCGCCGCCAACATGGCCGCAAGCGCATTCTGTGTGTTGAACGGCAGGCGGCCGCCAAGCGTGATCGGCAGGTCCACCGCATCGCCAACGTGGCGCGCCTCCGAAATGATGGCACCATTTCGGCAGACGAGGTCGCCCGTTGGGCCGTCTTGGAAGGTCGTGAAGCGCAGATCCGCGCGCTCGCGGCGGAGGGTCAGGACGCGCTCGAAGAGCCGAGCACAGCCTTCGTTGACGACGACGACGGCACCCCGGCGCAAGCCGCGAATCATCGACAACTTGCAGTCCACCATCGCCTCGACGTCGTCGATCCCCCATTCGCCGAGGTGGTCGGGAGCGACATTCGTGATCACGAGGACGTCGGCGTCCGAAACGGCCAGACCCCGCCGCAAATACCCGCCGCGCGCCGTTTCCAAAATCGCCGTCTCGATGAGGGGGTCGCGCAGCACACGGCGGGCCGCACCTGGGCCGGACCAATCCCCGCGGACCACCCATTGTCCGTCGATCTGGATGCCGTCCGACGACGTCATCCCGACACGGTCGCCCAATCGTCGGAAAAGGTGGGCCAACAGGCGCGTGGTCGTCGTCTTCCCATTGGTACCCGTCACGAGGATGGTTCGAATGGCGCTTGCGGGCGTCAACTCGGCCACCGGCGGCACCTGATCGGCCTGCCACGAACGCGCATTGCGACCCTGCCCGATCGTGAAGACCTCGTCGTCGAGTTGCCAGGGGACGCTCGACTGCATGGCCCAGGCCACGGCCTGCCGCAGGGCGGGTCGCGACCGCAGCCGGATTTCGTCGTCCACGGCCGTGTGCGAAACGTCCTCGCTGGCCGCCTCCTCCAACACGATCGTGGCCGCCATCGTCAGGTCCACGGGCGCTGGCAACGCCAGCGAGGCGCCAAGCCGATGCCGCCGCACGACGACGTCGCCAATCCACCCCAACGAGCGCATCCGCTCGGTTGCGCGCGCCGACCATTGCGCGACGGCGCCATCGACGTCGTCCCCCTCCTCGGCGTGCCATTCCGCCGCCGCTCCCGGGCCGGGCAGCAACCAGTGTGGCCCGTGAATGCGCCGGCACTCCAGCAGCCTCATCAGTCCTCCACCGCCGAAACACGAACGCCCCGGGCGTCGCGAATCAGACGTTGGCCCAAACCAGAATCCACCTCCGTGGATTCCTCGACCGGTGCGGAAATCACCGGCGCCGGAGCCGGCTGCGGGCTCGCCCCACCGTGGTAGATGATCTGCTTCCAGCAGCGTGTCACCCGGTCGCCAAAGATGAGCAGCAGGTCGCCGGGCCGGGCGACGGTGAGGCCGTGCTCGACCGCCTGGGTCTCGTCGAACACCACGTCGATCCGGTCATCGGAGACGCCGGCCGCGAGCAGACCGTCGCGAAGCCGGGCAGCGATCGAACCGACGGCCCGACCGCGTCGGTCGTCGTCCTCTCGGACCACGAATCGGTCGAAGCTCGACGCGGCGCGCGTCGCGATCGCGTCGATGTCCTCATCTCGCCGGTCCCCCGGCGCCGCCAGTACGACAATTCGCGCACCCTTGAGCCCCTCCGAAAGGCGGTCGACGAGCTCGCACATGGCGGTCACTGCGGCCGGGTTGTGGCCGTAGTCGAGAATCGTCTTGAAACCGTGGCCGTCAAACACGTTCATCCGGCCCGGCGCCTGGAAAAAGCTCGTGTCGAAGGTCCGCAGGCCGTGACGAATGTCGTCGAGCCGCACGCCCATGGCGTGGGCCATCAAGGCGGCAAACATCGCGTTCTGCACATTGTGATGAGCGCGCCCCTCCAGCGTCGCCGGAATGAGGTGGGTCCACAACAAGGGCATATGGGCGCCCTTGTCGTAGAGCGTGATCATCTGGCCGTTGACGCCCGCCTCCAGCGTCGCGGCGCGGCCGCCAGCCCGAATGTGGGCGCGGACCAGCGGATGCACCGGATTCATCGTCACGTAGCCGATGTGCTTGGCCACGGAATGGTCTGCCATTTCGAGACAGCGCGGATCGTCGGCGTTCAGCACGACCGTGTCGCGCGCCACCTCGATGGGAATCCGCTTCACCTCCGCCAGCTGGTCGAGCGTGTCGACGCCCCGCAATCCGAGGTGGTCGGCGGCCACATTCAGACAGCACGCCACATCGGGGTGCCGGAATCCCAAGCCCGCCCGCAAGAGCCCGCCGCGCGCAACCTCCAAGATGGCGCAGTCGACGGTCGGATCGCGCAGGACCATCTGGCTGGCGATGGGGCCCGTCATGTCGCCGTCCACGGTCCGATGCCCGTCGATGGTGACGCCGTCGGTCGTGGTCATGCCGACCGTTCGACCCACGAGCTTGTGAATGTGCGCCAACATGCGCGTGGTCGTCGTCTTGCCGTTGGTCCCCGTGATCGCGGCGATCGGAATGCGGCTTGGCGACCCCCCGGGAAACAACATGTCGAGGACGGCGCCGGCGACGTCGCGAGGCGTGCCTTCGCTTGGGCTGACGTGCATGCGGAAGCCCGGGGCCGCATTGACCTCACAAATCCCGCCGCCCACTTCTTTGTAGGAGCGCGAAATATCGGGCGTGAGAAAATCGACGCCGCAGACGTCCAACCCGATCGTGCCCGCCGCACGAACGGCCATGTCCCGGTTGTCGGGGTGGATGATGTCCGTGACGTCGATCGCTGTACCGCCGGTCGACAAGTTGCCCGTGGACCGAAGGTAAAACAACTGGCCGTCGGGCAGGACGCTCTCGGGCGTATGGCCCGCTTCCGCCAGCAGCCGCAGGGCCTGGTGATCGAGTTCGAGTCGGGTGAGCACCTTTTCGTGCCCGATGCCTCGCCGGGGGTCCTGATTGACGCGCTCGACGAGGCCGGACACCGTGGTGATGCCGTCGCCCACGACATGGCCCGGCACGCGCTTGCTGGCCGCCACCAATTCGCCGTTCACGACCAGCAACCGGTGGTCGAGGCCTTGGATCATCTGCTCGACGAGCACGGTGCGCGCGTGTTCCCGCGCCAACCCGAACGCATGGCGTACCGCCGCCTCGTCGGCAAGGCCGATGGACACGCCGCGGCCGTGGTTGGCGTCAAGCGGCTTGACGACGACGGGGTAGCCCATCCGACGAGCCGCCCGCGCCGCCGCGTCCTCCTGCCACACCGCGACCTGTTTGGGAACGGGAAGACCGACGTCTCCAAGAATCCGATTCGTCAGCTCCTTGTCCGACGCGATGTCCACGGCGATGTGTCGCGTCTCGCTCGTCACCGTGGCTTGGATGCGGCGCTGCAAGCGGCCGTGGCCAAACTGGACGAGGCTGTGGTCGTTGAGTCGGATCCAGGGAATGTCGCGGTCGCGCGCGGCACGGACGAGGCTCAACGTGCTCGGGCCGAACGCGCGGCGCTCGGCCTGGCGGATGAAGGTTTCCATCTCCGCTTCGACGTCGAAGGGACCGTCGTCGGCCGCGTCGGGACGGAGTTCAGCCGGAACGAGGCCATGGAGCAGGCGCAAGGCCAAGGGGCCCGCGGCCTCGCCGACCCACGGATCTTCGTACTCGTACACGACATGGTACTGCCCGGGCACACCGGTCCCGCGCGTTTTCCCGAAGGTCACCTGGTTGCCAGCACGGTTCTGGATTTCGATGGCGACGTGCTCCAGCACATGCCCGAGCCACGTGCCGCCATCCTCCCGCATCCGTCGGACGAAGCCGCCAGCGTCGCCGTAGCTACAGCCATGTTCGGCGAGCGACGGCAGATGGCCAAGCAACGCGTCCACGAAGCCTGGGATCCGGGCGGACGGCCACTCCTCGAGCGGACCAAGGTCCAGCGTCATCCGGATCACCGGGAAGCGTGCGTACAAGTTGGGTCCAACGTAGGTGCGCTGCTCGAGGATGCGCATCGGGCCTCCGACCGGGCCGCACCCTACCCCACCGCCCGCGACCTGCCCGCCCCTTGCGCGTGGCGCACCTTCGGGTACGTGGCCACGATCTCGCAGGAGAGCGCCCCTTGACCAGGAACATGTTCTACGCCTTGGCGGCACTCGCCACCCCCGGCGTCGCCCACGCGAGCTACGGAATGGCGGGCTGCGGGCTCGGCTCGCTGGCCGTCACGGCCGACGCCACGGACGGCGCCTTCGGCGACACCAACGGCATCCTCCAGATCTTCGCCGCGACCACGAACAACATCTTCTGGAACCAGACGTTCGCGATCACCTTCGGCGTGTCCAACTGCACCACGGAGGGCCTGGTCCTCACCGACAAGGAGCAGGAGGCCTTCGTCGAGGCGAACTTCGACGCGTGGCAGCGCGACATCGCGGCGGGTGGCGGTGAACACCTGGCCGCATTCACGACGCTGCTCGGGTGCGACGACGCCGTTCGCCCCGAAGTGTACGCAGCGGCTCAGCGCGCCTACCCGAGCACATTCCCTTCGGCGTCCACCCAGCCCGCCCAGGCGCTGACCAGTCGCACCATCCAACTCACCCACGAACCGCCGCTCATCGGTGCCTGCACCCGAATTTGATTCCACGGCGATCCGCGCCGCTCAACCGGGGCTTTGCCCCAAGGAGACACGAGACATGAAGAACGCACTCCGACTGGCCATCGCTTCGACGGCCCTCATCGGTGCTCCCGCCTACGCCGACTACGGCATGGCTGGTTGCGGCCTCGGCAGCATCATCATCAAAAACGATGGCTTCGTCCAGATCTTCGCTGCGACGACCAACGGCACGTTCAACACGCAGACCTTCGGCATCACGTCGGGAACCTCGAACTGCGTCCAAGACGGCGTGGTCCAGACGGACAAGGAGCAGGAAGCCTTCGTCGAGGCGAACTTCGACGCGCTTCAGCGCGACATCGCGGCCGGTGGCGGCGAGCACCTCGCGGCCTTCGGCACGCTTCTCGGCTGCAGCGACGACATCCGCGCCGACCTCTACGGCAGCGCCCAGGCCGCGCTGCCCGTGGCGTTCCCAACGGCAGACACGAATGCCCTCCAGGCGCTCTACCTGCTCAAGCTCCAGCTCTCGAACGTCCACGAAGTCAAGGCTTCCTGCAGCCGCATCTGAGTCGGACTCGGCCGTGACTTCGCTCGCGGCCCTCGCGGTCGCCTTCGCCCTTGCCAACGAAGGCGACCGCGCTTCGCTGGACGCCCTGTTGGTGCGCGCCGACGCGGAAGCGATTCACCGCGAACCGGCTTGGCGCAAACTCGTCCACTACCGTCAGAAGCTGTGGGGCCGTCGCAGCCAGGCGGACGCCCGGTCCTTCTTCGCGCATCCCCACGGCAAGATCCGGCCGGAGGCGGAGCTGCGGGCCACCCTTGAGGCCCTGTTCCAGCCCGCGACCTACGTCCTCGGCGACCCCGCCGACCCCTCGGCACAACATCCCCAGTGTCGTTGGCGCGCTCGAACCGCCTGGTTGCGCGACCGATTGGACATCGACGACGCCACCCTGCCGCCGGTGCCTTGTGACCGGTTCGACGACTGGGTGGAGCGACTCGACGTCGACCGCGTCACGCTCATTTACGCCGACGCCTACCTCGGCAACCCGGCCAGCATGTTCGGGCACACCTTTTTGCGGCTCGATCGCGATACCGAAAAGCCTGGCTCAGCACTCGTGGCCAATGCCGCAGAGTTTTCGGCGACGCCCTGGACCACGAATCCCCTTCTCTACCCGATCCTCGGCCTGGCTGGCGGGTTTCCTGGCCGCTATTCTACGCTTCCCTACTATATGAAGGTGCGCCAGTACGGCGACGCCGAAAATCGGGACCTTTGGGAATACGAGCTCACACTGACCGACGCGGAGCGTACGAATCTCCTCGAGGTCATGTGGGAGATGGGGGGCGTCCACTTCGACTATTATTACCTCAAGGAAAATTGCTCGTACCACCTGCTCGGCCTGTTCGAAGCCGTCCGACCGTCGCTCGAATTGCAGGACCGTTTCCCGATCGTCGCGTTCCCGACGTCCACCGTCCGCGCCATCCGCGAATCCCCGGACCTTTCGGGTCCCGGCGTCTGGCGACCAAGCGCCTGGACGCGCCTCGTCGCCGCCCGACGGACCTTGGACCGGGACGAGGTCCGCACCGTGCGCGACCTCGCACTTGGCCGCCAAGGCCCCGGCGACGTCGCGCTGGCACCCGATCGCGCTGCGGCCATTCTCGACGCCGCCAGCCTGCTCGCGTCGTGGCGACTTGGCGACGACGCCCCCACCCCCGAGGACCGCGAACGGCAGCGGACCTTGCTGGCGGCACGTGGCGCGCTCGCCATTCCATCTCCCGAAGTGGACGTCGAGCCCACCGTCGCGCCGGAGCGCGGGCACGGCCCGGCCTTGCTTTCGATGGCCGGCGGCGCGTCGGAGTCGGGGCCCTACGCGCGGCTCGTCCTACGGCCCGCCCTCCACGATTTCCTGGCCCGGACGGACGGCTACATCGCCGGATCCGAGCTCGAGATGATGGGCGTGACGGCCCGCTTCGATCCCGAGCCCGCAATCGAGCGCCTCGGCATCTTCTCTGCCACATCGCTCTCGCCGTGGGACCCGTGGCGGCGCGTACCCTCGTGGCGGATGCGAATTGGCGGCGGCTGGGACCGGACCGGCGGCTGCGCGACGGCCGGCTGCTGGCGTTGGGCGGCCATGGGAGGCATCGGCCTTGCGGCGGCCACCCCCGACCGCGCCGACGCCGTCGCGTGGGCGCTCGTGACCGGGACCGTGGCCACGGGCGCAGGATCGTCGGACCTATCCCCGGGCGGCCTCATCGGGCTGAGTACCGGCGCCGGCCCCTTGCGGACGACGGCGGAGTTGTCGACGCAATGGCCCGTCTTGTCCATCGCTGGCATCGATCTCAGCGCTGCCTGGCGCCATGAAATCAGCGTCGGCGCGTCCTACACATTTCACCCCGACGCCGAATTTCGCCTCGCGGGTCGCGCCGGAACCCTGTTCCGCGAAGCGGAGGCCGGCGTCGCCGTCTGGTTCTGACCGGTCAGGGCTGGGGCGGAACCTGTAAGAGCGCGGCCCCCTCACCTTCGGCAACCGTGAGCAGGTCGATGTCGTCGAGCGCCCACGCGATCGACTCGCCGCCGCTTTGTGGTGGAAGGCGCGACACACACGGTTCGCTCGAAAACACGTCGCCCAAGGCGCTTCCGACGGGGCGCTCCCACAGCAGCAGGTGCGTGTACGTGCGAACGGCCACGCGTGAGCCGTCCGACGATATGGCCGCACCGGTGATGTTCTTGCTGTCGGTGTCCACGACCGTCAATGGACCGACGGATTCGAGAACCACCGTTTCGTCCGGGCGGAAGGGCATCGGGTAGCGGAATACCTCCGATAGCCCATCGATGTTCTTCGAGATGACGAACAGCTCGCCCGTTTGAGGGTCCAGCAGGATGGCCTCACTGTTGAGGACCTCGCCGGGCCATGTCATCGTCAGGGTCTCGACCCCCGAGTCGATGAATCCGATTCCGCCGTCGCCGCCTCCGGCATCCACGTCGGGCTCGCGAAAGCGGTGGACCTCGATCGTCTCCCGCTCAAAATGGTTGTCACCGACGTCGCCAACCCACAACCAGTCTTCACCGTCGGGGCCCGGTCCAAGTTCCATGTCCTCGAAATCATAGGCCTCGATCCCAGCGAGCCAAAACTCGCCAAGCGACTGAGCGTCCATCCCAAGTGCAAACACGCGTGCACCGTCGTAGGGCAGGTCGTTGCGGTCGTTGTGCGACCACAACACCCCGGGGTTGACGCGGCTCGCCCGCAGGCCGCTCGCTTCGTCGAGTTCGAGATTGGCAAGCGGGCCGAGCAAGGTCGGCAGGGATTCGTAGGACGCGCAGACAGGAGGTTCGATGGTGACATCGACCGTCTCCGCGACGGAGATGTCTCCGTCGGCGTCGGTCACCGTCAGCGTCACCGTGGTCGTCTCAAGGACGACGACGTCCACCTCGACGCCCTCCACCACTGTCGCGCCAACGGTCCATTGGGCCACGGAGGGCCCATCCCCCCAATCGGTCCCCGTCGCATCGAGGTGCACGGTCAACGGTGCCAACCCCGTGGACGGGGTGACGACGGCCATCGCCGTCGGCAACCGATCGAGCGGCGGCGGCAGGTCCGTGGGAGGCTGGTCCGTAGGTGGGGAATCTGTTGGCGGGTCCGTCGGGGGCGCCGTCACCGTGTCCGTCTCAGCGTCCGAGGCGTCGGACGTCGTGTCGGTGACGACGTCGGTGCGCACGGTACCCGCACACGCCAACCAAGAAAGGAAGGTCATCGCGACACCTCCAGGGGGGCCACGACGGCGGCCCAGCCGTCCCCCTCTGAGTCCGCACGTATGGCGTGCGCCGCGGCCCAGGGTGTCAATGGGCTGACGGGCGCCATCGGTGCGTCGCCCTCCGCCACGATGACGAAGGTCGCGTCGACGTCCGTGTCGAGCGTAAATGTGCCAGCCGCGCCCTCGATTCGGGCGACTTCCACCGCGTCGCGCAGAAGGATCAGTCGATCGACCTTCGCGTAGCTCGCGGAACGGGCGGTCACCTCGACCGGAGTGCCGGCCGCAACGACGGCGCCAGGGTCGATCGACATGTCGAGGAAGACGCCCCGCGAGGCGATGACGCGGCCCGCAGAGACGGCCTCCAACAATCGCTCGTCCGTCGAAAGCGCCAACGCCTGTCCCGTCCCAAACCATGTCGCCGAAAATCCAAGCCCACCGTCGAAGGGCCCGTGGCTGTCGCTGACGCCGACGGGAATCGCCGGATGGCCCCGCATCGACACGTCGAGCCAGAAATCAAAGAAGTCCGACGTCTCCCCCCCGTTGAGGACCTCGACGGCGCCGAAGCCCTCGGTCCAAAAGTCGCCGTCGTCAATCCGCCCGGTGCTCCATCCCGCAGACGATGCGACGCCGCCAGACATGGGATGGTTGAGTTGCAGGACAAAATCAGGGCCATGCAACGACCGCAGGTGGTCCACGATCCAATCCGTCGTCTCGGGAATGTGCACCCACCAGCGCCACGAGCCGTGATTCGGTTCGCCCGCGCGCACCGCGACGGGCCAGATGTTCATGTGCCCACGTACCGGCGGGCTCACCTCGTCGGCGACGACGCTGCGCAGCGTCCGGCTCAGCCCCATCGCCTCGACGAGGGGCCCGTAGTCCGCGATGTGATCATGGTCCGTCCCGAAATGAAGTTCGATGCCCGCAGCCGCCGACGATGCGAGCCGTTCCTCCATCGTGCACTTTCCGTCGGGCGACGGGCTCGCATGGCTGTGCGGGTCGCCGAGCACCCAACCGTCCACGGTGAAGGCCTCAGCAAAGGTCGCCCACACTTCGGCCATTTCGCCCGGACCAACCGTGACCGTGGACACCCACGCCTCATACCGGGGCCCGCGATGGGCCACGAGTTCATAGGTGCCAGGCTCCACCCACAGGTCGACCGACCCGTCGATGGCCCAGCCCACGGCGGCGGCGCCGTCGGGCCGACCCGGAACGCGGGCCGAGTCCACGCCGACGTCGGCCTCCACGAAGTCCAGTCGCGCCACGAAGGGATTCACGCCACCGAGCACGCGCACCCGAGCGGGTTCGAGCAGTGTGAGGGGCGACTCCGCCGTTCCGACCCCCCGGCCTCGCGCAAGGGGCGCCACCATCGGGGTCGACCACGACGCCAGCGCCAGGTCCTGCGCTCGGCCCACCGAGTACGGTCCAAAGTGCGCGTAGGTTTCGGCGGTGCCGATGGACCGCCCGGACCCGCGCCCAACGGCGAGGAACTCCGCCGCCGGCGATGCACCGGGAACGAGGACCGTGTACGCTCCACGTTCGTCGGTCAACGCCTGGGTGACCGGGGCGCCGTCGACGGACACGACGACGGACGCACCCCGCACAGGCCCGTCCGCGGCCGTGACGACGCCGGTCATCGGCGTGGTGACATCCCCGCGTGCGGCAAATCCGGCGTCGCTCAACGTGGCCATCGCATCGGCCACACCCCACCAACGCCGAAAGGTCGTGGTGCTTCCCGCGGCCACGATGCGCGACGGCTCGGCCGCCACCGCCATGTCCGCCAACGTGCTGATCAGCTCGTAGCCGGCGCCCGAAACCGTGGCCCCGGCGTCGGCGACCATCCCGAGCGCCAACGGCTCGTCCTTGCCGACGTAGCCAAGGAAGCGCCGGGGTTCGCCCCCAAATCCGCCGTAGCCTTGGCCATCGGCCCACGTGTCCATGGCCTCCGGACCCACCATGAGGAGGTCCGCCAGTTCGACCTCCGCGTCTTCGTCCCCGACGGTCACCTCGGTGACGACCTCCATGAGGGGGGAGCCCGGCGCAAGCCGGTACTCGGTGACGACGGTCCAGCCGTGCACCGGCGCGAAGCCAGGCGCCTCCAACACGCCCTCGATCAGCCCGAGCGGCGCGTCGTGCCCGGTGACCCTCAGCACCGCCAGGCCGTCGCTGCCATCGGAAACGATGTCGATCGCAGTCGGCTGGACGACCGAGCTGAGCCCGAGCAGGGTCGCCCACTCGTCGACGACGTCGCGACCGGCCTCACCAAGGGCACGCGCCCGGTCGGCGTCGATGACGTTGCCGCCCTGGGGCAAGTAGAAACTGCCGTCGCGCAGGCCCTGGATCACGAACGACGCGCGATCGTTGTAGATCTTGTAGTCGCCGATCGTCGCCTCGGCGGCGAGCCCACCGTTGAGCGCCGTGGGGTCCATGACGATCCCGAGGCGCACTTCGTCGGCGTCCAACGGCGACGTCAGATCCAAGACCGTCGCGGGGGACGTCTCGGGTTCGCGACAACCCAACCAGAGGAAGGCAAGCATGGCGTTTCCGTGACGGCGGCCTAATGCGATGCGATCGCACCGCCCGACCGGCCGGTCCGCCTGCCACACAATAGCCGCGCCGCCCTCGGGAGCGTCCATGGGCAAGCGCATTGCGGTGATCGCCGGCGACGGCATCGGCAAGGAGGTCGTTCCTGAGGGCGTTCGCCTGCTCCAGCACCTCGACGCCCGCTACGGTCTGGATCTGGTGTTCACGTCCTTCGACCTCGGCGCCGACCGCTACCTGCGCGACGGCACGACGATGCCGGCCGAGCTCATGGCGCGGATGGACAAGGACTTCGACGCGTGCCTGTTGGGCGCGCTCGGCGACCCACGCGTGCCGACGAACGTCCACGCCAAGGACATCTTGCTCGGCATGCGATTCCAACTCGATCTGTTCATCAACTTCCGGCCCATCAAGCTGCTCGACAGCCGCATGTGCCCACTCAAGGACAAGGGTCCCGAACACGTCGACATGGTCGTGTTCCGCGAGAATACCGAGGGTCTGTACACGGGCGTCGGCGGCCAGTTCAAGCGCGGCACCCCAGACGAGGTCGCGATCGAGGCGGAGCTGAACACGCGCAAAGGCGTCGAGCGCATCATTCGGGCCGCCTTCGCCTACGCGCGCCAGAACGGACGCCCGTCCGTGTGCATGTCGGACAAGTCCAACGCGATGCGCCACGGTCACGACCTCTGGCAGCGCGTGTTCCGCGAGGTCGCGTCCGAGTACCCCGAGATCCATGCCTTCCACCTCTACGTGGACGTTCTCGCGATGGAGATGGTTCGCGCCCCCGAACGCTTCAGCGTGATCGTGACGAACAACCTGTTCGGCGACATCGTCACGGACCTTGGTGCCATCCTCCAGGGCGGCCTCGGCGTCGCGGGCTCCGGCAACCTCCACCCGGGGCGCTGCGGCCTCTTCGAGCCGGTCCCCGGCTCGGCCCCCGACATCGCCGGCCAGGGGATCGCCAACCCGTTGGCGACTCACCTCACCGCCGGGATCCTGCTCGGTTTCCTCGGCTGGCCAGAGCACCAGAGCCGAGTCGAGAACGCGGTCGCGAAGGTCCTGGCCGACCGCATCGTCACCCGCGAGTTGGGCGGAACGGCGACGACCGTCGAGGTCACCGACGCCCTGATCGCGCGCCTCGCCCACTGAGCGACCGGGCTGCGCGGCCCGGCCGGCCAGCGTTAGGGCTCTGGATCCTGGAGGCCCCTTGATGCTCGACATCCGCCGCCGCGACGTCGTTGTGCTCGCTGGCGTTCGCACCCCCTTTGGAACGATGGGCGGCGCGCTGAAGGACATGACGGCCACCGATCTTGCCGTCCCCACCGCAACGGCCGCGCTGCAACGTGCTGGAGTCGCACCCGACGACGTCGACCACGTGATCTACGGCAACGTCCTGCAGACGGACAACGCCGCCATCTACCTGCCCCGCCACGTCGGCCTGCGCGCCAACATCCCGCAGCGCGTCCCCGCAGTTGGCGTCAACCGCCTCTGCGGCTCGGGCTTCCAGGCCGTCGTCAACGGCGCCGAGCAGATCCTTACCGGCCAGGCGAACTGCGTGCTCGTCGGCGGGACCGAGGCGATGAGCCGCGCCCCTCACGTGGTCTACGGCCTGCGCGACGGCGCGCGTTTCGGCAAAGCCCCCCCCTTGGCCGACCTGCTCTGGGAATGCCTCACGGACACGATGACCGGAATGCCGATGGCGATCACGGCGGAAAACCTGGCGGTCAAGTACGGCCTGACGCGCGAAGAGGTCGACGCGGTGGCCCTCGCTTCGCAGCAGCGCTGGACGGCGGCCCAGGCCGCAGGCGCCTTCAAGGAGGAGATCGTCCCACTCGAACTGCAGGGCCGCAAGGGCCCGGTTCGCTTCGACACCGACGAACACCCCCGCGCGACGACCCCCGAGGGCCTCGCAGCGCTCAAGCCCGTCTTCAAGAAGGACGGATTCGTCACCGCCGGCAACGCGAGCGGTATCTGCGACGGCGCCGCGAGCCTCGTCCTGGCCGACGCGACCTGGGCGAGCAGCCGCAATCTTCAACCGCTCGCGCGAATCGCCGGGTGGGGCATCGTTGGCTGCGACCCGACGATCATGGGCATCGGTCCCGCACCGGCGGCCCGCCGGGCCTTTGAGCAGACGGGCCTCGGCCTCGCCGACATGGCGCTCGTCGAGGTCAACGAGGCCTTCGCCCCTCAATACCTGGCCGTGGAGCGCGAGTTGGGCCTCGACCGTTCGATCACGAATGTCAACGGCGGCGCCATCGCGCTCGGCCATCCGCTCGGAGCGTCTGGGGCCCGCATCACCGCCCACCTTGTCCATGCCCTTCGAGCCCGCAAGGCGCGGTACGGCCTCGGTTCGGCCTGTATCGGCGGCGGCCAGGGCATCGCCGTGATCGTCGAGGCCGTCTGAGGCCGCCATGGACGAAAACGACGTCATCTACGACTGGAATGCGACCGGCGGTGGCGCCACCACCCGGCGGGTGGAAGTGCACGACGAGACGCTCCGCGACGGCATCCAATCGCCAAGCGTCCGCGATCCCAGCCTCGACGCCAAGGTCGCCGCCATCCGCCTCATGGCGACGATGGGCGTCGCGAGCGTCAACGTCGGCCTTCCCGGCGCCGGCCCTCGGGCGGTGGCCGACAGCACACGCCTCGTCGAGCTCGTCCGCGACGAAGGCCTTCCCATTCGCGTCGGATGTGCGGCGCGGACCCACGCCAATGACATCCGCCCCATCGTCGACATCACCCAGCGCACCGGGGTGCCCGTCGAGGTGATGACCTTCCTCGGCTCGAGCCCCATCCGGATGTACGCGGAAGGCTGGGACGAAGCGAAGCTGGAGACGCTTGCGCGCGACGCCGTCAAACTCGGCGTGACGGGGGGCTGTCCGGTGAGTTTCGTCACCGAAGACACGGTCCGCTCTCGCCCCGCCACGCTCGAGCGCCTGTTCTCCGCCGCCATCGAGGAGGGCGCCGACCGCCTCGTGCTTTGCGACACGGTAGGGCACTGCACGCCCGAGGGCGCGCGCGCGCTGGTCGAATGGACGGACGCGCTACTGGTCCGGCTCGGCGTCCGCGACCGCGTCCGCATCGATTGGCACGGCCACCAGGACCGCGGGTTGTCGCTGATCAACGCGCTGGAAGCAGGTCGCGCCGGGGCCGACCGGCTGCACGGCACCGTGCTCGGCGTCGGCGAGCGCGTTGGAAATACGCCGCTCGATCAACTCCTCGTCAACCTGCGCCTCATGGGTGCCCTCGACGCCGACCTCACGCGGCTTGGCGACCTCGTCGACCTGATTTCCGAAGCCACCGGCGTTCCCATCCCCGTGAGTTGGCCCGTGTTTGGTGCCGACGCCTTTCGCACGGGCACGGGAGTCCACGCCGCGGCCGTCATCAAGGCTGAACAGCGCGGCCAAAGCTGGTTGGCCGACCGCATCTACTCCGGCGTTCCCGCCGCATGGTTTGGGCGCGAGCAGGTCATCGAGGTCGGCCATCAGTCGGGCCTGAGCAACGTTCGCTACTGGATGGCGCGGCGAGGCCTGCCGGCCGACGACGCCGTCGCCCAGGCGATCTTCGACACCGCCAAGGGTCACAACCGACTGCTGACCGACGCGGAGGTCATGGCTGTCGTGGTCGCCCACAGCGGCAGGGCGGAGCGTCTGCCCGACGCCAAGGCCTGAAGCCCGGCCCCACGCTGGCGATTTCGCGGCAGCCTGCTAGGTGCACGCCCGATCGGAGCCATCATGTGGATCGTCCTCCTGGCGGCACTCGCCGCCTGCGCCCCCAGCCCTTCTGGCAGTGCCGCCGGCAGCGCCGTCGCCGTTGCTGCCCCAAGCGCCCCCCCCGCGGGCGAAGGGGTGCCGGACCCGGTTGCGACCGTGGACGGCGAGGCCATTTCTGCGGCCTCGCTGGAGGACAAGGCCGCCGCTGGCCTGCAGGCCGCGCGTCAGCAGATGTACGACGCGCGGCGCTCCGCACTCGAAGAGCTGATCGTCGAAAAGATGCTCGAGAAGGAAGCGGCCGCGCGCGGCACGGACAAGGACAAACTCCTCGCCGACGAAGTCGACGCCAAGGCGCCGCCGCCCGACGATGCCGCCATCCAGGCCTTTTTCAACGAAAACGCGGCCAAGATGGGCGGCCAACCCTACGAGGCCATGAAGCCCCGCATCGCCGCATTCATGGGTGGCCAGGCCAAGAACGAGCGGATGGGCGCGTTCATCGGCGAACTCAAGGCCAAGTACAAAGTCCAAGACAATCTCGAGCCGCCGCGCATCGCCGTCGAAGCTGGGGATTCGGCCCGCAAGGGTTCCGCCAGCGCACCGATTCAAATCATCGAATTCAGCGACTTCGAGTGCCCCTACTGCACGCGCGGGGCGGACACGATCAATCAGGTTGTCGCGAAATACGGCGACAAGGTTTCGGTCGTCTACAAGCATTTCCCACTGTCGTTCCACGCGCGCGCGCGCCCAGCAGCCGAAGCGTCTGAATGCGCCCGCGAAGGCGGAAAATTCTGGGAGTACCACGACCAGCTCTTCGCGAATCAATCCGCGCTCGGCGACGACGACCTCAAGAAGTACGCGAAGGCGGTTGGTCTGGACGTGAAGAAGTTTGAAACGTGCCTTTCCAGCCACGCGATGGGTAGCCGCGTCGACGCCGACATGGCGCTTGGCGCGAAGGTCGGAATGAGCGGCACGCCAGGTTTCTACATCAATGGCGTCAACCTCCCAGGCGCAGTTCCCCTCGAGGCCTTCGCGCAGGTCATCGACAAAGAACTGTCGCGCCTCGGCCAATAGTCGTGGTCGCCTGGGCCGCCCTCCTCGGCTGTGGCGGCGGCACTCCGGCGCCGCCCCCCGACCTCGCGCTGCCGTCCACGAGTGGCACGGCCTTCGTCGCACTGCATCGTCGGGCCGGGGAAGTCGACCTCTCCGCCGTTCCGGAAGCCGTTGACGTGCAGCTGACCGACACCTTCGACGTGAAGGTCGAGGCTTGGGAGCCCAAAGGCGGCGCGGCGGCCTGGCGCGGCGACCTGCCATTTCCGATTTCGGAAGAAGACGCCAGATTCAAACCGATGGACATGCGCGTGCGCGTCAACGGCGTCGACCTGCCGTTTTCGCGGCAGCCCTTGGCGCGGGCCAACCAGGACACATGGCGCCTCATGGGCGGCAAACTCGTCGTGACCCACGCCAATCCGCCCGGCGGCGTCGTCCAGGTCGTCTACCCAGGCGTCCGCGTCGCGACGCAGCGGCATGACCCGCGCGCTTGGTCCGGCGCCGCGTGGGACTTTGCCAAGTACGACCTCACCGTGGAAGGCGTGACGCGGCAGGGGCTGCTGCTACCGTCGGGGGCCACGGCCTCATGGCGTCTCACCTTGCCGCCCGGCGCTCGGTTTGAAGCCCACCTCGCGCTGGAGCCCACGCCCATCCCGGGCGCCCAGGGCGACGGCGCTGCCGCCGTCCTCGACGTCATCGTGGCCGGCGCCCGAACGGAGGTGGCGCGCAGCCAAGTGGCCAAGGCGGGCCCCTTCGCGCCGATGACGGCCGACCTTTCGGCCTTCGCGGGCCAAGAAGTCACGCTCATCCTGCGCACGGAGGCCGGCGAGACGGCCGCCTGGGACTGGCTCTTCTACGGCTCGCCGTCAGTCGTCGGTACGCCGGCCTCGCCCCCCCGTCGAATCGTCGTCGTCGCGCTCGACACGACGCGCCCAGATCACATCGGCTTCAACGGCTACGCCCGCGGAGCCACACCGGAAATGGACCGCATCGCGCGCCAGTCGATGGCGTTTGACGCCGCCTGGTCCCAGGCCCCTCGTACGCGGCCGTCGTTTCGGTCGTCGACCACGGGACGGACGCCGCTGGAAGCCGTCGGCGCGCCGAACACGGGCACGGTCTTCTCGTCGGCTGGCTGGGCGACCGCGGGCTTCGTCGCCAACGTCCACCTGCAACCGCGCTTCGATTTCCATCAGGGCTTCGACGTTTGGACCTACACGGGCGAAGAACGGGCCGACGTTCAGGTCGACCGGGCCCTCGCCTGGCTCCAAGGCCACGCCGACCGCGACACCTACCTGTTCCTCCACATCATGGACCCCCACCTGCCCTACGGGCCCCCCGGGGAGTTGGCCACGCGATTCGTCTCGGACCCCGACCCCGACCTTGGTCACTTCGAGCGGGGCGACGTGCTTGGGTGGATGCGGGACGGCACGCTCGACGACCGTCGCAAGAAGCACATCGAGGCCTTGCACGACGGCGAGATGACCTACACGAGCCAGCAACTTGGTCGGCTCTTCGACGGGCTCGACACGCTGAACGGCCCCGTGTCTGCGGCCGTCTACAGCGATCACGGTGAGGAGTTCTGGGAACACGGCGGCTTCGAACACAATCACGCGCTCTTCGACGAGACGGTGCGCGCCGTTTTGTGGTTCAGGCCCAAGGGAGGCTTCCCGGAGGGCAAGCGCCTGACGACCCCCGTCAGCCTGATCGACCTTCCCCCGACGCTGTACGCGATGGCCGGGGTGACGCCGCCCGACATCCTCGACGGACGGTCCCTCACGTCGCTCTTCACGGGTCCCGCGGGCCCAGAATGGCGTCGGCCGCTTGGCCTCGGTCACCTCCAGTACGGCGCCCAACGCTGGGGCGTGATCGTCGACAACAAGAAGTACGTGTTGATGACGGCCTCGGGCAAGGAGGAGGTCTACGACCTCGCAACGGACCCCCAGGAACGCACGAACCTCATCGACAGCACGGACACCGGCCCGTTGCTGGCAGCGCTCCGCGGCGTGCACGCGGGCCTGGACGTTGGACCCGGCTGGCGCGTGCGCGTCAACGTGCAACCGTGCGGAGCCCCACTGACGTTGACGCTGCCGCAGCCCGCGCGGTCCGCAGGCGTGCTCGACCCGGAAGCGGCGCGCGACAATCCCGCCAACCAGGAATGGGGCGAGGCTCCCGAAGTCCTACCCGAAGACGTCGGCAGCGCTGTGCTGTCCAAGGACGGGATGCAGCTTTCCATCCAACCTGGGACCGTGGCCAACGGGATCGTCTGGGTGCGCTTCGATGTACCCGCGGCCGGCGCGCCGCAAATCGTGCGCGGCGACGAAACGCTCACGGTCAGCACCGGAAAAAAGAGCAATCACCGCTGGGAAACTGGCACCGAGTCCGTCGTCGTCGAGCCCGGCACCGTGGTCGTCCCCCCTATCGGTGAATGGACCCGCATGATGGCCCTTCGCGGGAATCAGTCGGTTTCCCAGGGGGATCGGGAGGAGTTGATCCGCCTCGGCTACCTTTCCCCCGACGCCGAAGATCACCTTCCGACACGCCCCGGTTGCCAAGCACGACCCTGACGACAGCGCGCTTCTCGGCGATACGACCTCGACATTTCGCCGCTGTCATGCTGGCGTCATCGACGCGAAGCCGCCACATGCTACGGTACGCCCATGAACGCCGTACCTCAGCGCCGCCTCGGATCCCGTCGCGAACGACGTGGCAACTACTCGTTGATCATCGGGATCACGATTCCGCTGACCTTCGGCTTCGCGGCCCTCGGTCTCGATCTGGCCTACCTGACGCTTGCCCGTACTCAGGCGCAGGCCATCAGTGATGCCGCATCCCACGCGGCCTTCGTCGTCTACCGCGACTCGCTCGACCCCGACCTCGCGCTCGACGCAGCGACGTACATCGTGAACAACAACAACGTAGGCGATCGTCCGCCCACGCTGGAGTCCGTCATCCTTGGCGGCTGGGACCCATCGGATGCGTCCTTCAGCGTCGACTACGATTGGACAAATGCGGCCTTCGTCGAGGTCTCCCGCGCCGGCCAGAACAAGCTGGAGCCGCTCATCGCCCGCGTGATCGGCTGGACCGGCTGGTCGATCTACTCGAGCGCCGTCACCGCCGGCCAGACGCGCGAGGTCATGATTGCGCAGGACATCACGGGTTCCTTCGCCGATGAAGACATGGACAATGCCCGCATCGCGGACCTCGCCTTCCTCGACTACATGATTTCGAGCCCGTACCCCAACGACAAGGTCGGAATGAGCACCTTCGTCGGCGGCGTGGAAGACGATGCCTGGGACCCGCTCGACCCGCTCGAGGGCAATGAGGTCGCCACGCGGGCGCTCTGGGAAACGCTCGACTCCTGCAACTGCAACGAGCCCGCCTATGAGCCCATCTGCCAAGCCATCCACTCGCCAAGTGAATGGGCGGGCTACGGCGCGTGCTGGGAGTGGTTCTGCGACGATGGGTACCACAACGTCAACGAGCAGCCCCACATGCAGGACTGCTTCGACTTCGGCGCCGAGACGGCCCCAGGGGCGGGCATCGACCAGTCGATCGACGAGTTGCTCGCCTCCGGCGTTCCCACGAGCTTCCAGGCCATCGTGCTCGTCTCTGACGGCGCCCCTTGCTGCGGCGACGTGCTGACGGCCGAGCGCGAGGCCGACGCCGTGGCCGCCGCGGACCGCGCCTGGGAAAACGGTATCCACGTGTGGACGGTCGGCTTCGACGCCGGCGACACCGGCAACCTCGTGTTCCTCGAGTCGCTTCAGCGGGGGATGGGCGAAAGCTACGTCACGCCCGATTCCGATGAACTCGCCGCCATCATGATTGAAATCGCCACGGCCATGCCCGTCACGTTGGTGCAATGATGCATTTGAACCGTTCCACGCGCCGTCGCGGTGCCCACGTTGTCGAACTCGCGCTGACGTTGCCGGCCTTCTTGTCGGTCATGTTTGCGCTCGTCGACTACGGCGTGTACTTTGCGAACCTCGCCATCATCGACGCCGCGGTCGCCGAAGGGTGCCGTACGGCCTCCCTCGTCGATCCCTTGACGGGCGATCCGATCACCGAGGCGCAGCTGACGATGGTGCAGTTCATAGACTCGGTCGGCTTCGTCAACTGCGCCGAGGACTGCATCGTCGAAGCCAGTGACGTCGGCGAGGTGCCCGCGCGATCGATCCGGTGCTCTATCGACCTCGCCTACCAGCCCTTCGTCGGTTTCGTTCCCACCCCCGACCGCGTCGGTTCCGCCGCGGTCATGCGGTACGAATGGCAACGTTCGGAGGTCTTCTAGGTCATGGCCCTGCAACGCCCCGCACGCCGCCGAGCCAACGCGACCATTGAGTTCGCCTTCTGGCTGCCGATATTGCTGACGATGACGTCCGGCCTGATGGACTACGTCTGGTACATGACGCGCTACACGAACGTGGCGCGCGCCGCTCGCGACGGCGCCCGCATCGGCGCCACGGTCTTCGAGGGAGAGGACGTCACCCCGGGCGACATCGTCGTCCCAGAGACGGTCGCTCAGACGAAGGCGATTCTCGACCTGGTGAATATGCCCTGTGAAGAGGGCTGCGACGTCACCGCCGAGGTCACTTTCCTGCCCTTCCGCGCGGTTGAAGTGGAAATCAATTACCCTTTCCAGCCAATCTTTGGGTACATGCCGGTTCCCGACAATTTGTACGCGCGATTCATTCTCGCGTCCGACTTCCAATGAAGTCGGTCCTCCCGGCGCTTTGGCTGGCCACGCTGGCGTGCGCAGGCCCCGCAGAACCCGTGGCAGACGTCCTTCAGATCCCGGGCGGCGACGCCGCCCTCGTCCCGCTGGCATCCACTCCGGTCGAGCCCGTCCAACCGACCACGCTCGCGATGGACGGAAACCTGCTGCCCAACGGTGTACCCGTCGCCTCGGCGGAAGTCGCGACGGTCACCGGGCTTGCCCCAGACGGACGGCCTTGGCCCGTTTACAGCCCCGTCTCTGTCCCAACTGAACCCACAGGCGACAGCAAATTCGCGTGGCCCTTTGGCACGACGGGGACGATCAAGGGCGAAGAAGTCGACATGCGGGGATGGCCCACGAGCCCCGACCAAATGTACGACGACGAGGAGAAGCAGGAGGCGTTCAACAAACGCGTGCTTCAGAAGAAGGTCAAGATGCCAAAGCCCAAGCCCATGGGCACGGCCCCTACGGCGGCGAAGTAGGCGTCAGCCACCGGTTCATCCAACCGAGCACCTCCGCCCACCAAATGGCCACGTCGCGGCGGTCGCCAAGGTGATGGGTGGCCTCCTCGAAGAGCACAAGCCGGGAAGGCACGCCCTGGCGCTGCAGGATGCCAAAGGCGCCGAGCGCGTGGACTTCGGTGACCCGGAAATCCTGCCGCCCGTGCAGGATCAACATCGGCGTGCGCCACGTCGAGGCCTGAAGCGACGGGTCGGCCGCCGCGTAGGCCTCGGGCACCTCCCAAGGCCGTCCGCCCATCTCCCATTCCGGGAAAAAGAACTCGTCGGTGTCCATCCATAGGAGACCCGGCGACAGCGCTCCTTCCGCCATGACCAAGCAACGAAACCGATCGGGACGCGCGGCCTGGAGATGACAGGCGAGCCATCCCCCCAGGAAGCGCCGAGGAGCCCGACCCGGTTCACGTCGACATGGGGCGTCGTTACCTTCAGCAGGTCCAGCAGGGCGTCGAGGTCGGCCGTTGGCGCCGAGCCCCAATCGCCCCGAATGGCGTCCATATGCGCACGCCCGTAGCCGCTCGACCCGTGGATATCGGGGACCAGCACTGCGAAGCCGCGAGACACCAGCACTTGTGCATTGAGCCCGGTGGTCCAGATGTCGCCATAGCTGGTTTGCGGACCCCCATGGACGGCGACGATCAGGGGCCGTGGCGCGCCGTCGTCGGGGGCGATCAGCCAGGCTCGCCGCGCCAACCCGCGGCCACGACCCGGACGGCGGGAGTCGCCCCCACGGTGGTCACAGGCCCCAACGGGCGGCGCCCCCCTTCGGTCAACCAAGCCAGATGCGGGGGTTGTCCCAGCCCGCTGGCGACAACCAGCGCACCCCCACGACCCACCGCGAGCTGGGTGACGCTGCTCGCACCGGGCACAGGCTGAGGCAACGAGGCACGCCAGGGGAGGAAAAACGCGCGCCGCTGACCGGCATCGTCAGCCGTCAACCAGGCGCCCTCGGCGCTTGGAGCCCAACTCCACACGCCGCGGTCCCAGTCGCTCGTCCACGGCGTCCACGCCATGGCACCGGGCCGCCAGGGCGACCACTCCAGACGCACGAGATCCGAATCATGGCCCGGACGGTCGGTGACGCCGACGGCGATGGCATTCCCGCCCTGCACCGTTCGCACCGAGGTGATCAGCGCCTCGCGTTCAAGGAGCGCCACGCACCCACCCGAGACGGGCGCCCACCACACCGTGCGCGCGGTTCGCCAACGTGCGCCCTCAACGGGCTGGGAGACAAACAGCACGCCGCCGTCAGGCGCAAAATCGAATGCGTCAGACGTTGGAAACGGACGCGTCGGCGTGTCGTCGAAATCGGGAGGGGTCACGCGGTGGGCGGAACCCCCCACTTGCTGCCGCCAAATCGCGATCCGCTCCGCCGACGTCCAACGGTCCCAACGCCGAACGTAGCCGCCTTCAAATACCCGGGTCCGAGCCGCCGATACCGGCTGTGCCGCGGCGATGTCTCGAACGTCGGAACCACAAACGACAGCGACGAGGACTTCATCGCCTTGGGCACGAAAACAGAGGACGTCGACGCCAGCGGCGGTCACCACCGTCTGGGCCCCTTCTCGCCACCGCACGACCTGCGCGACACCCTTCACGGGCAGCAAGAACCAAAGGTCCCGGCCAACCCATTGGGGCGCGCGCGCCCCAGAGAACTCCGCCAAAACTTGGCCATCGGCGGACGCCACCCGAAGCACCGGAGGTTGCTCACCCCCAGCGAGAACGTACGCAATCTGGTCGTGTTCGGGAGACGCCGCCGGCATGGTCGGTACGCGCAGATCCATCAATTCGCGTTCTGGAAACGCTGGCTCTGGCCGGCGTGCCATGATTCGGGCTAACCGTTCATATGCCACGCGACGCGCGCCGGTGGGCCACCGAGATACTGAATGACCTTTCAGAAAGTGGGCTCGTCGAGTTCACCCACGATGTAAATCTTGCCGCGCAGGCCGCGGATCTCGCCGAATTATTGGCGATTCCCGTCGATCTTGACGAGCGTGCGGGCTGGCTCGACGCATGGTTGCTATCCAACGAAGCGGTGTTGGAAGTCTATGCCAAGCCGGAAGCCCTACGCCAATTGCTGACGATTTCCGCAGACGAACCTGACTGCTGAATCGGGCACCACGCGCGAATCGCGGGAGACGGAAACGACAAAGCCCGCCGGAACCAGGTTCACGGCGGGCTTCGAAGTGGTTGGGCATACAGAACGATTCTCGAACTGGTTGGCGGGGTTGGGCCAGGATGACGCGAACCGGCTCGCCGACCGTGCGCGCCCTACCAGCCGCGATGCGCACGGGCGATCTCGGACGCCTCGTCCTCCGTGAAGCCCGACAGCAACCCTCCGCATGGAGGTTGCCCACGCGCAAACGGGACCATCGCAAGCGCCGACCGAACCAGCGCTGGGTGGGAGACGTGACCTTCCTGCGCACGCCGATGGCTTCCTGTACCTGGCCTCGATCATCGACCTCTTCTCGCGCAGGGTGGTCGGCTGGGCGTTGAGCGCCGTGAATGACCGCCGAGTCGTCCTGCGGGCGCTCGACATGGCGGTACGCCGTCGCCGCCCCGGCCACGGCCTCCTCCACCACAGCGACCGCGGCAACACCTACGCGTCCGACGACGACCAGGACGCGTTGACCGCGATCGGCGTGACGTGCAGCATGAGCCGGCGCGCGAACTGCCTCGACAACGCCGCGATGGAGAGCTGGCACGGTACGTGAGCCCGCGTGGGTTCGAGCGGGAGCACACCCGGGATCGGGCCCTGCCGGGGGCTCCCAGCGCCTCCGGCTCGCCCGGTGGGCGAGTCGCCACCGCTGGGTCTTTGTTCAAGCTCCAGACGCAGGAGGAGCTTCTCGAGATCGCAACGAGATAGTGTTCGGACGGTTCCCAACCGTCCACGGGATCGGATCACGCCCAGGGGCTCTCCCATGGCCCACTACGCCACCACCGTGCGCACGCCGCAGTCCCCGTCGGACGCCTTCGCGGCGATGTCCGACCTCACCCGCTTCCCCGAGTGGGACCCCGGCATCGCAGCGGCCGTCCGCGTGCGAGGCGAGGGTCCGGTCGTGGGCGCGGCCTACGACCTCACCCTCCAAGGCCGCAACCCGATGGTCCTGCGCTACGAGGTCGTCGAGGCCGACCCGCCACGGCAGCTGAAGCTCGTCGCGCAGACACGCTGGCTGCGCTCGGTGGACGAGATCCGCGTCGTGCCGGACGGCGCCGGAGCGCGGGTGACGTACGACGCCGTCCTCACGCTCAACGGGCCGCTCGCCGTCTTCGACGTTGTCCTCGGCCTGGCGTTCCGCCGCATCGGCGACCGCGCCGCCGCCGGCCTGCGCCGCTTCCTGAACGCCGCGTGAGCGCACTCGCCGACGGCGTGGACGCCCTCCTGGAGGCGTCGATCGTCGGGAGCTTCACCCGGCTCGGCTTCCTCACGCGCCGCCGTCTCGACCGCTGGTCACCCACCGAAGGTCTGGACCTCCGGGGACGCGTGATCGTCATCACCGGCGCGACCTCCGGGCTCGGCCTGGAAGCCGCGACCACCCTCGCCCGCACCGGCGCGACGATCGAGGTGGTCGCCCGGGACGCCGCCAAGGCCGCAGCCACCTGCGCGCGGATCCGGGCGGCGTCCGGGGACACCCACGTCGACCACACCGTCGCCGACCTGGGCGACCTCGACGCCGTGAGGCGCGCCGCCGACGCCCTGCGCGCCCGCCACGCCCGCGTCGACGTGCTCGTCCACAACGCGGGCGCCCTCGACGACGTCCGCCACGAGACCCCCCAGGGTCTGGAGCAGACCGTCGCCACCCACGTCGTCGGGCCCTTCCTGCTGACGACGCTGCTGCTCGACCGGCTACTCGCCGCGCCGCGCGCCCGGGTGCTTTGGGTGAGCTCGGGCGGCCTGTACAGCGAGCCGCTCGACCCGGACCGGCTCGAGCTCGACGCCGCGCACTACGACGGCACGAAGGCCTACGCGCGGGCGAAGCGTGCGCAAGTGACGCTGTCGGCGATGTGGGCCGAGCGCCTCCGGGCGACCGGCGTCGTCGTCCACGCCATGCACCCAGGCTGGGCCGACACGCCGGGCGTCGCGCGCTCCCTGCCCACCTTCCGCCGCGTGGTGGGACGGCTCCTCCGGACGCCGGCGGAGGGGGCCGACACGCTGATCTGGCTGGCGTCGGACGACGGCGTGCCGCTGGCTGGGACCGGGCAGTTCTGGCTCGATCGCCGGCCGCGCGCGCTCCACCTCACGGCCGCCACACGGCGCTCCGACACCCCGGAGGCACGCGCGAGGCTGTGGGCCTGGGTGGTGGCGCGCAGCGGCGCGGACGACCCCAGCGAGGCGCCGATCACTCGGGCTCGAAGTACCTGAGCCGGGTGAGCTCCCGCCCGAGGGCGGGGTCGACCGCGTGGGACGGCCCCGGTCGCCCCGGCGACGACGCGTCCAGCACGACCACCAGCGCGGCGACGTCGGCGGGCCCGGCACCGGAGAGGTCGACCTGCTCGGTGGGGTCGGTGGCAAGGTCGTACAGCGCGACGGTCCCGTCCGCCGACCGCTGCAGGAACAGGTCCCCGTCAAGCAGCAGCCGCTGGTCCACCCGCAGCGCCATCTACGGGATCGTCAGCGCGAAGGCGAGGTACAACGCTAGAACGCCCCGCCAACGGGGGCGATCCGAGGCACGTCCCGGCGCGTCACCCCTTCGAGGACGTAGGCGGCACGGTCCGCCTCCAACGCCCGGACCTCGCGGTCCATCCGCTGCCACTGGGCCCGCAGCCAGGTCAGGCGGCCCTCCCGCGTCGTCGGGACGTCCGCGAACGGCACGCGCCACAGCCGCACCCGCACGGCCAGGCCGACGAGGTCACCGCGCAGCATGCCCGCGAAGCTGTAGGCCCGGGCGAGGCCCGCGTGCGCGCAGAAGACGACGTCGTGGCCCGGGTTGCGGTCCAGCAGGGCGAGCGCTCCCCCGACCTTCGGCGGCAGCACGCGCTCGAGCGTGCGCGCGTAGGCGAGCCCCTCGGTGTCCCCCGCCGCGGCCAGACGGTCCCGCACGGCGGCGGCCTCCTCGGGCGAGAACCGCGTACCCTCCGGGTACAGCAGCACGCCCTCGTCCGGCTCCAGCGCGTCGATCAGGGCGGCGACGCGGGCACGCTCGGTCTCGCCGTCGGGGCCGTCCCAGTCGACGAACAGGGTGCGCACCTCCGGCCCCACGAGGTCGAACGCGGGATCCCAGGTGAGCTCACGCTTGACCGCGAACCTCAGGTTGGCCTGCCGGTCGAGCTCGAACACGAGGGGGGCGATGACCCCGTCGGCGATCCCGGCGTGCCGGAGGAACACCAGGTACGGCGGTCGAAGCGCGAGGTCGGAGGCCTCCATGACCAGCCGCGCGCCGAACAGCGCGAAGCCCCCGGACGCAGGGCCTGGACCCACCGGCGCTTGATCTCGCGGTGCCGGTGGAGCGACCGACGACCGTCGGGGTCGCCGAGCGCCGGGGCCGCGACCCGCGCCCCGAGCGCCGCCAGCACACCGACGCAGTCCACCGCTGTGTACAGCAGGAGCAGGAGCACCGTGCGCGTGGCGCCGAGCTTCCGCCCCCGGGTGAGTTCCACGCGAGCGCGCCGCCCAGCCACACCGGCGCCCCGCCCCAGGCCAGGGCCGTCGCCACCCCGAGGGCGGGGAAGGTGATCAGGCGGCGCCGGAGCGTGGTGGCCCGCACTCACACCTTCCAGCCGATCCATCGCGCCGCCGCCTCCCAACGCCGCCCCACCCCACTGACCTCGTCCGCCGCGATCGCCTGCCGCATCACCTCGTCCAGCGGGGTACGCGCCCGACCGCCCAGGCGCGCCCAGTACCCGGCGTCCTCCGTAACCAGGTCGGACTGCAGGCCATCGACCAGCTGGCGCGCCACGTCGTGGTTGGCGCGGGTCACGAGCCGCAGCCAGTGGGCCGAGAGGCTCGGCGTGAGGACCGGGACTGGGAGCATGACGGGTCGAAACCCGGCTGTCGCCGCGGCCCGCGTGAGGATGTCGCGGGCGGACAAGACCTCCGGTCCGGGCAGGTCGAACGCGGCGCTGCCCTCCAGCGGGTCGACCACGGCCGCCGCGAGCGCGTCCACCACGTCGGCCACGCCCACGGGCGAGCTGCGCGTCGACAACCACGCGGGCAGCACCATCACCGGCAGCCGCAGCGCCAGGTCGCGGACCATCGTCCAGGACTCGCTCCCCGCGCCGATGATCATCGCCGCCCGCAGCTCGATGCAGGACACGGTGGACGCCCGGAGGCGCTCACCGGTGACCAGCCTCGCGACCAGGTGCTCGGACGGCGCGCCGGCCGGCTTCGGTCCGCCCAGGTACACGATCCGACGGAGCCCGTGGCGCTCGGCGGACGCGGCGATGGCCGTGGCCGACGCGGCCTCGCGAGCGAGCAGGTCCGGCCCGTGCGACCCGGCCATTTGGTGCACCAGGTAGACGAGCGCGTCGGCGCCGGCGAGCGCCGCATCCAACGTCTCGGGGCGGTCCACGTCCAGGCGCACCCAGTCCCGATCCGCCGGCCGCGCCGTGGCGGGGTTGCGCGTGCCGCACCGGACGGTGTGGCCGTCGGCCAGCAGGCGCGCCACGAGGTGCCGCCCGACGAACCCCGAAGCGCCCGCGACGACGACGATCATGGCGCCTCCACGGCGCGCCGGAGGTTGGCGAGGGCCTCGTGGCTGAACCGGGCCTGGATGCGACGTGCGAGCGGCCGGAAGGCCCGAACCACCCAGTGCTCGAGCCGGGAGAACTTCCGGATCTCGAACGAGACCTCGTCGGTGGCGTGGTCCCAGCGCAGCTCGAAGCGCTCCTCACCCGACACGACGTGGCCCTGGAGGGTGCCGTAGGCGAAGGCGAACCGCGTGCTCGCGTCGTCCGACACCTCGCTCACGTCGACGATGCGGCACAGGTTGAGCGCCCACAGCCCGACCTGGTGGGACGAGAACGCCACCACGATGCCCGGCCGGATCGCCGTGTCCGGCCGGTAGAAGCGCACCCACGACAGCTCGAACTGCTTCCAGTCCCTGAGAGCCGCCACCGCGCGGTCCCACGTGGCCCGGCCCCGACCGAGCACGGTGCGCTGCACGTCATGGTCGAAGCCCTCGGGCAGCTCCCCGCGCGTGCCGCCCACAGGCCCGTAGCTGAACGGCGCACGTTCGGCTGCCCGAACCGCCGCTTCGGCGTCCGGGGGCGTGGGCAGGAACAGGTGGAACACGGTCGGGGTCGCCGACATGGGTCGCTCTCGCGATCGGAGCTGGAGGCCGTCGGATAGCACGGTGGCCGGCCCCACCCGGGCGTCCGGTCACGGCCGGGGACAAGTCGTGGCCAGCCGGTACGGAACGACGTCGCAGTTGCGGTCGACCTCCTGCTTCGGGCGTCCCTTGCGCACCGCCTTGTTCACGTAGGCCGGGTAGACGGCGGCGAACGGCATCGCGAAGCCCCGGTGGGCCGTCATCGTGGACCTCCTTCGTCCCCGGCCGACGCCGCCAGCCGGGCCCGGAGGTCGTGGCAGGCGGCGACGATCAGCGCGTCGAGCGCCGCCGTGTCGAGCGGGCGCCCCGGCAGCACCTTCACGTGGCGCATCGCCTTGCCGGTCCCCTGCAGCAGGACGGACGGGTCCGGCGGCGCCACCCCGTGGAAGAACCCGACGTTGACGTGCGCCTTGAACACGCCGACGTAGCCGAGCACGGGGAGCCCCCCGGCACCCCCCAGCCAGGACGCCAGCGTGGACTTGCCCGACCCCGAGTTGCCGAGGACGGCGAAGCGCATGGGTTCCTCCGCGACCGGCCCTACGACCCCGACACCTTCCCTGTCACGTGTCGGGCAAAGTTGTCCAGGATCGCCTGCCAGCCTTCCCGCTGCTGTTCCTCGGAGTGGGTCGGCTCGCTGTCGAAGTCGACCCGCAGGTGACCGAACGTCGGCCGGAGATGGCGCTCGATGATGCTCCGGTCGTCCTACTGGCTCCGCTTGTGGGCGGTGCGGTGCCCGAGCCAGTCGTCGCTGTGATCGCTGAAGGTGTGCGGGTCGGGTGGTCGCGGCCTAGCTCCGGCCCGGATCTCCTCGACCTCGGCCTTCCGCAAGGCCAGCGCCGCGCTCGCCTCCTTGGGGGTGGCGAAGGTCTCGAACCGACGATTCCAGTCGACGTCGAGGAAGTTGATCTGCCACCGGCTCCCGTGCTTGCGGGGCTTCGCGACCTTGGCCATCGTCCTGGACCTCGCCTCCGGACGGGGTCGGGCATCGACGACGAAGCCGATCTGCTCGGTAGCAGTAGCGTCCTCCATCGCGAGTTCCTCGGACGCGAGCCGGAATCCGTGGCGGCCCTGCTCTGACCATGTGAGATGGTCATCTAGAAGGAGGCCCCGATGACCCGCGTCAACCTCGCCGAGGCGAAGGCCCGCCTCTCCGAGCTCATCGACCGCGCCCTCGCCGGCGAGGAGGTCGTGATCTCGCGTCGAGACGTGCCGGTGATCCGCCTCGTCCCAGAGCCGAGCCACGACGGACGTTCGCTCGTCGGCTTGTTCCGCCGCCAGGTCGTGCTCGGCCCGGACTTCGACGCGCCCCTGCCCGGCTTCGAGGATCTCGGTGGCTGACCGGTCTGACGAGTATCGGCCGCTGCTCCTCGACTCGCAGGCGTTCCTCTGGGCCCTCGATGACAGCGACCAGCTCGGGGCGAACGTGCGCGCTGCGCTGCAGTCCGGCCGTCCGGCCTGGCTCTCGTCGGCCACCGTGTGGGAGCTCGGCATCAAGACCGCGATCGGCCGTCTCGCGCTGCCGGTGCCGCTTCGGGCGTTGGTCCGGCGCGCAGTGGTCGACGGAGGCGTGCGCGTGCTCGACGTCACGCCGGAGCACGCGCTGCGCGCGTCCGAGCTGCCCATGAACCACAAAGATCCGTTCGACCGGATGCTCATCGCGCAGGCGATGACGGAGCGGATGACACTCGCCACACGGGACGCCAAGGTCGAGGGGTACGACGTCGCCACGCTCTGGTGACCGAAGACCAGAGGAGAGATCGATGCCTGCGCCGCTCATCCTGTTCGTCGACATCGACGACACGCTCGTCCGGTCGTTCGGGAGCAAGAGGATCGCGATGACACCCGTGATCGACCGGATCCGCGCGCTCCACGCTGAGGGCGCCGTGCTCTACGCCTGGAGCTCCGGCGGAGCCGCGTACGTACAGTCCACGTTGGCCGAGCTTGGTCTCAGCGGCTGCTTCGTCGCGTGCCTGCCCAAAGCCGCAGGTGTTCGTCGATGACGTACGCGGCGAGGCGTGGCGGGCGGCCGTCCAACTGCACCCGAACGAGATCGCGGCTTGCTCGGTCGACGATCTTGAGATGCTGCTCGCGGAGCGGGGCGTCGTCCGGTAGCGCCCTCCCGAAACGAGGAGTGCCGCCCATCGGCGCGTCGGGGTGTTCGCGGTGCGGGGCATGTCGTTCTCCCGCTGCCGGTCTCACGTGACCGAGGCAGGCGAGCGAGATGCCGGGCCCGGGTGGATACGCCGCAGGGTGCTCTTCCCTGGGAACGGAAACGGAGGGCTCGCTCACCCTCGCCTCAGACACGTCGCCGACTTCCCAGTCCATCTTGGGGTGCATGGGGTTCGTGGTCGGGGAGGCGTGCAAGGGGTTACCCGCCGCACGCACGCACGCACGCGATGAAGCCATCGGCCCTCAGCGTCCAGCGCCGCACCGGAGGCTACCAATTCCTCCACAGCCTTGAGCAGCAGCTTGCGGGCTCCCCGCCGGTGCTCCAGCCAGTAGTCCGCCAGTTCGTCGAAGGTGTGCGGGTCCGGTGGCCGAGCCACCGCCCCGGAGCGCATCGCCTTCGCTTCGGTGTTCCGCGCGTTGAGCGCGTCCCTGGCCTCCTGGAAGGTGTCGAAGCTCTCGAAGGTCCGCTTCCCGTCCATGTCCTGGAAGCTGATCCTCCACCGGTTCCCGTGACGCTGCGGCTTCGCGATCTTCGGGACGTGGCCTCCACGAGCCGAATGATCCAGGAGCGATCCAAACAACGTAAAAAGCCAGGCCTCACTCGCGTGAAAACCTGGCTTCTACGATGGTTGCGGGGGCAGGATTTGAACCTG
>SXGS01716411.1_pt1 | contig 54198 bp, 50 predicted proteins | sample 3174681 | NCBI WGS metagenome assembly SXGS01 (sample SAMN11356861, study PRJNA531348) | freshwater metagenome | isolation source: freshwater sample F1-80 | place: China: Fuxian Lake, Yuxi | collected 2017-12-25
GTATCCATCGCAGCAATCTCGTCGGCATGGGCGTGCTGCCCTGCCAGTTCACCGAGGACGTGACGGTGGCAAGCCTCGGCCTCGACGGCAGCGAAATCTATGACTTGACCGGAGTCGAGTCGGCCGAGTTCCGGCCGCAGGGCCGCGTCAGGCTCAAGATCACGCGCGCCGACGGCCGCACCGAGGAGATCGGGCTGATCGTGCGGATCGATACCCCGATCGAGATCGAGTACTACCGCCACGGTGGCATCCTGCCCTATGTGTTGCGGCAGTTGATGGCGCGGGCCTGACGCCCCGGCAGCCCAAAAAGCGAGGGGCCGCCCCCGGCCCCATCCGGGAGCAGCCCCTCTGGAATCAAGTGGCTTGGAAGTTCCGACTCAGGCGGCGATCATGCCGACCGCGAGAGCCGCTCCCAGCAAGGCGGCACGGCCTGCATCCAACGAACTGAACGGCAGCCAACGACGGTTGAAGCGAACGAACTTTCGGCGGACGCGGCGCATGTTCCTTCCTCCACTCAGCCGATCGTCTCTCTGCAGGAGGTCAGCGAGACGTCGGCGACACGAGCGAGTGTCGCAAATGCGATGCCAGCGCCCGGCTGGATCCCGAGACCGGTCCGGCCTCCAATTTCAAGTCCTGCGGCTCAGCCCCGTGGGATCGGGCGGCACAATCTTGCCGAAGTGTGCCGATTTCGCACCGCGCCGAACCGCAGGCCGAGGGTCGCATCCGCTCCCGGCTCGGCCCCCAGACGGCAGGCCGGTGGGTCGCCTGCACCGTTTTTTACCCGAGCTGCGGCGTGGGCACGCCGTTGCCCGAAGCCCAGTGGGGAACCTCGCCCCTCGCCGTGCGGTCGGTCGCGGCCAGACCGGCGGCCCGAACTGTCCGTGCCACGCCGGCAACCGGCCCCCGTCATCCCGCGCTGTCGGTCGCGGCCACGGGGCGCTTGCCGAGAGGTGAGCTTGGCCTCCCGCGCCGCGATCACGTCACCGCGAGATCACGCAGGGCGAGCGCACCCGGACCGGCCGCGAAGATCCAGCTGCGCAGCGGCTTGCCGGTGGCGTAACGCCAGGCATCGCTCAAGGCGCTGCGGGCCATACCGGCCCGGTCTCGATCGACAAGGCTCACGGTCGAACCGCCGAAGCCGCCCCCGGTCATGCGGCTACCGAAGACACCGGGCGTTTCGAGCGCGAGTTCGACCAGAAGATCGAGTTCGGCACAGCTCACGGCGTAGTCGTCGCGCAGACTCAGGTGCGATTCCACCATGACGCGACCGGCGTCTTCCCGTCGGCCCTCGGCAAGCGCCGCGATCATCGCCTCGACGCGGGCGCATTCCCCGACGACATGGCGGGCTCGCGCCAGCGAGACGGGATCGAGGACACCCTCGAGCCGCGCCAACTCCTCTGCTCCGAGTTCGGCCAGCGTCGTGAGCTCCGGCCGCCGTGCCCGCACGCCTTGCAACGCCAGTTCGCATTCGGCCCGGCGCCGATTGTACGCGCCCGTGGCCAGCGCGTGCCGCACGCCCGTGTCCGCCACGACGATCGCGACCTCGGGCGGCAGCAGCACCGGCGTCACCTCCAGCCGCGCGCAGTCGATCCGCAGCGCGTGGCCGCTCGCGCCGAGAAGGCTGGCCAGCGGGTCCATGAGACCACAGCGCGTACCGGCGAACTCGTGCTCGGCCGTCTGACAGAGCCGTGCCAGGGCGCGGGCGTCGAGTTCGGCGCCTGTCAATTCCAGGAACGCGAGCGCCGTCGCGACCTCGAGCGCGGCCGACGACGAGAGTCCCGCCCCCTCGGGGATGGCGCTGTCAATTGCTACATCAGCGCCCGGCACAACGAACCCCGCGCGCAACAGGCTGGCCACAACGCCGCGAATGTAGTCGCTCCAGCAACCCCCGCCTCGCGGCATCATGTCGTCGACCGCGACCTCGATGGCGTCGGGGTAAGCCGTCGAGCGGATGACCAGCCGCCGGTCGTTGCGGCGCAAGAGGCGCACCTCGGTCGTCAGCTCGATCGCCATCGGCAGCACCGGACCGCCGTGGTAATCGGTGTGTTCTCCGATCAGGTTGACTCGTCCGGGAGCTCGAGCAGAGACCTCCAGAGCCACGACACGGCCCATAGCTGGGGGACGGGCGCCTGTCGCTCGGGTGGGACGACGCACCCGATCGCGGACTGCGGCGCCGCGTTGCCCGCGACCGGAGCGTGCTCGCCCGGGTGGGCCGGATCGCGAGTGGCAGCGCCTGCGGAGATCGCCGACACCTCGGGACCGTGCTGGGGCGCTCGGGTGGGCCGGATCGCGGGCCGCAGCCCCCCGCTCAGGGCAGGCCCGAGACCCGGACCGGTGTCGTGCGGGTTGTCGTCGTGCCGTCGCCGAGCTGGCCGTAGCCGTTGTAACCCCAGCACTTGACCGAGCCCGTGGCCGTGACCGCGCAGCTGTGTCGGCCTCCTCCGCTGACCTCGATGGCCCCACTAGAGAGGCCGCTCACCGCAACCGGTGTCATGCTGTCGCTCGTCGTGAAGTCGCCGAGTTGCCCCGAGGCGTTCCAGCCCCAGCAGCGGACGGCACCTGATATCTTGACGGCACAGGTGTGGTAGTAGCCCGCGCTGACGGCCGCACCCTCGCTCGACAAACCACTCACACTCGCCGGCGTCTTGCGAACCGCGGTACTGCCGTCGCCGAGCTGGCCCGACGAATTGCGCCCCCAACAGCGGATCGCACCCGATGTCTTGACGGCGCAAGAATGCGCGAAGCCCCCGCGCACGGCGCCAGCGCCGGTCGAGAGTCCACTCACGGCCACCGGCCTCCGGCGGGTACTCGTCGTGCCGTCGCCGAGCTGGCCGTGGCTGTTGTCGCCCCAGCACTGGACTCCACCCGATGTCGTCACCGCACAGGTATGGCTGTAACCAGCGCTGATCCCGGCAGCGCCGTTCGCAAAGCCGCTCACCCAGGTCGGCTTCATGCGAATGGTCGTCGAGCCGTCGCCGAGCTGACCCGAGCTGTTGAGCCCCCAGCAGCTGACCCCACCCGCCTCGGTGAGCGCGCAGGTATGGCCGTACCCCGTTACGACCGCCACGACCCTGCCCGTGAGCCCACTCACGGTGACCGGCGTCGTACGGTTCGTCTTCGTGCCATCGCCGAGCTGCCCCGAGCCGTTGAGCCCCCAGCAGTGGACCCCACCCGCCCCGGTGAGCGCGCAGGTATGGCCGTACCCCGTCGCGATGGCCTCGACCCCGCCCGCGAGCCCGCTCACCGCGACCGCCGTCGTGCGGGTCGTCTTGGTGCCGTCACCCAGCTGGCCCGAGGAGTTCCGGCCCCAGCACCTGACGCCACCGGCCAGCGTCACGGCGCAAGTATGGTCACTGCCCGTGCTCACGGTAAAAACCGAGTCGGCCAGGGCCGGAGGGGGGCATGCCACGCCGCTCAAAAGGCAGGCCGCTACGCCCACGAGCACATACGCACGCCGTCGCGACGCGATTCCCGAGTTCGCCACCGCTGGCGTAGCAGGGCGCCACCCCCGCAGGGCGAAGCGCTGGCCCGCCGCCGGCCGATCCCCGCCGCCAGCAGCTCTGGCTTCCGGGGATAGCCCCCCGATCCGTGGAACATGGCCGTTTGCCGGGAATTTGGGCATGGGTTTCGGCCTTTGAACGACATTCCTCGAGGAGGCAGCGCCTCCGCCCGAAATTGCTGGCTCCAAGGAAAATCTCACCGGTTCAATTCCAGAGGCGTTCCCTGGCCTGGAACAATGTTCCCTGGAGGCCCGGTCATCCCACTATCCGGGACACCCCCCGAATTTTTTCTACGCTATTCAGGCATTCAGTAAAAAACGACCCTCCCGAGTCCGACCGGGTGACCCAAACGCCCTGGCGAACGCTCGGCGGGGGCGTCGAGCGTCCAGGCCGGGCAGAGTCACTCCCCGGCGGCGGAGTGGACCCGGGAAAGGCCGCCCTTCGCCCCAGAGACCGACACCCTGCAAGCAGGGGGACGGGTGGACTGCTCGCGTATGGGCGCGTTCTCGAGGGCGCCCCGGTGCAAGCGGGGTGACGTCCCGGCGGCGGAGTGGACCCGGGAAAGGCCGCCCTTCGCCCCAGAGACAGCCGCGGTGCAAGCGGGGTGACGTCCCGGCGGGCCCAGTGGCGTCTGGAACGACCGCTTGGTGCATGGCAGAACCCTCGGCGCGGGAACGGCGGGCTGGAGCGCCCCCGGTCTCCCTGCATCGTCCCTGAATCCGGCTGCGCCGGTCGACACCGAGGCCACCAAGGGTAGATCGAGGTACGCGAGATGCCGCGCAGGGACATCCCGACCAGCGACGCCTCGGGGGCGAGTGTGCTCCTACCCCTGCGGCCGAACCGGATCGTCTCGCTGGTGCCGAGCGTCACCGAGACGCTGGTGGACCTCGGGCTCGAGGGGGCGCTGGTCGGACGCACCGATTTCTGTGTCCACCCGGTGAGTCTCGCCGGCCGGGTCTCCCCTGTCGGTGGGACCAAGAATCCGCGCCTCGCGGACATCCTCGATCTGGCGCCCGACCTCGTGCTCGCCAACCGCGAAGAGAACCGCGAGGCCGACGTCCGCCGGCTGCGCGAACACGGGCTCAGGGTCTGGGTCGATCACCCCGTCACCCTTGACGACACCCTCGAGCAGGTGCGCCGCCTGGCCGCCCTCGGCGCGCCCTCGGAACGGGCCGCCGCCCTGCTCGATCGCCTCGCCGCCGCGATCGCCCACGCCGCAGCAACGCGCCCGGCACACCCGCGCCGTTGCTTCCTCGCCTGCTGGAAAGATCCGTGGATGACGATCGGCCGCGAGACCTACGCGCATCACGTGCTCGACGCCTCGGGCCTCGCCAACATCTTCGCCGACGCGCCCGGCCACTACCCGCGCACCGACCTCGACGAGGTCGCGCGCCGCGCTCCCGAGATCGTGCTGCTGCCGGACGAGCCCTACTTCTTCACCCCAACCGAGGCCGCCGAACTCGCGCGCGGGCCACTCGCCGATTCTCCCGCCCTGCGCACCGGCCGCGTTCATGTGATCGACGGCACTCTACCCTTCTGGCACGGCCCGCGACTCGCCGAGGCTCTGGCGGTGCTGGGCCGTCTCGCGAACGAGAGCGCTCCCGATCCCGCCTGAAGCCACGCCCGAGCCCCGCTTCGCCCTACCCGTGACGGACGCGCGCCCCTGTCGACCGAGGGCTGGCGACGTCCACGCCGGTGCCCGCGCAACCCCCTGCACCGCCCGCAAACCGGTCGCAACGCCGTGGCCGGCCAGGCGGATCCGGCACCTGATCGTGCCGGAAACCCTGTGCCAGACAAGCCCCGATTACCGGGTGGCCGGGCGTGCCGGATCCGGCATCTGATCGTGCCGTGCCGCGAAGGCAAGCGGCCAGACCATTCAGCGCTCGGTCAACAGGACCGCTGTCGTCGCGGCTCGCGACCCCTCCGACCGAGGAGCCCGCATTCGGTCAGCGTTCGGTCGACAGGATCGCTGTCGCTGCGGCCGAGAGGATGCCACCCGTGCCGTGGCAGATCGCGGTCCGGGCACCGGCGACCTGACGCGCGCCACACTCGCCACGCAATTGCCGCACCGCCTCGACAAGCAGAAACATGCCGTACATCCCGGTGTGGGTGTAGGAGAGCCCACCACCGTTGGTGTTCATCGGGAAGTCGCCGCCCGGACCGGTGCGCCCGCCCTCGACGAAAGCGCCACCCTCACCGAAGCCACAGAAGCCGAGGGCCTCGAGCGTCAGGATCGGCACGATCGTGAAGGCGTCGTAGAACATCGCGAGATCGATCTCGGAGTGATTGACACCCGCCATCTGCCACGCCGCCTGTCCCGAGGTCACGGCGGCGTCCCAGATGTGGAAGCGCGGCATCTGCGAGATGATCGCATGAGTGGTCGCCTCGCCCGTGCCCAGCACGTAGACCGGCTTCTGGCGACAGTCGCGCGCACGCTCGGCCGAGGTCACGACCAGAGCGCCACCCCCGTCGGCAACGAGACAGCAATCGAGCAGATTGAAGGGCCACGCCACCAGCCGCGAACCGAGCACGTCATCGACCGTGATCGGATCGCGCATCGCAGCGCGCGGATTCAGAGCCGCCCAGGCGCGCGTTGCGACTGCGACCTCGGCGAGCTGGCGCTGCCTGGTGCCGTACTCGTGCATGGGGCGCGTCGCGGCCAGGCCGTAGCGCGTCGCTGGGCCACCGATCCCGAAGGGCATCTCGAACTGCCCCGGAGGCGAATCGGGCGAGAACCCCGTACCCCCCATGCCGACCCGCGAGCGACCACTCTCGCCGTGAGTGATCAGCACGACCTCGGCCACGCCGGCCTCGATCAAGCCAAGCGCATGCTGGAGATGGGCGATGAACGAACAGCCCCCCATCTGCGTGTTGTCCATGTAGCGCGGGCGAATGCCGAGGTACTCGGGCACGTCGTTGGCGGTCTGGCGGCCGGTCGAGAGCACCGCGTCCACGTCCGAGGACTTGAGCCCGGCATCGGCCAGAGCGTTGCGCGCGCCCTCGGCATGGAGCATGAGCGCCGACTTGTCGGGGAGCTTGCCGAGCTGGTCCGATTCGGCGGCGCCGACGATCGCGATCCGTCCCCTGCTCTTATGCTTCACGGCCATCGTCGCTGCCTCCCTGGATCAGACCGCCGGCCGGAAGCGCGGCAGGGTGAATTCATCGGTGACGTCGGCGAACTCGACCTCGACCGGCATTTCGCAACGGATCTGTTTGGGGTCGGGCTCGATGCCGACCAGATTGGTCAGAAGGCGCGGGCCCTCCTCCAGTTCGACAATGCCGATCACGAAGGGCGGCTCGAGCGGCGAGTTCTTCGGCGCCGTGTGCGAGATGACGAAGGTATGCAACCGGCCCCGGCCACTGCTGCGGAACCACTCGAGGTCACTGGAGAGACAATGCGGGCAAACGTTGCGCGGGTAGAAGAAAGCCTGCGTGCAGGCCCGGCAGCGCTGGACATGCAGTTCGTGCCGGCGCAGGGCGTCCCAGAACGGTTGTGAATCGGGCGTGGGACGCGGCAGGGCCGCTGCGTACTTCGACGGGTTCATGGCGATCCTCCGTGCGCGCCGCGAAACGCACTCTGGCGCGCGGGCATCGTTTGGCGACTGGCCGGCCACATCGCAAGCCCGGCCCCGGATGCATCGCGTCGTCTTCCGGGCTAAGGATCGACCGTGCCGACTGTGGTCACTGATGGGATTCGCGTGAGCGTGGAGTCGGTCTTTCTCGAGGAGCACTCGAACCCCGACGAAGGACGCTTCGCCTTCGCCTATCACATCGCGATCGAGAACGAGGGGCTGACCCGCGTTCAACTGCGCCGCCGGCACTGGATCATCACCGACGGCAACGGTCGCGTGCAGGAAGTAGCGGGGGATGGCGTCGTCGGCCAGCAGCCGGTCCTCGATGCCGGCGACAAGCATCATTACACCAGCGGCTCGGTGCTGCCGACGCCCTACGGCACGATGGAAGGCACCTACGAGATGCACGAAGCCGGCGGGCGGATCTTCGAGGCTCGGATCCCGCGCTTCACCTTGGAAGTGCCGGGCGTCCTGCAATAGCAGCGAGACGCTACCTCCCGGCATTCAGGCCAACGCGCGCATCGCGACCGATGGCGTGGCGCGTGGCCGGTCCTCGCTGACCACACGGCCGTCGCACATCGTCACGATACGGTCGGCATGTGCCGCCGCTGCCGGAGCGTGCGTCACCATCAGAATGGCGACTCCCTGCTCTTCGTTGAGCCGGCGCAGCAGGCGCAGCACGCCCGTGCCGCTCTCCGAATCGAGGCTGCCCGTGGGCTCGTCCGCCACGACGATCGCGGGCTCGATCACGAGTGCACGCGCGATCGCGACTCGCTGCGCCTGGCCGCCCGAGAGTTCGTCGGGCCGGTGCCGCAAGCGCTCGCCGAGCCCAACCGCGACGAGCATGGCCCGCGCCCGCTCGGTGGCCTCGCGGCGACTCGCCCCCGCAGCGCGCAACGGCAACTCCACGTTCTCCTGTGCCGCAAGTCCGGGCAGCAGGTTGAAGGCCTGAAAGACCACTCCCACCCGTGTGCGGCGAAGTGCTGTGAGTCCATCTTCGTCGAGAGTCGAGAGCGGGACGCCCTCGACCAGGACCTCGCCCGCACTCGGGCGGTCCAGGCCAACCAGTAAATTGAGCAAGGTGCTCTTGCCGGAACCGCTCGGTCCCATCACGGAGACGAACTCGCGGGGTTCGATCCGCAGATCAAGGCCGTCGAGCGCCCGCGTCTCCACGCTGCCGAGACGGTAGGACTTGATGAGTCCCCGCGCCTCCAGTGGTGCAGCCTTCGCTTCGGGGGAGAGGATTTGCATCGGTCTTCACTCCATGGAGACGAGTTCGGCCACCGCCCGCGCCGATGCCCGGCGCACCGGGAATCGCGCGGCCAGCACCGCCGCCACCGTAGCGACCACGACCGTGGTCGCGGCCAGTCCCAGGGGAAACACAAAATCGAGACTCCAACCCGAAACCAGTCGGGCCGAACGGCTCACCACGAGCCAGGACACGAGGCCGCCATAGGCCACGCCGAGCAGGCCGCCGAGCAGACCGAGCAGTGCCGCCTCGGTCAGCAGAGAGCGCCCGAGAGCGCGCGGACCGAACGCGACGGCACGCAGCAGACCCATCTCACGCCGGCGATCCGAAACCTCGACCAGAAAAAAGTTGACCACTCCGATCAGCGCGATCCCGAGCGCCACGAGTTCGATGGCCCAGGTGAGTCGCAGGGCCCCGTCGAGTGCGCCCGAGACATCACGCTCGAACTGCCCCGCGGTCAGGATCGAGGTCTTCGCCACCGGCTCGAGCGCCTGCTCGATCGCGCGCCGCACCGCCGGCACGGCAACTCCACTCTCGGTCCAGACGTAGAGCACGTTGGCGAGGTCGTCCTTCCAAAAACGGCGATAGGTCGCCTCCTCGAGCGTGATCGTGCCCACATCGAGGGTGAAGTCCACCACGAGGGCGCCGACCGTGAAGCGCCGCGGGCCCGATGCCGTGGCAAGTTCGATCGTGTCGCCCGCGCGCAATCCCTCGCGATGCGCCAGATCGTCGCTGACGAGAACCGCCTCGCCACGCGCGAAGCTCTCCGCCGCATCGGGCAGCGCCTCGCGCACCGGGTAATCCAGGCCGTCGAAGGGCAGCCGGCCGCGCAGGCTGCGCAGAACAACCGTGCGTTCACCGAGTTGCGTATAGACGAGCCGGCTCGCCGCCACCTTCGCCACGCCATCGATTGGCACGACACGCGCCTCGAGCGCGGCCGGAAACGTCTCGCCCGAGGGCAGCGGCAGCGAGGGACCAGCCACGACATAGAGATCGGCGGCGAGCGTGCGCTCGACCCATCCCAGGATCGACGCCCGCAGACTCGCGACCATGGAAGCGCCGAGCAACACCAGCGCAAACGCCACCAGCATCGGGGTGAGTGGACCGCGTCGCCGCACCGGGTCGCGCGCCAGAGACTCGAGCGCGAGCTGAACCGTGATCGGCGCGCGCTCTCCCACGAGTTTGCGCAGCAGCGCAACGAAGCCGGCCAGCGCGGCCGGCACGATCAACGCAAAACCCAGCGCCAGGAGCGCCGCCGGCACCGCCATCAGAAACAGATGAACGAGGGCACTGGTCGAGCGGTACTCGATGAAGAAGCCCGCGGTACCTAGACCGATCAGCGCCGCGCCAGCCACCACCATCGCCCGGAGACGGGGAGCTCCCTCGCGGCCGTCGCCGTCGTCGCGGCGCAGATGGCGCAGCACCGGAACCCGGGCCGCGCTGCGCGCCGGCGCCACGGCCGCCGCAAGCGCCGTCCCCACGCCAAGCAGGAGAGCCAGCATCACCTGACGCACCCCGAGTTCCAGCGAACCCGCCCCCGAGCGCGCATAGATCGCCCCGACGGCGCCGCGCACAGCGTCGAGCGCCAGTTCCGCCAGCCCCACGCCTAGACCACAGCCGACGACGGCACCGACCAACCCAATGGCGAGGGCTTCGAGCGCGACCGCGAGGGCCAAGGCACGGGGCGCGAATCCCACCGCGCGACAGATGGCAAGCTCGCGGCGCCGATGCGCGATCGCCGTGGCCAGCGCGTGATGAACGAGAAAGATCCCGACCACAATCGCCTCGAGGCTCACCAGCGAGAGGAACGTGCGCAGATTGAGGAGCATTCCGTCGAGGCCTGTGGCCCGCTCGCGAGGCGCGTGAACCCGGGCCCGCCCGGCGACGACCCGCTCGAGCGCCGCGCGCACGACCACCGGCTCGGCATCCTCGGCGAGGACGATGTCGATCTGGTCGAGCAGCCCGACACGGCCCAACAGCTGCTGGGCCGCCGGCAGATCGAGCAGGGCTACGGCGCCGTCATAGAGAGCCGCCGGTCCACGCGGCTCGACCGTCCCGCGCACCCGCAGTACTCGGCGGCCCGCGGGCGCGGCCACTTCGATGGCCGCCTCGGGAGCGAGATCCCATCGCTCGAGCAGCGCGGTCGAAAGCGCGACCGAATCGAGTGCGTTGGTGAAGGCAAACTCGTCGGGGATGGTGACCGCCTCGGGTGGAAATTGACGCGCTCGCACCACCTGATCCCCGAATACGTCCACCCCAAAAATAGTGAGTTCGCCGCGCGGGGTGGGTAAGGTGGCCTGCAGCAAGCCCGCGGCCGAGGTGATCCCGGGGATCTCCGCGATCGCCTCGAGCAGAACTTCCGGCACGCCCGCGCCGGGGTTGGTCACCTGCAGATCGGCCGAGCCCGCGATGGTCTCGACCGTCTCGCGGAACGAGCCGACCACAGACCGGTTCAGCAACTCGACCGCGACGACGATCGCGCAACCGATGGCGACGCCGAGCAGAGTCAGCGCGGCCCGCGCGACATGGCGCCGGTGATAGGGCAGCGCCACGTCCTCGATCAGCCAGAGTGCTGCGCGGAGAGCCTTCACGATCGGCTCCCGTCACGGCCCGCCCCGCAGCAGCGACGCGCGAGCGGCGAGAACCTCGTCGGTGCGCGCTTCACGACGCCCTCCCCCCGAGCCGTGCCGTCACCGCGAGCCGCGCCAACATCCCCAACCAGGCGCCCGTCCGAACAATCTCCGCCGAGGAGACCGCTCGACCCGCCACCGCACCGGACCCGAGGATGAACTCGGCAATCTCCCAACCGGGGGCTTCCAGATCGAATTCGTGCCGGCGTTTGGCCGCACGCGCGCCCCCGGTGGCGACGGCCTCACCGGTCCCGCGACGACCTGGGTCGTGCTCCAGACGCGCAGCGCGCTGCCGGGCCCAGCTCCGCGCCAGTCGCTCCGGCAGAGCACCGTCGAGCAGTGCGATCTCGGTCATCCATTCAGCAAGCACGCAATCCGAGGCGAGGATCGCGGCCTCCCAGGGTGGACTGCCGTCGCGGCCCGCTTCGTCCTCGAGCCAGACGATCAGCCCCTGGAGAGCAGTGGCCCGGAGCAGACGGAAGTCTTGCGGATCGAGCGCGGAGCAACGGAGAGACGCCAGCGAGAGAGCCCCCGCAGTCAGCACGAGACGCGGGTCTCCTGCCTCCCAGAGCCCCGCGAAGAGGCGCCCGAGAAGGGGATCGATCCGCTCGATCGACGCGGCGAGGCGCGACACCGTGGACCGCTCGACCGACGCGTCGAGCCGCGCCACCGTGGACCGCTCGACGCTCTCCTCGGCCGACGGCGCTGCGAGGCCCTCGAGCGACGCGTCGAGCCACCCCACCCTGGCCGCTTCCGCCCCGGGCGGACAGCACTGCGTGCGGACACCGCCTGATGTCGTCAAGCCAAGCGGTGGCAGGGCTTGACCGAACACCTCCCGGCGCGACGCCGTTAGAGGAGCTTCAGCGCCAAGCGCAATTCGCCCTTGCCGGCCAACAACTGCACGCCCGTCACCTGCCGCGGGGCGAGCTTCAGCGCCGAGCGCGATCCCGCCGTTTCGCACCAGACCGGCCAGCGCCGCCCCGAGGCCGCTGCTCATATCAGCCATTGATTCTCTCCAATCGCTCGACCATCGCCTGCTCGACCTGCCGGGCAAGGTCGAGAATCCAGCGCCGGCCCGGCCCCGGCGGGAGCGCGCCAAGCATGTGCTCGATCCGCCCGAACCAGCGGCGCGCCAGAGCACGGGTCCGCTCGAAGGCGCCCGCGCGCTCGAAGAGCGCGCACAGTCGTCGCGCCGCGGCCGGGTCCTCGGCCTGCCGGGCCAGCGCACATGCCGCCTCGAAGCCCGCCGGGCCGAGAGCCTCGACCAGGAACACCACCGGCAAAGTCACGATTCCGCCGCGCAGGTCGGAACCGGGCGCCCGGCCCAGGGCGGCGGGCGGTGCACACAGATCCTCGACGTCGTCGGCAAGCTGGAAGAGCATGCCAAACCAGCGGCCCGTGGCCGCTGACGCACGCACCGCAGCCGGCGTCGCTTCGCCGAGCAGCGCCCCGAGCGTCGCCGCAAGCGTGAAGATCACGGCCGTCTTGCCGTCCATGATCTGCAGGCGTTCGCGCACGCCCAGGCCGGGATCGGCCGTGCGCGCGATCTCGGCGAGCTGACCGTGACTCGCCGCGCGCGCGGCACGGGCAAAGGCAGCGCGCGCTGCGGCCGGCAAGCCGGCAAAGAGCAGCGTCGCCTCCGTCATCACCAGTGTTCCCGCCCGCGTGGCGAAGCGCTCGCCATAGATCCGGTGGGCGGTACAGTGGCCTCGCCGGCGCTCGGCGTGGTCCACGACATCGTCGTGCAGCAGCGAACCGGCATGAACGAGTTCGACGGCCGCGGCGGCGCGAATCTGAAACTCGCGCGCGGCAGGGGTCGTCGCGGGCGCGATCGCGAACAGCAGCCGGGCGCGCAAGCGCTTGCCGCCACGGAGCTGCGCCCGCACCAGCGGTGGCAGGTGGTGCCAAGCGCCCGTGCGCTCCTCGAGAAAGCGCGCGAATTCACCCAGCGCGACCTCGCCGTCGTTCGCTGCGGAACGCGACCCACCAAGGATCGGTGTCCTCTGGACGAGGGCACTCATCGGACCGCCCCTCGCCGCAGGGCCGTCCGTCCGACCGGTGCCGGCACCGCCGGCTCTCCGCCAGCAACCATCCTTGCGGAAAGCGTATCGCGACAGCGATCGAGCGCCTTGATCCGTGCTTCGTGATGCAAAACCGCCGCGTCGAGATAAAGGCGGGTCACCACCGAGAGCCATTCGGTCGTCGAATCCTCGGCATCGCGCCGGTCGACCAGATCGCGCAACTCGCGCCAGGTGCGCCGCCGCTCGACTTCGATGAAGGCCTTCACGTCCTCGAGATCGTCGGCCCTGGTCAGCAGCAATCTCAGAAACGAATCGTCGCGGAAGGGTCTGCCACGTGTCTCCACGCCGCGCATCCACGCCTGGAGGACCTGCCTCCCCTTGCTGCTGATGGCGTAGGTGCGGCGCAGCCTGCGGCCGACGCTTTCGTCCGTGGCCGTGACGAGCCCCTCGCTGTCCAGCCCCGACAGAATGCCGTAAACCTGCCCGTAGTTGAGTTCCCAGAGTTCTCCGAGCCGGCTCTCGAAGCGCGAGCGAATCGCATAGCCGTGCAGCGGCCCCTCGGAGAGCAAGCCTAGAATGGCGAACCGAATCGACATGGAGACGCCTCCGGATCGAGTGGATTCGTGCGCGCTTGGGGGTGAAACGGTTCAGTGCTGTCGGTGCTTCGCGCACAAACTCCGCCCGAAGGCCTCACCTTGTCAAGCCGGGCGTCAGGCGAGCTTCGGATCTTTGACTCCGGTGACAAGAACTTAGCGCGACACCACGCATCCGACGCAGCCGCTGGCGTGGCACCCGACACGGCCAATGGGCCGCCCGCCGGCCGGGAAACGACCGCCCGTCGGCCCCGCCGGGCCTCACCGACCTCGAGGGGCGGAGGCCAAAATCCGCTGCCGACAGGATCCCCCCGGTGGCTTGCAGCAGGCCTCCGCGGCCCGCCGCCCCTCCCCGGATGCGCGCCCCGGTCCCGCAGGAGCGCCCGTCGCCGTCGGCGATCTGGCCGGGGCAACCCACGCGACCCTCGGTAGGGTCAGGTGCGAGTGAGGGAGCGAGCCCGCCTGCCCGACGCTGTCCCGCTTGGGCTCGCTGGGAGTCAGGTGCGGGTGAGGAGCTCGGCAAACCCGAGGGTCAAACCCTCCGGCCCGGCCCACTCGACCAGGCACTCCCGCAGTAAAAAAGTCGCGTCGTTGCGCCGGCCGGGCAGCGGCGCCAGCGCCAACACCCTGCCCTCGCGCACCAAATCCTCACCGCCCACACAGAGGCTCGCACCCAGTCGTTGGACGGTCTTGTCCGGGGCATCTTCGATCCATTCGAGACCGGTCACGGCTTGCACCGCGCCGCGGTGGACGACCCAGCCGTCGGTACCCGAGGCCGCGTTGCCCTCGCGTTCGATCGACTCGACCTCGAACCCGCCGGGGCCGTCGGCAAGCGCACAGAGAAGAGCCCGGCGAAGGGGCAGATCGAGGCGATCCGGCCCCCAGCTCCGGTCGCGCAACGCGACCACATCAAGCACGAAGTGATCGCCCGAGACCCACATCTCGCCGCGCAAGCGTCCCGGTTGCGAGAAGCGCCGACCGCCCGCCCCCGTCAGCCGCGGTTCGCCCGTGGCCGTCCACGCAAGCTCGAGGATCAAGCGCTCGACGCGCGAACCGTGCCACGCCGCGTGCCGGTCGGCGTCCTGGGCCTCGGCCAGCGAGTGCGCGGCGCCGTCGCAGTCGAGCCGCCAGTGCTCTTCGCCACCCTCGGCGCGAATGTCGAAGCCTTCGACGGCGATACGGTCGGCACCCTGCCAGGGCCCGATCTGGCGCGTTGCGACGAAGCTCCCGTCGGACATAAAAATGTCGATTCCGACGTCGATCGCGCCTTCGTTGGGACGCACGCCAAGCCGCGCCACGATGCCCGTGCGCGTGGCCGGATCAACGAAGCGAAAGCCGACGGATTCGCTCCAGCCGAGTTCGGTTCCGGGTGCGTGCCAGCCGCGGTCGGCCGCATCGGGATGGCGCGCGGTCGCGCCCTCGTCGCGGCTCATGCCGACCCCACGGGAGGGAAGACACGCGCCATGGGCTGCACCTCGACCGTGCCGAAGACGCCTTCGACGACGTAGGGGTCGCGGGCCACGAGCGCGCGGGCGGCTTCAAGCGACTCGGCTTCGAAGACCACGACGCTGCCGCGCGGCGTCCTCCCGTCGTCATCAAAAACCGGGCCCGCGATCACGATCCGGCTGGCGGCCACGAGAGGCTCGAGGTGTTCCAGGTGCCGCGGCCGGACCGCAGCACGATGTGCCGGGCCGCGTTCGCCGTCGCGGCCGATCATCACAAAGAGCGCCATCCGATCCCCTCCTGCCACGGCCTCACGACGTCATCTCGACGCGCGCCCCGGTCCGTGCCGAGCGGTAGCACGCCTCGGCGATCGCCACCGCCGCAGCGCCGTCGGCGGCAGTCACCGGTGAGGGCCTCCCGTCCACCACCAGTGCGACGAAGTCGCTCAGGACCGCCGCGACGGTCGGCGCATCGGCGAGCGACTCGACCTGCACGACACGGCGATCCTCGAGCCGCTCGACGCGACCCAGCACATGATCGGCGGCGATCTGGCCGCCTTCGCCGATCAGCCGGATCTCGCCGTAGCGTGAGCGGGTCGTGCGCGCCGCCGAAACCACCGCGTGCAGCGGAGCGTCAGCCCCGATCTCGACCTCGAGCAGCGCCGAGAACAGATCCTCTGTGCCCCGCGTCAAGATGCGCTCCGTGCGACAGAACACCGCGCCGACCTCGCCTCCGGAGAGATGACGCACCAGATCAAAACCATGCACGCCGGTGTGCAGCACGTTGCCACCTCCCGATCGCGCGGGATCGTCGAGCCAGTCGAGGCGGCTCGGCTCGAAGCTCTGCCCGAGCACGATCTGGTGCAGCCGACCGAGGCCGGGCAACAGTTCGCGCACCCGGCGCACCACAGCCGACCAGCGCAGCGTGTGGGCGAGCAGACAGGGCAGGCCTGCGGCAGCGAGCGCATCGCGCAGGTGGCACGCCGTCGCCGCATCGATCGCCAGCGGTTTCTCCAGGAGAAGCGGCTTGCGCGCCCCGATACAGGCCTGCACGACGCGCGGATGGAGCACCGGCGGCACCACCGCCGCCACGGCATCGACCTCGCGCGCCGCGATCAGCTCTTCGAGCGAGGCGAAGAAGCGGGCGCCGACCTGAGCCGCCTGCGCCGCGCCGGCCTGGGCGTCCTGCCGGCAGAGGGCGGCCAGCGTGAGTCCGGGCACGTCGCGCTGTGCATGCGTCAAGTATCGTGTGCCGTGCTTGCCGGCGCCGATCAGGCCCAGCCGCACGGCCGGCCGGGTCATCGTCCGCCCCGCGCCGAGCGTTGCTGCGGGCGCGACGAGGCTCCCGCGTCGGGTCGTGCCACCCGCGTGGCTGGCCTCGTGCACCTCACCCCGACCCTCAGCTCCGCGCCACGCAGCGGTGGGCAGACACCCGAACCGCGGTGACGAGCGCGCGTGGGGTCACAGCATCAGCCCCGGGCCGGGTTCAGGCGGGCAAAGACCTCCGGCGACAGGCCGGTGGCCGTGAAGCGATCGGTCCCGAGATCGGGGGGCTCGACCACCGCGCGGTTGGCCTCCGCCTGAAGCTTCGCCTTCTGGTAGCCGTAGCCGGATTCTGGATAGGCACCGAGCTTGGCCGCCAGCGCAAGACAACGCGCCTGGAGATCCTCGGGTGCCACCACTTCGTCGACCAGGCCGAGTTCGAGTGCGCGCTCGGGATCGACGGCGTCGCCCTGCAGCAAGACCTGCCGATGGAAGCGCGCGGGCAATGCGTGGCGCGCGATCTGGAAGGCACCGTTGGGCAGGGGCAGGCCGAGTGCACTCTCGGTGACGCCGATCCGGTAAGTGGCCCGCGCCGCGATCCGGAAGTCGCAGGCGAGCATCAGGATGGCGCCGCCGGCGAGGGCATGGCCCGCGACCATCGCCACCGTCGGCTTGGGCAGGCGCCAGAGCCGGTAGACGCCGTCGCCCGCGCCACCCAGCGCGGCCAGACCGCCGATTCCCTTGGCGGCGATCTCTTTGAGATCGAGGCCGGCCGAGAAAAACTTGCCCGCGCTGCCGACCACCACCGCCCGGACGGCCGGATCGGCCGCGCAGGCATCGGCCTCGGCGCACAGGGCCGTGAGAAAGTCGGCGTTGATGGCGTTGGCCGGCGGCCGGTCGAGCCGCAGCAGCCGCACGCCGCCCTCGTGGTCGGAACGCTGGATGTTCATGGGCTCCGCTCAACGGATCCGGGCGGGGTTTTTCAAGCTCTCGGCGCGGGTCCGAGGCTGCCTTGGTGCATCCCGGAATCGCGGCGGCCCCCGAACGGGGGCACCGCATCGTCCAGCGAGTAGGCCTGGAAATCGACCGGCGGCACGGGCTGGGCGCACTCCGACTTCCGGGGTTGCGCGCAGAGAGGGGCTTGCGTTAACAGAACTGACCAGTCAGTTTCGTAAAAGATCAGCCCTGGGGAGTCTTCGGTGCCGCGTCGCGTCAGGTGACGGCACCGCCTCGCCCCGGCAATCCACGAGAGCCCCAGCCAGATGCGCGGACGACAGAAAACCGATTCCAAGCGGGAGGAAATCCTGCTTGCCGCGACCTTCGAGTTCGCGCAGCGCGACTACGACCAGGTCCTGATGGACGACGTCGCGGCGCGGGCCGGCGTCGGCAAGGGTACGCTCTACCGCTACTTCCCGACCAAGGAAGAGCTGATGCTCGCGAGCGTGCTGCGCGGGGTCGAGGAGACCCACACCGAGTTCCTGCGCATGTTCGAAGCCGAGGCACGGCTCGAAGATCTGATCGAGGACACCGTCGGCCGGATGCTCGTGTACTTCGCCGACAAGGGTGAGTTCCTGGCCCTGATGCAACGCTTCGAGCACCGCTTGCCGGAGGAAGATCGCGCGGGCTGGCTGCGGCGGCGCTCGGATGTGACCCGAGCGATCACGGGGGCTCTCCAGCGCGAGAATCTCTCCGGGCGAGCGCTGGCCGCGGAACCGGAGATCGCCGCCGATCTCTTGCTGGGCATGGTCCGCTCGGCGGTCCTGCAGATCGCGAACCGCCGCGACGAAGGCGCGATCCCGCATCTCGCCAGGCAAATTTCACACATCTTTCTGCACGGCGTGCTGCAGAGCGCGCCACGTCTCGCGGAGGTTTCGCAATGAGTTCCCCGACGTCCCGTTCCGGAGCCCGCCCTCGTGCCCCGCGGGCGACTCTCGCCCTGGCGGGTACTTTCGCCTTGCTTACCGGCTGTAGCGGAACGAGTTCCGACCCCGAGGACGTTGCTGCTGGCGGGCCCGAACCGATCCACGTCACGCTGGCTCGCGTGGTCGAGGAGAAAGTCGAGCGGACGGTCTCGCTGGCCGGCACGCTCGAGGCCGATGCCCGCGCGCTGGTCGCCGCCGAGACCGACGGCCGTCTGCTCTCGTTCGAGGCCGACCTCGGCGACGCGGTGGCGGCGGACCAGGTCCTGGCGCGCCTCGACAGCGCGGCGACCGAGGCCCGTCTGCGCGAAGCCGATGCCGTGCTGGCTCAGGCCCGGGCCGAGGAGTCCCGCGCCCAGGAGCTGCGCGAGCGCGGCGTCGTATCCCAGCAACAATTCGACGATCTGGTGAGCCAGCTCACGGTCGCCGAGGCACGTCGCGATGTCCTGGCGATCAGCCTCGCCCATTCGACCATCCGTGCGCCCTTTGCCGGCCGGATCGCAGAGCGACTGGCCGACGTCGGCGGCTTCGTACGGACCGGCACCCCGCTCTTCGTCCTGGTGGCGGAGAACCCGCTGCGCCTGCGCGGCGAGATTCCCGAACGCTATGCCGCCGACCTCGCCGTGGGCGAACCCGTGCGTGGGCGCGTCGCGGCTTTCCCCGACGATCTCATCGAGGGACGACTGACGCGCATCAGTCCCGCCGCGGATCCCGACCGCCGCACGCTGGCCGTCGAGGCGCAGGTGCCCAATCCACACGGCCGCCTCAAGCCCGGATTCTTCGTCAAGGGTGATATCGTAACGCGCGACGAGCCCGCCCTCCTGATCCCGGCCGAGGCCATCGCCCGCCTCGCCGGCGTCGAGCGGGTATGGGTGATCGCCGCCGACAGCACCGCAACCACGCGCCAGATCAGCACCGGCGACCGGCTCGGAAGCCAGGTCGAGGTGCGCTCGGGCCTGCACGCCGGCGAACAGGTGGCCACCAGCGCCCTCTCCCAGCTCATCGAGGGCATGGCCGTCCGGGTGCGTCAGGCGAAACAACCGCGCCCTGAGGAGAAGCGCTCTTGAGTCGCCTGGCCGAACTTTGTGTCCGCCGCCCGGTCTTCGCCACCATGCTGGTCGGCGTCATCGTCGTGCTGGGCCTGCTGTCTCTTGGGCAGCTCGGCGTCGATCACTACCCGAAGGTCGAGTTCCCCTACACCTCGGTCATCACCACGCTGCCTGGTGCGTCGGTCGAGGAGGTCGAGAGTCGGATCACCAAGCCCGTGGAAGAGGCGGCGACGCAGGTCGCGGGAATCGATTACATCCACTCCGAGAGTTCCGAGGGTGTCTCCAGTGTGCTGATCGCGTTTGAACTCGAACGCGACAGCGCCGAGGCGGCGCAGGATGTCCGCGACAAACTCGGGTTCGCCGTCGGCCAGTTGCCACGCGAAGCCGATGCACCTCTCATTGCACGCTTCGATTTCGATGCCATTCCGGTGCTCGGGCTGGCAGTGGCGGGAGATCACGACCCGCGCGAGCTCACCGAGATCGTCGATCGAAGGATCAAGGAGAGCCTCCAGACCGTCGCCGGCGTCGGTAGCGTCGACCTGCTCGGTGGCAACAAGCGTGCGATCCAGATCGTGGTCGATCCCGACCGACTCGACGCCTACCGCCTCTCGATCGCCCAGATCCGTGCCGCCCTGCGGACACAGAACATCGAACTGCCCGGCGGACGGGTCGATCAGGGCTCGCGCGAGCTGGTCCTGCGAACGCTCGGCCGCGTGCGCAGCATCCGGCAGCTCGAGGAGCTGGTCGTCGGCACGCTCGGCGACCAACCGGTCACGCTCGCCGACGTGGCCTCGGTCGAGGACGCAGCCCTCGAAGCGCGCTCGCACGCCACTCTCGATGGGCACCCCGCCCTCGTGCTCAACATCCGGAAGCAATCCGGGGCGAATACCGCCGAGGTGGCGCGCCGCGTCCGCGAACGGCTCGAAGTGCTTGCGCCCTCGCTGCCCAGCGACATTCGCATCGAAACCGTCAAGGACCAGAGCCGCTTCATCGAGGCCTCGATCGACGAGGCGAGCTTCCATCTCTTCCTCGGCGGCCTGCTCGTCGCGTTCTCGACGATCTTGTTCCTGCGCGACTGGCGCTCGACCATCATCGCCGCGCTGGCGATCCCGACCTCGATCATCGGCACCTTCACATTCCTGTGGATGTTCGACTTCACGATCAACAACATCACGCTACTCGGGCTGATCCTCTCCATCGGCGTGGTGATCGACGACGCCGTCGTGGTGCTCGAGAACGTCCACCGTCACGTCGAAGAGAAGGGGCGCACTCCCTTCCAGGCCGCGATCGAGGGCACGCGCGAGATCGGGCTGGCTGTCATGGCGACCACCCTGTCTCTGGTCGTGATCTTCGTGCCGCTGGCCTTCATGTCGGGCATGTCGGGACGTTTCCTGCACGAGTTCGGAATCACGGTGGCGGTGGCGATCCTGATCTCCATGGTGGTGTCGTTCACGCTCACGCCCATGATGTGCTCGCGCTTCCTGCGCCCCGTGGCGCACGGGCGCGGCCTGACCCGCGAGCAGGGCGTCTACGCCACGATCGAGAACGCTTACGGGCGGCTGCTGGCCGCCTCCCTGCGCCGTCGCTGGATCGTGGTCGCAGCCTCGGTGGCAACGATCCTCGCGATCATTCCGCTCTTCCTCGTGATCGGCAAGGATTTCCTGCCGGCCGACGACCAGGGCGAGTTCGAGATCAACATCCAGGCTCCGGAAGGATTTACTCTCGATCGGACCCGTGCCGCCGTCGGCGAGCTGTCGGAGCGCATCGCCGAACTCACCGGCGTCGAGCATATTCTCGTTCAGGTCGGCTCGGGCGGCTTCGGCCAGGGCGAAGGGGATGTCACCGCAGGCGCGATCTACGCCAAGCTTGCTCCCCGGGACGAGCGCGATGTGAGCCAGGAAGAAGCCATGGGCCTGGCGCGGGAGATCACGGCCGAGTACCCGGAGCTGCGCGCCAGCGTCCAGGACGCAAATCCCTTCGGCGGCGGACGGCGCTCCGATTTTGAATTCGATATTGTCGGGCCGGACCTCGAGACCCTGGCCCGCCTCGGCGAGACCCTGGTCGAGCGTCTGCGCACGCTGCCCGGCTACGTCGACGTCGACATGTCGCTGGCGCTGCGCAAACCCGAGGCGCAGGTCGAGATCGACCGCCAGCGCGCCGCCGATCTCGGTATCCGCGTCGAGGACATCGCCTCCACGCTACACACGCTCGTCGGCGGCGAGACCGTCGGCTTCTTCGAGGAAGACGACACCCAGTACGACATCCAGATGCGCGCCGCATTGCCCTTCCGCGACGATCCCCGCGCGATCCTCGACCTCAAGGTGGCCCGCCCCAACGGCGAGCTGATTCCACTCTCGTCGGTCGTCTCGATCCGGGAGGATCGGGGGCCTGCGGAGATCCGCCGCCTCGACCGCCAGCGCCGCGTCACGGTGCAGGCGAACCTCGACGGCGTAGCCCTCAGCGACGCCGTGGCGCTCGCACAGAAGACGGTCGAGGAGGCCGGCCTCCCTCCCGGCCACGGCGTCCGCCTCTCGCATAATGCGCGTCAGATGAAGCATATGGCGACCAATTTCGGCGCCGCTTTCCTGCTCAGCGCGATCTTCATGTACATGGTGCTCGCCGCGCAGTTCGAGAGCTTCATCTATCCGATTTCGATCCTGGTCTCGCTGCCCCTCTCGGTGCCCTTTGCACTCCTCTCGCTCATCCTGATGGGCGAGAATCTGAATCTCTACTCGATCCTCGGGCTCTTCATGCTCTTCGGCATCGTCAAGAAGAACGGCATCCTGCAGGTCGACTACACCAACCAGCTCCGTGCCGCGGGCATGGCTCGCGACGAGGCGATCCTTCTCGCCAACCGCGTGCGCCTCCGCCCCATCCTGATGACGACCGTGATGCTCGTGCTCGGAATGGTGCCCATCGCTCTCGGTGGCGGTCCGGGTTCGGGCTCCCGGGCGTCGATGGCCAACGTGATCATCGGCGGCCAGACCCTCTGCCTCGTGCTCACCCTGATCGGCACGCCCGTGGCGTATTCGCTGCTCGATGATCTGAGCGGCCTGTGGGCCCGTGTGCGCCAGCGTCGCACGATGCCGCTGGCGACGCCGGTCGTGGTCGAGGAACTGCCGCTGCCGGCAACCCCCGACGGCGCCGCCGGGGGTTGAGGGCCCCTCGCCGGCGCGGACCGAGCAGCACCGCATCGAGAGACGTTTGCGCAGCGCGCGTTCCGGGCGCTAGCAGAGGCGTGGGTCCGAGACTGCGACACCAAGGCAGACCCGAGATCATCGCCGACGAGGAGAACCCGTGGGAGAAACCGAGACAGGCGGAGAGACACTGCGCGCCAGACACGTGCTCGAGTACCCGTTCCGGCGCTCGCTCGGCCCGATCCTCGAGCGCTTCTTCACCGGACTCACCGAGCAGCGCTTCGTCGGCAGCCGCCTCGACGACGGCCGCGTGGTCGTCCCGCCCGCCGAGTTCGACCCCGTGACGGCCGCGGCACTCGGTGCCGACCGGCTCACCGAGGTCGGCCCCGGGGGAGTGGTGACCACCTGGACCTGGGTCGGCGCGCCCGGCCCCAAACATCCGCTCGACCGGCCCTTCGCCTGGGCCCTGATCCGACTCGACGGCGCCGACGCGCCCTTCCTGCACGCGGTGGACGTGGCTCAGGAGAGCGCCATGCGCACCGGTCTGCGCGTCAAGCCACGCTGGGCGGCGGCACCGGTGGGGTCGATTCGCGACGTCGCGTGCTTCGAGGCGGAGGCTTGAACATGGCGGATCCGGTCAAGAGCATCGTCACGCCGATCCGGCTCGAATACGACTACACGCCGGGCCGCGCGACCTCGCGCTTCCTGCGCGGGATCGCGCGGCACTGCATTCTCGGACAGGAATGCCCGAAATGTCACAAGGTCTACGTTCCGCCGCGCGGCTCGTGCCCGGCTTGTGCCGTACCGACCGAGCGCGAGGTCGAGGTGCGCGACACGGGAACCGTCGTCACCTTCTCGATCATTCGCGTCCCCTCGGAGAACATCCACTTCGAGCTGCCCTACGCCGCGATCAGCGTCCTGCTCGACGGCGCCGGCATCCCCTTCTTCCACGTTGTGCAGGATATTCCGCTCGACCAGGTGCGGATGGGCCTCCGGGTCCGGGCGCGCTGGGTTGCTACCGAGGCACTGGCACCGACCATCGCGAGCATCGAGTGTTTCGTCCCTTCGGGCGAACCCGACGCCCCGTGGGAAAGCTTCCGGGAGCATTCCTGATGCGCGACGTAGCCATCATCTCCTTTGCCCAGTCGGTCTCGGCACGCGAGAGCGAGCGCAACGAAGTCGAGTTCCTGATGCCGGTGGTGCGCGAGGCCATCGCCGCGTCGGGCATTGAGCGCTCCGAGATCGGTTTCACCTGTTCGGGATCGAGTGATTTTCTGCAGGGACAACCCTTCGCCTTCGTCATGGCGCTTGACGCCGTTGGGGCCTGGCCGCCCATCCGCGAGTCGCATGTCGAACAGGACGGCGCCTGGGCGCTCTACGAAGCCTGGGTCAAGATCCAGACGGGAGAGGTGGAATCCGCACTGGTCTACGGCTTCGGCAAGGGGGCCTCGGGAGACCTCGGCGAGATCCTCGCCCTCTCGCTGGACCCCTACTGTGTGACGCCGCTCTGGCCCCACGCCGACAGCATCGCGGCCCTGCAAGCCCGCGCCTGGATCGAGGCCGGTCGGGGCACCGAGCGCAGCCTGGCCGAAATCACTTCCCGCAGCCGACGGGCGGCGCGCTCGAACCCACACGCGATCGTCTCCGGCGACGAGACGCCCGACGAACTGCTGGCGCGCCCCTATGTCGCCTCGCCCCTGCGCGCGCACGATTGCGCAGCCAACGGCGACGGCGCCAGTGCCGTGGTGCTGGCCGCCGGCGACCTCGCGCGTTCGGTGTGTTCGCGGCCGGCCTGGATCCGCGGCATCGATCATCGGGTCGATCCGGCTTCACTCGGGGTGCGCGATCTGACCCGAGCGCCTTCGGCCGAACTCGCCGGATTGCGTGCCGGCGTCGGGCGCGACCGTATCGACGTCGCCGAACTCTATGCACCCTACGCCCATCAGGAAGCGATCCTGCGCCAGGCACTCGGCCTGCCGGAGACGACGAACGTCAATCCATCCGGCGGAGCCCTGTGCGGGCATGTGATGATGTCGTGCGGTTTGCAGCGGATCGGCGAGGTGGCGCGTCGCATCCTGAGCGGCACGGCCGACCGGGGCGTCGGGCACGCCACCCACGGGCCGGCCCTGCAACAGAATCTCGTATGCGTGCTGGAGGGCGAGTGATGGCCGAGCTTTGCGGAATCGTCGGGATAGGCCAGACGAAGCTCGCCGCCAAGCGCGTCGACGTCTCGATGCCGGGACTCGTGCGCGAGGCCGCCGACCGCGCCCTCACCGACGCCGGGCTCGACTGGAGGGACATCGATGCCGTGGTCGTCGGCAAGGCTCCCGACACCTTCGAAGGATGCATGTTGCCCGAGCTCTATCTGGCCGATGCGCTGGGCGCGCCGGGTAAACCGCTCTTGCGCGTCCACACCGCGGGCAGTGTCGGCGGCTCGACCGCGATCGTGGCGGCGAGCCTGATCCAGGCCGGGATCCATGATCGGGTGCTGACGGTCGCTTACGAGAAACAATCCGAGAGCAACGCGATGTGGGGTCTCTCCATCTCGGCTCCCTTCGGCGTCGCGGTGGTCGCCGGGGCGGGCGGGTTCTTCGCACCCCTCGTGCGCGGCTATATGCGTCGTTCCGGTGCGCCCGACGATGTCGGCATCCGGGTCGCCGTCAAAGACCGACTGAACGCGCTGCGCAACCCCTACGCACACCTGCATCTCGCCGACATCAACTACCAGATGGTCGAACAGAGCCCGATGCTCTGGGATCCGATCCGTCTGCTCGAAGCCTGCCCGTCGTCGGACGGCGCGTGTGCAATGGTGCTGGCCCGCGAGAAGCTCGCCAAGGATGCGCCGACCAGGCCCGCGTGGGTCCACGCCACGGCCATGCGCAGCGAGCCGACGATGTTCGCCGGCCGCGACGCCATCAACCCCGAAGCCGGCAAGCAGGCCGCGCGCGATCTCTACGCCAAGGCAGGGATCACCGACCCGCGCCGCGAGATCGACTGCGCCGAGATCTACGTGCCTTTCTCGTGGTTCGAGCCGATGTGGATGGAGAACCTCGGCTTCGCCCCCGAGGGTTCGGGCTGGCGCATGACAGTCGAGGGTGCGACCGCGCTCGACGGCGATCTCCCGGTCAACATGTCGGGCGGCGTGCTCTCGTCGAACCCGATCGGGGCCTCGGGCATGTTGCGCTTCGCCGAGGCGGCGATGCAGGTGCGCGGCCAGGCCGGCGAACACCAGATCGCCGGAGCGCGGCGCGCGCTCGGCCACGCCTATGGCGGAGGTTCGCAGTATTTCTCGATGTGGATCGTCGGCAGCGAGAAGCCTTAGCCTGACGACCCTCCGCGGCGGAGAGCGCGTTCCCGCGATCTCACACCGCGCGCAGCAGAGCCGTGCGCCGCGCCAGCCGCAGCAGGCTCTCCTCGTCGCTCAGTAGGCGCAGCCGCTCGACCTCGACCCAGCGCAGGTCGTGCGATTCGGCGCTGACGACGAGTGGCTCGGTGTCGTCGGCGATCAGCAGGTAGCGGACGTCGTAGTGCAGATGCTCAGGCTCGCCACCACGCGCCGGGATGGTGTGGATGTCGAGATCGAGCGGCAGCAGCGATGCGGCGGCGGGATCCGCCCGTCCATCGCCTCCGAGCGTAACCGGAACGATGCTGGTCAAGCCAGACTCCTCGAGTGCTTCCCGACAGGCCACGCGCAGGGGATCGGAATCGCCGTCGGCATGACCACCGAGTTGGAGCCAGCGGCCCAGCCGGACGTGGTGCGTCAGCAGGGCGCGGCGGCCGTCGGTCGAGACGATCCAGGCCGAGCCGGTGATATGGCCGGGCACACAACTGCGCTCGAAGCAGTCGGCACGGGCCTCCACAAAGGTGCGGAACCGCGTTACCGTCGCGGCCGCATCGGGAACAGCGCTCGCGTAACGGTCGAGCAGATCGAGGAGGAGCCGGCGATGCACGCTCCTTCCCTGACACCCCGCTCTCGCCGCTGCCAGCGCCGCGGCGGGGGACACCGGCGAAGCGCGGGAGTTCGCAGAGAGTGGGCCCGGCGTCCGTCCGCGACAGGCGGAGCGCGGGAGCGCGCCTGGCCCGTGGCGGGGCCACTGCACGAGCGGCTGCGCGGACTCACAAGTACGGGGGGTCGGGGTCGCCGAGCATCGACGGCTAGACACCGCCACGCGGTTGCGACGGCTCGCGGGTGCAGACCTCGCCCGCTAACGACGGCCGGGTGAACTATCGGGCGGTCATCTTCGACATCGGTGGCGTGATCGTCGGCTCGCCACTGCACGCCATCGCGGCGTTCGAGCGCGAGTGCGGCATCCCGTCGGGCTTCGTCAATCAGGTGGTGGCCGGAACCGGTGAGGCGGGCGCCTGGTCACGTCTCGAACGAGGCCTGCTCACGGTCGAGCGCTTCGTGCCGGAGTTCGAGGCCGATTGCCGCGCCGCCGGTCTCGAGATCGCCGTCGGCGAGATGATGCGCCGGATCGGCGAAATCACGCAGCCGCGACCGCAGATGCTCGGCGCTCTCACCCGCTTGCGCGCCGGCGGCTTGCGGGTTGCCGCGCTGACCAACAACTGGACGAGTGAGGAACGGCGTGAGAATTCGTTCCACCAATTTTTTGACGTCTTCGTCGAATCCGTCACCAGTGGTCTGCAGAAGCCCGATCCGCGCATCTACCAACTGGTCTGCACCCGGCTCGATATCATCCCCGCGCAGGCGATCTTTCTCGACGACATCGGCCGCAATCTGAAGGCAGCGCGCGAGCTGGGCATGGCAACGATCAAGGTCGACGATCCGGACGCGGCGCTGCGCGAGCTGAGCGCAATGGTCGGTTTCGAGCTCGACTAGACGTCACTCTCCGAAGCGACGCCGTTGTGCTTCCCAAAAATCAGCCATGGTAGAAAAGTCCGGCTCGGAGCTGAACTCGCGCTCGGTCGCGCGGCACAGTTCATCCTCCTCGAGTGCCGGATCGCGCGGGTGGAGCTGCGGCTGGCGGACATGGAAGGGCGAGTCGCAGAAGACCTCGATCGTGTTGCCTTCGGGATCCTGGAAATAGACCGACCAGGCGTTGCCATGATTGACTGGAGCGACGCCGCTGGAGAGGAGCATGCAGATGTCCTTCCGCCTTGCCACACGGAACGACCGCGCGGGCCTGGGAGCACGTGGCCGGTCTCACCTGCGGACAGGACGTCTCGGAGCGCGTAATACAATTCGCCAGCAAGCCGCCGCACTTCGACCTCGGCAAGTCGTTCGACACCTACGGTCCGATCGGCCGCTGCGTGGTTTGGCTCGATCAGATCCCGGATCCCGAAAACCTGGCCATCTCGTGCGACGTCAATGGTCAGCGCCGCCAGGACGCCCGCACCGACGATATGATCTTTGACGTGCCGACGTTGATCGCCTACATCTCGGCGATCTGCACGCTCGAGCCGGGTGACCTGATCTTCACCGGCACACCCTCGGGCGTCGGTGCGGCCAGCGGAACCTTTCTTCAGCCGGAGGATGTCGTCACCACGACGATCGAGGCCCTGGGGAACATGGTCAACCGCTGCGTTTCGCGCGGCAGGTGACGCCAGCGATGGACACCATCGACGTCGCGATCGTCGGCGCCGGACCGACGGGGGCGTTCGCCGCGAATCTCTGCGGCCTGGCCGATAACCTGATCTGGAAGCTGGCTCAGGTGAAGCGACTCGGCACCGACGAAGCCCTGCTCGCACTCCTCCTCGCGCATCCGACCGTGATCGTCCGGCCGGATCACATCATTTACGGCGTTCGCGGCTGACGCCTCACGCGGCCGCTCCATCGGCCCGCAGGCCATCGAGAATCGTGGCCAGCGTCGCGGCGTCGCCCGTCTCATCGTAGAGAACGAGGCTCGTGCGCCGGGCGAAGCGGTTGCGTTCACGCAGCTTCCGACCCACCTCGAGCGGTGTGCCACAGACGCCGACCACCGCCAGCATCTGGTCGGAGATCAGGGCCGACATCTCGCCCCAGCGCCCCTCTCGCGTCATTCGGTTCAGCTCGGGTTGCAGCGCGCCCCAGCCATGATGCTCCAACATGCCGCGGTACGCCGGAGTCGAGCCGTAGAACGCGAGTTGGAGCCGAGCCCCCTGCCTTGCCCGCGCGATCTGGGCTTCGTCGGAACCGACCATGACGATCGTCTGTGCGGAGATCTCGATCGTGGCGGGGTCGCGACCCGCGCGCGCCGCGCCCGCGTGGAGGGCGGGAAGTGCGACGTGGTCGACGTAGGACACCGAATGCAACGGATGGATGATCCAGCCGTCCGCGACTTCGCCCGCGATCTCGATCATGCTCGGGCCGAAGCCCGCGAGCAGAATCGGTGGCGGGCCAAAGGGATTCGGTCCGGGGCTGAAGAAGGGCGGCATCAACGTGTGCCGATAAATCTCGCCCTCGAAGCGCAGCGGCGCGCGCTCGTTCCACGAGCGGAAGATGGCCCGCATTGCAAGTACAAATTCTCGCATGCGCGCGTTGGGGCGTGACCACGTCTGGCTGAAACGCTTCTCGATATGCGGCCGGATCTGCGAGCCGAGTCCCAGCCGAAAGCGTCCCCGCGAGATGAGCTGCAGGTCGTTCGCCATGTAGGCGCAGACCATCGGGTTGCGCGCCAGCGCGATCGCGACCGCGGTGGTGAGTTCGAGACCCGTGGTCGCCTGCGCCGCCAGCACGAGCGGCAGGAAGGGATCGTGCGGCCCCTCGAAGCTCAGCACGCCATCGAAGCCGTGCTCCTCGAACGCGCGGGCGGCCCGCCCGGCTTCGGCAGGATCGGCAGCGGGCAGAGCGATATCGACCTTCATTCCCGGTCCTCACCGGCGCGCCGCGGCGGACAAACGCACCGCCCCGCGCCAGCGCATCGGCCCGGGCAAACGCCGCGGCGCTTCGCCACTCTCGTCCAGCCCGGAATCACGGGCGCGCCTTCACGATATGTTCGGAGACAATCCAGCCCTGCACGCTGCCGAGGAAGTCCGGCATATCGGCCTCGATCAGTCGCAGACCCGCGGCCTGACGGTAGAGATCCGCGACAAAGGCCGCCTCGGAGGCAAAGTGCAGCTCGGCGATCCCGTCGAAGTCCTCGCCTTCGGGGGAGAGACGTGAATCGACCACGTTCGTCACGTATCGGACGAGCCCGGGATGGCGTTCGAGCGCAAGCGGCGCATGCCGGGTGAGCCACTGCTCGACGAAACTCTCATGACTCAGGCGGGAATGACGGGTGAGCGCGACGACGAGTTTGAAGGGGGCCTCGCGGGCCAGCGCGTCGTCGGCGAGAGCCGCGCCGACATGAACATGCTCGCTACAGGCATAGGCCTCGGCCGCGTGCATGAAACGCGCGACGTCCTCGCCGATGATGCGCCGGCCCGCGTCGGAATCGTAGAGCCGATCGCGGTAATCGGCGAGCGACTCGAAGGACAGCTCGGCGATGGAATCGATCTCGGCCGATCCCGCCATCTCGATCCGATCGACGATATTGACGACGTAGTGGCGCATCGTGGGATGATGCCGCAGTGCCAGCGGTACGTGGTCTTCGAGCACCCGTCGTGCGTACTCGCCGTGGTCGATGTCGGGTCGGCGATGGCAGAGGAAGATCATCTTCAGCATGGCGAGAGCGTGCTCGGGGCGTGCTCGCGGGTCAAGTGGAGCGCGGCTCGAGAGACGGCCGCCGCCCCGCCGCCGCCGCGATCCCCATACGTACGACGCGCTGATTGCGCCGGCCGGAGCGACGAACAAGGAGCGCTGCGGTGATCTCGCTCGATCGGGTGACACGCCAGGTCGGCGCCCGCCGCCTCCTCGACGAAGTCTCGCTCGAGATCGGAGCCGGAGATCGCGGTGGCATCGTCGGCCCCCACGGCGCCGGCAAAACCACGCTGGTGCGCCTCGTGCTCGGGATCGACGTACCCGACACCGGCACGGTGACCATCGCCCGCGGGGCCTCGGTCGGGCACCTGCCGCAGGAGGCTCTGCCCGAGACCGACCGCACGCCACTGGACGTGGCGCTGGAGCCCGGCGCCCACATCGCTCCGCTGCTGAGTGCCATCGCCCGCGTCGAGCATCAACTCGAAGCAGCCGCCACGGGTTCTTCGACGGACGCGCTCGATCTACAGCATCGGCTGGCCGACGAGCTCGCGGCACTGCACGATCGACTGCGCCAGCACGGCGGTCACGAACGCGAGCCGCGTGCGCGGCGCACCCTCGCCGGGCTCGGCTTCGAGCCCGCCGAAATGACCAACCCGCTCTCCACCTTCTCCGGCGGCTGGATCATGCGCGCCGCACTGGCACGCTTGCTGGCGGAACCGCCCGACCTACTGGTGCTCGACGAGCCCACCCACCATCTCGATCTCGAGGCAGTCCTCTGGTTCCAGGACCACCTGGTCCGCCACGAGGGCACCCTCGTGGTCGTGAGCCACGACCGCGGCTTCCTCGACACGGTCGTCTCGCAGATCATCGAAGTCGATCGCGGCCAGCTCACCCGCTACCGCGGAAATTATGGCGACTACCGCCGCCAGCGCGAGGAACGCGCGGCCCAGCGACTGGCGGCAGCGGACGCCCAGGCCCGCCGGCGGCGTGAGACCGAACGCTTCATCGAGCGCTTCCGGGCCAAGGCCACCAAGGCACGCCAGGTACAGAGCCGGATCAAGGCGCTCGAGCGCGAGGAATCCATCGAAGTCGAGCGCAAGGCCGCAACCATCGGCTTCCACTTCCCGCAACCTGCGCGGACCTCCCGCGTCACCCTGGAGCTCGAGCGAGTCTCCAAATCCTGGGACGACAAGGTACTCTACCGCGCGCTCGATCTGGTGGTCGAGCGCGGCGAGCGGATCGCGCTGATCGGCCCCAACGGTGCGGGCAAGTCCACCCTGCTCGGGCTGCTCGCCGGCACGGTCGCACCAGACACGGGCCAGCGCCGGATCGGGCTCGGCGTGCGCACCGCTCTCTACACCCAGCACCGCACCGACATGCTCGACCTCAGCTCGACCGTGCTCGACAACGCCCGTGCCGTGGGTGCGGCGATCGGCGAGACGCGGCTGCGCACCCTGCTCGGGGCGTTCCTCTTCCGTGGCGATGATGTCGACAAGCCGGTCGCGGTCCTGAGCGGTGGCGAGAAATCGCGCTTGGCACTGGCCCTGCTGCTCCTCGATCCGCCGAGCGTGCTGCTGATGGACGAGCCAACGATTCATCTCGACATCGAATCGGTCGACGCCTTGATCGAGGCCCTCGGCGCCTTTGAAGGCACGCTCTGCTTCGTGAGTCACGACCAGCACTTCATCCGCTCGCTCGCCTCGCGCGTGATCCGCATCGACCACGGCGCCTTCGAGGACCACCGCGGCGACTGGGCCGCGTGGGAATGGCGGCAGAGCCAGCGCGCCGGGAATCGGCCCGAGCGCCGGGAACCCGCGCAAACACATGCTGTACCGGCCGGCGAGAAGAATCGGGAAGCAAGCCTTCCCGCCCGTGCGCCGGGTTCGCGCCGCGACGAGAAGCGACGCGCGGCCGAGCGCCGCAACGAACTCTCGCGTCGGACCCGCGAGCTGCGCCGCGAGTTCGAGCAGGTCGAGGCCGAAATCGCCGGCATCGAGGCCGAGAAGATCGCCCTCGAGACACGGCTGATCGATCCGGCCGCGCTCGCGGGCGCCAAGGGCGGCGAGCTGCTGCGGGCCCACGCCGAGGCGGCACGGACTCTGGCCACCGCCATGGACCGCTGGGCCGTGCTCGGCCAGACGATCGAGGAGATCACCGCGACGATCGAAACGGGACCTGACGTCGCTTGAGCCGGCCCGGCGCCCACCGGGCAGCGGTCCCCCGAGCACGGCGCGTGCGAGTCGGGACCCGACACGAACAGCCGCGTCGGCCCTGACGTTCGCTTCCCGGACCGCGCCGAGCCGGGGCGCGACGCACGGCCGTGGAAACCAAGGGCTTGCGCGAGGCTAGGCGCTGTGGGATGACCTTCGACAGACCTCTGGAGCACTCGTGATGATGACGTCCGCACAGAACGCCCGCCTCGCCCATCCGGGCGAGATGAGTCGCGTCCAGTCGCACGCCATCTGTCCGGTGGCCGCGTCGGTCGTCCGAGTTCGAATTCGGGCGACCTGGAAGACGCGCAAGTGCAACCGGGACACGACGCCCGGTGGCCTCGACGGAGGGAATCTCCAGAGCTGAAGCGAAGCAGAACTGGAACGATCCCTCGGGAGATCGAGAAGAGGCCACCGGGAAAAACCCGGTGGCCTTTTTTCATTTCTTCAGGGTTCAAGGAGCCCGGCACCGAAGGTGCCCTGGCAGATTGGAGACTCGACCATGCCGAACATCGACCCCAACGTCTTCACCCGGAGGATCCGCGAGATCGTCCAGGACGAGCCGAAGGCTTTCGCCTACGACCTCGGCCTGAGCCTCTCGGCGGTCTACAACTACCTGAACGGGCGCGTCCCGACCGTGGACGTCCTGTTCCGTATCGCTCGTTACACCGGGCAGCCGATGGAGTGGTTCCTCCTCGACGCCGAGGTGCCGGCGGGCGAGCCGGTGCGCGCCGCGGCCTGATCCCCGAGGTCCCGATGCGTCGCACCAGTTCCGCCAGGTGGTTCCGGGGCGGGCCGGGTGAGAGGGGTTCTGAGTTCCCCTCTTGCCGGCGCCGCCCCGGGACCGGCAGCGTCCGTGCACCCCAGCGCCAGCAAGCCGGCAGACATCACCTTGGTCGAGCCCACGCCCGTCGCCTCGGTCGAGTCAGAGCCGGTCGAGTTCTGCCAGCGTCGAGCGCGCCACCCGGCCGGCGTCGGCCGCCAGCTCGCCCGCGAGCCGGAACGCTGATCCCTCCGTCAATCCATCGGTCAAGGCGGCGGCGACGCGGGTGTCGATCTGCTCTTGCAACGGATCGAATGCGGCGCGGATGGGGTCGATCCGCTCGGCTGCGGCATCGACATGGGTGCCGAGGCGCTCGAAGACCCACCACAGCGAGTCGCCGGGCTCCACCGTGCCCGCGCTCAGCTCCTCGGGCAGCGCCGGACCGACGAAGGCCGGCAGGAAGACCGAAGCGCAGGGTCGGCCGAACGCGACCCAGGCCAGCCGCGGCCCTGCGGCCTCCCGCTCGAGTTCTGCGATCATGCCCGCCGTGGTGCGGCTCAGGCCCTGGTGCATGCAAATCGTGTAGTACTGATCGTCCTCGTGTGATGCGGCGGGCACGAAGCGTTCGCCGTGGCCGTCGTGATCGCGCAAGAGCCGACGCATTGAGCGCGGTTCGTGGCTGCCACGACCGGCCGCAAGCAACGCCCGCGAGCAACGCAGCCGGCCTGCGGCCAGTGCCGGCGTGATCGTGGTCGAGTCGCGGTAGGCAGCCTCGAAATCAAAAGGTTCACGTACTTCACCAGGCAGGTCACGGGCGTGGGCGATGGCATCGTGCGAGAGGCGATCCCAGTCAGCGCCGATCGTGACTTGATTGGAGATCGAATCGACCGCGTGACCGCGCCGGGCAGCCCAGCGTCTACCCGCGGCCTCGAGGATCCAGACCTCGCCGGGGTCGGCGATCAGGAAGGAGCTGTTGTACGCGAAGGGAAACTCGCGCCAGCCCGAACCGCCCTGTCCCCACGTCTCGATCAACTCGATGATCGCCGCGCAGGCCGCCTGGGCCGTGGCGCCGCGTTCGAGGCCGAGCCGGACGAGATCCATTCCGAGCAAGCCCGAGTGCGCAGGAGCCTCGTGGGTGAAGATCGTCTCGTTGCCGATCGCGACGCCGTGCTCGTTCAGCCCGTGCTCGAAGCCCCAGAGCCAAACGGGACTCGACCCGAGCACGCGGTGGGTCTCGCGGACCTGCGGGACGTCGAGGTACTGGCAGCGCAGCCGTGCTGCGGCGGCGTGAACGGCGCGTTCCACCGCAACCAGTGGCTGACATTCGCCGGGCGGACGATCGCTGTTCTTGGCAAAGACGGTATGCCCGCGACGTGCGGCGGGAGCCTGCACTACAAGCGTGTCGCAGCTCGCGAGCGCCGGGGCGCACAGGTGTCGGGACGAGCCGAGCCGCATCGTGTCCCGAGCCGTAGCGAAGGGGCTCCCGTCACGCGACGAGAGCCCCCTGCCGTTGGAACGAAGGAAAAAATCAGGCGTGCTGCGGCGAGCTGTAGTGCGAGAGCTCGTCGATCGAATGGCTGCTCTCAACCTCGACCGGACGGCTGCCCGATCGGCGAGTCGAGAGGGATTCGATCGCGCGGCGCGCGAGCTTGCTCGGCTTGGCGTGACCGTTCTCCCAGCGGTTCACCGTCGAGAAGGTCACGGCCACCGCGTGGGCGAACTCTTCCTGGGTCAGGCCCAGGCTCTTGCGAAACTCCTTGATCTCACTGCCAGACATCTCTTCGGGCATCATCATTTCCATTCCCTCATCGTCACGTACGTCTACCGACCACTCCACAGCCCAACCGCGCCACTCGACGCACGGACGGACTTCGTCCGGGGCCATTCTCGTTCGGAGCCCGCTCCCGGGCGGGATCCGGGGCCGCCGAACGACCCGCAGCAGCTCTTTCGCAAGGACGGTGCCAGCGCAGAGGCTCACCAAAAGCGGCCGGATTTGCAGGCGCACGAGCATTCGGGATGCGGCCTGCGTTACGTCCTCGACGCTCGGTGATGGTGACGCGACGCCCGGCGATCGGATCGGTCCGGTCGGCCGCCTCGGTGTGACGGCGGGCGTGGGCACGCCCCGGCTTCTGTTAGACGTCCCCCGAGATGCCGACCCTCGACGAAGTTCGCGAAGCCCTCCGCCAGGTGAAGTTCCCGGGATTCTCGAGGGACATCGTGTCCTTTGGCGTGGTCCAGGACATCACTCTGAGCGCTGACCGGATCCGCCTCGTCCTGGCCCCCCCCGCGGGCACGCCCGACCTGATCGCGCGCCTTCGGCCCGAGATCGAGGAACGGATCAGCGCTCTCGCGGGCCGCCTGCCGCTCGAGATCGTCGAGGTGGCGCCGCCCGCAACCAAGGCGCAGGGCCGCGCGACGGCCCCTCCGCATGTCCATGGCGACAAGCGCATCGCCGGGGTGCGCGCGATCCTCGCCGTCGCCAGCGGCGAGGGCGGCGTCGGCAAATCGACCGTCGCCACCAACCTGGCGCTTGCACTGGCGGCCGAAGGCCTGCGCACGGGCCTGCTCGACGCCGACGTCTACGGGCCCAGCACCACGCTCTTACTCGGAGTCGAGGGCGCCCACACCCGCGTCACTCCAGAGAAGCGCATCGTGCCACTGGTCGCACATGGAATACCGATGGTGTCGATGGGGCTCTTCGTCGAGCAGAAACAGGCGGTGATCTGGCGCGGCCCGATGGTCACCAAGCTGGTGCGCGAGTTTCTCCACAACGTGGAATGGGGCGAACTCGACGTACTGGTGCTCGACCTCCCGCCCGGTACTGGTGACGTCCAGCTCACGCTGGCGCAGCAGGTCTCGATGGACGGCGGACTGATCGTCACCACCCCACAGGAGGTCGCGCTGGCGGACGTGCGCCGTGGCATGCGGATGTTCGAGCAGATGCACGTCCCGGTCCTCGGCGTGCTCGAGAACATGAGCGGGTACGTCTGCCCGCATTGCAGTCACGAGACCCTGATCTTCGGGAGCGGCGGCGGCCAGCGCCTCGCGGCCGAACTCAGCCTGCCCTTCCTCGGCAGCATTCCGCTCCTTCCCGCCGTGGGCGCACGCGGCGATGAGGGCACCCCGATCGTCGCGAGCGAGCCGCAGAGTCCGGCGGCCCTGCGCTTCCGCGAGTTGGCTCGCGACCTGATGCGCAGCCTCGCCCTGGGCAGCGCCGCCTGAAGCGAGCCGCTGCGGTTCGAGGGTGTGGCCAGGGGCCAGGCGCCAACGCGAGGGCGCGCCCGACGGCGCCGGTCAAGCAATGGCGCGTTGTCGCAGCAGATGGTCGCAGAGGACCAGCGCGACCATCGCCTCGACCATCGGCACGGCGCGCGGCAACACGCAGGGGTCGTGCCGGCCCTTGCCTTCGATGATCGCCGGCTCGTTCGCCGTCGAGACAGAATCTTGCGCCTTGCGGATCGTCGCCGTCGGCTTGAACGCCGCCCGCACCAGAACATCCTCGCCGTTGCTGATTCCGCCCTGGATGCCCCCCGAGCGATTACCGCGGGTGCGCACGCGCCCGTCCCGGATCTCGAAGGGGTCGTTGTGCTCGGATCCGCGCAGCCAGGTGCCCGCGAAGCCCGAACCGATCTCGACGCCCTTGCAGGCCGGGAGCGAGAGCAGCGCGCGACCGAGGTCGGCGTCGAGCTTGTCAAACACGGGTTCACCAAGGCCCACCGGGACGCCACGCGCGACGCAGCCGACGACACCGCCAAGCGAGTCCCCATCGTCACGCGCTGCCTCGATTCGGGCCACCATCCGTGCCGCCGCAGCCGGGTCCGGACACCGCGTCGGCGTGGCCTCGACCCCCGTCCGGGAGACCGTGGCCGGATCGACGACCGCCTCGATGTCGTGCACCCGGCTGACCCACGCGACGATCTCCACCGCGGCGAGCTCGGCCAGTACCTTGCGCGCGACCGCCCCGGCCGCGACGCGGCCCACGGTCTCGCGGGCACTGGCCCGGCCACCTCCCTGCCACGCCCGGATTCCATACTTTTCCTGGTAGGTATAATCGGCGTGCGACGGGCGATAGACATCGCGCATCGCTTCGTAGGCGGCCGCGCGGGCGTCTTCGTTGCGGACGAGGATGGCGATCGGCGTGCCGAGCGTCCGCCCTTCGTGCAGCCCCGAGAGAATCTCGGCGCGGTCCGCCTCCTGGCGGGGCGTCACCAGCACGCTCTGGCCCGGCCGGCGTCGGTCGAGCTCCTGCTGGATCTCCTCGAGCGAAAGCGGCACACGCGGCGGGCAGCCGTCGATCACCACACCCACGCCACCGCCGTGGGATTCGCCAAAAGTCGAGATCCTGAAGAGATGGCCGAAGCTCGAACCCACGCTACCGTCCCTGCCCTGCAAATCGTGCAAACGAAGAGGCCCGGACCGCCGACAGGCAGCCCGGGCCTCTGACCGTCGGCGAGGCCCCGCCCCGCCGATCTGGCCTCAGTCCGAGAGCCGCGACAGCGCCCGCAGCGAGAAGTGCTTGGGATCGAAGTCGCGTTCGATGAACTGCCCCTGGTAGCGGCCACCCAGGGCCGCACGGTCCGTCTTGTCGTTGACGCCCATCACCATGTTGGGTGTCGTCGCGCCGAACGAGCCGTCGTCGCTCTTCGACCAGTGGTAGGAGCACATCGCGGTGTAGAAGTACTCACCCGCCCGGTTGTGCACCTGTTTCCAGTAGATGCGGTTCATCTCCTTGTCGACGTACATGATCACCTTGCCGAAGTTGTAGTAGGGATCCGTCGACTCACCCTCGAGCACCCACGCCGGACGCTCGACCAGGACCAGGTTCTCCGTGATCTGCCACGGCGCGCCCTCGTTGCCCGGTGTCTCGTAGCCACCCTTCAAGTACGGGATATTGACTTCGTAGCGGCTGTCGCCAGCCTTGGCCTGCTTGAGCGCGTAGGGCCCGACAATCGGTGCCAGCACCTTCTGCTCGCCGACCAGTTTCCATTTGTAGTACTCGGGCTTGCCCGCGTAGCAGTTGAGGTCGTCAGAGAAGATGTCGAGACCGGCGATGGGATCCGAGCGCGTCGCCGCGTTGACCCGGCGCGCGCGGCGCATCTGCGGCAGATAGGCCCAGATGTTGTCCTGCGAGGTCCAGTCGTTGATCGACTGGCCGAGGATGTTCACACCCTCGGCGTCGGCCGGCTCCATGGCGTGCGACATCGAGGTGCCGCGAAGGTTCTCCGGGTTCTCGTCCGACTTCTTCGTCCGGCCGAGATAAGAGTTGGTGTGGAGCCACATCTTGATGCGGCGGAACTCGCCGTTGCGGTCGATGCCGTTCAACGTGAACGTGGCACCCTGGCCCTCGCCGATCTGGTTGGCGAGGTAGAAGTTCCACGCCACCTTGCAGGCCGCGAGCGGATCCTTCGGATCGATACGCGGGAAGGCCTGGCCGAAGACGTTGTCCGGCATCTCACCGGATTCCTTCAGCTTGAGGCCGCAGGTCTCGACATCGAGGTCGTACTTGCCCTCGTTGGCCTCCGAGGCCGCCCAGTACGCCTGGGTGAAGTTCTCACGGAATTTCTGCGCGTCGGTGGGCACCACCGTGAAGGTGTAATCGCCCGCCTGGATGCGCTTCAGCACCGGCTCGGGCAGCAGGCCTTCGGCCTTCTGCCAGTTGTCCTTACCGAGTTTCCAGGATCCCCCGGGAGCATCTGCCGCTCCCGCCATGGGTGCCGCAGAGATCGCGGCCGCTGTCACCAGGACCCCAAGGGTCGTCAACCGAATGTTCACTAATTTGCCTCCGCAGGTTGATTGCTCGCGACGCCCACCCGAACCACTTCTTCACTCGGACGCCTTCGCCGACCCACCCTTTGCCATGGCCGCGAGAGTTTCGACCTCGATACGGAGCGCGGCCCCGACGAGGTCCACTTCACCGCCCGGCAATACCTGAACGTAAAATGCGGTCAATGGGGGGTTGCTCGCCCCGAGCAGGATCTCGACGGCCGGCTCGCCCTCGACCCGGACTCTCCCCCGGGGTGGAGCGAGCCCGAACTCGGTCCGATCGGCCTCCGGCCCGGCGATCCGGGCCAAAACCCGCGCCTCGCGCAGACCGCGCGCGAAGTCCGCACCGCGACTCTCCGGGATCGGCGAGCGGGTCCCGCCCTCGACCAGGACCCAGCCGGCCCTGGTCTGTTCGATTGCGAAGGTCTTGTCGCGCCACTGGATCCCAAGGTGTGGCTCCGGCGGCAGCCCCTCGGGCAGGAGCGGCCGGCCCTCGCGCTCGGGCGGAGCCTCGAGTCGGGGCAGGACATCGATCAGCACCACCCCGCCGAGCGCCACCACCAGCAGGGCCAGTGCGAGGAGCCGCGGCGCGGCCACGCGCAGGGGCCGCTCGGCCGCCTCGGGCATCAGGACCTGCCCCTCCGAACCCGGCGCTCCGAGATGCTGGCACAGCCCAGCCGGCGGACGCTTCTCGGCATCAGAACCCGCCTCTCTTGGCCCGGCGCCAGCCGACGAGGACGCCGGTGGCGAGGACGACGCCCGGGAGGAGAACCACGGATAACCAGAAGAGCACGCTGCCCTGTGCTGCGGTGAGGTGGATCGGAGCAAAGGTGGAGGTCACCGCCTGAGGCAACTCGCGAACCCCGATCAGAGCTTCGGCCCGGGCCGCGAGATGGGCCAGGTTCAAGAAGAAGTCGGTATTCCCGAGCTGTGCCGCGTAGAGATTGGTGGCGAAATCGAGGTCGCCGACCACGATCAGGGAGCCCGCCCCGCGATCGGCCCGCACCGCCGCGCCGAGCCGGGCGATGGCCGCGATCGGGACCGGGCCGCGCAGATCGCTGCCCTCCTGAAAGTTCGGGCGCTCGCCGCGCGGCACCGAGCGTGGACCCGCCGCCCGAGCCCACGTGTCCGGCCCGGTGAAGGCCAGCGGTGCTGCCTCGACCCCGGCCATCTCCGCCGGCCCGACCCCCACCGATTGTGCCACCGGCAGCACCGCCGGGGGCGCGCCGACATAGGGCATCACCTGCTCGTTGAAGAGGGCCACCTGAGGCGCGAACGCGTCGGCGAAGAAGAGCCGGTTGCGCTCATCCACCACGAGATCATTACCGGGCACGATGCCGTAGCGCCGGACCAGCTCCTGCACGCTCGAGGGGGCGTCGGCCTCGAGCAGGAGCAGAGCCCCCCCGCCCGCGGCGAGGAACCGCTCGAGCCCGTCGATTTCCGAAGGCGCCCATTCGCTCCTGGGCCCGGCCACAACGACCAGCGCCGTGCCCTCGGGGACACCACCGCGCAGGTCGACGCTGCGGTCGACGAAATAGTTCTCGGCCTCGAGCCGCCGCGCCACCGTGCCCAGCGCCAACCGTTCGTCCTTGCCGAAGGGATCGCTCTCGCCATGGCCCACGGCGAAGACGGCGCGCCGCTCTGTGCCCTCGACCAGACGGATCAGTTCGGTGGTGAAGCCCTCCTCATCGAACTGCCGCACCACGATCGCGCGCTCGGCACCGGCGGCCTCGAGCACCGCCGAACCGTAGGCGGAGACGCCGTAGCGGCTGGCGAGCAGCGGACTGCGATCGAGATCCTCCATCTGGAAGGAGATGTGGGGCGACTTCTCCTGGAAGCGCTCGAGCATCTCCTTGATCTCGCGGATACGTCCCTGCTCGCGGCTCGAGTAGAAGACGGTCACCTCGACGTCCCGGTCGAGTCGACCGGCCGCGCGGCTGGCCTGGGCCGAGAGCGTGTGCTCCCTGGTCGGCGTCAGATCCCAGCGAATATTGTGCGTGAAGAGCACCGCGAGCCCGAGCAGGATCGCCAACCCGAGCAGGCCCAGCTCGAGCGCCAGCGCGGCAAGATGCCAGCGGCCCCGGCGCAGCATCAGACCACCCCTCGCCAGGTGCGGCTCTGCAGCGAGCGCAGCGCTGCGTAGAGGAAGAATCCGATGAAGAACGCGAAGTACGCCACATCGACCAGCGCGATCGTGCCGGTCGCAAAGGGCAGGTAATGGTCGAAGAGCGAGAGCAGGAGCAGCACTCGAATCCATTGCTCGCTGCCCACCGCCTCGTTCCAGGTCATGAACCAGAAGAAAACGAGCACGCCGTAGGTGACCATGCCGGCCACGACCTGATTCTCGGTCAGCGTGGACGCGGCGAGACCGCAGGCGATGAACGCGGTGCCGAGCAGAACAAGGCCGAGTACCGCCGCCGCCGGTGGCCCCAGCGCGAAGGGATGAAAAACGTAGAGGACCGCGAAGGGCACGACCGCCAGCGCGACCAGCACGACGAAGAAAGCCCACGCCGCGAGGAACTTGCCCAGCACGAGCTGGAAGTCGCGCACCGGCAGCGTCCACAGGAGCTCGATCGTGCCCAGCTTTCGCTCCTCGGCGAAGAGCCGCATCGTCACCAGCGGCAGCACGAGTAGCGTCACCAGCCGGAAGTCGAGAAACACGTAGCGCCACAGGGCCGTGGGCAGGTACTGCGCGCCGAAGGTCACGAAGAAGGCAACGTCGCTGTAGAAAAAATACCCCGAGAGCACGAGGTAGACCGCGAGCAACACGTAGGCGATGGGCGAACCGAAGTAGGTCGAGAGCTCCCGACGCGCCACGGACAGGATAGGCCGCATCGGGATCAGCCCTCGCCGCCGTCGGGGCGACCGATCAGAGTGAGGAAAATCTCCTCGAGCGTCATTACCACCGGCTCGAGCGCGAGCAGCCCCATGCCACCGCCAACCACTGCCGCCGCGATCTCGCGACGAATGTCGGTCCGATGCGCGAAGCCCACGACATAGCGCAGAACGCCGTCGGGCTCGGGCCCGCCCGTGACAGACAGCACCCCCGGTACAGCCCGGAGCAGAGCTAGCAATGCCCCCGCGTCGCCGACCGCGCGCACGGCCACCTCCCGGTGGGGGCGCAACCGTTGCTCGAGCCGTGCGGGCGCGTCGACGGCGACCACGCGGCCCTGCGCCAGGATGATCACCCGCGAGCAGATGCTCTCGACCTCGGGCAGGACGTGACTCGAGAGCAGCACCGTGCGCCTGGCGTCGGCGAGACCGCGCACCAGCGTGCGGATCTCCGCCGCCTGTTCGGGATCGAGCCCGGAGGTCGGTTCATCGAGGATCAGCACGTCGGGATCGCCGAGCAAGGCCTGTGCGATCCCGACCCGCTGGCGATAGCCCTTGGAGAGCGTGCCGATCGGCCGCTGCGCCATGTGCGCCACGGCCGTTGCGTCCATGGCCGCGCCGACGGCACCCGCCAGCGCCGCCGCCGCGATCCGCTTCATCTCGCCGACGAAGCGGAGGTACCGCTCGACCGTCATGTCGGTATAAAGGGCCGTGCGTTCGGGCAGGTAGCCGAGCGCCGTGCGCGCCGCGATCGCGTCTCGCACGACGTCGTGGCCCGAGATCGTGCAGCGACCCGAGGTCGGAGGAAAGACCCCGGTCACCATGCGCAGCGTGGTGCTCTTGCCCGCTCCATTGGGGCCGAGGAAGCCGACGACTTCGCCGGGCGACACGGTGAACGAGATGTCCGCGACCGCGACAAATGCGCCGAAGCGCTTCATCAGCGCCTCGGCGCGAATCTCGCCCCGCTCGGTCATCTGAGCGCTGGCAGCACCGCGCCAGAACTCTCAGCGCACATAGGGCGTCGGGAACGGCAGTCCCGCAGCGACGAGCTTCGCCCGGGCCACCGCACTCCGCTCGAGCAGGAATTTTGGACGGACCAGCTTCACCACCGCCGGCACCAGCACCAGGCCGCCAAAGGTATTGAACGCCATCAGCAGCGAGAGCAGGAGCCCCATCTCGGCCTGGAACTTGAGGCTCGAAAACCACCAGAAGATCGTCGCCACGAACATCGTGGTCGCAACGAAGATGATCGCCTTGCCCGTGGTGGCGGTCGCGTAGTCGATCGCGTCGTCGAGCTCGCGGCCCTCGTCGAAGGTCTCGAGCATCCGGCTGAAATGGTAGATGCCATAATCGACGCCGGCGCCCGCGCCGGCCGCCGCGACAGGGAGAGAGTTGACGTTCAGATCGATCGTCCAGATCACCATCGCCGCCTCGTAGAGGAACTGCGCGAAGATGACGGGCACCATGAGGATCGCGGTCGCCATCCAGGAGCCGTAGGTCAGGTAGAGGCAGATCGTGATCGAGACGAAGACCAGAATGAGGTTCGGCCAGTAGGACTCGTCGACGACTTCGTTCACCGCGGCGAGAATGCCGAAGAGGCCGCCGGCAAGGCGGAAGTGGATCGAGTCGGTCTCCTTCTCGTTGTTTGCGGCGAATACCTTGGCCTGCTCGATCGAGTCCATGATCATGTCGTGCGAGTGGCCACGGAAGAGCGTCACCACGGTGCCGAACTGCGACGACGGATCGATGTAGCGGTCCAGATCACCGGCCTGCCCGCTCTGGGTGAAGGCGTAGAAGAGCTGGGCGATGTTCTTGGGATCGTCGGGGATGAAGCCCCACTTGGGGTCGCCCTCGCGGTAGAGACGCGCCAACTGCTTGACGATATCCACGACGGAAACCGAGAGCTCCGCGCCCTGCAGTTTCTCCATCTCGTCGCCGTATTCCTCCATGATCTGGAGGGGTTCGAGCGTCTTGATGGCGTCGGGGGCCTTGGTGTCGGCGATGGCGATCAGGTGGCTCGACCCGAGGAACTTCTCGTTCATCAGGTTGAAGGCGACGTTGTAGGGATGATCCTGGAAGAGCAGTGCTGCACCGGGGGTCATGTCGCCGACCTTGAGCTGCCGGCCAATCATGAACGAACCGAGGGCGATCACCGCCGAGAGGCCGACCACGACCCAGCTCCGCCTGCCCTCGCTGGACCAGATCACGCCGTCGGTGATCGATTTGTAGATGCGATCCGAGAGGCGGTGGTGTGTCGCCTCGGTCGCCTTGGGGGGTTTGATGTAATACAGGATGATGGGGTGGAGCGTCACGACACTCACAAAGATTGAGACGATCCAGAAACTCGCGAAGATCGCCACCTTCTGAATGAGCGGGATCGGCGCCAGGGCCACCAGCAGGATCCCGAGGCCGTCAGTCACGATCGCCGCGATCGCCGGCGGGAAGAGTGCCGAATACGAGACCACGATGGCCTCGTTCTGATCACCGAGGCGGTAGTACTCCTCGTGATAGCGATCCATCGACTGGACCGAGTGGCTGATCGCCCGCGCGGTCAGGAAGAGCGGGATCACCAGCAGCAGCGGGTCGAGATTGAAGCCGAGCAGATGTCCGAAGGCGAGGCCCCAGACGCTCGAGAGGAGCGCCGAGAAGAGCGGCACCCAGATGCCCGTCCAGGTTCGAAAGTAGATCCAGAGCAGGAGTCCGAGAGCCAGGAAGGTCACGCCAAAAACATATATGACCTGGTCGGCATACCCCATGACCGAGGCAAAGAGATAGGGGAAGCCGGTGAAGTGGATCACGAGATTCGGGTTCCTGGCCTCGATCTCCTGCTTCAGTTCACCCAGTCGGGTCTTCAAGTAGCTGAAATTGAGTTCCTCCTCCCAGAAACCGGCGGTGATGAGCGCCGCCCTGTCGTCCTCGGAGACGTAGACACCCTTCACCCCCTTGGTGGCGTAGACCGCGAACTTGACACGGTCGGCGTCCTCCTGGGTACGCGGCACGCCGGGATAGAAGACCTCACGGATCTGGATCTGCCCCCGGAAATTGTTGATCGACTTCATCTTGGGCGAGGCGATCGAGAGGATCTGGTAGGGCACAACGCCCTTGGTGTTGATGATCGCCTTGGTGACCTCGTCGACGGCCTGGAGGGTCTTCGGTTCGAAGATCGTGCCCTCCTTGTTCTCGATGATCACCTGCAGGACGTTGGCCGAGCCGAACATCTTGCGGAATTCGTTGTAAATCTTGATGTACGCGTGATCGCGCGGGTAGAAGTCGAAGAAATCGGTGTTGAGCCGCATGTCCTTCAACGTCCACATGAAGAAGATGGTGAAGATCGCGATGATCAACGCCGTCGTCTTGCGGAAGCGCAGCAGCAGCTTGAGGTAACCCTGAACCAGCTTCTCGGGAATCATCGAACCCGTCTCCTAATGTGCAGCCGCTGGGGCGCCCTTGGCGCTTTCGTTCCACCCGAGCAGGGTCGCTCGATCGGCCTGGGCGGCATAAATGAGCCCGCCGCCGCCAACGATCATCCCGCCACCCGCGCTCAGACTCACGCCCCGGTACCACTCCGACGCGAAGCGGATCGGCGTCGGAAACTCGACCCAGGTCCGACCGCCATCGCGGCTCTGCAGCAGGGTGCCGCGGCTGCCGCCGATCCAACCGTTCTGACCGTCGAATCCAATGTCGTACCAGGAGCGGTCGGGGAAGGGTGTCGGCACGGCCGTCCAGTTCTCGCCACCGTCGTTGGTCTCGAGGATGACGCCGTCGATGCCGACGAGGAAGCCGTGCTCGGGAGTGAGGAAGGTACCGCCGAAGATCGTGCTCTCGATACCCGACTTCTGCTGGTGCCAGGTTTGACCGCCATCGTCCGAGCGCAACACAGTACCGAACTCACCGGCGATCCAGGCCCGGTCGCGGCCCGCGTAGAGCACCGTGTACAGCACGGCATCAAACGGCATGACGCCCATCTCGAGCGCCGACTCGGGGAGTTGGAAGTCCTCGGGCAACTCGACCTGCGCCCAGGTCGCGCCGCCGTCTTCGGTGTGGATGATCGAGCCATAGTCGCCGACGGCGGTGCCCCGTTTCGCGTCCGCGAAGCGAACCTGCAGCAGAGTCTGATCGACCTCGGAGTCCTTGTTCTGCTCGGTCCAGGTCTTGCCGCCATCCGTGCTGCCGAAGACGTTGCCATGGGTCGTGGACACCCAGACATGGTTCGCGTCGACACACGAGATGCTGGTGAGGGGCCGTCGGCCACCGGTGGTCTGGCGCTCCCACGTGCTGCCGCCATCGGCGGTCCGGTAGATCCGGCCCAGGTCACCGGCGACCCAGCCCTGCTTCGGGCTCAGAAAGCACGCCCCAAAGAGGTTGGTCCGGATATCCCGCGCCGGCACCGCGCCCTCCGCGCGCACACCCCCGGCGACCGCGAGGACGGCGGCAAGCGCCACCGCCCCACGGGCCCCGCGCCCGAGCGCACCTTTGCACCTCTCCATGCCCATCCCCCTCGACGCGCCGGAGAGTTCCTCCGTTCGCCTGCGTAGAGCCAGTCTCATCCTGAAATAGAAATGCCCGGCCCAGAAATGCGGCCGGGCGTTGGGCGCCTACCAGAGGCCCGCGAGCCCGCCACGGGGGTCGCGGGCCTCTGGGCAGCCGCTTGGGTCAGAGAACGTACTCGATCTGGAAGCGTACGTTGGAGCGGTCGCGCACCAGACCGAACTGGTAGTCGAACACCCCGGAGTTGATCGTCGTGTAGTCCACGATGAAGCGCCACGGGTCGCGCAGGAAGCGCAAGCTCGGCTGGAAGACGAGCATGCCCTGCCAGTCGTAGAACATGCCGAAGCCCGGCGTCATCTGGGTCGTGAGCTGCGTCAGCGGAATGTTGACGTTGTAGGTGGTGTTGATCAGGAGCGTCTGCAGCAGCTCCGTGGGACGCCGGCTCACGATGCGGGTCGAATTGTTGGGTCGCGGGACCGGAACACCGAAGCAGTCCACGGTCTCGAGCCCGCTCGCGGCGGTCGCACGGTCCTTGTAGACGGTGCACTGCGGTACATCAAAATAATGCCGCATGAAGAACTGGGTCGAGAACAGGAAGGACTGCGTCGGGTTGAGCCAACGCAGGTACTGATTCATGTCCCAGCCGACGACGAAGTTGGCGCTGTCGCTGCGCCTTGCCGTGTCGAACTCACCCTGCAGGGCGGGGTTCAGGAAGTTGAAGAAGTAGTTGGCGTCGCCGAAGGTCCCCAGGCCCGGGACGGCATTGCCGGTCGGGCCGCCATACACCGGTTCGTCGCGGATCCATGCAGCCTCGGTGCGGAAGATGCCCTTCAGAGTCGGGAATGCGGTGGTCGCCGAGGCACCGTTGATCCACACGCGCGGCGCCTCTTGCTCGGCCACGAAGACCGTCACGCCAGGCTGGTAGTCCGGGTAGCCGCGCGGATTGCCCGCACCCGGATTGACGAAGCGGACCGACTGGAGGTCCAGCCGGGTGAAGTAGCTGGCCAGCGTGAAGGTCGTGTCAACGGCGTTGAAGACGAAGCGGGCACCGCCGCGCGCGCCGTCGAAGCCATTGCTCGGCGCGATCAGGAAGCTCGGCGTGCGGCCGGTCGGCGGACCGAGGGGGTTCGCCCAGGGCGAGCCGGCCGGCGCGCCGGGGATGAAGCCGACGGTGTTGTCGAGCGCGAGGTAGCCCTCGACGAAGGCCTGCTCCATGCCCCAGACGTCGCCCAGGAAGTAGCTGCTGCGCAGCATGTTGAGCGGCACGCGCCGTTCGTCGAGATCGATGAAGAAGCCGCCGAAGCTGTTGTCGATCGGGTTGATGTTGTCGAGCAGGCGGAAGACGTCGGTTTCGCCCCAGACCAGGTTCTGGCGACCGATGCGCACGAAGAGGTCGCCAAGATCCGCCTCGGCATAGACCAGGAAGAGCCGATTGCGCAGCGAGGCGATTTCGCGGAGGCGATGGCGGGTGCGGGCGAGTCGCTGTTGCGCGACCAGCTCGGGATTCGCGACCGGGGTCGGGTTGGCCAGCAGGGCCGCGTAAAGCTCCTGATACGACTCCTGGTAACCGTGGCTGTAGGCCTTGGGCCCGAAGTCGTAGATGCCCTCGTACTCGCCCCGGTACGAGAGCGTGTAGTTGAGGTTGGAGACCCACTCGGGCATCCAGTCCTCGACGTAGGGCAGAATGTCGTGATCCCACTCGATCTCGGCGAAGTAGCGGTTCTGCATGACCTGGCCGGCACCGGAGTACGGATAGGTGCCGCCAAAGCAGTTCGGACATTCGGGATCGTAGGCTCGCGTCGACTGCTTCGCCTTGGTGCCGATGCGCACGTTGGCATAGGTGCGCACCGAGACATTGATATTGCCGTCCTCGTCGAGCGGAATCGCACCTGCCGGTTGGACCAGCGCGGCCCCCCACGCAAGCGCTACGGCAAACAGGATTGGAACTCGGATCTCTCGTTTCATCGGGCCTCCCCTCGGTTCGCCGCCGCGCTCCCCGGTGGCTCCCGGGGACACGGATGCGGCCTTCAGGCCGCACGACAGCGCCGCGTTCGTAGGATGATTCGAGCCCCCCTGTCAACGCGGGTGCGTGGGCGAAGTACAGGGATCCCGCGAACAGCGACTGCCGGACGGGCCGCCTTCTTTGCCCGCCCGGCGTCGTGCGGCTAAAGCCCGGGCCCGGTGGGGGGGCAGACCATGGTTCGATCGAGGCAGGGATCCGGCGCGCGGCAAGCGGGACCGATACGCGGCGCCATCACCGTCGCCGTGCTGGGCGCGATCGCGCTGGCGGGACTCGCTCCCGAGGTCCGCGCCGAGCCCTACATGGCCCTGCGCGAAGGCCGTAAGTGCTCGACTTGTCATGTAAATATGACCGGTGGCGGGATGCGGACGCTGCTCGCCAATGCCCACCTCGAAGACATCACCCACTACCGCGATCTCTTCCCCGGCCTGGCCGATGTCGACGCCTTCGACGGCCAGGTGACGAGCTTCTTCTCGGTCGGCGCCGACCTGCGGCTCGACGACTCGATCGTCTTTCAGGACGCGCCCGACGCCGCGGGACAGGTCCCCAACCACAAGGTTTTCCGCTCGCGGGTCGACGAGAACGTGCTCGGGCTCAGCGAAGCGGCCCTCTATTTCCTGCTCAAACCGGTGCCCGATCTGCTCGAGATCTACCTCGACCAGACCTTCGCACCCGGCGGTGCCACGACGCGCGAGGTCTTCGCCCTGATGCGCGGGCTCCTGCCCTGGGGCGGCTTCTTGAAGGGCGGGCAGTTCTATCTCGACTACGGACTCCGCACCGCCAACGACGACCTCTTCAGTCAGGGCGGCAGCGGCGACGAGATCTTCGTGCGCGGCCGGACCGGGACGAGCTTCACCGGCTACGCGCAGGGCGCGGAGATCGGCATCCAGCCCGGCCCGGTGTTCCTCTCGACCTCGGTCACCGCGGCCTCGGACGCGACCGCCCCGCGCGTCACCGGCAATGCCTACAGCGTGCTGCGCGGCGTACCGGTCCTCGACAACGTGCTGGCCGGCGGCTCGTTCATGTGGACGCCCTCGGCGAAGATCGATCAGACCGAGTTTGCACTCTACGCGGGCACGAGCTGGGGGCCCTTCGAGGTGCAGGGCGAGATCGACTTCATCCGCCTGAGCGGTGATCTGGACGGGCTGCCCGCCGACAGTACGCTGCTCTACGGCGAGGTCAACTACCTATTACTCGACTGGATCAACACCAAGGCGTTCGCCGAGTGGGCCGACAACGACGGACTCCCGAACTCGCCCGACTCGGCCCAGAACCGCTTCGGGTTCGGCGTCGAACCTTTCCTCGGTCGCTACCTGCAAACGCTGCTCTACTACTCGATCGCCAACGGCCCGCGGAATCTGCCGGACGCCAACCAGAATCGGCTCGTGCTCGAGCTGCACGTCTTCCTCTGACCACGCGACGGGCCGCGCTGGGCGCGGCGGAGGCCGCTGGTGGGCAAACGAGAGGTTCTCCGCGTCGGCGTGCATCCCGACGCTCGGCGCAGGGCGCGGCGCGGGCCGGCGGCGGCGCGGGAGTGTTGCACGAGTTCCGCCAGGGCCGGGCCGGTCCACCGGGCAGAGCCCGCCCGGCGGTCAGGCGAAATAATCCTCCATGCTCGAGGTCGCCACGCTGAGCTTCTGCATCTGGTCCTCGCGCATGACCTCGATCTGTAGCGTCGCCCCGCCCTCGTGCTGCCAGATCCGCTCGTAGAATCCGGCGCGAGTCTCGATGCGCTCGCCCTCGAGCGCGACCAGAACGTCGCCCGGCTGGACGCCGTCACGCTCTGCCGGAGAATCCGGCAGGACGCCGGCCACCACGACGTGATGGCGCAGGTCGTAGCAGGTGATGCCGAACCAGGCGCGCCGCCGGGCCGGGCGGAAGCTGCCCTCGCGGATCACGGCCTCGATCGCGGGCCGGGCCGCCGAGGCCGGGATCGCCACCGTGAAGCGGCCGACCTGGAGGATCGAGAGACTCGAGACTCCAATCATCCGCCCGCGGCAATCGAGCAGCGGTCCGCCACCCAGACCGGGCGCCTCCGCCGTGAAAAGCAAAGTCCGCTCGAGACGGTACTCCCAGAATGCCTCGAAGGGCTCGATCGCCATGATCATGCCGGTACTGGCCCGCCGGCCATCGCCGACGCTGGCGACCAGGAACGCTTCCTCGCCCGGGCGAACCTCGTCGAGCGAGCGAATCTCCAGCGCCGGTGCATCGCCCTGCGTGAGGCGCAGCAACGCGATCCCCACGGCATGGTCGATCGCCACGACCTCGGCGCGTGTCGTGAGCCCGTCGGGATAGACCACCTCGACACTGCTGGCGCCGAGGACGACGTAGTGCGCCGTGAGCACGAGCCCGCCCTCGGCGATCAGCGCCCCCGTGCCCATGCGCTCGGCGCCGAGCAGGCGCGCCGCCGGGTGCCCCTCGGGGACTTCGGTGCGGATGTGCAGGGTCGAGGCGACGGCCCGGTGCAGGAGATGAACCGTCGCGTTCAAGGCGCTAACTCCCCGCGGGGGCACGACCGCCAAGTCGGCGTGCCGGCCATCCCGAAGGACGCCGATCTCTCATGTGCTCCTCGAAGCGATTCCACGCTGTCGACCTGCAGGATCTCTTCAGCGCTCTCGCGCGACGCCGGGGCGCTCTCTGGATCGACCGCGACGAGGCTGGCGCTCGGTCGTTTATGGCCTTCGCTCCGGTGGCGCAACTGATGATCGGGAGCGAGGATCTGGCCCGGGGGAGCGATCCGCTGGACGCGATCGCGGCTTTCGTCGCCGCCGCGGAACCCCTCGAGGACGCGCCTGGCCAGCTCGTGCCGCACGTCGCGGGTGTCCTCGCCTACGACCTCGGGCTGACGATCGAACCCCGAGCACTGGCCAGCATGGGCATCGATCCGCGAACGCCGGCGGTCCTGCTGCAACGCTACGACGCGGTCGCGGTGGTCACGCCGAGCGGGTTCGGGGACGGCACCGGGCAGCGGGTTCGCCCACGCGGGGAGGTGCTGGGCCAGGCCGTCGGAGACACCGATCGACTGACCGCCGACGCCGCGGCCCAGCGCCCACCCGGAGACGGGTCTGGCCCGGTCCGCGGAGATGTCGCGGAACCCAGCAGCGCGACCGGGACCGGTGCCGGCAGCGCCACCACCCCAGCCCGGGCGCCGCACCCGCCGAGCAGCGTCGACCTCTGCGTCGTCGCCCGCCGACCGGAGGACCTCCTCGCCTGGGACGAGTTGCTCGCGGAGGTGTCCCGCGCTCGTGCCGGGGCCCCGCCCGCCGAGAGCCGCCGCGACGCCGCGGTCGACGCTCGCCCTCGTCGCAGTCGAGAACGTGCCGGGGCCCCGTCCGCCGAGAGCCGCCGCGACGGGCCCGCTGCCTTGCCGAATCCGCCGGGGCGGCCCGGAGAAGAGCCCGATCGCGCCCGCCATGCCGCCGCGGTCGAGCGCGCTCTCGAGTTCATCGCCGCTGGTGACGTCTACGAACTCAACCTGGCGAGCCACTTCCAGACACGCTCCACGCTGTCGCCCGCCGATCTCTACTGGCGGTTGCGCCAGGCGCAGCGCGTTCCCTTCGGCGTGTTCCTGCCCTGGGAGCCCGTCACCCTGCTCTGCCGTTCGCCCGAACGCTTCCTCGCGGTCGCTGGCGCGACGATTCTGACCCAGCCGATCAAGGGCACGCGGCCGCGGGCGACCGCGGCCGCGGCCGATCGCGCGCTGGCCGACGAACTCCTCGCCAGCGTCAAGGAGCGAGCCGAGCACGTCAGGGTGGTCGATCTCGAGCGCACCGATCTCGGCCGCGTGTGCCGGCCCGGCAGCGTGCGCGTGTCGTCGCTCGCCCGGCTCGAGGAGTTCCGGACCGTGCGTCACCTCGTTTCGACCGTCGAGGGCCGGTTGCGTGACGAAATCGGCCTCCGGGATATTCTGCGCGCGACCTTTCCCGGCGGTTCGATCACCGGCGCGCCGAAGATTCGCGCCATGCAGCTCATCGCCGCCCTCGAACCGAGACCGCGTGGCCTCTACACCGGGTGCGTGATCTGGTTCTCGTCTCCGCGGCACTTCGATTCCTGCATCATGATCCGCTCGGCGCTGGCACTGCCGCCGGATCCGGGCGCCGCCGACCGGGGCCGGCTCTGGGAATACGCCGTGGGGGGCGGCATCGTCGCCGACTCCGACCCCGCGCAGGAGGTCCTGGAACTGTGGTGGAAGGCCGGGCCTTTCCTGAGTGCGACCGGCCCGGACGTCGCGGCGCTTCCAGCCCGGCCACCCGCCAGCGCGGACACGGCCGGATGAAGGCACTCGTCTGGCTCGACGGCCGAATCGTGGCGCATCGCCGGGCCACGATCCCGATCGACGATCGCGGCTTCCTCTTTGGAGACGCGGTGTTCGAAACCCTGCGCCTCGACGGTGGCCGGCCACGCGCGCTGGCCGCCCACCTGGGCCGACTGCGACGAACCCTGCGCGCCTGGCACTTCCCGAAACTGCCGTGGGATCTCGGGGCGGCGATCGACGAACTGGTCCGCGCCGCGCGGATCGAGGACGCCGCACTGCGCATCACCGTCACGCGGGGCTCGGGTGCGACGCTGGTGCCACCGCCCGATCTCGTGTCCCGCGTCCTGCTGGTGCCGCGCCCGATCCCGCCCGAGCTGCCCCTGCTGCGCGAACGTGGAGTCGCGGTGGTGCGGCTCCCCTTCGGCCGCGGCCCGGGCCGACTCACCGCTGGTTACAAGACGACCGACTACTTGACTGCCGTGGCCGGGCGCATGGCGGCGGAGCGCGCCGGTGCCTTCGAGGCCCTCTACGTCGAGCCGGGCGGCCTGATCAGCGAGGGCACGACCAGTAACGTTTTTGTGGTGCGCCGCGGCCGTCTGTGCACGCCGCCCCTCTCCGCCGGTTGCCTGCCAGGAGTGACCCGCGCCTTCGTGATGGCTCGCGCCCGGAGCATGGGCCTCGAAGTCGAAGAGGCCCCGCTGCCCGCCACGCGGCTCGCCCGCTGCGATGAGGCTTTCCTGACCGGCTCGGTGATCGAAATTTTGCCCGTGACGCAGATCGATGGGGCACCCCTCGGCGATGGCCGCCCCGGACCCGTGACACGCCGCCTGGCCACGCTCTGTGCCGCCGCTTGGCGCCGCGAGCGCGGCCGGCGCTGAGGGGGCGTCGGGTCAGGGCGACGAACTTCTCGACACGACCTCGGCAAGGCCCAGCGATTTCGCCCGAGCACGGCTCGCGAGCACCGCAGACTGGCCGGACCGAGCCACCGAGTGACGCCCCTCGCCGCGTCGGCGTCGAGCATGGCTCGCGAGCAGCACCGAGTGACCGAGTAGCGGCGGGGGCCAGCGAAGAGCAGGCGATTTCGCCTGTGTATCCTTCAGGCCCGGCAACCGTGACGCGCGGTTGTCGTCGAGCCCCGGCCGGACACCAGGTCTTGCGCCCACCCAGGCCCGATACGGCTGGAAATCGCCGGCGGCTTCAGAAAGCGGCGAGGAGATAGGGCAGCGCCGCCATCCCGGCACCGACGAGAACGCTCATGGTCGCCAGTGCCGCCTCCTGGGCCTGCTGGGCGAAGGGGCGCTCGCCGGCGGCATCCGTGTCGTCTTCGTCCTCGTCACCGAAGAAGCTCTCGTCCTCGTCTCCCGGTCGACCAAAAGGGTCACCACCGAATTCGCGCGGCGAATCGTCGGAGAGCCAGCCCACGCTCGGCGACGGTTCGCGCAGGAACTCGTCGAGCGAATCGCCCGCCGCCATGCCGTCCGCGAAGAAGGGATCGTCAAAGGCCTCGTCGAAACCATCCGGTGACGCACCCCCGAGGAAGGGATCGTCTGCGGCAAGTTCGTCCAGGAAGGGGTCGTCGAAGGGATCGCGCGCCGTCCGCGACGAGGCGCAGGCCGTGCCGAGGAGCACAAGGGCCCCCATCAACGCCAAGCGCTGTTTCACGAAGCCGCCTTGGCAGTGCGGCGCACCGGCGTCCGGCGGGAGCGCGGCGCGCGGCGGGTGCCGCCGGTTGCCGCAGCCGGGCCAAGCAGCGGGCGCAGATGCTGCCCGGTGTAGGAGTGGGCACATGCCGCAACATCCTCCGGGGTGCCGGCCACGACCACCGCACCACCGCCGACGCCACCATCCGGCCCCAGGTCGATCACATGGTCGGCCGTGTTCACCACGTCGAGGTGGTGCTCGATCACCACCAC
>SXGS01007665.1_pt1 | contig 54149 bp, 54 predicted proteins | sample 3174681 | NCBI WGS metagenome assembly SXGS01 (sample SAMN11356861, study PRJNA531348) | freshwater metagenome | isolation source: freshwater sample F1-80 | place: China: Fuxian Lake, Yuxi | collected 2017-12-25
CGCCTGGCGAGCTCACGGCCTCGCCCCAACGCGCCGACCGGGCCGAAACAGGTCTGGGCGTACGACTTCGTCTTCGACGCCTGCGCGAACGGGCAGAAGCTGAAGTGCCTCACGGTGATCGACGAGTTCACGCGAGAGGCGCTCGCCATTGACGTCGCCGGAAGCATCCGGTCGAGGCGCGTCATCGACGTGCTCGCCCGGCTCGTCAGCCTTCATGGTGCGCCGCGGTACATGCGGTCGGACAACGGCCCGGAGTTCGTGTCGCTCGCGATCCTGCGCTGGATTACGGAGGCGGGCGTGGAGACCGCCCTGATCGACCCCGGCAAGCTCTGGCAGAACGGAGCAGACGAGAGCTTCAACGGTAAGTTTCGAGATGAGTGTCTAAGCGTGGAGTGGTTTCGATCGCGGGCTGAGGGCATCGTAGTGATCGAGGCTTGGCGAGCGCGCTACAATGAAATTCGCCCGCATTCAAGCCTCGGCTATCTCACGCCGAAGGAACACAAGCAGCGGCTTTTGAGGAAGAACAACCAGACGGTGGCGGCGAATCTAACGTAATGGTTGGTCCGAAGAATCCAGGCAGGTCAATGCCGGCCGTGGGTCCCACTTTTGAAATCCTGTCTTCCATTGTGGAGGGGGAAAATGGTACGCTCTTCATCGCCGAGCAGGGCAACTTTGTAGTCTGGGAAGTCGCGGACGGGTTGCTTCGCGCCGTGGTGGGCGTACCCGGTGTCGACGGGTACGCCGGCGACGACGGGCCCGGAGAGCAGGCCTGGATGTCGGGAGGCGTCACCTCTGGTGTGCCAACCAATCGCTTGGCTCTCGACGGCCGCACGCTGTACATCGCTGACGGTTGCAACCACGTGGTTCGAGCCTTTGACTTGGACACCGGCACCATTCGCGAGGTCGCTGGGAATCCGGGCCCACGTACCATTTTTCCGAATTGCTATCCAAGCATCGGTGTGTCCGACGGCGCGTACTCGGGAGACGGCGGTCCGGCCACGGAGGCCGAATTGAATCTTCCGACCGACGTCGCCACGTGCAACGGCGTGGTCTATATTGCGGACACCAACAACCATTGTATCCGACGGGTCGGTCCAGACGGCATCATTTCTGCGATGGCGGGTACGTGTACGGTCCCTGGCTACGAGGGAGATGGAGGACAAGCGACAGAGGCAAAGCTGTACCTCCCTGGGGCCGTGGCGTGTGGACTCGATGGGGACATCCTGATTGCCGACACCAACAACCAAGTCATCCGTCGGGTCGTGCGCCCGGAGGAGGTGGAGGCGCTGCCGTGAACGTGGAGGGGCCGCACCATCTGCTCGTCACTGAACCTGCTCTTCCGCATCGTCCCTGTCTGTCTCTGCGACGACGAGGCTGATCTAAAGCGTTATGTGGACCGAAATTCCGGCAGCAGGTCACCAGGTCGATGAATCCTGACTGCTGTCAATAAAAGGTCGTTCGGCAGCAGCCAACAGGCCGGTGCCCAACGCGGACGGGTGCGACGTGTGGCGCGTACGCGCCGTGGACGGCGCTTTGCAGCAGCCTGCTAGACCGGGCCCCAGCGAAGCGTGGCCCATGCTGCGATTTGTCGCGTCCACGAGGGCCAACCGTGGGTGGCCTTGGGACCGAGCAGGTGCAGCCGCACGGGGGCCCCACGGCCCGTGAGCACGTCCGCCATGGCGCGCGTTTCGTCGACGCAGCGGCCCTCCCAGGCCCCGGTTCCACAGACGAGGTCGATGGGCGGCGTATGGGCGCCCGACTTGGCGGCGGCCGACATCGGGTCGAGATCGGCGGTCCCCGCAAGAAACGGCTCGAGGTGGTAGCGACCTGAGAGGCCGAGGCAGGTGGAAACGCGCTCGGGGGTCCTGAGAGCCGTCAGGACGGTATAGGCCGCGCCGAGACTGCAGCCGGCGAAGGCGATGCGAATGCCCGGCGTCTGGCAGTCCTCGGCGACGTAGTTGAGGAATTCGTCCTCGATGAAAGCGCGGTAGCGAGCCGCCATGTCGCGTCGGCCTTCATCGGGACCGTCGGACAGCCACGAATGGCTCGCCTCGTGTTCCGGTTGGTAGACCTTGACGCGGCCCGCGTCCAGCCAGGGTCGGAGGGCGTCGATCATTCCGTGTTGCTGCCACTCGTGGGCGTACCCACCCGCCGATGGAAAGGCGACCAGCGGCTCCCCCCACCAGCCGTAGCGCCAAAGATGAACGCGACGCCCCATCGCGGGGCTGTCGAGCAGTTCGTGGACGTCGGCGCTCACGCTCGCCGCAGGCCAAGGAACGCGGGCACGCCGTCGAGATCGACCGATTGTGTGGCGGAGTCGTCTGGGTCCATGGAGGTGGCGAGCACTTCGTCCCAGATCATGTCGCGGTGATGGCGGAAAGCGTCAGCCAGCGAGGGGTCGTCGGTCCGGAAGCTCAGGACGATGCGATCCTCGACCTCCAGGCCGGCCTCTTTGCGCGCGGCCTGGATGCGATTGACGAGCTCGCGAGCAAGGCCCTCGGCGCGCAACTCGGGCGTGAGCTCGGTCGCGAGCTGAACGGTGAGGTCCCCCTCGGTCGCGATGGCGCCGTCGGAACGCGGCGTCCGCGTGAGCAGGACGTCGCCTGTCGCGATGGGTTCACCTTCCAGTTCCACCACCCCTCCGGCTTGCCATGTGGCCAGGGCATCGGACGACGCCGCGGCGATGGCGGCCGCAACCCCCTTCATTCGCGGTCCCAGACGTTTGCCGAGCGACGCGAAGTTGGCTTTGGCGGTCACGTGGACGAGCTCGCTGGGGTCGGCCACCCATTGGATTTCGCGGACGTTGATTTCGTCGGCGACGAGGGCGGTCAACTCGGCATCGAGGGCGCGCGGGCCGGCGACGGACATCCGCGCGAGCGGCTGACGTACACGGATGCGATGGGTCTCGCGGAGGTTCCGAGCCGCGGTGACGAGTCGGCGGGCCAGCGCCATGTCGGCCTCGAGCTCAAGGTCCACGAGGCTGTCCGAAGCTGTGGGCATCATCTCCAGGTGAACGCTGTCCAGCGCGCCGGGGCGGCGGCCGGCCTCGAGGCGTTGGTAGAGGATCTCCGCAGCAAATGGCAGGATGGGCGCCAACAGCCGCGTGAACGTCGTCAGCACCTCGTAGAGCGTGGCGTAGGCGGCGGCGCTCGATGCCGGGTCGTCGGATCGCCAGAAGCGGCGCCGGCTGCGGCGGATGTACCAATTCGTCAGGTCGTCGATGAAGCCGAGTACCGACGGGATGACGTTGTAGAGGCGATAGCCGGCGTACTCCGCCGTCGTCTGTCGTAGGACGGACTGAAGGCGGCTGAGCACCCATCGGTCGATGAGCGGCCGCGGGTCGGGTGCCGGCCGGTCGGGCGTCCAACCCTCGGCCGCCGCGTACGTCGCAAAGAAGGCGTACGCGTTCCAGAGCGGCAGCAGGACGGAGCGGACGGTCTCCCGGACGGCCGTCACAGAGAAGCGCATGGGCTCGGCGCGCACGGCAGGCGATGCGACGAGGGTCGCGCGAAGGGCGTCGGCGCCGAACTCGTCGATGATCGTGGTCGGATCGGGGTAGTTCTTGAGCCGCTTGCTCATCTTCTGGCCGTCTTCAGCCAGGATCAGACCGTTGACGATGACGTTCTTGAAGGCCGGACGGTCCGCGAGAGCCGTGGAGAGGACCGACAACGTATAGAACCAGCCGCGCGTCTGATCGAGACCCTCGGCGATGAAATCGGCGGGGAGGCCTGCTTCGACCTCCTCTTTGCGCTCGAACGGGTAGTGGTTCTGCGCCCATGGCATCGCCCCGGACTCGAACCAGCAGTCGAGCACCTCGGGGATGCGCTTGCGGGTTCCGCCGCAGCTGCATGGCCAGGCCAGGTCGTCGACGAAGTGCTTGTGGAGGTCGTCGACGGCGCGCCCGACGCGCGCCTCCAACTCGGCGCGCGAGCCGAGGACCTCGATGGCGCCGCAGGCGTCGCAGATCCAGATGGGTAGCGGCGTGCCCCAGAAGCGATTGCGGCTGATCGCCCAGTCGCGTGCGTCTGCGAGCCAATTTCCGAACCGTTTCTGGCCCACGAATTCGGGAACCCAGCGGACCGTCGCATTGTGCTCGATCATGCGGTCGCGGAGCGCGGTGACCTTGACGAACCAGGTGTCGATGGCCTTGTAGATCAGCGGGGTTCCGCTGCGCCAGCAGAAGGGGTACTCGTGGTCGATCGTCGCCTGCTTGAACAGGCGGCCGCGGTCCTTGATCGCGCGGATCAGCAGCGGGTCGGCCTCTTTGACGCGCATTCCTGCGACGACGGGCACGCGGTCGGTGAAGCGACCTTCGGCGTCGACGGGGTCGCGGACCGGAAGGCCCTCACGCTGGCAGACTCTGGCGTCGTCCTCGCCGAAAGCGGGGGCCTGGTGGACGATGCCGGTGCCGTCATCCTCGCCGACGTAGCCGTCGGCCACGACCCGGAACGCGCCGACGGCGGCGTCGGCGGCGTAGGTGTCGAAAAGCGGCTCGTAGCGCAGTCCGACGAGGTCCTTACCCGACCGGCGCTCGAGCACCTCGGCCTCGCCGATCACGGTGTCGACGAGCTTCTCGGCGACCCACCACGAGCGCGTTTCACCCGGGCGACGAACGCGGACGTAGGACAGGTCCGGGCCGACACAAAGGGCGAGGTTGGACGGCAACGTCCAGGGGGTAGTCGTCCAGGCGAGGAGCGCGGTCTCGGGATCGTCGACCAGGGGGAAGGCCACCGTGATCGCGGGGTCTTGGACGCGCCTGTAGTCGAGGTTCGCCTCGAAGTTGCTGAGTGGGGTCCCGAGCCGCCACGAGTAGGGCATGACCTTGACGCCGCGGACGACGAGGTCGCGGTCCCACAATGTCTTGAAGGCCCACCAAACGGACTCCATGAAGGTGGGGTCCATCGTCTTGTAATCGTCGTCGAAATCGACCCACCGTCCCAGCCGGGTGACGGTTTCGCGCCAGAGCTCGGTGTACCTCAGGACGATGGCTCTGCAGGCCTCGTTGTAGCGGGCGACGCCGTAGGCGTGGATGTCGGCGGGGCCCTGCAGACCGAGGTCCTTCTCGATTTCCATCTCGACGGGGAGGCCGTGGCAGTCCCAGCCGAAGCGCCGCTCCACGCGGTAGCCACACATCGCCCAGTAGCGGGGCACGATGTCCTTGATCGTGCCGGCCAGCAGGTGCCCGTAGTGGGGCGTGCCTGTCGCGAACGGGGGCCCGTCGTAAAAGACGAAGGTCTTGTCGCCGCGAACGGATCGGCGGAACACGTCACGCGCTTTCCAAAGGTCGAGGACCTCCCGTTCCAACGCGGGGAAATCCGGGCGGCTGTCGGGTCGAGCGAACACGGGGGCGTCCTTGAAGGGCGGGACGGCCTAGCCTGCGACGTCCGTCGTGGTCAGGGGGCCGGGGTCGGCTCGGGTGCTTCGACGGGCGGCGGCGGCGACGCTTCGGTCGTCGACGCCTCGGGTGGGGTCGGCTCGGCGACGGACACCGGACGCGGAATGGGCGCGCCGATGCGAGCCTCCTTGGACTGACGCCAAAGCTCGATCTCGTCGATGACGACCCACGTGTAGCCTTCTCGTTCGAAGGGACCGCGCTGGATCGCGTGTCGTTCCTCGACGGGGAAACCGGTTCCGGCGAAGCCTTCTGACGTCCAGGACAGGATCTTGCCGGACGCCGACCAACCGTTCTTGTCGGTGTGCTGCCACGCGCCGTCGGCCGTCCAGACCCAGCGCTCGATGCCTTCCTTGCCGCGCCATGTCCCGATGAACTCGGCGGGAGGGATGACGACGGGAGGTTCGGCGGGCTCGCAGGCGAACAGAAAGAGCAGCGCGTTCATGAGGACTCCTACCGCGACGGATGCGGCCGTTCACCCGACGGGTGAGGTCAGGCCATGGTTTGGCTGGTCTGGGCATGTGTCGACCGCACGGTCGAGCCGGTGGTTCCCGAAGACCCGCCGCCGACGGCGCGTGTGGACACCTGGCGAACGCTGCGGGACGACCAAGAGGCGGTGCGATCGCCTGGAGACGGCGAGGGGACCTGGGAGCGGGACGACGCCGGGGGCGCCTTCGTCGCTGGCGGCCTGGCGCAACTCGCGCTCCGTTTCACAGCGGGCCCGCGCGGCGTCGACGTTGGCGGGTCGGTCGTCCTCGAGCCGCCTCCGTTCTGGGGGTGGAGTCCCCCCCAGGCTGGCAACCCGGATGCGCCCGGCTTCGTCACGGTCGAGGGACCGGACGGCGTTCTGCTGAGCGCAAGAGAAGCCGCCGGAGCGCTGTTCGTGCAGGTCGGGGGCCGCGCCCTCCGGACGGGCGAGGTGCTCCGGTTCGTTTACGGCGCCGGGCCCGCCAAGGCGCGCGTAGACCGCTTTTCGGAGCGCCGCACGGGCTTCTGGGTCGGCGTGGACGCCGATGCAGACGGTCTTCGCGGCCGCTTGCGTCGTCCGGTCGAGGTCGACGTCCTTCCCGGTCCGTTTGTGGCGATGAACGTCGTTGCGCCGTCGGTCGCAGCGCCGGGCGAAGCGACCGTCGTCCGAATCGCTGCGCTCGATGGGTCCGCGAATCGGACGCCCTTTGTGGGCGCGCTCACGCTCGCCGGCCCCGAAGCGTGGGGGCCCCCCATCCGGGTGGAGATGGCCGAGACGGACGCTGGTGCCGTCGCTGTCCCCTGGGTGCCGACCGTGGCAGGAGTTGGCCAGTTCATGGTCACGTTGGAGGACGGGCGGGGTTGGGCGTCCAACCCAATCGTCGTGCGCGACGGGGCCGAGGCCATTGCCTGGGGCGACCTGCAGATTCACAGTGGCCTGTCGGATGGCACCGGGAGGCCGTCGGACCTGTTGCGGTATGCCAGAGAGGTTGCGGGGCTCGATGTCGCCGCGGTGACCGACCACGATCGCTGGGGCATGTGGCCACTCGCGGACGACCCCGAGGCCTGGAACGAAATCGTGTCGGCGGCCCGCGAGGCCCACGTGGATGGGGCCTTCGTCGCTCTTGTCGGCTTCGAGTGGACCAATTGGATCTACGGCCATCGGCACGTGCTGTTCTTCGGCGATGACGGGCGGGTCCTTTCCAGCTTGGACGACGCCACGGACACGCCCAACGAGCTCTGGGGTGTGCTCGCGGGGCAGCCGGTCGTGACGATTGCCCATCATCCGGCGGGCGGCCCGGTTGCCTTGGACTGGCGGACGCCTCCCGACTCCGTGCTCGAGCCGGTCGTCGAGATTGCGAGCGTGCACGGCCAATCGGGCTCGCCAGAGTTGCCGGGCCCCATCGGCGGCGCATTCCCAGACGCGTTTGTCGAGTTGCAGTGGCGCAAAGGCATGCGCTTTGGGGTGATCGGCAGCACGGATGGGCACGACGGCCACCCAGGGCTGGCGCACCTCGTCGGCGGCCAAGGCGGCCTCGTCGCGTTTCCCGGACTGGTACGAACCCGACAGGGTGTGCTGGATGCTCTGCGCGCGCGGCGCGTGTACGCAACGAACGGACCCCGAATCATCCTGCGGTTCGACGTCGACGGCGTGGCGATGGGTGGGGTCGTCGCGCCAGGCGACGCTCGCGTCGCCGACATTCGCGTCATCGGCGCGGCCGACCTCGAGCGGGTGCAGGTGCTTACGCGCCAAGGCGTGTGGTTCGAAGGGGCGAACGGCGGCGCGGTCGGCCGGGTGTGGGCCGAACGCGTGACGCTGCCGCCGCTGGAGGCGGGCGACTTCGCCTACGTCCGTGTCATCCAAACCGACGGGGGCCTCGCGTGGGCGAGCCCCGTCTTCGTTGGCGAACCCGACGGTCAGATGTAGACGGGCACCGGAGGTCACCATGGCGCGTTGGCTGTTGGGTGCGGGGGCGTTGCTTGGATTGGCCGTGAGCGCGCTGGCGGCCAAGGCCGACGTTCCGCACGGTCTGGATTTGCGGTGCGCGACCTTTCCGGCGTCCCTCGACGCCCAACTCGACCTGGACACGCGCGATGCGACCACGGACCTCGGCCGTTGGGTGGCCGCGAGGCGGGCGGAGGGCGCGGACGTCGACGGCATCGATTTCGAGGTGGGGACGAAACCCACCGGGTACCCGGTCGCCTTCGTTCAGGTGTGCATGCGGTACGGTGGATAGGTTTGCGTAAGCGGACATTTTTTGTCCGCGTCGCCAAAAAATGGCCTTGTCGATGGCGCGTGCGTTCAGTAGATCCTGGGCGTGAGGTGAACGTGTCCACGCTGCGCATCGAAGGCATGGGGATGTGGGGTTCGGGCGCCCGGTACCGGGTTGCGGCGGCGGGTCGTTGCGGGCATCGCGCGTGGGATGAGGGAGATGTCTTGCTGGTCGAGGGCGAAGTCCTCGAAGGCCAATGGGCGGTGTTGGAGCCTACCGGCTTCCTTGGGCGGCCCGTCGTCGGCCAACGCCAGGGAGCGGGCTGGATCGGACCCCATGGGGAACGCTGCCATGCGGCGCGATGGCGCTGCATGGGACGGATCCGGGCCGTCGTGGGTGGCGACGCGTCGGGCGGAATGGGGGATTTCGGGCAGCTGGCGCTGTTCGGTCTGGCGGCGTGAGGGCCGCGGCCCGCACACCCTGCCGGGGGTGTTGCGGGTCGAGCCGTCAGCCGCGTGTGGCTCGGTCGATGGCTTTCCGCATGGCGCTGGCCCTCTCCAGGTCAAGCGGAGCGCGGATGTCGCCGTCGCGGTGAAGGGCGGTCCCCACGATGGCGCCTTGGGCGCGGCGGAGCAACTCTCCGACGTTGTGCACCGTCGCGCCCGAGGCGACCCAAACGGGTGCGCCGGGGGCGCCGTCGATGACGGCGTCGATGTCGGCGAGGAGGGGGACACCGCCGGTATGGCCGCCGGTGACGAGCAAGGCGTCCGCCCGACCGCGATGCCAGGTGTCGGCCGCGAGGCGTCCGAGGTCGGTCTCGCCGGCGGGAACGGCGTGTTTGACGGCGACGTCGGCGGCGATTCGGACGTCGGAAGCCAACCTGGTGCGGAGGGCCAACGTGCCACGAGCATCGCCGGTGACGAGCCCTTGATCGGTCCAAGCCGCGCCCGTGTGGACGTTGACCCGAATCCAGGCGGCCCCAACGGCCGTGGCGATAGCCAGCGCGCTTGCAGCATCGTTGCGCAGCACGTTGATCGCGAGCGCCAGATCGGGGGCCGCTTCCCGGACCGCAATGGCGACGCGGACCATGGCGGCGACCGTCACCGGGCCGACGGCGCCAGGCGCGAAGGGGGCGTCGCCGAAGTTCTCGATAACTGCGAGGTCGGCGCCAGCGTCCGCGAGGACTCTGGCGTCGGCTACGGCGCGGGTGAGTGTGTCGTCCAGGGGCGGCCATGGCGTGGGCGCGCCCGGCAACGGAAGGAGGTGGACGACGCCTGCGAATCTCACCAAGTCGCCAAGGTCACGATGGTGAATACCGGAATCAACACGACGGCGGCGAAGGCCGCGTAGGCGCCGAACGACGGCATGGGTTGGCCCGAGTGTTCGACGATGGCCTTGACCATGAAGTTGGGTCCGTTGCCAATGTAGGTCCCGGCGCCGCAGAAGACGGCGCCAAGCGAGACCGCTTCCAGGAGGCGCGCGCCGTGGGGGTCGGTGATCAGGGTGCCAAGCGCCTCGGGCGAAACGCATGCGGGCACCTGGGCGCAGGCGACGGTCGCGAAGGCCGCGTACGTCGGGGCGTTGTCCAGGACGGCGGACAGGAAGCCGGTCGCCCAGAAGAAGTGGGCGGGTTGGGTGAGGCCAAGGCTCGAGCCATGGCTGGCGAGCAGCGCAGTCGCGGGAATCATCGTGACGAAAATGCCGATGAACATGATGGCGACCTCTTGGACGGGTTCCCATGAAAACTGGTTCGCACGGCGCAAGTCGGCCGGCGTGAGTTGGAGGGACAATGCGCCGAGGCCAACCAGCAACCACTCACGAACGTGCCAGGTCGCCGCGGCGCTGCCAGGCTCGGCGACGACGAGGGCGACGATGGCGATCGCGGCTGCCAAGAGCCCGAGGTTGGCGGTCCCGGCGATGCGGATGGGCACGACGCCGCCCTGGTCGTGGCGGATGGCGAGTGCCGTTTCGCGCCCATAGGCGATGCTGTCGGCGATGAAAAACACGAGCAAAAGGAGCCCGACGGCCAACATCCACGGGAAACCGAGGTGGGTGATCGACCAGGTGAACGGGACTCCGCGGAGGTACCCGATGAACAGCGGGGGGTCGCCGATAGGCGTCAGCGCTCCCCCGACGTTCGACACGATGAAGAGGAAGAACACGGGAATGTGGGCCTTGTGCTGACGTTCCGAGTTCGTTCGCATCAGGACCCGGATGAGCAGCATGCTTGCGCCCGTCGTGCCAACGAGATTGGCCAAGACTGCGCCCACGGCGAGTAGCGACGTGTTCGTGAGTGGCGTGGCCGCGAGGTCGCCGGTCACGAGGACGCCGCCCGCCAACGTGTAGAGGACGCCGATGAGGACGATGAAGGCGATGTACTCGGAGGCCGTGTGGCTCAACGCCGTCAGCGCTGCTTCCGATGCCCCGCCGAGGTCTCCCACGACCACCGCGAGCAGGCCCAACAGCACGGGCGCGGACCAGAGGGCGACCACTCGGAGTTGGGCGCGTGCGCCGTGCCAGTGATGGGTGGCCCAAAGTGGCAGCACGGCGACGCTGACCAGCATTCCGACGAAGGGTAGGATGGCCCAAGGGCCCAGGAGGGCTGCCAGGCCCGAACCCGCCGCCAACACGGTCATCGCGAACCTCAAGGTTGGGCCAGACTCCTAGCATGCCGCCGCCGACGGCACGTCGGCGCGCCTGGACGACGGATGAGGACCCTACCAGGGCAGCAGAACCACCGTGGACAGGGTCCATTCCCCGTCGCCAACGGGCACTTCGGATGCCTCGCCCGTTCCTGCGAGTTGGTCGGCCGTGCCGGCAAATCCTGCGGACCAGACGGCGTCAGGGCCTGCGACGTAGAGCCCGTCCACGGGCGAGGACGCGAGCGAGACCTCGTCCAACGCGGGGTAGAGCGCGGGGTCGAGAACGCCGAGCGCGAACACGAGGTCGTAGGGCAGCGGACAACCGCTGTCGTCGTGCGGCGTCAGTCGCCACCAGGGGTCAGCGGGGACGCTAGAATCGGGAGAGGCCTCAGAAAACGCGGCAAAGCCGGCGACGGGCGAACTGCACAATATGGTCAGGTAGGCGTCGTACGCCGTGACGGTCAGCTCAGAGCGCTCAGGTTCCGGCAGACCGTCGACGACAGACCAGGTGCCGTCGATCGCCCACCACGTCGGGGTTGGCGATGCCGAGGGCGGTGGTGAGGGCGACGAGTTGGACGCCGTGTCGGCCGTCGTCGAGGTCCCGTCCGCGGTGGGTGAGTCGGTGTAGGCGGCGCTGGGGGCAGAGGCCTCGTCCGAGGAACAGCCCGTGACTGCGAGTACGAGTGCGAGCCTGACGGCCACCGTCCCTCCCACCGTGCGTACATCAAGGTGCGTGCCAACCGCTCGACGCTGTTGGCGCCGAGGTCGTGCTTCCGATCCGTACGGCAAGCGCGACATGGCGATCATCGCAGGTCCCAAGCGAGGGTCGCCCACGCCGAGTAGGGCTCCGTGCCAGTCCATTGGCTGCGCAAGGTCGTTCCACCTTCGTCGAGGACGGTCGGCCAGGCCATGCCGTGCTCGGACCAACCGTATCCCTCGTCGATCCAAGTGCGCTGGGTCTGGCCTGGGTAGGGCGCGTCGGCATCTGAGATGGCGATCCCAAGGCCGAAGGCCTCGACCGCGGTCGGAAACTCCTGGGTGCGTAGCCAAAGCGGGTCGCAGTCGGACTCGAGGACGGTGGGGAAGGAGGCGAGCCAGGCCCATTCCACCTGCGGCGGGCCCCCCGTCGGGCTGCCATCGAAGGTCGTCACGACCGTGCAAGTTGGCTTGGTGTCGGGTTTCCGCTCCCAGCGCTCTGGCAGCACGTACCAGGTCTGGAAGGCGTGTACGTCGACGCCGTCGGGCTCGAGGACGATGGTGTCGATTGCAAAGGCGGGCTCGTCCGAGCCGCCGCAAGCGGTGAGCCAGGCGATCACAGGTGACTCCGAAGCAGATGGGCAATGGAGACGGCAGTGACGATGAGCAAGGCCAGCGTCCAGACGGCGAGAAACGCGACAATCCAGGGCCAGCGCGGCGGGGGTTGGCGGGCATGCTGCACGGCGCGAGCAGGGGGCACCGTTGGCGCGGCCTGTGGACGTACCCAGGCCGTGGACTCGGTGGACAGGGGTGGCGCCCCCGCGTCGGTCGCCTCGAGTGCCAGGCCACGTCCGTCGGTGTGTTCGGGCTCGGTCTCCGGGACGTAGCGACGGAGGACGACCACGTCGTCGTCGTCGTGCGCGTCCTCGTCGACCGCGTCGTGCACTTCGTCGCGAAGCGCGGCCAGGTCGTACGGGTCGTGGCCCACCTCGGTCACGCGCACGGGCAGCGCGCCGTCGCGGGTCACGACTCGACGCACCTGCGTCTCGTCGCCGGCACCCGTCAGCTCGGGTGCGGCCGCGTCGGGATCGAGAACCTGGCGACTGAGATGGACCTCTTCGGTCTGCTCGCCTTCGTCGCGGGCGCGGGCGGGCCGGGTCTGGCCAAGGAAGAGGGGCGGAAAGCTGCCCGACGTGGGGTCGGCCTCGTCGAGCCACCAAGGCGCGCGCCCCCCTTGGCCCGACTCGGTGTGCTCGGGCTCATCGTTGCTGGAGGCTGGAGCGACAAATTCGGTGCGCCAGGTCTCGGCGACGTTCGCGAGGTCCACTTCGCGAGGCGTGTGGTCGCCCTCGATGGCCCAGGCGACGTCGGCGGCGAAGGCGTGGTCGGGGCTGCGCTTACGCACACGTTCGATCAGCACCCGCGCGCGGTGCGACAGCCCCGTGGCGAGCAGGCGAGCGGCGGCGTTGGCGCACTCGTTGTCGTCTTGGTCGTCGGCCACGTGGCCGGGATCGGCGTCGGTCGGGGCTTCAGTGGCATGATCCCATAGGTCGCGCAGGCCTGTGTCGTCGGGCGCGTGGCCCATCGCGCGCTCAAGCGCCTTCCGCGCATTTGTCGGCCATGTGCGTCCCGGAAACACGTCGGGGAGCAGGGCCAACCACGTCGGATCGGGGCTGTCGGCGGCCAGATTCGGTTCCACGCGACGCCACGCGAGGTCGACGAGGCCCAACGTGGCGTAGGCCCGGACTTGCGCCTGACGCGCCTGGACCGAGGGCTCTTCGACCTCCTCCCAGGCGGAGACGAGGTCGATCACGCGCCGGCAGGCGCCGCGTCCCAGCCAGGTGAGCGCGGCCGACTCCAGTTGCCTTGCCGTCGGCGGGTGTGGGACGATGGCAACCTCGCCGCGCTCGTAACCGGCGAGTACGAACGTCAGCCCAAGCGCGCCACGGCGGCGGCGAGCTTGGGCGCCACCTCGAACAGGTCGCCGACGACGCCGTAGGTCGCATGCTCGAAAATGGGCGCCGAAGCATCCTTGTTGACGGCGACGATGACGCGGCTCGTGCGCATTCCAGCCAAGTGCTGGATGGCGCCAGAGATGCCCAACGCGATGTACAGGGTCGGGTTGACGGTTTTGCCCGTCTGGCCGACCTGCTCGTCGTGGTGGGCGTAGCCGGCGTCGACGGCGGCGCGCGAGGCCCCAACCGTGGCGCCAAGAGTCGCCGCGAGGGGTCGGACGACGGCGTCGAACGACTCGGCTGACTTCAGGCTGCGCCCTCCGGACACGATGCGCTCGGCTTCGGTAAGGTCGGCCGTCTTGTGTTCGGCCGCCTTGCGTTCCACGACGACCACGGGGTCGACGGACGTGCATGCGACGGTTTGAACTGGCGCACGGCCTGTGCCCATCGCGGGAACCGGGAAGCTGTTGGCCCGAACGGAGAAGACGGCCACCCCGCGCGTGACGCGGACATCCGCGAAGGCTTTGCCCGCGTAAAGGGGCCTGCGTCCGACGACGACGCCGCCGTCGACCCGAAGGTCCGTACATTCCGTGCCGAGGCCCGAACCGAGGCGCGCGACGAGGCGCGGGAGGGCATCCTTGCCTGCGTAGCTGGCGGGCGCAAGGATGACGTCGGGCGCGGCCGCAGTGGCGATGGCGTGAAGGGCCGCCGCCGTCCGGGTGCCGCTGTAGGACGAAAAGTCGCCCGCGACCTGGTAAACCTGCTGAGCGCCCCAGCCGCCAAGCGCGTCGGCCGCGACGTCGCCGACGACGGCGGCCGAGACGGTCGTGCCGAGCGCACGGGCCAGTTCAACTGCCTTGCCGAGCAGCTCTCCGGCGGTCTTCTTGAAAGAGCCCTGTTCGTGTTCGCAAACGACGAGAATTCCACTCATGACGATCTCCCAACGCTGCTAAAGGACCTTGGCTTCTTCGCGGAGCAGGCGAACGAGTTCGTCGACGACGGTGTCGACGTCCCCTTGCAAAATGCGCCCCTTGGGCCTTGGCGGCGGGGTGTCCCAGGCCGTCATCGTCACGGCGGGCGCGATGACGTCGGCGCTGAGGCCGAGGTCGGCCAGCGACGGCGTGTCGATGGGCTTCTTCTTCGCCGCAGTGAGTTGGGGCAGCTTGGCGTACCGAGGGGTGTTGAGGCCGCGCTCGGCCGTCATGATGGCCGGGAGCGGCCCTTCCACGACTTCGACGACGCCCCCGTCGACGTTCCGGGTCGCCCGGAAGCGTCCGCCCTCAGCCGAGAACGTGGTGACGCGGCTGATGACGGGCCAGCCGAGCAGTTCGCCGACCATCGCCGGTACCTGTGCGTTGTCGTGGTCGATGCCGACCTTGCCGCAGAAGACGACGTCGCAGGCTTCGCGGCCGATGGCGGCGGCGAGCACGCGAGCGCGTCCGAGGCTGTCGGTCTTGAGCGCGGCCGCCTCGGAGACGACCACGCTGCGAGCGACACCCGGGGCAAGGACGTTGCCGCGGAGGACGGCCTGGGTGGATTCGTCGCCGATGGTGAAGGACACGACCTCGGCGCCGTGCTTCTCGCCGGTGACGATGGCTTCTTCGACGGCGAGGGCATCGTAAGGGCTTACGACCCACTTGATGCCGTTGGCGTCGATGCCGTCACCCTGGATTTTGATCCGGGTGTCGGTGTCTGGCGTGATCTTCACGCACACTCCGATCTTCACATGGCCTCCACGAGGATGGGGCGAGCGGACGCATCGGTCCGCAGGCCTCGGATGAAAACGTCGGCAACCTGTCTGGCGGCCTCTTCGAGCGTGAATCTCTCGGTCCGCCGCGACAAGACCCACTGCATGGCGAGCTCGTCCAGCGACCCAAAGAAGGCCCACATGCCGATGAAGGGCTCGATGTCCCGGCGGTAGAGGCCTGCGGCCTGGCCGTCGCGGACGATTTGTGCAAACACGTTGAGGTACGCCCACAACTTCTCGGGGCGGTACCGTTTGAGGAATTTGTTCGAAAGCCGCAGCTCGACTTGGAGGACTTCGGCCGCTTCCCGATGGTCGCGCACCATGCCGAGGTGATGGGAGGCGAAGCGCCGAATGCGCTCGTCGGGGTCGTCGACGCCAACGAGGATGGCGGCCAGGCCCGCAAGGAGCTGGTCCATCTTCGTCTCGAAGATGGAGAGGAGCAAATCCTCCTTGTTGCGAAAATATAGGTAGATCGTGCCGTCTGCGACGCCTGCGCGGGCGGCCACGTCGCGGATGCGGGTGCCGTGGTAGCCGCGCTCCGCGAACGCAGAGACGGCCGCCTCCGTGATCTGATGGCGCCGGTCGACCCGGGCAGACCGCGCCTCCGTCATGAACGGCGCTTCGCGCGCCACTTCTCGACGAGCAGCGAGATGTCGCGCTCGGGCACCTTCGCCCAATCCGCGAGGAACTGAGCGTTGCCCGAATCGGTCAGCGGGTGGCGAATGCAAGCCTTGAGCACCTTGTAGGGGGCCGTGGCGACGTCGGCGCCGGCGAGGGCGGCGTCGACGAGGTGCAAGGGGTGGCGGATGGACGCCGCAAGGACCTTCGTGTGGATGGTCGCGCTGTTCGCGTAGACGCCAACGATCTGCCGAATCAGGTCCGTGCCGTCCCACGAGACGTCGTCGAGGCGACCGACGAAGGGGCTGATGTACGCGGCGCCGGCAAGCCCGGCGAGCAGCGCCTGACTGGCTTGGAAGCAGAGCGTGACGTTGACCCGGATGCCCTCGTCGGCGAGGCGGCGGGTCGTTGCGATGCCGGCTTCCGTCAGCGGCACCTTTACGACGACGTGGGGGTGAACGGTGGCGAGGAGCCGGCCTTCGCGGAGCATGCCTTCGACGTCGGGCGCAACGGTTTCAGCGCTGACGGGCCCTTTGACGATCTCGCAGATTTCGTGGATCGTCTCGAGAAAGTCTCCGCCTTCGCGGGCGATCAGCGACGGATTCGTGGTCACGCCTGCCAGGACGCCCCAACTCGCGACTTCGCGGATCTCGGCCAAATTGGCCGTGTCGAGGAAGATCTGCATGGGTCCCTCCTGGGGCCGGCGGGTCTATCGCGGGGCCGGCGCGCGTCGACGCGGACGTGGAACGTCGACCAGGCCTGCCAACCGGGCACGTGGGCCGGCAAGGGCTGGCGTCCATGGCTGTTGCGTGCGCGGATCGACCGCTTCGGGCCAGACTTCCGCCAACGGGTACCAGACGAACGGTCTGGCCGCGATGGCGGGATGGGGAAGCCGGAGCCGGCCGGCCTGGAGAATGAGGTCGCCGAACAACAGCAAGTCGAGGTCGAGCGTGCGATCGCCCCAGGGGCGGGAGCGTCGGCGGCCGGCGCCCCGTTCGATCTCGATCAGCGCGTCCAACAGGGCCTCGGCGTCGAGTCCCGTCTGGACGACCACCACCGCATTCGCGAACCAACCCCGCGCACTGCCGCCGCGCAACGGCGGCGTGATGACCACCCGGCTGACGGCTTCCAGCGTCGTTTCGCGCAGGCGTCCAATGCGTCGGACGGCCAGGGCGAGGTGGGCGTGGCGGTCGCCCAGACTCGTCCCAAGGCCGATCGCGGCAGCGGTCAACGGACACCTCGCGTCAGCCACGTCGCGGCCGACGATTCCGTCGCTTCCACCCGTGCCCGTTCGCCGTCGCCGTCGAGATCGCAGGCTGCCGACGCGACAAATCCCTTGGCGGTGAGCGTGACTCGGTAGGTGGCGTGCACTTCGGGGTACAACGGCCGCCAACCGAGGCGAGTAAAGCCCTCATTGGAGCGCCAAGGCACGGAGGTTGCGTCCACCGCGTAGGGGGGGCGCGGCGCCGGGTCGGCCGCGACGAAATCGCCAAAGGTGTCGCGGTGGTGCAATTCGGCTCGCCTCAGATCGTCGACATCGGCGAGCACCTTGTTGAGCTGCAGTCTCCGATGGACGACGATCGCCGCGGGCACAGCCACCAAACCAAGGACACCGACGAGGGCGACGCCCATGGCCAATCGTCGCTGTTCCATCGGGCCCATCGCCTACCGGTAGCGTGGCAGCCGCTCCCCGGAAAACGGGTCAGCGTCCGGCGATGAAGGTCACGAGGTGGAGCCCATTGGCATCCACTTCGGCCGCGTAGCCGACGCGTCGGCTGTCCCCGAGCAGGGCGGGACGCGACCGCGGATCCCAGAGGATTCGGTCGAGGCATGACTCCACCGTCGACCCTCGGCATTCCCACTTTGCGGCCTCGTCAGGGTCGAAGCCGAGCGCCGCGGCGAGGCTCGCGACGTCGCCGGTCTTTGCGAGCAATGCCCGAGCGCCAGAGTCCAACAGGGGATCCCGAATCCAGGGTGCGGCGCCGTAGGCGTCGCGGATTCCGTCGAGCAGCTCGGCGGCCCGACCGATGGGCTCGGCAGAGGGCTGAGCGGTTCCCAAGAGGCCGAGTTCGGGCGGGATCATCCCCACGTAGATGGGGAAGAGGGCCTCCGTCACGCCAGCCTTGCGAATCTCGAAGAGCCACTCGCCGGGCGCGACAAGGGAGAAGGGTTGGGGGGCGTCCAGCCCACCTTCCCAAAGGCGCCCGTCCGGGTCGGAAACCGCGTAGGTGCCGCCGTCGACGACCGGCAACGTCAGCGACGAGCCCGACCGCGCTTGGCGAGGCATCAGGTCCAGGTGGACTTGCGACCGTCCAGCCAACGCGACCCAAGCGTCGCCCTGGCTCCCTCGGGCTCGGACAACGCCCACCGACGTGCCCTCCGGCAATGCGGCGAGCCAGGTCGCAAGTGGCGCGGGAGTTCCCCCCTGCGTCACCGACCAGGCGCCGACGTCAATGATGGGCCATGGCCATCCAGCCCGCCACGCCGCTTCCCGAACGACCCAACCGTCGAGGTTGCCTTCGCCCCGGATGGCGGCCAAGGCGAGGCCGGCAGCTGCACCCGCCAAGGTCCCGTCGTGGGCGTAGGCCCCTACAGCGGCCCCGACCGTGGGGTCGATGGGCCGACCCGGGTTGGGGGCATACGTGCCCGCGTAGGGACTGGGCAGGTGGGGGGGGTCCAACGGGTTGTGCGGTGGCACCTTGGCGGTGCAGGCCGCGACCACGAGGAGGGCGAGGGTCACGAGGCCCGCAGGACGTCCGGCAACGTGTCAGACGGCGTAGGCGTCGAGTCGCTGCGGACGTAGGGCACGTCGTCGACTTCGACGAGGAGCAGGGCGGGATGACGCCGGCCGTCGAACGGGATCAGGCTGTGGCCGTCGCGCATCCAGGCGACAACGGTGTCGCGATCGATCGTGCGCTCGGGCAGACCGTGAAGGCGCACGACGAGCGTCGCGATTTGGTCGCCGGACATCGTTGCGGCGCGGACGAGCACATCGCCCATGATTCCTCCCGTCGCCGCCGCTAACGCAGCGGGCGTCAGTTCCCCTCTCGGCTGCGTCGCGTCCGGACCCAGGACCAGCCGAGGAAGGCGAAGAAGAACGTCGACAGGGTGGCGACGAGGAACGCGAACGGAAGGCCGGGGTCGTCCGCCGACCGGAAACCAAGCAGGTTGAGCATGCCCGTGATGGGGCGGACCACCCGTCCGGTATTGCCGGGCGGCATTTCGGAGATGCACTGGCCCGTCTTGATCGTCGCCTCGAAGGAGTAGCGGACGATCATCAGGTAGGAGACGGCCTTGGCGACGAGTGCCATCTCCTTGACCCGAACGATGAGGCCGCCAAAGGCGATTTGTGGGATGAGGAGCAAAGGCAACACGCCCACTGCGGCCTCTGAGCTGGCGAAGGACGCCGAAACCAGCAAGCCGAGCGCCATTCCCACGAGGCCGGTGAGGGCGGTCACCGTCGTGAGCCAGAGCCACGAGAAGCCGTAGCCGTGATCGGAACTGCACTCGAGACCGCCACCGTCGCTGACACCTGGGGCGCCCCCCATGTCGAGGAGCCACCAGTTCATCGTCGCGAGGATGACACACTGGACGACGACGAGCAGGCCGAGCACGGTCACTTTGCTCGCAAGGTAGGACGTCGAGGACAGGCCAACGCGCGCCTCGCGTCGCCAAATCGGGCGGTCAGAAATGAGCTCGCGAACGGAGCCTGACGCCCCAAACCAAAGCGCCGAAAGCGCGAGCATGAACGTGCTTGAAGGATCGGGTTCGGGGAAGACGATCCACATGAGTGTGCCGAGGATCGGCGCTTGGGCGAGCAGAACGAAGGTGCCGGCGCGGTCGCGGAGCTTCACGCGCCAGTAGCGTCGGGTCAGGGTGATGAACTGCTGGGTCCGGGACCGCTTCATCGTCGAGCGGTGCGCCTTCTTGCGTTTGCCCTTGTCGCGTTCGGCGGCGCGGAGGCCCAACAGATGCTCGCGCGTGCTGACGTACTTGCGAAAGACGGGTCCATTGCGGAATCGCGCGCCCCACGCTTCGGGCTTGTCTTCGGCGAGGCGCGAGAAAATGCCGTCGACGGACGGAACCGAAAACCACTTGGTCGCGTCGGTTGGCGGGCCGAACCAGGCGAGGCGTCCGCCCGGCGCGAGCACCATGAGGTGGTCGACGAGGCCGAGGACCGTTGGCGTCACGTCGTGGGTGACGAGGAAGATGATGCGGCCATCGTCGGCAAGTTGGCGAATGAGGCTGACAATGTCCTGGGCAGTCTGAGGGTCCAGGCCGCTGGTGGGCTCGTCGAGGAAGAGCACCCGCGTCGTACGCGTCAGCAACTCTTGGCCGAGGTTGACCCGCTTGCGTTGCCCGCCTGAGATGCCGCGTTTGACGGCGTCGCCCACCCGGCTGCTCCGGATGTGCTCGATGTCCAACTCGGACAGCACGCGGTCGACCTCGACCTGGAGGGCGTCGCGCGGTGTGTCGGGAGGGAACCGGAGCCGCGCCGCGAATTGAAGGCTCTCCTCGACGGTGAGGTCGGCATGGACGACGTCGTCTTGGGGGACGATGCCGACGACGCTGCGGTCGGCGGCCAACATCCGGTGGAAGTCCTGGCCGTCGAAGAGGACTTCGCCATCATCCGCAGGGGCGATGCCCGCAATCGCCGTGAGCAGCGTGGTTTTTCCGGCGCCGCTGGGGCCGACGACCGCGATGACTTCGCCGGTGAAGCATGTGAAGTGGACGTCGTCGAGCAGCGTGGTCTTGCCGATCTTCCGCGTCAGCCCTCGAATCGAGAGGGCGGAGAACGACCGAGTGCCGAACGCCGTGAGCGAAGTGAGCTCTCGGTCGATCTGGAATGCGGTCGCGCCGACGCGAAGGGCGTCGCCTGGCTTGAGGGGGGCAGACGAAACGGGTGCGCCGTTGACGAGCGTGGGCCGGCCGCTGCCGAGGTCGACGACGCGCCAGCCGTTGGGTGTCCGCAGGAGTTCGGCGTGCCGAGGGGCCACGGACGGATCGGGGAGATTGACGTCGCAACTCGTCGCGCGCCCCAAGACGTAGCGGTCGCGATCCAACTTGACGGTGAAGTCGCCGGATGCGTGCCGGACGTCGTGTTTCCGAAACAGGGCGCCAACGAGCTGCGTGTCGATGCCAAGCCGTTCGGCGGCCCGATTCAGACGGCCGATTTCGTGGCGGTCGATGACGCCGTCGGTTGCAGAGACACCAAACAGGGCGTCCAGGAGGAGCAGCGCCTCCTCTGGGCCGTAGGTGTCTGCGAAGCTGCCGAGGTCGAGCTCCTCTGCCGCGGCCGCACGGAGGGCCGCCTCCTCGCCGGGACCGAAGCGCGCAGAGAACGCCCGCAGGTCGTCTTCGGTAATGGCGATGCGGTTTTCGGGGGCGAGGGCCAGATCGAGGAGGATCTCGGTGGCGTCGGCCTCAAGACCCGTCCGTGCGTGGACTGCGGCGCGCAGGGCCGTCCGCACCGACTTCGTGACGGCCCCGTCGGGCATGTTCCGTACGAGCATGCCGACGAAGTCGACGGCAAACCGGACGGCTTCCTGGCGACCGGCGTCCGAACCCGCCGGCCACGCCCGCAGGAATCGGGCCTCGAGGTGGCTTTGGAGCATCTAGGCCCGGCCATCCGGCTGTGGCCGGGAGACAGGGACGCGGCGGTCGGCGGACGTAGGGACCACCGAGCCTCCGATGGTCAGCGGTAGACGACGGCCATGGCGACGTCGCCGCGAGGCTTGTTCGACGCCATCTCGCGCGCGTAGAGCACGATGTAGTAGCTGGCGGTCTTTTCCGGCTTGAACGTGATCTTGGGTTCGCGATCCGTCGTGGTGTCGCGTTGGATCAGCGTGCCAGCGCTGTCGTAGAGCAGGACGTCGAGGTTCTTGAATGCGTCCAGGCCACAAGTGTTCACCTGGTACTCGTTGCCCTTGTAGAGGGTGACCAGGTAGTTGCGGGTCCGACCGGCATCCAAGGCCGTCGACGTCATGGTACGGATGCCCCAGCCGTCGGCGTAGCCATCCCACACCTTCGTGCGAAGGCAGGTTTCGGCGTCGTTTTCGGCAAAGGCCGAGTGGGTCAGGACGAACAGGGTCGCAGCAAGGGCGAACAAGGAACCTCCTCAGAGCAGGCCGAGAACTTCGTCGGTCACGGTGACAACAGTGTCGATGTCAGCAGCCGCCAATGGATCGGTCTTGGCGGCCAGTGTCTTGAGCGTGTGGAGCGAGGTTTCCAACTTCGTCGTGACGGCAGCCGGGGCCTTCTCGGTTCCTTCGCTCTTCACGTAGCCGATGAAGTAGTCGACGACGGCGGGCTGCTTGAGCAAGACGTCGGCGGCGCTGGGGTTGCCAGCGGCCTTGACGGCCTTCGCAACGAGGTTCGCGCCTTCGAGCCAGGAACCGGCCTGAATCAGCGGCACGATGCGCTTGTTGCCGTTGAACTCGAGCTCAGGAATCACGGCGCCAGACAGCTCGTCGAACTCCTTGAGGAGTTCATCGCGCGTGACGGAGTCAGCCTGGATGCGCTCGGTCATGTCGGTCAGCGTGCGCTTGACGTCGTCACCGGCCTGGAGTTGCTCCAGCCCGGTACGCACGCCGTCGAGGCGCGCGATGAGGTCGGCCTTTTCGCTCGTCTTGACGGTGAGGAGCGCGTCGGCGAGCAAGACGCCGGTGCGAAGTGCCGCGTGGTCACCCTCGGACTTGGCGAGGTCGAAGGCGTGCTTCGGGATGAGCGACGAAAGCTGCGTGGCGACGCCCGCCTGCTCGAGCGCGCGTTGCGTCTCGACCGGGGAGGGCACGAGGGCGGCGTTGTCGGCGCCCGCTGCAAGGCCGGCGGCGTCGAGCGGCGGCAGTTCGGGGGCGGCTACCGGGGCTTCCGAGGCCGAAGCCGCGACGGACGCGGCCGGCTCTTCGCCGGACGGGCAACCGACCGCCAACACGAGGGACGCACAAAGGGCCGGGAACACGGCGCGCATCGGGGCTCCAGGGGGGGGAGGGACGTAGCCCGTTACCTCACCGGGATCGGCGCGGCAAACGGCTCAGCCCGGCGCCCGACCCGCTGCAATCAGCGACGGCCCGCCGGGCTCGAACACGCCGGCGACCTGAAGGCCGGCGGAAACGAGCAGGCCTTGGACGCCGGAGCGGGTCCGGCGCAGGGTCGGCCAGTGGAAAACGTGGTCGAGAACGTCGCGATCAGGGCTCGGCGAGAGCGTTGAAAGCAAGATCGTGCCGTTGGGTTTCAGCACGCTGCGAAGGACGCCAACGAGGGCCGACGCAATGCGCTCCGGCAGGTATTCGAGGAGCCCGTCGACGATGGCAAGGTCCTGGGGCAACAAGCGCTGGCGACCTCGGCCCGCCGCGAACGCCGGCAGATTTTCGACGAGCGGCAACAACTGGGCGCCCGCCGTGGTCTCTTCGCTCTCGAGAAAGGCGAGGGCGTCGTGCGATTGGTCCATGACCGACAACGTCGCCTCGCGATCGGCAAGCGAACCCGCCAAGGCGCTCGCCAACGCACCCGCGCCCGCGTTCACGACGAGGACGTTGGGCCGATGGGCGGGGAGGACCTTGTTGGCCAGGCCAAGGATCGGGTTGCGCGCTGCGCGCAAGGCGCCAAGCGTCGGACGGTCGAGAAGCCATCGGTCGACGATTTCGCCGAACACGCCGTCGCCGGCCGCCGAGTTCGCCAACGTGTGGGCGAGAATGTCGGCGCTTGCCGCGTGGCCCTGGGGACGGCGAAGGCATTTGTCGGCGAGCGCACTGCGGCCAAGAAAGGGCCGAAGCTCGCGGCCGAGGGTCGCCGCGGCCGTCTGGCCAGCATTCGCATCCGGAAATGTCGTAAAGAGCCTGCGCGTTTCGTCTTCGAGCGCGTCGAGTGTGGCGCGGACGTCCCGGGTGACCTGGTCGAGTTGGCGACGGTCGCCGCGGGACCGAACTTCGAGGTCGATGAACGCGGCCTTTGTGCGGTCGGCTACGGCTCTGGCGGCCTCCTCAGCGCGGGAATCGTCGAGTTGCGTCGTGTTGCGCGTGCCAAAGGCGCCGGCCGCCGCGCCTTCGGTCATCACGCGGACCCGGTTGGAGGTCAGGTTGGCGATGACTCGGTACAGCGACGCGGCGATCGACGGGTTCTTCGCGACGAGCGCATGCAGGTCGTCGTGGGTCCACCGTCGGACGCGCGTCAGCACCGTGGCCCGAACGTCGGCGCTGCGGGGGGAAAGGTCCAGGAAGGACATCTCGCCCACGAGGTCACCGGAGTTGATCTGCGTCAGGATGACTTCGGGGCTTTGACGGGTGTCGACGACGTCGAGCCGGCCAGACTCGACAAAGTACAGGTCGCCACCGGCTTCGCCGCGTCGGAGGAGAAAGCTGCCCGGCGTGAGATTGACGACGTCGGATGCGCCAAGCAACTTCTGCCGGTCGGCGTCGTCGAAAGCGTCGAGGAGGTTCATGGCGTGCCAGCTAATCGGGCGCTCGCTGGGGCAGCCGCGATAGGGCGCCGCCGGAGGGTCGATGTCGGCTGGAACGATGGCGCAGGCGGAGGCGCTCGTGGCGAAGATCGCGGCAGCGAGCCACGGCGAACGCGAAGCGCTGCGGGAGGCGCTGTTGGCCTTGGCCTTGAATGCGCCCGACCGTACGGCGATGCGCGACTTTCTTGAGGACAAGGCTCGGCCGTTGGCCCTCGAGGCGCGGTGGGAGATCGAGGAGGTGATTGAAGCGATCACCCCGCCCCCCACGCCGGAACCTGCAAAGGAAGAGCCGAAGAAGCGTGGCCTGTCCCAGAGCGACCTCGTCCTCGTCTACGACGACCCGCGCGGACTTGCGCTGCACCGGACGAAGGTCGCGCCCGAACGTTGGTTCTTGACTCAGGTGGACCCGCGCACGGGTCAGCCGATGACGGCCGAAGTGCCGGCGGCCCAAGTCGCCCAAATCAAGACGCAGCTCGCGGGCAGCCCCTACTGGGTCCTCGGCTCAGGCGGCGCAGGCGCGTGATCGCCGCCGTCTTCCTGGCGGCATGTACGGGTTCGTCGCTCTGCGCGACACCCGAGGAGAGTTTCGCCGTTCGGGATGGCGAGGTGCTGCGATGTGGCGCGGCCCAAGACGTCTTCGCATGGGCCCGGCGACTGGCGGGGCGGCCCCTTGGCGCTGGGACGGAGGGGATTCACGCGGCGCTGCGAGCCGACTTCCTCGCCGATCAGGGCGAGCTGTCTGCGGTCGAGCGCGCTCGCCGTGATGGGACGCTCATCGCGGAGGCAGGTGACAGCTGGGCCGTGGCCGCGGCACGGTCGGAGCAAGTGGCGGCTTTGGTGCGGGGTCGGTCCGATTGGGGGCCGGCCGACGGACCCTGGGCGCGCGCGGTGTCCAACGCCGCGGCGGTTTGGGCCGTCGACGCGTCCGGAGCTCTGGCGCTTACGGAATCGGACATCGAGGGCTTCCTGCATCTCGCCAGCCTCCTGCGAGAGCTGCAGGGGGGAGGGCCTCTGCGGTTGAGCGTGGCGGACCGGCATGAGGTGTACCGAGACATCAGCGACCAGTTCCTGATTGGGACGCCCGACGACCGCGTCGCGTTCGTCGCGATTGGGCCGTTCTGGCAGGGCGTGACGTCGTCGTGGCGGTCCGCTTCCTACGACCACCAGCAGGCCTTCGTGCGGGCCGCTCCGCTGCCGCCTCCGATGGAGGGGACCTCCAAAGACTACGTCCGCGCCGTTCTTCGCAGTGACTTGCCGGCCGTGGTGCGTGCTCTGCACCAAGTCCTCGGCCCCATTCCGATGGACCCGTAGTCCGTCGGAAGCGCCGAGCGGGGTCCGACCTATGCGTTCTTGGCGTCGTCCTTTTTGGATCGACGAGTTGGCCGATGGAGCACCGCAATGCGCCCGATCGTCTGAACGAGGGCGCTCTTGGTCCGGACCGCAGCTTCTTGCGCCATCGCACGGAAGTCGTCGCGCTCGGTGGCGTCAATACGAACCTTGATCAGCTCGTGTATGTCGAGCTCGGCGTCCACCTTGGCGAGGACCGCGTCGCTGAGGCCGCCGTTGCCCACCCATGCCGTGGGTTGCAGCGCGTGGGCCTGAGCGCGCAGCGCGCGTACCTGGCGGGTCGTGAGGGTCATCTGACCGCGCTAACGACTCAGGCGCAAGGAAGGCCATGAGCGAAACGAATCGACGGTTGCGCATGGTGACGGTCGCTGAACGGCGGTTGAGCTGGGTGCACGTCGTCATCGAAGCCGTCTTCCATCGGCACAATGTGTCGGCCATCTTGCGGTCGTGTGATGCGATGGGCGTCCACCACGTTCATCTCGTGGGGGCCAAGGCCTTTGAGGCGAGCGCGGCCGCGCGAGGGGCCAATCGCTGGTTGGACGTCCACCACCATGAAACGCCGGAGGCCGCCATCGAGGTGCTGCGCGCTCGAGGTGTGGCTCTGTGGGTTGCGGATTTGCACCCCGACGGCCGGCCGCCTTCCGACGTACCGGTCTCCGGGCCGACCGCCTTGTGGGTTGGGGGCGAGTGGGTCGGGGTGGGCGACGCCGCGAAGGCCGCAGCCACGGGCGTCATCACCCTTCCCATGTGGGGCTTTGCCCAATCGCTGAACGTGTCGGTGGCGACGGCCTTGATGCTCCAGCCCATTGCAGCCGCAGCGCGCGCAAACGGCGACCCCGGCTTGGGCGCTGATGGCATGCGCGAACTCCTCGCCACGTGGGTCGCACGGGACGAGGAGGACACGGTGTCGCGGAACGGGCGCATGGGGCGCTGACGCCCCGGGCGCGGTTCAGTTCTCGACGGGCAGCGCCAGGGGTCGGTCGTCGCCTTCGGCACCGCCGCGCGGGGCGGCCACCGACTTCGCGTCCGACTCTCCGCGTCCAGCGTCCCAACCCTGTTCGGGCTGGAAGTCCTTCTGCGACTCGCGCTCGTACTCGTCTTCGGCGACCCAGTAGCCGGCGACCCACTCGTTGCCGTCGAACCAGCCGGGCACCCAGACGGCGCCAGCGCGGGCCTCGAGCGGCTCCCAGTAGCCGGCGCGGTACACGCCATCTTCAGCGAACCAGCCGTCGACCCAGCGGTAGCCGTCGCGGTACTCGGGGCGCCAGAAGCCGTCGACCCAGGCTTCGCCGTCGTAGAAACCGGGCTCCCACGTGTACCCGTCGGGTCCGTCACCCGTGGGCTCCCAGCGGCCGCGGATGTAGGTCCCGTCCTCCAGGTAGCTGCCCTCGACCCACTCCCAGCCGGAGCGGCTCTCAGCGCGCCAGTACCCTTCCATGTAGGCATCGCTGATCCACCAGCCGGGCACGTAGGCGTAGCCAACGGGGGCGACCGCAACAGGCGACCAGTAGCCGGGCGTGTACCAGCCATAGGTCCAGTGGCCGGGCACCCACATCCAGCCCCCGCGCGCGGGCGGGACCCAGCCGACCGACCAGGCGTAGACCGGGTAGCCAAGCCCGACGACGATGGTCGTGGCGTGGTGCCACCGGTAGTAGGGGTGCACGTACCAGTGGCTGTACCAGGGGCGGTAGTGCCAGCGATGCGGCACGCCGTAGTGGGCGTGTACGCTGACGTGCAGGTGGGTCACCGCAGGGCGCGCGTACCGGTGGTCGCTGTGGCCGTGCGGGCGCACCGGGGCGTGGTGGACAGCGGCGCCGCCGCTCGACACCGTGGCTCCGGTCCGGACGGGCGCGTGGCTGCCGCCGCCGGCGACCGCGATCTTCGGGCTGGCCGTGGATCGCGCGCTGCCGCCGTAGGCCGAATGGACGCCGCGACTCGTGCCGGGGCTGACCGCCGAGGTTCGATTGGCCGTCGGCGCGCCAGTCGCCTTTGGCATGGTCGACGGACCGGCCTTCGGGCTGGCCGTGGGAGCGGACTTCTGGGTGACGCCTCCGCCCGCCGAGGGACCGGGGGCCCCGGGCGACGCCTTGGGGGCGGGGGAGGCAGGAGATGCCTTGGGCGCGGGCGCTCCTGGGGACGCCTTGGGCGCGGGAGCCGGAGCGGCCTTGGGCGCCGGCGCCTTGGGAGCCGGGGTCGCCTTGGGTGCAGGCGCCTTGGGGGCCGGTGAGGCCTTTGGCGTCGCCTTCGGCGCCTTGGACGACGTGCGTGCCCCACCCGAGGGTGCGGCGACGGCCTCCGCGAGAAGACCGTGCATGACCAGCATTGCGATGAACACCGAACGCATGCTTCCTCCACGCCCTGGGGGACGGCCCCCACCCGCCGGTTATTCGATTCTTTGGGGGCGCGGTGACACGGATTCGTCTCGCGGACCCGGGCGCCGTCGCCGCGCGGTGGCGGGCCGAAGCGCTCGCTGGCATGGCCAAGATCGCCGAATCCGGAGCATTTGTCGGCGGTCCGGCGGTGGCCGAAGCGGAACGACTTGCCGCGACGATCCTCGGCCGGCGTGGAGCCGTTGGCGTCGCCTCCGGGACCGACGCCCTCGCCATCGCGCTGCAGGCTGCGGGTCTACGGCCCGGCGAACTCGTCGTCGTGCCCGCCTTGACCTTCTTCGCCACCGTTGGTGCCGTTCACCTCGCTGGTGGGGTTCCCTACGTCGTCGATGTCGACGATCGCGGGCTCCTCGACCCGGACGAGGCGGCCAAGGCATTCGAGGAGGGCGCGCGTTTCGCCGTTCCCGTCCATCTGTTCGGCAATCGCGTCGCGACGCTGCCGGGTGGCGCGACGCTCGTGCACGACCTGGCCCAAATGGCGGGCGCCCCGCCCTTCGCCGACGTCGCCATCGGAGGCCTGAGCGCGTACCCGACCAAGGTCTGGCCGGCGCCGGGCGATGGTGGCTTCGTCGTCGGTGACGATCTCGACGCGTTGCAACGGGCACGGCACCTTGGAAGCCACGGCCATGTCGGCAGCCACCACCACCATCGCGTTGGGGACCATATCGGCCGCAACAGCCGGCTCGATGCCCTCGCGGCTGCCTGGCTGACCGCGGCGGCAGACCACCTTCCCGATCTCGTCCGGCGCCGGCAGGCCATCGCCGCGACCTACGATGCGGCGTTGGCGCCGTCGCTTGGCACGTTGGTCCGGGATGTGGGGAACCCCGTCCCCGTCTACGTCGTCCTTGCGCAGGGCCGGTTCGAGAGGGACCGGCTGGCCGCGCACCTCGACGCGTGCGGCGTAGACGTAGGTCCGCTGTACCCGATGCCGTTGCATGCCCAGCCCGCGCTCGCCGGACGTTGCCGTGCGTCGGCGACGCCTCGGGCCGAAGCCCTGTGCCCACGTTGGCTCGCCGTCCCCTGCCACCCCGGCCTGCGCGACGACGAAGTGGGTCGCGTTGCCGACGCGCTCAGTTCGTTTCCACGTCCAAGATGAACTCGGCACCTGTGCTGCTTCGCACTGTGAGTGTGTCGTCCGAAACGGTGACGCCCAAGAACTTCGTGTGGTAGGTCACGGACTCGACGTCGTAGGCGATGGTTCCGATGCCCGAGACCTCGTAAGTTGGGCGGCCGCCAAAGGTCGACTTGAGCGTCACGGACAGTTCGTCGTCCTGAGCGTCGTAGGTGGCCGAGGCGATGGTCAGTTCTTCTTCGACGCGCCCGTCCAACTCGTCGACGAACACGAGTTCGTTGACGGCCACCCCGTCGAGCGTCGTCACGATGCCCGACGGCCACGTGATCTCGACGTCGGCGAACTTCTCTTTGGCCATCCCGAAGTGCAGGATGTTGTCCATCATGCTGTGTGCGCTGTCGTTGCCCGACACGCGGCGCATCTGGGTTTGTCCCCCTGCGGTGACGCGGACCACGGCGCCGATCGCCGCCGCATTGCTGACCTGACCGAACAAGCGGAACTCCATCCATCCGTTCGTGTCGACAGCACCGGCTCGGTAGAGGCGCGACGGTCCGTCGGTGTCCCAGATGAACAGGTCGACGTCGCCGTCGCCGTCGTAGTCGGAGATCGAGCCGGCCCGTGTACGGTGGTGGAGCCAGCCGTCCACTACCTGGCGGTCCATCCGGCCCGTGCCGTCCGCCCGATTGACGTAGAGGAACTCCGGGTCGTCGGCCAGCGATGTGCCGACCCAGAGGTCAGGCCACATGTCGCGGTTGACGTCCATGAAGTTGGAGCCCCAAGTGTTGTGGCCAACACACACGCCGTACGCTTGGCACGCGTTCGGCGTGAGGTGCCCGTCCGGGCTGCCGACGTACAGCGAATTGCCACGAGGTACCGGGAGCAACTCGTAGACGTCCGTGACGTAGAGGTCCCAGTCGCCGTCGAGGTCGATGTCGCCGACGTCGGCGCCCATTGCGGCCCAGTCGCTCTGCATGAGGCCTGACGCGGTTCCGGTCCAGTCGGCGAAGGCCACCCCATCGATGTTCTTGTAGTAGTACCCATCGGGGTCCCAATCGGGCTTGTCCAGGATGTCCGAGTTGTTTCCGACGTAGAGCTCCGGGTACAGATCGAAGTCGGCGTCCCAGAAGAAGGAGACCAAGCCGTCGCGGCCCCCTTGGTCGAGGTTGAACTGGTCCGAGACGTCCGTGAATGTGCCGTCGCAATTGCCGTGGAGCAGGCGGTCGAAGTTGTCCCCTGCCGGCAGGTGCGCCATCGCCCAATTCACCAGGTAGAGGTCGATGCAGCCGTCGCGGTCGTAGTCGGCGAACGACGAATCGGAGTTGCGCCAACCGCGCGGATCGACCACGCCAGACTCGTCCGAGAAGTCGACGAAATGGCCCGTGCCGTCGTTCAGGAGAAGGATGTTCGGCCCACCCTCGTAGGGCTGCTCGATCGACGAGTTCATCTGCCGGCCGTTGTCGACGGGCATCATGATGTCCATGTCCCCGTCGTTGTCGACGTCGGCGTAGCGGGCCGCCGAGCATTCCATCTCGAGGTCGGCCTTCACGACGCGGTCGTGCGCCGGAAGGAAGCTGCCGTCACCGCGGTTGAGCCACAGGTAGTTGGGCCGCCCAGAGCCGTTGGCGATGAAGAGGTCGGCCCAGTAGTCGTTGTTGACGTCCACCCAAGCCTGGCCGCCGGCGTGTGTGTTGCCGCCCGTCTCGAAAGGACCGAGCTCTGCGGAGACCGACACGTCGGCGTAGTAGATCGCGCCTTGGCTCTGGGGAATCGCGACATGGCGGTACAGCGACTCCGTCAGCGCGCCTTCGCCGGTCGCGGGGTCGAAAACCGTCGACTGGAACGCGACTGTGGTCGGTTCCAGGTAAAGCGCAGGATCCAGCTCGAAGAGTACGTCGCCTTCAACGCCGGCGACCATCGTGGCCACGATCTCGGGGTCCACGATCGTCATGCAAAGGTCCATGAAGTCGCACGGTCCGTCCCCTTGCAGGCCGAACGACCGGTAGAGCGTGACCTCGGACCCGACGGGGACATCGCGCACTTGGACGCGGCCGCCTTCGCCGATGACAATTTCCCCGTCGCTGGCCAGGGGTGGAAGTGCGGCCCAGCCCGGCGTTCCTGCGCCCGTCGCAGGGAATCCGATGGTCAGGTCGCCCGCTTCGGGCACCACCAGCTCCACTTCACAGTCGCCGTGGCCCCCCAAACTGGGTGGGGCTTCCGAACAGGCCCACAATGCCCAAATCGCCGGGACCATGCCTGCACCTCAGGCTCTCCCTAACCGGTCGCCGGGCCTGCCCGGTGAATTTGCCGGCAGGTAGGCACGCGGGTAGGTCGGAACCATGAGCATCGTGCTGGCGTGGCTTTCGTTGCCTGCATGCCGTACCGAGATGATCCAGGTGCACGACACCGGCTGCTCCGCTGGCAACGCGTGTGCGGACACACCGCTGTCTGCGCTCATGGGAACGGGCCAGATCGCGTACGAACCGCTGGATGCGGGTACCGACCTGTTCATTGTCCGGGGTTCCCAGGGCGGATGGCACATCTGGACGTCGGGACGCATCTCCGCGACCAGCCCGTCGATCTCTTGGGTGCCCAAGGTGATCGTTCACAACACCGCGGAGCAGATCGGCGGTGCTCAGCCGCCAGCGGTCCAGGTGCTTGGCAACTGGGACGGCTGTACCGGCGAGTTCTTTGGCGGCTTCGCCTACATCGATGACGTGGTCGTATCGGATTTCGACGCGTTCGTGTGCGACATCAGCGGGGAGACACTCGATTTGAGCCTCACCGTGACCGACCTGCTCACAGGCCAAACGACGACGGACTTTCGAACCGCCAGTGCTCGCTTCGACGAGGAGACCTACGCGACCTACTGCGCCAACTAGCGGGCCGCGGGAAGGCCTGAGAGCTGGGGTCAGTCGAGCGCGCCGGCGACGAGGTGCACGGCGCCGACGCCTGTTTGCGCGCCAAGTCCCGTACCCTGCCAGGACGCCGCCCAAAGGGGGTCGCCGCCGGCGGTTCCCAGCCCCGCGGCAACCGCGGAGCCAAGGCCGTCGCCGGCCACGTCGCCCTGGATGACCCAGTCCGCAGAGGCCGCAGGTTTCAGGCCGATCATGGGTCCGTACCAGACGTAGACGGCGCCCGCGTCCGACCCGCCCGCGTCCGCCGACCGAACGCCGATGACGAGGTCGGACAAGCCGTCGTCGTCCAAATCCCCCGAATCGACGGAATCGGCGAGACCGTCGCCTTCCTTGTCGCCCTCGACCCTGCCGTCGGCGACTTGGAGGAAGGCGTCGCGCAGCGGCGCCCGCAGGGTGAACAGCTTGCCGCGTGCATCGAGCGCCCCAGGGGCGGACACCACGACGGAGCCGTATCCGTCGCCGTCGTCGTCGCCGCCGGATGCGATCACGTGGCCGACGCGATCGCCGGCCTCCTCCGTCGCGAGCGCGAGGTCGGGAATGGGCGCCACGGACCCCGCGAGGGGACCGTAGAACACGTCGGCGCGGCCGGACAGGGCGGCACCGGCGGTTTGGCCCGGGCTGCCGATTCCGAGGTCGCTGATGCCGTCGCCGTTCAGATCGCCGAGCGAGGCCACGTTGGAGCCGGTGCCAGCCCCGGCAGAACCCAGCCACCGAAGCGCATTGGCGAGGTCGGGCTGGAGCGGGTCGGAGATGAGGTAGGCGGAGCCCAATCCGCAGCCGGCGCCGCAGTCCGGTGCGCCAACAAGCAACTCGCCCTGACCGTCTCCGTCGACGTCTTCGAGTACTGCAACCGAGGCGCCGAATCGTTCGCCCAGCCCTTGGATGCTGACGGTCGCAACAGCGTCGCCGACCGGGACACCCGTGCCCGCGACGACCGCGCCCATGCCCCCTGGTGCGCCGACCCACCAATCCACCCGGCCGTCGCGGTCCCAGTCGCCGACTGCAACCGACGCTCCGTGCTCGTCGGCCACGGAACCGACAGAAGCGCCCGCCGGCAACCCATCCGCCACCGGTGGACCAATGGCCATACGCCCGCTGCCGGGGATCCCGATCAACAACTCGGGGGCGCCGTCTCCGTCGAGGTCCGCCGCTTCCAAGACACCACCGATGACGGTTCCGGCCGCGCCGATCCCTGCCGCGGAACCGGCGTCAGCCAGGCGTACGGTGCCGAGTTCTCGGGACGAGGTTGTTGGCGGATGGTCGGTGGACCCGGTCGAATCTGGCCGGTTGGTCACGTCGGTCGGCACACACGCCAGCCAAAGCGCGATCATGGTTCCGCTCCGAAAACGACGCCGAACGCGCCGCCGCCGCCGGCGCCAGGCGCGCCTACGATCACGTCGTCTACGCCGTCGCCCTGGACGTCGGGAATCACGGCGACGATGCCGGCAAGGTCGCCTTCGGCGCCAAAGAACGTGGCGTCAGCGCCAGAGACGTCGAGAACCCCGGTCAACGGGCCATAGAACCACCAGCTCCGTCCGGCCTCGGAGTTCGTCAACGTAGCGTCGGAACCGATGACGAGGTCTTCTTCGAGCCCCGCGTCGAGGAGCCCCCATCCCAAGGAGGCACCCATCGCGAGCTCGTCCGTGGTGGTCACCGTGAGGGCTGCGTCCTCCACACTGTAGTCGAGGCCAGAAATCTCCACGATGCACCAGACCGCGCCCCGGGTTCCGCCCGAGGTCGGCGTGCCCATGCAGAGGTCGTCGCGACCGTCGCCGTCGACGTCGCCGCTCAGCTTGGCGGCGAGCGCAAGGTCTGCCGAGACTCCTCGGACCGTCGCGGAGGAGTCGTCTGCGACGCCGAAGGCCGGAATGGGCGAGGTGAACACATCGACACGGCCCGAATTGCTGGCGACGCCATCGTAGCCCGGGGAGGAGAGGGCCAACTCCACGAGACCGTCGCCGTCCAAGTCCGCGATCGCTGCCCCCGTCGCGCCGAATTCGTCACCGTCGGAATCGCCGGTCAGGGTGGCATCGGCCACATCGGGGGCCGCGCCCGGCAGGCTGCCCGCCGAGAGGATCCAAACGGTGCCCGCGCCGGCTCCGGACACGATGCCGAAGTCCTCGGAGGCCCCGCCGATCACCTGACCCATCGCCATGACGCTTTGGACGGGTTCGCCCGGCCCGCCTTGCCAGACCGCATCGGCCGCCGTGGCCGCATCGACGATTCCGGCGTTGGGACCGTCGAGCATGTACACTTCGCCGTCGGGGAGGATGCCGGGCGCCGCCAGGACGAGCCGGGAGTTGCCGTCGCCGTCTGCGTCGCCAAAACTGATCCACGATTCGCCGACGCCGCCGCCACCAGGGCCTTGGATCTGCGCGTACGCGTCGGTCAAGTTCAGCAGGCCGTGGAGGTCACCGCCCTCGAACAGGGCGACGCCGCCGCTGAAGCCCACGCCGACGTCCCGCTGGCCGGCCCCGTCAGCCGTCGCACCGCCGACCGAAAGCCCGAATTCGAAGGCTGCTCCGTTCGCTTGGCCCCAGACGCCGTGGGTACTCCAGGTCAAATCGCCGACGGGGCCGCAGATCTCGGCCCGGCCGTCGCAGTCATTGTCGATCAGGTCGGTACACGATTCGGCGTTCCCTGGAAAATTCAGGGGATCGGCGTCGTTGCAGTCGACGAGGTCGCCGGCGGGAATCCAGCTGAGGTCGGGTCCTTCGCATGTGGGCGTCGGTTGGACGGTGGCGCTTGGAACGCCGTCTCCGTCCGCATCCTGCGCGAAGAGGGAAGGGAGGTCTGCGTTGAGGTCGTCGCAGTCGCTCGCGTCGATCGTCCACCCGTCTCGCGCGAAACAGGACGCTTCTGATGTGGTCGGGTCGCCCAGACCATCTCCGTCGGCGTCGGCGTAGTAGGTGTCGAGGGCGGCGGCGACAAGGTCGGGGTCCGCCTGGTCGACGAGGCCGTCGCAGTCGTCGTCCGTCCCGTTGCAAAGCTCACCGCCGCCCGGAAAGGCGGATGCGTCTGCATCGTTGCAATCGGATGCGTCCAACACGTGGCCCGCTGGCAGTTCGCAGACGAGCGCCCAGGTGTCGCGGTCGCCGAAGCCGTCGCCATCGCCGTCGGGGCGGGCGAGGAGGCGCGTGCTCAGGTCCAAGTCGACGTCATCGAGGTCAATGAGGCCGTCGCAATCGTCGTCGAGCGTGTTGCAAACCTCCGGCGCGAACGGAAAGGCCTCGCTGCGCGCGTCATCGCAATCGTCGCCCCCGGCCGCTTGGGCGAAGAACCCGTCGGCGTCGGCATCGCAAACGGGCAGGCAATCGGCGTCAGCGCAGTCGATCAGGCCGTCGTTGTCGTCGTCGGCCTGATTCAGGCAGTCCTCGTCACCGCCCTTTGGCGCCGCCGGGTAGACGTAAGTGACGCAACCGAGCCAAAGCGCGAACACGTTTCCCCCGCCTCACGACCTGAACGGCCTAACGAGCGATGCCAGCGAGTGCCCCGTCGACGTTTGGGCGATCCAGCTTGGGAATCGGGTGGACCCTAGCAGGCTGCCAGAGCGGTGACGCTCGCTTGGTTCGCCGCGCGGCTTCCGATCTGGTTCTACGGGGAGCCGGCGACCGGGGTCCCGTCGACCATGCGGCCTTCAATGCTGGGTATGCGGTGGGCGCGGTACGCCGTCCATCCTTCGTCGTTGGCGGCGCCGTCCGAGTGCAGGAACAGGTGCCAAGACTCGGTCCCTGTGGCGGGGTCGAACTCGATGAGGCGTGCGCCGGCCTCTCCCCATCCCTGGGCGGTGTGCAGCCCTGAGGCATTCTCGTACAGTAGCCCCCAGGTCGACAACACGTTGCCGTTCGGCTGAGGGTCCGCGTCGCCGACGGCCTCTGCATAGAGCGGTCCCGCCGTTGGCGACTCGAATGCCCAATCCTGGACCACCGTGCGGGCGCCTTCGTCGATGGTGAACTGGACGACGCGCGACTTCGGATCGGGATGGGTCGGCACGCCGGTCCACGGGCTCGCCTGGTAGTTGCCGTTGTCGAACATGAGGATCGAAACGGTTGAAAGGTCCATGCGGCGCGCGATGCCGTGCTGGTGGTACTGCCACCGGAAATCTCCGCCGGACGGCGTCAACAGCTTGGCGGCGTGTTCTTCGCCCCAGTTGTCGTGGTTGCCGAGGATCCAGATCAGCTCATGGGTGGTCGCGTGGAACTTCACCACGGCGTCTTGGTGCCGGAGCGACACCAGGATGTGGCCGTCGGCGTCCTGGGCGATGGCGTTCGCGTGGGCCCAGTCGAGCCAACCTTGCGGCTTGATGTCCTCCAGGCTGTCGTAGCCAATCCGTGTGTACGGGAGCAAGTCGCTGATCTCGAACTGATCCAAGACGGTCCCGTCGACGTCGAAGTGGACGACCACATCGCTCGTGACGTCGCCCGACTGGGTCAGCAGCTTGTCGTCGTAGGAGGCAGGATAATTGGCGACGGGCTCTGCGAAGCGCGCCAAAGCCAGTTGTTGGCCGTTGGCAAGAACGGCCGCGTCGTGGTGGAAGTAGCTGCCCTCGAGCGTCGACACGAAATGGCCGGGGCCGCCCACCACGGAGTCGGTGACCCAGGCTTCGGCGGACGTCCCATTCCAATTCCAGGACTCCACGCGGGTCTCGAAGCCAGTGCCGGCCAGGGTCTGCATGCGGCCGTCGGGGCGGTCGAGCGCGTCCTGGAGAAAGAGCGAACCCGCATACATCCACCAGATGATGAATCCCTCATCGTCGAACACCATGGGGACTTCCTGCCCGCCGCCCGGCAGTTTCAGCGGGGTGCGTGCGGCGACCAGCGTGTCGCCAGGTTCGACGGCGGACGGGTCGTGAACCAGCAGTTCCGCTACGGGGAAGTAGTCTGGCGGGATGGCCGCCACGAGGGAGGTCGACGCCGTGGCCGTGGCGCCAGCGGCGTCGGTAGCGACGATGTCGAAGGTGTAGGTCGAGCCTGCGCGGAAGCCCAACAGGTCGACGGTGTGGCTCGCGGCGGATGCCATGCTGCGCGACGCCGTGTGGGTTCCGCCGTCCGACCACGACGCGTCGACGCTGCAGGGTGACGAACATGTCACGGTCAAGGTCTGGACAAGCGGTGCATTTGCGTACGGTGCGGTGACCGCGACGGTGGCGGTGAGGACGGCCGGCGGGTCCTCCGTGTCGGTCACCGTATCGGTCGGGGTCTGAGTGGGGTCTGTAGGGTCGTCGGCGCCGCAGCCCCACCACGCGACCCAAATGGCCGCCGTCACCGTCGCCATCGATGGCCTCCCCGCGCGTCCGCTAACCGCGAGGTGGGTGGCGGCGTGGCAGATCAGCATTACCCTCGGGTTGGAGGGACCGGATGGCTGGCTGGAGTCGCCGCCACGTGTTGCACGGCATCGCCGCGACCGGTGTGGCGGCGTGCCGGGCGTCGCCGCCGATACGCCAGCCCACCACGGATGGGGCCACGACCGACACAACGGGTCCGGTGACCTCGGGAACGGTGCCCACGACAGGGTCGCCGCCGAAGATGCCGAACATCTTGTACCTCTACGCCGACCAGCATCGTGCCCCGATGTTGGGCTGTATGGGTCACCCGATCGTCCAGAGCCCGAACATCGATGCTCTTGCCGGCGAAGGCGTGACCTTCACGAATCAATTCACGAACTCGCCGCTCTGTGTTCCTGCGCGGACCACCATGATGACGGGCTGGATGGCTCACGTCACCGGTGCGTGGACGAACGACATGTACGCGCCGTCGACGGGCCTCTCCCACGTCCGCGATTTGCGGGACCAGGCCGGCTACGAGACGGCCATCGTCGGCAAGGCGCATCTGTACAAGAACAAGGGGCACCCTGCCGACATTCTCAACGTGACGAAGCTCATGGGGTGGGGCTTCGACTACGTGTTTGAGTTGCTCTCTCAGCCCGACACGGCGCACACGCCCAACGCCTACCAAGATTTCTTGGACGCCCGGGACGTGGCCTACCCGGACGGGTTGGGACCGCGGATCTCGCGGTACGCGGCCTATGTCGACGAGTTCGACTACTACACGATGCCAGCCATCGATGTGGCGCCGTATTCGCTGACCCACGACGAGAACCTCGACGTTTTCTGCGGACGGCATGCCCGCGACTGGCTGCTTGCTCGCTCGGACAGCCGGCCGTTCTACCTCCAGGTGAACTTCCCGGGCCCCCACAAGCCCTACGACAGCACGACCGAAACTCGGAACGCCATCGACCTTGCGGACCCTGCCCTGCTGCCTGGCATCTTGGGCCCCCCGGGCGACCCGATGTCGGCCATGGTGCAGTTCATCTGGCAACAAAAGGGACTGTTCGGCATGACGGCCGAAGAGTCGAAGTACTTCCTCATGCAGTACTACGCGAAGATCGCGATGATCGACCAGACTGTGGGCGAGATCATCGACGCGCTCAAGGCGACCGGCCAATACGAGAACACCTGGATCATCTACGGGGCTGACCACGGCGACATGCTTGGCGACCACGAGATCTGGGGCAAGGTGGTGATGTACGAAGGCGCCATCCGGACGCCGCTCATCATCCGGCCTCCGGGTGGGGCCACCGGCTGGCAGGCCACCGGGATGTGCGACCAAAAGGACATCACCGCCTCGATTGTGGCCATGGCGGGTCTGACCACAGATCATCTCCCCGGCACGAGCCTGCTGAATCGAATCGCGGGCGGGGCCGCAGGCCCAGAAGCTCAATCGGGTCATGCCGAGGTCTACGCTGAAGTCATCGGCGACGAATGGGACCTGCGCTTCAAGACTGCCATGATGCGGGACGGTCGGTACAAGCTCGTCTACGACGTCGATGAGGACAAGCCTACGGACTTCTTCGACCTCGAGGCCGACCCCATCGAAAAGGTCAACCTCGTATTCGATCCGGCCTACGAGGCCCAAATCAGCGTTGGGATGCAGAAGATCAAGGACCTCCTCCTCCAGGAAGTTCCCGCAACGTCGACCTGACCGTGCCGGACTCGATGTTCGCCTTGGCCGGTCTTACGGCGGTCCTACTGGGAGCTGTCGTTGGCAGCTTCCTCAACGTCGTGATCCACCGCCTCCCGCGTGGCGAGAGCGTCGTGCGGCCTCGCTCGCACTGCCCTCGGTGCTTGACGCCGATTCACCCGGCTCACCTCGTGCCGATCGCGTCCTGGATCGCGCTGCGCGCACGTTGTTCGCACTGCTCGGCGCCGATTTCGGCCCGGTACCCTTGGGTCGAGGCCCTTGGGGCGCTGCTGGCCACCCTGAGCTTTCAGCGCTTCGTCCCGGACGCCGCTCACCTCGACGCGGCTTCACTCGTGGCTGCGACGGCGACCTTCCTCTTCCTGGCCAACCTCGTGGCGGCCAGCCTCATCGACGTCCGTCATCGCATTCTGCCCGATGAATGTACAGTTTGGGCCGTGCCGGCGGGAATCGGTGCGCAAGCGCTGCTCGAGCAACTCGGCGCGAGCGGTCACGGCGTCGTCGGTTGGCGAATGGCTGTGCTTGGCGCAGCCGCGGGCTTCATAGGGCTCGGTGCCATCGCTGCCGCGGGTAAGTGGTTGTCGGGGAGAGAAGCGCTCGGTTGGGGGGACGTCAAACTGCTTGCCGCCATCGGCGCGTGGTGTGGCCCGGTCCCCGGCCTCGTCGTCGCGACGTTTACGGGCAGCGTGATCGGCAGCGTTGCAGGCTTGTTGGCACTTGCGATCACCCGACGCCGTACCTATTTGCCCTACGGACCGTCGTTGGCGGTGGGGGCCGCCATTTGGCTGCTTTACGGCGACCGCGTGACGCCCTGGCTGCTGCCAAGTTTCGCGCCCTGAGCCACCCAGGCGCCGCTGGCTGCTGCCCACAGGAGTGCGACGCTGCCAGCGGCTGGCCCGGCAAGCAGCCACCAGGCCGCGGCGTTCGTTGCGAGCCTGATCCCTTCGAGGGCCCGCCACGGGCGACGTTCGAATATGCGGCCCCAGACGACGCCGGCCATCGTCAAGGAGACAGCCACTCCCGTGGCGGCAATGGGCGCGGGCACGAGGGCCATCGCTGCCCCAAGCAGGACGACCGCAGCGCCGAGCTGAAAGGTCACGTAGGCCTCGTGACCTCGGCCTCCGTTGGGTCGGAAGGGCGGCCGCTCGGCGGAGTCGGCTTGCGTCCCCCACGACGGGCTTCGCCACGGAACGAGCCAGCGATTCCAACCGGAGGAGGCCCGCGCAATCTCCGCCATTTTCGCGAACCAGAAGGCGTTGGCCCAGATCGGGTCGTAGGTCTGGGCGAAGGCGACGGTGCCGTACTTCGGTCGTTCCTCCTCGGGCGCGAAGGTGCCGAATGCCCGATCGAATAGAATGAACATGCCGCCGAAGTTCTTGTCCAGGTACGCCGGATTCACGGCGTGATGGACCCGATGATGGCTGGGAGTGACGAAGACCGTGCCCCACCAAGCGGGGCCGTCAGCGAGCTCCGTGTGTTGGACGAATTGGTAGAGCAGGTTGATGGAGCCTGCAGCGACGAGGACTTCGAGGGAGACGCCGCCGAGCGCCAGCGGCAGGTAGAAGGGCAGGGAACTGAGAGGTTCCGTCGCGCTCTGGCGAAGCGAAACGGCGAGGTTGTACCGCTCGCTTTGGTGGTGGACGAGGTGCGTGGCCCAACCGAGGTGGGAGACGTGCGACCACCGATGCCAAGCGTAAAAGCACAAGTCGACGCCGACGATGCCGACGACCCACTCCAACCAGAGGGGCAATTCGATGAGCCGGTGCTCCCAAAGGGCCGCGTAGGGCAGGGCCAGCGGGGCTGCGAGCAGGAGGAGCCAGGCGCGCTGGAGGATGCCGGTGGCGAGCGCAGCCACGGCGTCATCGAAGTCGATGACGTCGCGACCGACGCGCCGTGCCCAAAGCGCCTCCCCGAGAATGGCCACGACGAACACGGGGAGCGCCAGGGCGATGGGGTCCATCAGCTGTCGTCCATGGCGTCGCGCTCAGCCAACAGTTCGCGGCGGGCTTTGGCCGCCGATGGGTCGCCCGCCAAGGCCGTTGCGCCTTCGTCGATCGCCGCCCGCGCGCCCGTCTCGTCGCCAAGGGCGAGCCGCGTCCGAGCCAGTTGAAGCCAAGCCGCTCCCGACGAGGGGTGACGGACGACGAGGTCGGCGAGGCGCGCTGCGGCGAGCCCAAGTTCGCCAGCGGCTCGCTCCTCCAAGGCCAGCGCATAGGCGCTGAAACGGTCGTCGGGATGGTCGACCAGCCAGGCTTCCAGTGCGGCGCGGCGGCTCATTTCCAAATGCCCCCTCGCCGGCGCTGGTGCGGCACGAACGACGTCTTGTACGCCAAATGGCGGCAGTCCTCGACCATGAGGCCAAGGTAGAGCCAACGCCGACCGGTCCGCCGACACAGCTCGACTTCCTCGAGAACGGAGACGGTGCCCAAGGCTTCCCGAGACCGGTCCGGGTCGAAGTAGAAGTAGACGCTGCTCGCAGCGTCGGCGCCAAGGTCGACGAGTCCGACCCCGACGAGGTCGCCGTCCAGTAGATACCGCATCTCGATCGTCAACATGCAGCTGCGGACGAGCCACGCGGCGTACGCGGCGACGTCGGGTGCCGGGGCGTCGCCAAGCCCGCGTTGGACCTTGTGTCGCCACATGAGTTCGGCGCGGCGTTCGTCAACCTCCGCTGGACCGATCTCGACCTGGAGTCGACCGGCGACGCGCGCTGCCGCACGGCGTTGAGACTTGTTTGGCGTGAAGGCGGGGACGTCGACGCGGAGCCCTTCGCACGCTGAACACGTCGGGCAGGCCGTATGGTAGAGGCTCGCCCCGACGCGGCGCTCGGCCGTCGCCAAACGGAGGTCCGTTTGGTCGAGGTCGAGCGGCGCGAGTTGCCGGTACAGCGGCATCCGCGCGACGAAGCCGTCCCGGTAGGGGCACGGCTGCAGGCCGTCGTAGACGAGCTTCTCCATACCTGGACGTTACTCCGGTGGCGTGCTGCGGGCCGTACGCCTCCACCGATGGGCCGACGTCCCACACGCGGCCTGGGATCGACTTGCCGCAGGCGCCGGGCCGCTCTTGCGGCACGCTTTTTTTGCGGCGTTGGAGGAGAGCGGCGCGGCCACGCGGGCGATGGGCTGGCAGGCTGAGCCGACGTTGGTTTGGGACGGCGATCAACTCGTCGCCGGCGCTCCCGCGTGGCTCCGGTCGGACTCTTTTGGCGAGTTCGTCTACGATTTTGCGCTCGCCGACGCTTCGCACCGCGCCGGTATCCCCTGGTACCCCAAGCGCGTCGTCGCCCTGCCGTTCACTCCCGTTTCCGGTTCGCGCTTGCTCGTGGCTCCGGGCCGTCCCGACGCGGCTGCTGCGCTGATCGCGGCCTTGGCGCCAGCAGGCGGCGTTGCGGGCACGCACGTGTTGTTTCCCGATGCGGCCGACCCCATCCATGGCGCCTCGGGTTGGTTCGAGCGTCGCCAAACCCAATTCCATTGGATTCATCGCGGCTGGCCCAGCTTCGACGCTTGGCTGCTCGACACCTTTGACAGCCGGGCCCGCTCCGAAATTCGACGGGAACGCAAGAAGGCGCGTGAAGGCCTCGTCATCCGGCGCGTCGTCGACCCCGATCCCCCGTTGCTGTCTACGATTGTGGACGCCTGGGTCGCTCACGTCGGCACGTTTGGGCCCTATGGGCGCGCGTCGATGGCCATCGCGTGGCCTGCGGTTGCAGCAGCCCTTCGTGGCCACGTGACGGCCATGACGGCCTGGGACGGTTCCACCCTGGTGGCCGCGACATTGGACATCGCGGGCGACCGGCGCTGGTACGGGCGATGTTGGGCGCCGATCGTGCCGCGGCGGTTCTTGCACTTCGAGCTGTGCCTGTACGCCCAAGTCGAGGCCGCCATCGACGCCGGAATCGATGCCTTCGAGCCCGGACACGGGGGCGAGCACAAAGGTGCGCGGGGCTTCGAGACCGTCATCACTACGTCGAGACACCGGCTTGCACATGCGGGCCTGCACGATGCGATTGCGCGTTGGGCCCTGGCTGAGGCGGCTGCCGTCGACGCCTCGTCAGGGCGGTAGGAGGCGCCGTCCGTCGGCCCGTCGGGCTTCCGCGGCGGCGACGAGCGCCGGATCCAGCGTGCCTCCGGCGTCCAGGATCGCGTTCTCGACGAACGCCTCGACGGCCCTGCACGCCCCGATGCCGGTAGGCGTCTCGGTGCGGGTCGCCCAGAAATCGAACAAGGTCGCCGCGCGCGCTTCGGGCGCGACGGCGGGGCCTCGCTCGCCGTCCAGGGGTGCCCCCGTCGACCAGAAGGCCTCCAGCCGAGGGGCCAGCAGGTTCATGACCTCGTGTTCGGCCGTGACTTCCAGCACGCGTCGGTACGCGGCGACCTCATCGGCCACTTCCTCGAGCATCCGGCGTTGGGCGGCGCCTCGTACCTTGGGCGCAGGCGCCGAAAATGACACGCCGACGGTGGACGATTGTCTGCCCCGGTCCAGCGCATCGTACCGTTCGGAGGGATCGGCGTCGGCGACGACGGTGGTTCCGCCGTCGAAGGCAACCAGGGGTCGACCGAAGGTCCAGAACCCCTCATCGTGGAACTTCGCTCGACCCATCCAAGGCTCGGGCGGCTTGAACAGGACGTGTCCGTCGCGGTCGCGCTCGCGCCAACCCAACTCCCGCATGCGGCGGACGAGGGCCGAGCGCGCACCCAATCGCGCCGATTCGCCCCAGACCTCGATCTCGACGTCCGCTGGTTCGGGCACCTGCTCGGCTGCAGGCGTCGGCTCCTGGGCCAAGGCCCATGCGGCCCACCATGCGATCATGGCTGCACCAGCCAAGGGGCCATCAGGGCCCTGAACCGATCGCTCCAAGGCACGGGTCGTTGCGTGCTCGGGTCTACGCAGACGAGGACGCGGTGTCCGGTGGCGAAGTCCTCGTCGTGGTCCATCGGGAGCAACCGGAAACCGATCGTCATGGACGTCGTTCCAAGCGTCTGGACATGGATGCGGACCCGTATGCGGCCTGACCCGCGCACCGGCCGAAGGTAGTCGATGTGGTTGGCGCGAACCAAGTGCCAGTGGTCGCCTTCGCCACCCTCTTTGGCACGAACCCGATCGGGCTGGCCGATTCCGAGTCCTTCCCAGAACGAGCCAAGCGTGCGCTCGAAAAGGAGAAGGTAGCGCGCGTTGTGCAAGATTCCGAATGCGTCCAGGTCGTCGAAGTAGACGCCCATGACCTGTTCATGGAATCGGTGGCCCATGAGGGGACGCTAACCCCAGCGAACCCCCGATTGGTGCATGGGCGCAACCGGGGATAGCGGCGGCGGCCTTGAAGGAGACCCCGTGCGCACGCTTGCTCTCACGTTGTTCCTGGCCGCATGCCAGCCGCCCCCGGTGGTCCCGGGCGCCATTGCCGCTGACGGCGAACTCGTCATCACGGTCAACGGCAAGCCGATGACCAGCCGCGTCGTCGACGCGGCCGCACGCCGCATCCCGGCCGAGCAGGTCGCGAAGATGAAGGCGGATCCTCAGCAGTGGGGCGGTTTCGTCGACACCCTCGCGCTCACGCAGGTGCTCTACGACGAGGCCATCGCCGCGGGTCTGCACAACGACCCCAAGGTCCAGGACATGATCACGATGGTCGCGCGCGAACAGCTGTCGCGCGAACTTCTGACCCGCAAGGGCGACGAAGCCGTGACCGACGCCAAGCTCATGGAGGCCTACGAGAAGAAGGCCGTTCAATACGGCAAGCCGCAGGCCAGAGCGAGCCACGTCCTCGTCAAGGACGAGGCCCTCGCCAACGAAATCAAGGCCAAGGCCGACGCCGGCGCGGACTTCGCCGAGCTCGCGAAGACGCACAGCACCGACAAGGGCAGCGCCGTCAAGGGCGGCGATCTTGGCTGGTTCGATCAGAACCGGATGGTCAAGGAATTCTCCGACGCCGCCTTCGCCGCGACGCCGGGCCAGATCATCGGCCCGATCCAGACGCGCTTCGGCTTCCACATCATCAAGGTCGTGGAGAAGCGGGACAAGACGCCGTTCGAGGACGTCCGCAACGACCTCGCCGTCGCGGCCCGTCGCGAGGCGACCGACGCGTACGTGCAAGAGAAGAAGGCCTCGCTCAAGCTCGAGCGCACGCCGCTCGCCGGCGAATCTCCGCCCGCGCAGGCGCCGGGTCGTCCGCAAATGCCCCACGGAATGCCTCCCGGCATGCCGCCGGGTGGCGCGGTCCCCATGGGTGGTGGCCTGCCGCGGCCCAGCCTGAGCCCGACGCCGGCCCCTGCGCCGACGCCGCCCCCCGCGCACTGAGCCATGGACGCCCGCCGCCACCTCGTGGTGTTGGGCGCCAGCAGCGGCTTCGGCGCAGCCACGGCTCGCGCCTTTGCCCGCGAAGGCTGGGGCGTCTTCGGTGTCCATCTCGACCGACGCCAGGCTCAGCCTGGCGTCGACGCCCTCCTCGCTGAACTGCGCGCCGAGGGCGTGCCGGCGACGTTCGTCAACGGCAACGCCGCGGACGACGACTTCCGGGCCGGCGCGGTGGCCGCCCTGCGCGACCATCTCGGACCGGAAGGTCGCGTCGACGCGATGTTGCACAGCTTGGCCTTCGGGACGCTCCGGCCACTGTTCGCCGACGGGCCGACCATCGAACGGCGTCACCTGGACATGACGCTGGACGTGATGGCCAACAGCCTCGTCTATTGGGCCCAGGACTTGGTTCGGAGCGGGCTTCTTGGCCGCGGGGGCCGGATTTGGGCGATGACCTCAGCCGGCTCCTCGGCCGCGTGGTCGTCTTACGGTGCGGTCAGCGCAGCGAAATGCGCGCTGGAAGCTCATATCCGGCAGATCGCCGTCGAATTGGCGCCGCACGGCATCACCGCGAACGCCATTCTGGCGGGCGTGACGATGACGGCTGCCCTTGAGAAGATCCCTGGGAGCGCGCGAATCGCAGAGCTGGCCCTTGCGCGCAACCCCCACGGACGGCTCACCCAGCCCGAAGACGTCGCCAATTGCCTGCTTGCGTTGGCTGGCCCGGGCACGGCCTGGCTGACCGGCAATGTCCTGCGGGTCGACGGCGGCGAGACGATCGCAGGATGAAGGTCTACCTGGACCATCACGCCACGACGCCCTGCGACCCGCGCGTCGTCCAGGCGATGGCTCCGTGCTGGTCCGACGCCTTTGGCAACGCCGGCAGCCGCGGCCACAGTTGGGGGCGGATGGCCGCACATCACCTCGATCGGGCGCGTGAGGAGGTCGCGCGACGGGTCGGCGGAGAAGCCCGGGAAATCGTCTTCACGTCCGGGGCCACGGAGGCCAACAACCTCGCGATCCTCGGCACGCTCCGCGCTTCAGGTTCCACTCGGCGGGGCTTCGTCACCGTGGCCACCGAACATCCAAGCGTGTTGGAGGCTGCGGCCGCGGCCCGAATTGCCGGACACCCGGTGGACGTGCTGCCGGTCGATGGGGACGGGAGGCTGGACCCGGAGCGTTTGGCCGCCGCGGTGGACGCCTCGACGGCGCTCGTCTCCGTGATGGCCGTCAACAATGAGATTGGGACGATCCAGCCCATCGCCGACCTTGCCGCGGTTGCCCGTCGGGTGGGAGCGCGCTTCCATTGCGACGCGGTCCAGGCCGGGGCGCTGCTGCCCATCGACGTCGCCGCGTGGGACGTGGACCTGTTGTCGCTGTCCGCGCACAAGATGCATGGCCCGATGGGCGTTGGCGCCTTGTGGGTCCGCCGTCGGCCAGCGGCGACCTTGGTCCCGGTTGCGCTTGGCGGAGGGCAGGAGCGGGGACTCCGATCAGGAACGGTGGCTGTGCCGCTCGCCGTCGGCTTCGGGGCGTCGTGCACGGTGGCTTTGGAAGCGATGGCGGCAGGAGCGGCCGAGCGGGTCGGAGCGCTGCGGGACCGCCTGGAGCGGGCCCTTGTGGGGGCCCTGTCCGACACGGTCGTCCACGGAGGGCACCGGGCGCCGCACAACTTGCACGTGGCGTTCGAAGGCGTCGACGGCCCTTCGCTGCTTGCGAAACTCCGTACGATCGCGGCGTCGTCTGGCAGCGCCTGTGCGTCGGCGGACCTGCGGCCGAGCCACGTGTTGACGGCCATCGGGGCCGTTCGCGACGGCACGTGGGCGTCGTTGCGCTTTGGCCTCGCTCGGACCACGACGGAGGAGGAAGTCGATTACGTCGCGGTTGCGGTGATCGACGCCGTGGTCCACCTTCGCCGCGAACGCGCGCAATTCGGAGGGTGAATGTCGATTCTCGTCACCCCGCCAGCCCGTGAACGACTCCAGCGTTTGTTGACAGACGCCGGCAACGAATGGGTTCGCTTCGGGGTCAAGGGCGGCGGATGCTCCGGTTTTGCGTACACGCTCGACACGGCCCCGGCGGCGTCGGCCACCGACAAGACCTTCGAGATCGACGGGCTGCGGATCTGCGTGGACAAGAAGTCCTACCTTCACGTCCATGGCACGACGATCGACTTTGAGGACACCTTGGTGCGCTCGGGCTTTGTCTACGACAACCCGATGGCGCGCCGATCCTGCGCCTGTGGGACGAGCTTCGCCGTCTGACCTTGCGCCGCCGGCGATCCCGGCGTTAGCGGCGTCGCTCGCCGGAAGACCGGCGGAGGTGGATCGTGGCGAAGAAGAAGGTCCTCGCGCGGCAGGTCATCACGCTGGAATGCACAGAGCAGCGTGAGTCGGGCGTGCCGGGAATGAGCCGGTACAGCACCCTGAAGAACCGCAAGAACACGCCGAAGCGTCTCGAGCTTCGCAAGTACAACCCGTACCTGCGGCGCGTCACGCTCCATCGCGAAGTCAAGTAGTTTTGGTCGCGCGGCCCACGCCACCAGGCTGAAGCCCCCGCGCGACATCACCAAGAGCACCCACTGGAGCCAGTCATGGCAAGATATCGTGGACCCCGGCTACGCAAGTGCCGGGCCGTGGGCACGGTGCTCCCCGGATTGACGACGGCGCCGACCCTGACGCGTCCGTTTCCGCCCGGAGAGCACGGCGCCAAGCGCAAAGCGAAGTCCTCGGACTTCAAAACCCGGATGCTTGAGAAGCAGAAGGCCCGCTTCCACTACGGCATCCTGGAGCGGCAATTCCAGCGCTACGTGCGGGAAGCCTCTCGTCGCAAGGGTCCGGCGGGTGCCAATCTCGTGAACCTGCTCGAGCGCCGCCTGGACAACATCGTCTGGCGCCTGGGCCTGGCTCGCACCATCACGGCGGCTCGCCAGGTGGTCGTGCACGGGCACGTGCTCGTCAATGGCAAGCGCGTGGACCGTCCGTCGTTCAGCGTGGACGTCGGTGACGTCGTCTCGCTGCGCGAGAAGTCGGCCTCCAAGCCGTTCATCGCCTCGACCCTCGAGTACACCAGCCAGCAGCCCCGCGTGGCATGGCTCGAGTTCGATCCGGCGAAGTGCGTTGGCAAGATGACGTCGATGCCAGAGCGTTCGGACGTGCCGATTCCGCTCAACGAGAACGCCATCATCGAGTACTACAGCCAGATGCTGTAGGTCGCACGGCCGCCGCGACTCGCGGCGGCCTCGTTCAGTCGACTTCGACGACCGCCGGCAAGGACGTGCCCTCGTCGATTGTCTAAACGGGAGCGGAGCTCCTATGGCCGCTACGACGTCGGCCAAATCCGCTCGACGCGTTGCTGGCCCGCCGGACCGCCGGTGGACAGCGCGCGCTCGCGCAGATTCGCGGCCTCGGGGTGCCCGGTTCGGCGAGCGTGCAGCGCCATCAGCCAAAGGTCGTCCCAGGCTGGGTCGTCGATCGGCATGGACTGGGCCATGGCCGTCACTTCGTTGCCCCGGTCGGGCTCCAAACCCGTTTCGAGGTAGCCGATCGCGAGGTCCCGGAGCAGGCCGCGGTCGGGCGACGCCTTGGTGGACTCCAGGCCTTTTTCCAGCGCGGCGAGGCCGGCGACGTCGTGCCCACCCGTGCGTCGGACGCGAGCGAGCACGCGGTACAAGGCGGACTGTTGGGGCTCGGCGCGAATGGCGGCCCCGAGCGTGGCCTCGGCGCCGGCGAGGTCACCCGTCGCCTCGCGAAGCAGGGCTTCGAGCAGGGCTCCAGGGTGGCCAGCCGGCAAAGCGCGCAGCACGGCGAGACCTTCTGCGGGTGCGCCGGACGCGGCGAGGAGATCGGCGAGCATGACGCCGGAGTGCCGGCCCCCGACGGCCACATGGCCTCCGGCCAGTTCCGCCATCCGGCGGAGGTGCCGGATGGCCGCTGGCCGATCGTCGAGGGCCGCCGAGGCAAGGGCGCGACCCCAGGCGACGGGGGCGCTGCGCTCGTCGAGGGTGGCGAGCGTCGCCATGGCCTTGCCGGCCTCGCCATCCTCGAGGTCGAGCATGGCGTCGAGGAAAGGGGGCCCGAGCGCGTCGATGGCAGGTCGATGGGCCTCTGGCCACGCCTCGATGAGGAGCGCGGTCCGCGCCGCCAAAGCCTCGACCTCGGGGTCGTTCGAGCCAAGGGACAGGCTGTCGTCGTGGCCCAGACCGAGCGGGTCGACGGCCAGCAGAGAGGCCTCTCGCCTTGCGGCGTCGCGGCGTGCGGCGGCCTCCCGCTCTTCGCGATTGCCGCGAATCTGTGCGCGAGCGGCCGCGAAGCGCTCGGGGTGGGCACCGTGATGAAAAGAGTTCGCGAGCTCGACGTGTTCGACGGCCCTGGCGTCGTTGCCAAGGGCTGAAGCTGCGATGGCTTCGTCGAGGTTGAGCAGCGCGAGCGCGTTTTCGGCGGCGATCTGCACGGCGGCAGCTTCGTCGCCCTCGAGGTCCATCACCGCCAGCCGGGCCTCTGCGGGTCGACCTTCCGCCAGCGCAACCTGCGCCTGGCGAATTCGGTCCGCCGGACTGGGAAAGAACCAGGACCAGAGGCTCACTCGGACTCCCCTTCGTCATCGACGTCCGCTTGGTCGTCGAGTTCGTCTTTCCAGCGACGCCACTCGCGGAGGAACATCAGTGTCTTGGGCACGATTCGGTCGACGTAAAGGACCCCGTCGAGGTGATCGCATTCGTGCTGGACGACGACAGCTCGGAAACCGTGCAACTCCACGTCGAGTTCCTTGCCCGTGCGGAGGAGGGCCTGAAGCCGAATGTGGTCGGGCCGTTCGACGAGGCCGCGCATGCCTTCGACGGACAGACAGCCTTCCCAGGTGCGTCGCGTGCCTGGACCGAGAACGGTGATCACGGGGTTGATGAGGATGACGGGGTCCTCGTCTTCAACGACTTCGGCCGCCACGACGCGGATGGGTTCGTGCACTTGCGGGGCGGCCAGGCCGACGCCATCGACCTCGATCATCGTCTCGATCAAGTCGTCACAGAAGGTCTGAAAGGCCTTGCTGCGGATGGCGGCAGGATCGATGGGGTCGGCGATCATCCGCAAGACAGGATGCCCCATTTGGGCAACGCGCAAGATGGCCACAGCTCGCTCCGAAGGGCGGCCCCTATCGCTAGTGACGTGCCCGTGGGCCACCATGGCGCGGTTAGGCCCGCGGCCGGGGTCCCGATGCGAGCTGCGGCAGCGCTTGGAATCGCGTTTGCGCTGGCGTGGCACGCACTCTGGGTGACGGCGGACGCTTGGCCCGACGTCGTGGGCCATCGAACGGGCAGGGACTACGCCAGCTACCACTACGGGGCGGTCGTTGCGGCGGAAGGCGGCAACCCGTACGACCGTGTGGCGCTCGCAGACCGGGCGGCGACCGACGGCCTCCGCAAGGGCGTCCACCCGTATTTCTACCCGCCCCCGTTCCTGCTTGGGCTTGGCTGGTCGCCAGCTCTCGGGCTCCCCGCTGCCGTCGAGCGCTGGTTCTGGCTCAACGAACTCGCATTCGTGGCGACCGCGGCGGCGGGCCTCGTTTGGCTCCGTCAGCTTGGCACCGTGGCCTTGGCGGCCTGGTGCGCGGGCATGGTGTTGATGTCGGCCGGCCCGAACAACCTCGTGATGGGGCAGGCCAACTTCGCGGCGCTCGCCTTGTCCGTCGCTGCATTCGCGGCCTATGCTCGCGGGCGAGTCACGTTGGCGGGCATGGCCATAGGGACCGCCGCGATGCTCAAGATGAGCCCTGGCCTCTGCGTGGTCTGGTGGCTGGCTCGCCGCGAGTGGCGGCCCTCGATCGCCGCGGTCGCGACGGCGGCCGGCTTGTCGGTGGTCTCCCTCGCTCAGGTGGACTTGGCCTACCAACTCGACTTTTACATGCGCGTCCTGCCCGCCTTCGGCTCCGGGGACTACAACGGCCTGCAGGTGCCCGTGACGATGTTCGGCAATCACAGTCTCCCCAACCTGCTCGCCCAACTCACGGGCTCGGTGGACACGCTGGTCGGGCCGGCGCGCTTGGGCACTGCGGCCGTCGCCCTGGCGGGCGTCGCCGCCGTTGCGGAGTTGGGCGCGCGCGGTGGACGCTCCGCGGAGGCCGTGGCCGCGCAGCTGGGTGCGGTGTGGGTCGCGGCCCTCCTCATGCCTGTCTACACCTACGAACACCACCTCGTGGCGGCGCTGCCGGCGATGGCGGTCTGCGCCGCGGCTGTCGCCTCCGGACGTTTGGCGGCCCCGTGGGCCGTGGCCCTTGGCATGGCGGCCTCCATCCTGTGTTTTGACCTTGCGCAGCTCAAGGCGACAGCTGAGCCGATGGCCGGCGGCTGGGTTCTTCAGGAACTGAAGACGGCCGGCCTGGTGACGCTGTTTGCGGCCAGCTGGCGCGCGGGGCGCCCATGAGGCCACGCGCGGTGGTCACGGGGGCGGCGCGCCGGGTCGGCGCTGCCATCGCAGTCGAGCTGGCCGCGGCCGGCTACGACCTCGTCCTGCATTGGCGAGACACGTCGGCCGAAGACACCGCGGTGCGTTGTCGCGCGCTTGGCGCCGAAGTGGCACTGGTTCGCGCTGACCTTGGGACGGTCGAAGGCGTCCAAGCCGTGATCGACGCCGTCTGCGCCAGATTCGAGGCGCTCGAGCTGCTCGTCCACAACGCTTCGACGTTTTCGTGGGCGAGCTTCGACGACACGACGGCGGAACATCTCGACGCGATGATGGCCATTCATGCCCGTGCTCCGCTGTTGCTCAGCAGGGGCCTGCTGGATCGACTCCGTCACGGGCAAATGCCGGGGGCGCCGGAGGGGCAACACGGGGTCGTCGTGCACCTGTGCGACGTCGGCGCCGACCGTCCCGTGCGCGGGTACACGGCGTACTCGATGTCCAAGGCCGCCCTCGTGATGTTGGTGAAGTCCATGGCCGTCGAACTGGCTCCTGCGATTCGAACCGTTGGCATCAGTCCTGGGCAGGTGGCCTGGCCCGACGACTACGATGCGGATCGCCGCGATCGGCTGCTGCGCAGGATTCCGATGGGACGCGTTGGCGACCCCGAAGATGTGGCGCGCCTTGTCCGCTTCGTCGCCGCGGAGGGACACTACTTGAATGGCGCCATCGTACCGGTCGATGGCGGACTATCGACGAGGTACTGACGTGGGAACCATCGGCTTCCGCGACCTCGTCGTCGAGGTCATCGTCGGCATCCTGCCCCATGAACGGGTGACTCCTCAGCGCGTGGTCGTCTCGGTGTGGGCGGACGTGGACGTTCCGCGTGTGGGCCTGACGGGCGAACTGGCCGCGGGCATCGACTACGCCGAGCTTCGCGACGTCGCGGCATTCGTGTTGCGCGAAGGGCGATTTCGGTTGTTGGAGTCGGTCGCCGTCGTCCTCGGCACCTGGTGGCGGCTCGCACCGGGACCGGGCGAGTCGCGATCGCGAGCACACCGAGTGGGAGTCGCGCTTGAGAAGCCCGACATCCTTGGCGGCGGAACCGTCGCAGAGGTTCGCTGGGAAGGGAATGGGCCCGCCGACGCCCTCTCCTTCGAGTTGCCAGAGGGCTACGTCTTCCGCCATGAGTTGGGCCAAGGCGAAACGTGGACCGGCCCCGGCGTGGCCTTTCAGATTGGCGTTGGGACGGTCGATCGAGCCGTGGGACCAGCCACGCTGCTCGTCATCCAGCTGAAATGACTCCGAGGCTGCGCCCCACTTCGGTGAAGGCGGCGACGGCGTGGTCGATTTGGGCGTCCGTGTGGGCGGCGCTGAGTTGGACGCGGATTCGCGCCTGGCCTTTGGGTACGACCGGGAAGCTGAACCCGATCACGTAGATGCCGCGTTCGAGCAGCGCATTCGCCATGTTCGACGCAAGGGCCGCGTCGCCCAACATCACCGGGACGATGGGGTGGACGCCGGGTCGAATCGCAAATCCCGCGGCGGTCATGGCACTGCGGAATCGGGCGGTGTTGCGCTCGAGGCGGTCCCGCAACTCCGTCGTCGCCGACAGCTTGTCGAGGGCCGCGGTGGCGGCGGCTGCAATCATGGGCGGGAGCGTGTTGCTGAACAAGTAGGGCCGCGAACGTTGGCGGAGCAGCGCGATGAGGTCGCGGCGGCCGCTGACGAATCCGCCCGAGGCGCCGCCAAGCGCTTTGCCAAGCGTGCTCGTGACGAGGTCCACCCGACCCATCACGCCGCAGTGCTCGATGCTGCCCCGCCCCGTTGCGCCGACGAATCCGGTCGCGTGGCTGTCGTCGACCATGACGAGCGCGCCCGCGGCTTCCGCGAGGTCGCAGATCGGCCCGAGGCGGGCGATGTCGCCGTCCATCGAAAACACGCCGTCGGTGACGACGAGAATGCGTCGGGCCCCAGCGGCCTTTGCGGCGTCGAGTTGGGTGGCCAGGCTGTCCAGGTCGTCGTGTTCGTAGCGGTAGCGCGCCGCTTTGGACAAGCGGATGCCGTCGATGATGCTCGCGTGGTTCAGGGCGTCGGAAATGATGGCGTCTTCAGCGCCGCAAATCGTCTCGAAAACGCCACCGTTGGCGTCGAAACAGGAGGAGTAGAGGATGGTGTCGTCGGTCCCGAGGAATTTCGCGACGCGCGCTTCCAAGGCCTGGTGGAGGTCCAGCGTCCCACAGATGAAGCGGACGGAAGCCATCCCGAAGCCGTAGGTGCGCAGGCCATCGATCGCCGCTTGGACGAGGGCAGGGTCGTCGGCGAGCCCAAGGTAGTTGTTGGCGCAGAAGTTGACGACTTCCCGCCCACCCGCGACGCGGATGCGCGCATTTTGCGGGCTCACGATGGTGCGCTCGGCCTTCCAAGTTCCCGCCGCGCGAATGGCGTCCAATTCAGCGGAAATCGAAGCGGCGACGTCGGGATGGAACATGGGATTCTCCCAGAAACCGAAACGCCCCTCCGACGTGAGTCGGAGGGGCGAAGTGGCGCACCCAAGAGGAGTCGAACCCCTA
>SXGS01242742.1_pt1 | contig 54087 bp, 43 predicted proteins | sample 3174681 | NCBI WGS metagenome assembly SXGS01 (sample SAMN11356861, study PRJNA531348) | freshwater metagenome | isolation source: freshwater sample F1-80 | place: China: Fuxian Lake, Yuxi | collected 2017-12-25
CCTGATAGAGCGAGGAGAGCCCGGACAGGGTGGGCCTCGGTATCAATGGAGTCGGCGAGCCGGCGGGAAGACGGTGACCGTGGCGCTGAGCGCCGAACAGTTTGAGTGGATGAAGGTGGCGGTGGCCAATCAACGGCGAGTCTGGGACCTGCTGCAAGAAATGCAGCGGGCCACCATGGAATACATGCTGGAAAACCTACCCCACCCGCCTCGCAGAAAGCGGCTCACCAAGAAACGCCTAGGCCTTAACTAACTGCCATTCGGGTCGGTCCCACCTATTTACACAAAAGGTGCCAGTCTAAACTGCCTCTAACAGGCGAGTGCTGTAGGCCCGGTGCCCTCACCGGGCGTTTGTGGGTGCCTTAAAACCAAGGAGAGTAGCCCATGGAGAGGCTTTCCAGACGACGGTCCGGGCGGTTCTGTGGCAGGGCGAGCGTGGGAGTGGGTGCTTTGTTGATCGGGTCAGAGTCGGGGCGAGGGCGGCAAAATGGGCGCTCCAGCAGGGAACACTCCGCGGGTCTGCACCGTCCGTCGCCAAATGCGCCCGTCGGCCAACAAGTACAACTGGTTGCGGGTGGGTCCGCCAAAGGTCAGACCTTCAACTTTCGAAATCCGCTGGGGAGGAGCGATGATTCCATTGACCCGTCCGGCTTGGTCGAAGACTTGGATTCCCATCGGGGTGGCTGCGTAGAGGCGGCCCGCGGTGTCGACGCACAGGCCACCCACGCCAGCGCCGTCGGCGTCGTCGGGCAGGTGGAGGTGAAAATAGGGTTGCTCAAGGCTGGGAATTCCGTCGCGGCCCACCTGGAAACTCGAGATGAGTTGACGGCGGCGGTCGGCGACGTAGAGCAGGGTTTGGTCAGGGGACAGGCAGAGGGCCGTCGGCATCTCGAGCCCGGTGAGTGTGTGGTGTTGAAGGCGACCGGAGGGAGGTTGGTGAGACACTTTGCGCTTTGCGGAGTCGAGGCGGTAGGCGTGTCCATCCTGTCGAGTCACGGAGGCGGCGGTGAGGGTCGAGAACCGGGGCTTAAGCCTCCGCGTTTCGGCTCCACTCAAGACAACGCCGTGGGAGTCTTCCAGTCGCTGGAGTCCTTGTGATGTTTCAGCAATGACAGTCCCGCTCTCGTCGGCCCAAATCTGCCGGATGAGACCGGTAGCGACCGGAGACCACGCTTCGCCTGCGCTCAGGACTTCCCGGACCAGCGGTTGTCTCGAGCCGTGGCCGGCTTTCACCGGCGCGGGATAATCCTTCCAAAGCCAGCGGAGTGCGTCCGGGAAGACGCTTCCGGCCTGTTTGCTGTCGTGACCTCCGGTGCCCCAGGCCTTCTCAAGTTCGTAGCCGGAGAACTCGAGCGCGCTGTGCATGTCGAGGTTGGCGATCCACCAGTTGCCACCATAAATGTTCTGATCATTAGAGCCGTCCTGCAGGAAGACGCGCAGAGGTTTGGGCTCGGTTTTGCGAATGAGAATGGGATAGGCGTTGCCACCTCGCAGTCCGACGTAGGTACCGATGGTGCTGAAGACCCGCCGGAACAGGTCGGGGCGTTCCCAAGCGGCGGTGAAGGCGGCAATGGCTCCACTGGAGGCGCCGGCAATGGCACGGCCATTGGGGTCGTCGGTGAAGTGGATCGACTTGCGGACTTCTGGCAGGAATTCCTCTGCAAGGAAGCGCGCGTAGCGATCGCCGAGGCCGTCGTATTCGTAGCTACGATTGTAGCGGGGCAGGGCGTTGGTTCCCTGCGCGGAGGGCAAGACTCCGGGGTTAATGAATACACCGATGGTCACCGGCATCTCGCCGCGGGCGATGAGGTTGTCGAAGACGATAGGGGCTCGAAAGGAGCCATTGGTGGACACGTAGCCACCGCCGTCTTGGAAGACCATCAAGCAGGGCGGTTTCGTGGGCGAATACTGCCGAGGCACATAGATCCAGTAGTCCCGATGCGTGCCGGGGAGGAGACTAGTGGTGGTTGTTGTGAAGGTGTGTTTGGTCACCGTGCCGTGGGGCACCGAGGGGTTGAATTGCGAGTCTGGACCCAGCGGGTATTCTTCGGCCTGAGTCCACACAGCGGCAGAAATCATCGCAGGGACACAGAAGGCCAGCCAGCGGCCTAACCAAGATCGGGAGATCATGGGGTAGACTCTGTCGGAGATTTTCCATCAAGGCGAGGCGTGAGGTGTCGTGTTTAGCACGAGTCCCCTGCGGAAATCGAGATCACCGTATGCGCCTTCGTTCCGAATCGTGGGGAGGTGTTGACTGCCGACGTTCCGCGTTTAACGGAATGCGTACAAATGGGATGCGGTCCGCACGAGCAACTGGTTGCCGACGGGGACTGGTGAGGCGTGGATAAATTCACCGAGGTCGTTGGAGGCGACAACCTGGAACTCGGCGCTGTCAAGGAGGACTGTGATGACGCCGCGCTGGGAGGCGAAATAAAGATGCCCCCCAGCCAAGATGGGACTGGCGTAGTAGTCGCCGCCGCCCCCGAGCCGTTCTTCCTGGAAATGGGGGAGCCCGGTGCGGGCATCGAGGCAGGTGACAAAGCCGCCGTTTTTGATGAGGTGGATGCGATGCTCATGGATGAGCGGGGATGCGACATAGGGCAGGCCACGCTTGAAACGCCAGCGGACACCGGTCTCTCGGAGGGTTCCGTCGGGGTCGGGTTCGACAGCAAAAGCCTGATTCTCGACCCGGGCGAAAATGGCCGCCATCGATTCCCACTCGCTTCGGTCCACGAACCCGTCGCGATTCCCATCGAGATGTTTTCGGCGTTCCTGAGCCGCACCGGCCGGCAACTCGGCCAGCGACAATCGCCCGTCCGCGTCTCGGTCGGCGGTCTTGAGCACGTCATCAAACGCGGGGAGTTCGATGCGGTCGGCACCTCGATCACCCCCGGTGGTCCAACTGGCAACGACCAGTCGGTCGCCTTCGAAAACGGGTGAAGTGCAGGTGATGCGAGCAAGCCCTGGAATGCGCCAGCGTTCCGCACCGGTGGCGGGGTCGAGTCCTGTCAGAAAAATGGTTCCCGGGACCACCAAATCCTTACGTCCGTGATGGGGCCACAGCACCGGAGTACCGAAGCCTCGTCGCATATCCGGTCGTTCCAAGCGCCACGCCAGAGAGCCGTCTTCCGTCTTCAGGGCGATCAAGTACGAGTGACTGTCTTGGTCGACGAGTTGGATGAGCAGTCCGCCAGCGAGAACAGGAGATGAACTGGCTCCGTACTCCGTTTCGGTAATGGGCAGTGGATGACGCCATAGTTCGCGTCCATCTAGGGTGAAAGCCACCATGCCTATGGATCCAAAGTGGACGAACACGCGGTGTCCGTCGGAGACCGGAGTGGCAGAGGCGGGGCTGCCCACGGTGCGGTGGACCTCTTCGGTGCGTGGGACATCCATGTCCCGTCGCCAGCGGGTTTGACCGGTCGCCAAGTCCAGGCAAAGGAGTGAGAGGCGACGATTGCTCGCAGCGGTGAGGAAGACGGATTGTCCGATGACGATGGGGGATGAATTGCCCGCAGGACAGTCGATACGCCAAGCGACATGGGCGGTGGGAGAGAACTGGATCGGCGGACGGGCCTCAGCAGAGGCAATCCCGAGACCGCCAGGTCCACGGAAACAAGGCCAGTCGGCGGCGTGCAAATGCAATCCAACCGAAAGGGTCAGCAGGCAGCTCCGGATAAGCCCGATTGGCAAAGACAGGAAGGACATAGTGCAGAGGGAAAAAGAGGGGATTTCAGTCCGAAGACTGGACTCTTCAGATGCTGAAATCCAACCAAGACCGCAAAGACTCCGCCCCTCGCCCGCTTGTGAGGGATTGCTGTCGACACCCCGCATTCCCCAGAAGCCTGTCCCCAGCGAAAAGGCTCGGTTCTTGATGGAGCTCAACCCGCCCTGAGCGCTGGATTTTTGACTGAGGTTGGCTTGCCGGGATTGGTCTAAAAACGGCCAGGTACGCTGCGTGCGACACGCGGGGAGGGATCGCCCTTATCGCTGGTTCCGATCTTCTGCTGCTGGCTGTGAATTTCAGGAAGAACAAGGAGTGCGAATCTTCAGCGGAGCTGGATTCATGGGATCAACGGATCGTTCCCGGAACTTGCGGCCTTCGCCAAGAAACGAGGGTGAGCCAGAGAATGACGGCCGCCGTTGCGGCAGTGCAGGCGGGAGCCAACCCGGCGTCGGGCGGAATGGAACCCCCCGATGCGGTGAAGCGGAGAGTGCCCGCCAAGGTTGCTTCGGGGCCCGGAAACGGCGCGGTATCGGTTTCGTGGCCCTCCCGATCGATGATTTGGGAAACTCCAGAGCTGGCCACGCGGAAGATCGGCACGCGGTATTCAGCGGCCCGTATCACCGCCATGCGGGCATTGAGTTGGTGTTCATAGGCGCCCCACTGCTCGACATCCATGGTGGGGATTAGGAGGGCGACGGCACCCTGTCGGATGAGACCATCCATCACCTGCCGGTAGCTGGCGTCGTAGCAAATGGCGATGCCGAGTTTGCCCCACGGCGAATCCCAGACCCTTTGTGATGGGGCCGGTTCACCATCGGCAAAGAACTGAATGGGCCGCGACTTGGCCTGCTGGAAAACCACCTCGCCGTTGGTGCTGATGACAAAGAACGTGTTGTAAAAACGTTCCTTGGGCGCATTGGACCCAAACCACGGCAACCCGCTGGCGGAAAGGGGCGTGGCCATTGCGGTTCCATTTGTGCCTTCAATGGCCGGTATCCTGTCCGCTGGCGTCACGGCTTCGGGAGCCGGGGTCTCGATGGGTTGCTTGCCTCCCACCACCAGCCATTTGCGGTTTTTCCGGCACCAGTTCTTGAGCGCCTTAGTCGGCGGGCCTTCCAGAGAGTACTCACTGAGCAGGAGCAACTCGGCTTCCGGGTGAGATCGAGTGAGCGAGTCGAGGCCTTTGAGGAGGTCCGGAAGCGCTGGGAACTCCAGTTGGATCCCGGCGACTTGGAGTGTTTGGGTGGCTTTATCCTCCCTCGACGTCGGTAACAGAGTGACTAGGGCAAACACGGCGCAGGCACTTGAAATGCCGAGCCAAGCCCTTCGACGTGAGGCGCGATTCGTTGCCGAGAGCAGCATCGCCCCTTGACCGGCGGCGTAGGCAAACCCGAAGCCCAGTCCATAAATTCCTAGTCGTTGCAAGATTTGTGGAGCCAATCCCGGTGGCCAGCATTCGCCAGCCGTGAACCAAGCGAAGCGGAGCCACCACACCTCGCTGCGCAAGTATTCGATACCGCACCAAAGCACGGGCAAGAGCAGGCTGGCCACTGGGCTACCCCACCGAACCTCGACCCGGTTCAAAACCAGGAGAAATGCGGCGTGGAACAAGGACAGGATGAGCCAAAGCGGGATGGCGGCGGCTTTGAAGATATCCCAGAGGAAGCGCATTTGCGGGACATACACGCCGAGCCCGATCATCAGCCCGACGTAGAACGCGTGTCGGGATGTGGGCAATCTCCTCAGTTCGAACAGGCAGCCGAGATATCCCAGCACCAGCCACCAGAAATCTTGGAAAACAAAGGCAGCCTGAAAGGCCCCCAGAGCCCCCAGGGCCAGCAGGGTTGCCGGGATCGCTGTCAGAGTCGGCGGGCGGATCATCGTGTCGGGGTGATTGCTGAGGGGGCTGGCGTCAACCTAGGTCGCACCGGCGAGCACAAGCAAGGCAACGTGTCGTCGCAGCAGACAAGTCGCTCTCTCAGTTCGGTTGCCAACCGGGCAAAAAACCCTCGCCGGAACCCTCCCGCTGAATCGGTCGTGCTCGCTGCATCTTCTTCTGCAAGAGCGTCGTTGTTCGCTCGTTACGAGCCTCAGTATGGCCTGCGCTTTGCTCTCGTCTGGCGAAAGAATCCGTCACGCCATCCCTTTCCTGCCAACCCTAGCGTTCCCGGGTTTCCGGTCCTGTGAGCCAAAGGAAACAGGGGGAGCCCAGAGAGGACCTCTTCGAACGGCGTTTTTCAGGGTTGGCATTCGGTGATGGGAGTCCAGAATAAGGGGTATTCCATGAACGCTCGCACTTTCAGGCCCGTGGCCCGCTGGGTCCTTCTTGCTGCGTTGGCCTGCGGTTGGCAGGTCGTCGGGGCGGCACCGGTTGCAACCGTGGCGCGACCCGTTCAGTTCAATCGCGACATTCGGCCGATCCTCTCCGAGCACTGTTTTTCCTGCCACGGTCCGGATGTTCAGAAGATGAAGGGGGGCCTGCGTTTGGATCGTCGCGAGGAGGCGCTCAAGCCGGCCAAGTCAGGCAAGAAAGCCATCCTGCCGCGGGATGCCGCCGGGAGTGAATTAGTGCACCGTCTCCTCAGCGACGACGTCGAAGAATTGATGCCGCCGCCCGAGGCCCACAAGCCGCTCAAGCCGGAACAAAAGGCATTGCTGCAGCGGTGGATCGCCGAGGGGGCAGAGTACCAGGGACATTGGGCCTATCAACCCATCGTTCGCCCTGCGGTTTTGGCGGGCTCGGAGGGGGAGGGTGGCATCGATCGGTTGGTTCGGGCCCGTTTGGAGACATTGAGCCTGAAGCCCGCGCCCGAGGCCGATCGCCGCACGCTGGCCCGACGCTTGAGCCTGGATCTCACCGGCTTACCGGCGACCCCAGAGTGGGTGGACGCCTTCGAGGCCGACTCCGACCCCGGTGCCTATGAGCGGTTGGTGGATCGCTTGATGTCCACGCCCCAATACGGGGAACGCATGGCCAATGGCTGGCTCGACCTCGTGCGCTTCGCCGATACCGTCGGCTACCATTCCGACAACCCGCGGAACATCTGGCCCTACCGCGATTACGTCATCCGCTCGTTCAACAACAATAAGCCCTTCGACCAGTTTACTCGGGAACAACTGGCCGGCGATTTGTTGCCGAACGCCTTGACGGAGGCCCGGGTGGCTTCGGGCTTCAACCGACTCTTGCTCACCACCGAGGAGGGCGGGGCGCAGGAGAAGGATTACGAGTCGCGCTACCTCACCGATCGGGTTCGCGCCGTCGGCACGGTTTGGATGGGGCAAACCATCGGGTGCGCCCAGTGCCATGATCACAAGTTTGATCCTATTACGGCCCGCGATTTCTACTCGATGGGCGCCTTCTTCGCCGACGTGAAGGAGGCCATCATCGGCCGGCGCGAAGACGGTATGCTCGTGCCCACCGAACCCCAGGCCCGCGAACTGGCTCGATGGACGACCGAGGCTCAGCGCCTCAAGGAGCGCTTCGAAGGACCTCATCCGGAGTTGGAGGGTGCCTTTGGACGCTGGCGGCAGGAACGACTAGAAGCCCTGCGTTCGGACTCGCTGTGGACCGCGGCCGCTCCCGCCTCTGCCGATTCAACTGGGGGTGCGACCGTGACGATCCGTGACGACCGTTCGGTGCTCATCGGGGGTAAGAGCCTCGACACCGACAGCACGGTGGTTCGATTTGCCTCACTGCCGGAGCGCGTGGTCGGTGTGCGCGTGGAAGTGTTGCCCGACAAATCCCTGCCTTCTCAAGGACCGGGCCGCGCCGGTAATGGCAATTTCGTGCTGACGGAGGTCGTGGCCCGCGTGGTTCGTGAGGGTGCTCCGGCGCGTGAAGTTGCCTTTGATTCGGTGTGGGCCAGTCACGAGCAAACGGTGTCGGCCGACAAGAATCCCTACGGCAAATGGTCGGCAGCTTCGGTCATCGACCAAGATGCCCGCGGTACCTTCGCCGGTTGGGCCATCTTGCCCGAGGCGGGCAAGCCCGCGCAGTTGCGCTTGCGCCTGAAGGAGCCCCTCAGCCTGGCCTCCGGAGAGCGCTTAGAGATCGAGTTGCAACAAAAGCACGGGCATGGAAACCACACGCTGGGGTGTTTTCGTATCGGGATGGCCACCGATGCAGCGGCGGTCGTGCCGCCCACGGTTCCGATGCCGAACGCGGATTTGGTGGAGCGTTTGAAGGTGGATCCGGCCGCTCGGACGCCCGAGCAGTCGGCCAAGTTGTGGTCCGAGTTTAAGGCGGCCGCTCCGCAGTTGGCAGACCTCCGCACGCAGCGGGCCGCCGCCGACAAGGTCCGTGCCGACTTCGAGGCAACCCTTCCACGCACACTCATCACCGAGCGCTCTGACAAGCCCCGGACCGTCCGGGTGCTGCCCCGTGGCAATTGGCTGATCGAGACGGGCGAGATCATGGAGCCGGCCATTCCGTCCCAGTTCCGGCCGACCGCCCCGGCGGCCTCCGATCGGCGATTGAATCGCTTGGACTTGGCCAACTGGTTGGTGTCGCCCGAGAACCCGCTGACCGCGCGGGTGGTGGTTAATCGCTACTGGCGCCAATTCTTCGGCACCGGCCTCTCCAAGGTGATCGACGACTTTGGTGCCCAGGGCGAACCGCCGCGGTATCCGGAATTGCTCGATTGGCTGGCCGCGGAATTCCGAGAGAGCGGTTGGGATGTGAAGAACCTCGTTCGCCTGATGGTCACCAGCCGGACCTATCGGCAGTCCTCCAGCGCTTCGCGTGAGTTCCTGGCTCGTGATCCCGACAATCGGGATCTGGCCCGTCAGGGACGCTGGCGCATCGAGGCAGAACAAGTCCGGGACTCGGCGCTGCAGGTCTCCGGCCTGTTGGTGCCCCGGATCGGTGGCCCGAGCGTTCGGCCCTACCAGCCCGATGGGTACTGGGAGAATCTCAATTTCCCTCAGCGTGGTTATGATGCCAGCTCGGGTGGCGATCAGTATCGGCGCGGCCTCTATACCTGGTGGCAGCGTTCCTACGTGCACCCGAGCATGTTGGCCTTCGACGCGGCCACTCGCGAGGAGTGCGCTGCTGAACGCAACCGCTCCAACATTCCCCAGCAAGCTCTAGTGCTCTTAAATGACCCGAGTTATGTCGAGGCGGCCCGAAGCTTCGCTGCGCGGATTCTCCGGGAAAGCTCTGGCGACGACGCGGCACGACTCACCTGGGCCTGGCGTCAGGCGCTCTCCCGCGCTCCACAAGACTCGGAGGTAGCCGCGCTGCGCCGCCTGCTCGAATCTCAGCGGACAGCCTTCGCCAAGGACCCGCAGGCCGCTTCGAAATTCACCCAGACCGGCAAGGCTCCGACGCCGGCCGGCTTGGATCCCGTCCAATGGGCAGCCTGGACCGATGTGGCCCGCGCCCTCCTCAACCTTCACGAGACCATCACCCGTTCTTGACCATGAGCCCATCCACGGAGATTCGTCAGTTTCTTCAGCAGCAACAGACCCGACGTTTGTTTTTGGGTCGCGCGTCTCAAGGCCTGGGTGCCGTGGCGCTGGGTTCCATCCTCCAACCGCGAATCCTTAAGGCGGCGAGCGCAGCCCGGACAGTGAGTGGAGCGGTGGCGTCCTTGCACTTTCCAGCGAAGGCACGGCGGGTGATTTGGCTGAGTATGGCCGGTGGTCCGTCGCATCTGGAAACCTTCGATCCCAAGCCCAAGCTGGCCGAGATGCACGGCAAGCCGATGCCCGAGTCGTTCACCAAGGGTAAGCAAATCGCCCAGCTCCAGGGGCAGAAGTTGGTTTGCTACGGACCGCAGTTGCCCTTCAAGCGCTTCGGGAAAGCCGGTGTCGAACTGTGCGAACTCTTCACCCAATTGGGCTCGGTGGCCGATGAGATTTGCTGGGTGCGTTCCATGACGAGCGAGGCCATCAATCACGATCCGGCCCACATGTTCATGAACACGGGCTCGCAAATTGCGGGTCGCCCGAGCATGGGTTCGTGGGTGACCTATGGATTGGGTTCGGAGGCGGAGAACTTGCCCGGTTTCGTGGTGCTGACCTCTCTTGGGCGCGGCGGCCAGAATCAGCCGATCGCGGCCCGTCAATGGGCGCCCGGCATGTTACCGAGTCGGTTTCAGGGAGTGCACTTGCGAGGCAAGGGCGATCCGGTGATGTACTTGGGCACCCCGCCGGGAGTCACCCGCGAAGGGCAGCACGAAGTGGTGCGGACGATCAACGATCTCAACCGGCAGCACGATGCCGTGGTGGATGACCCTGAGATCTCGACTCGCATCGCCCAGTACGAGATGGCTTTCCAGATGCAGGCCAGTGTGCCGGAGTTGATGGACACGGCGAGCGAGCCCGCCTCCATTCAGTCGCTCTATGGTTGCAAGCCCGGGGATGGGTCCTTCGCCTCCAACTGTCTTCTGGCCCGGCGGTTGGCTGAGCGTGGGGTGCGGTTTATTCAACTTTACCACAAGGACTGGGACCATCACGGCGAGGTGAAGCAGGGGGTCGAGTTTAAGGCCGCTGAGATCGATCGGGCGTGTATGGCGCTCATCACGGACCTCAAGCAGCGCGACATGCTCAAGGACACGCTGATCGTGTGGGCCGGCGAGTTTGGTCGCACTCCGATGAGCCAAGGCGGCAGCGGGCGCGACCACCACAATGCTGGGTTCACCATCTGGATGTGCGGCGGCGGGATTCGTCCCGGGACGGTCTATGGGGCGACCGATGAGCTGGGGTATTCGGCGGTCGATTCACCGGTAGACGTGCACGATATTCACGCGACGCTGTTGCGGCAGTTCGGCATCGACCACACTCGATTGTCGGTGAAGTTCCAGGGCTTGGATGTGCGACTAACCGGTATCGCAGGTCGCGTCATCCAGGACATTATCTGACCGTGGGTGGGGTCTTCATCGCCGTCGCGAAGAGTCGGGTTCCGGTGGCGACGTAGAGGGTGCCGTTGGCGGCCACGGCGGTGGCGCTGATGGGCGAACCCAGGGCCACGTGTCCTAGGAGGAGTTTTTCGCGGCTCAGGGCGAAGGTCCAGAATCCGCCACGCCGGGTGCCGATATAAACTTTGCCGTCGGCCACCAGTGCTGAAGCCCAGACTTCGCCGTCCAGTTCGTGGGTCCATACGCCTTTCCCGGTGGCTGCATCAATGCAGTGGAGGGTGCGCATGGAGTCGGCGCAGAAGAGCAGTCCGTTGGCGACGGCCGGGGTGCTCATGGTGTGGCGACCCAGCGGGTACGACCACAGGGTGTTGGAGGCGCTGACGTCGCCCTGTCCGGTGGTGCGTATGCAGCGAACCGAGGCTTCGTTCTTGCCCCAGAACCAATCGCCGCCACCGGCGACGTACATCCGGTCTCCGAGGGCGACGGGCATTCCGTAGATATTGCTGGGACCTTCGCGTCGGTTGTTGAGGAAGCTTCCGACGTTGGTCTTGGGTCCGCTGGGATCGAAGTCGAAGCGCCAGGGGTTCTTGAGGATGGCTGGTTCGGACGAGGTGTTTCCGGGGCGGTAGGGATCGAAGCCGTAGACGACGCCGTCGCCGCCGGCGAAGAGGATGCGTGGCTGGCCGTTGACGGTGGTGAGGGAGGGGGAGGACCAGGTGCAATGGAAGATGCGTGGGGCGATGCCGAGGCCGTCCTGGGCGACCCAGCGGCCGGTGCGTTTGTCGAGCACCACGAGGCTAGGGGCCTTGGGTGTACGGATGACGCGGTGGGTGTTGTCTACGCCGGTGCTGGTGTTGATATAGAGGTAATCGCCATGGATGAGGATGGAGCTGTGGGCTCCGTCATGGGACCAGATGCCGGCCTCCCGGGTGAGGTCGAAGGACCAGAGGATGTCGGCGTCGGGCACGGCCGCGGGCACTGGCACGGGTAAGGCGTTGGTGCCACGGAGATTGAGGTAAGCGGCTTCGTTCTGGAACGGTCCTTGGTTGCCATTGGCCTGTCCGCGGAGGTCCAAGCATTGGACGACGCCGCGATTGTCGACGAGGTAGACGCGGTCGCCTTCGACGGTGACCGGCGAGGCCATGCCGGTCTTGGGCCAGTCGTGGTAAATATCCTCTTCGCGCTTGGGGACGGCCAGTTGCCATTCAATGGCTCCGGTGGCTTCGGAGAGACAGAGCAGGACGCCGCGATCGCCTTTGCGTCGGGCATCCCGTGGCAGCTCGTTGTTGGTGCCAATAAATACGCGCCCGTGGGCGACCACGGGGGTGGAGTGGGATTCGGTTCCGGAGGCACCCAGTGGAACGCTCCACCGGATGTGGGTTCCGTTGGTCGGATTGAATGTGGCCGGGAGGTTGACCTCGGGTGAGGTCATGTTCCGTGACCAGGCTTCGCCGAACTGCGGGCGATCAGCGGCCTGAAGAGACATCAGGGCCGCGAGGGTAATGACTGCGCAGGCACGGGAGAACATGGGTGTAAACTTAGTGCAGGGTGCGCGCCGACGGAACACCTATCCGTTGGTCGCGGGGTCGGTCCCACCTATTTACACAAAAGGGGCCACTCTTGCTTATTTTTGTGTGATTGGTGATAGGCTCCGAAGGGGAGCGGATTTTTGGGTCTGCTGTTTGGTAAGGCTCCGCGGGACCAGGCCTGCGCGCGCAGGGAAGCTTGGGGGATAATAAGCTTTCGCGCTGTGCGCGAGGGGAGGGTTTAATCGCTTCCAATGCTTGCTCCGGCCCGGTCCCGCTGCCGCTACGAAGTTGTGGGTTGGTTCGGAGATTTCAGGGGCAGGCTCGAAAAGGGTGAATCGTGGGTTGGATTAGGGACAGGCTCCGAAGTGAGTGCGGGTGGAGGGTTGGAATAGATTTCTTCGATGCCCTGTAAGAATTCGGTCGAGGCCTACGAATCCTCTTCTGAATATGAAACCGATAGACTTCGTGGGTGCCTGGCAATTCACCCTCAAGCACTTCCTGCAATCCTTCCTCGAGGTAGCCTTCCCAGTGATCGCGGCGGTGATCGATTGGAAGGTTCCTCCCGTGTCGCTCGACAAGGAATTGTTGGAAATCTTGCCTGACGCAGAACCGGATCCCGAGCGCTTCGACAAGTTGATCCGGTTTCGTCTGATCAGTGGGATGGATGCCTGTCTGTGGATCCACTTCGAGTTCTGTAATCACCCAGATCCGGACCTGGAAGATCGTCTCAACAATCATTGCCAACGCTTCTTCGACCGTTTTGGGGTGGGGGTGACGCACGTGACCGTCTTGGCCGGTGAGAAATGAGGGTCAGTGGCGTGCCCGTCACCGTGCCGAGGTGCGCCACGACAAGATGGGTTACGACAGGGAGTGAACGACTAGGCCCGATAGCTGGAGCATTGTCGGTCGGATTTTTCGGCTGAAAACGTTTCGGTCACGGCCGTGCCGAGGTCGTGGGTGCGGGTCCGTGGGGCCTCGTCGATGTCCGGGCGTTCCAGTGCTCCCCAACGGTCTGCTGGGCTTTTGAGGTCTGGCGAGGTATGATTTCTGGATGATCCGTTTCGGCTCGTTGGAGCTGAAGTCCAACCTGTTTCTGTCGCCGCTGGCGGGCTACACGAACTTGCCGTTCCGCCTGGTGGCGCGGGAGATCGGGGGCCTCGATTTGGCGACGACCGACCTGGTTAACGCGAGGTCGCTCATCGAGGAAAATCCCAAGGCGTTCAAGCTCATCGAAACCAATGAGAACGATCGGCCTCTGGCGGTGCAGTTGTTCGGCTCCGTGCCCGAGGAGATGCGCGATGCGGCGGTGATGCTGCAGGAGCGGGGTGTGAGTGCGATCGACATCAACATGGGCTGCCCGGTGCGCAAGGTGTGCCGGGTGGGAGGCGGTTCGGCGATGATGGTCGAACACGAACGGACGCAGCATTTGGTGCGAACGATGGTGGATGCGTTGCGTATCCCGGTGACGGCCAAGATGCGCTTGGGTTGGGATGACGACAATTTGACGGCACCCGACCTGGTCCGCGCGCTGGAGGATGCCGGCATCGCCGGGGTATTCATTCATGGGCGGACCCGGGAGCAGGGGTTCTCGGGCTCGGTGAATCTCGTGGGCATTCGTAAGGTGGTGGAGGCGGCGCGGACGATCCCAGTGATCGGCAATGGCGACGTGACGACGCCCGAGGCGGCGGTGCACATGAGGTCCGAGACGGGGTGCGCAGGCGTGAGCGTGGGGCGTGGGGCCTTTTATGATCCTTGGATCTTCGTGCGGACGCGGGCGCTGATGCAAACGGGGGTGCTGCCGCCGGAACCGGGTATCGAGGACCGGGTTCGGGTCATGTCCCGGCACCTGGACCTGATGGTGGAGGTGTTCGGGGAGCGGCATGGCTGCGTGATGTTCCGCAAGATCGGTCCGTGGTATGCGAAGCGCTTCGGTCCGGCCAACGAGTTCAGCAAGAAGATCGTGCGGATGGAGTCCCGGGCCCAATACCTCGAGATCGTGGACAGCTACTTGCGATGGCGTCGGCAGTTCTGCGACGAGTCGGGCCACCTACTACCGCGCTACCAGTTGGCACCGATGGTGGCCAGCTTCATGCGCGAGGCAGATGCTTCTGATGAACCTGCCAGCATCCGGCGCGAGGCGATCCCAGTGCCCAAGGGGCCGGTGGAGGTCTGGTGACGGAGGGTGTCGTGGCCGAGGGACTGTAGACCGGGCTTGCGGAGCGGGGGCTCAAGGTTGCGATGGGTCTCCAATCGGTATGAGCCTGATACCATACCGTCTGGAAACCGTCCCGAGACCGACGGGGTCCTGATATCCACGATTTTGGATATCCCGGGGAAGGGTCTCGTTTAACTGCGCTTCTCAGCGACGACCCAGGCGTTGAAAAGACCGTATTTCAGCGGGGAAGCGTTGAGAAGGAAGTCGATCCAGCCGGGCACGGTGCGGTCGGTGCAGGCCACCTCGACGAGGCGGGCTCCGTTGCGCTCGAGGAAGAATCCCATGTCGAGAGCATTGGTGCAAACGATGGCGTCGTCGTCTGGGGTAAACGGTTCCTTGATGATGGGGGACATCCGCTCGAAGCGAACCTGATCGGGCGTCTGCCGCATGGCTTTCCGCCGCTCCAGCAGGCCCTGGAGGTTGTGCCATTTGTTGCTGAGGCCCCGCATGCGTGGATGGTAATCGCGCCAGCCGAGGAATCGCAGAAAGTTGGGACTGCTCAGCACGATGCGTCCGCCCGGGGCGCAGACGCGGACCGCTTCGGCGATGAAGCCTTCCGGATCCTGCACGTGTTCCACCACGTTCAGCGCACCGACTCGCTGGAAATTCCCGTCAGGGTAGGGGAGTCGGTTGCCGTCATACAGCAGGCATCGGTCGGTGAAGGCCTGGGTGCGCTCAATGTTCGGTGCCGAGACATCCACGCCGTGCGCCTCGAAGCCCTCTTGGGTCAACTGGGCTACGACCTGGCCTACGCCGCATCCGATGTCCAACACCCGGGCACCCGGTGTCTTGGGGCGAAGGGCTTCGGTGAACTTGGCGTAGAAGGCCGCATCCCAGTTGGCCAGGATATCGGCATAGGCCAGGTCATTGCGGACGTGGTCGAGATGGCTGGGCGTGGAGGCCATGGTCAGTCAGCGCTGGAGGGCTTGGGTGCCAAGATGAGGATGCCCACTAGGAGGAAGCCCGTGGCGACGGCCGCGAAGCTGACCCACAAGGTTTGGTGAGGCGGATCAAAGCGGTATTCGACGGTGTGTTCGCCAGCGGCCACCGAGACGCCTCGCATGAGAAAGTTGGCTCGCAGCAGTGGTGTGGATTGACCGTCGACTGTCACTTTCCAGTCGGGGTGCCAGCGGTCATTAAGCAGCAGAATGCCGGGCGCGGTGGAGCGGGTCTTTACTGTGATGTGTTTGGGTGCGTATTGGGTGATGGAGGCTTCGGATGTGGCGGACGAGGGTGACGGTGTGGTCCCTGCGATCTTCTCTGAAAGGAGGACTTGTCGGGCCGGGTCCCATTCGGGCGCGCGAAGCTGCTGGAGGGTTTGCGCGTCGCTGAGGCCAGCCTGCCAGTCGGTGTAGAACTTCGCACGAGGTAGCGTGCCGGTGAATTCCAACACCGCGAAGGGTCCCGTTTCGGAGGCGGTGGCCGTGAGTAATTGCACCATGTCGGCGGTGGCGGTTGAAGCGTTGGGGGGCGTGACTCCCGGCTTGAGACCGAGGCCGAAGGGCATCTTCAGGCGGATGCGTTTCTGAACGGGATCCACCATGCCGTTGAGTTGGTCGACCACCTCCTTAGATCCCAGGATGTACCGGGTGTTGGTGAGCTGCCATAGGCGGCCGACCAAAGGCAGGTTGCTCTGATTTTCCATCAGGCCCAGCGCGCCAAAATAGGCCGTCTCCAGCTCGGGCACCCGGGGCATCTGGGAGATGTCCAGAGACTGGATGTTAAAATACTGGAACTGGTTCTCGAGCCATTCCTTCTGCAGGTAGGTCCAGGAGAGGGTCGATTCACCCCCGACGAGCGGTCCCTGGCGGTGCGGATCGAGGAAGGCGGTCACGCGCTGTTCCCAGGGTTTGTCTTTTAGCAAGTCCAACACCGGGTTGGACTGATAGCGGGTCACCCAATCGTAGTACTTCACCCAGGGCGTATTGGCCCGGTACAGATCCACCACCAGCACGGTTCCCAACAGCATCCAGCCAATCCGGGCCCGGGTGCCGTTGAAGAATCCGGTGATCATTCCTCCAACCAGTGCCAGGGAGATCGCGAAAAAGCCGAGAGCCTTCCATGCTTCGCCGATGGAAAATTCGGCGGTGGCCGGAGGCCCCATCTGGAACTCGATGCCACGCAGATGGGATTTTAGTTCAGCGGCACCTCCCGCGTAATTGAGGGCTCCCACCGCTGCGATCGCAAAGCACGCCACGGCACCGAAGACCCAATTGACCTCGCCCGGGGCGGCCGTCTTTCTCCAGGTGGCGAACTGATCCTTCCAGCCACCCAGGCGTTCCTTGCCCGAGGCTAGGGATCCTCGAGCGATGGCTTCCAGGCCGTAGGCAAAGAGCACCCACAATGCGAGGTGCATCACGTGCAGAAACTTGGAGGGGATGCGGATGGTCGAGAGATAAGGGATGGCGAAGAAGATCCGGTAGAACGGGGCGAAGTGCCCCCAAGACAGCGCCAGCGAACCGGTTGCCACGGCGACCCAGAACCACACCATCCGGCGCTCTTGTTCCGAGTACGGAGACTGTTTTTTTCGCAGTGAGGTCGCCGCGGCGTAGCTCGCCACGAGCACCACCAGGATACCGGCATATTCACCGGCCCCGCTCCATCGACCCTTGGACGTTCCGTCAAAGCCCACCGCGCCCCAGTAGGCGCCGCCGTCCGGGCTGTCCATGCGGTAGCCGAAAAGCCCCGGCACGACAATCCGTAGAGATTCCACCGGCGGAAGGCTAATCGCCGTGGCGAACTGCCACCGCTGCGCCTCGCTCTCTCGCGTCTGGGACATGCCCGAGACGCCGACGATTTGGGTGCTGACGAGGGCATGGATGGCGTGGGCAGCGATCCAGCCAGCAAAAATCACCACGACCGTCAGTCGCATTGCCGCATTGAGCAGTTTTTTGGGCGTTTCGTTGGCTTCCGACCAGCACTGCCAGGCCACGAAACCAGCCACGTAAAGGCTCAAAATAGCACCGATGTCGCCGCCTTCGCTCACGTTCAGGCCGGTCGCCAAGCCTGCGGTCGCCAGAGCAAGCCAGCGGCGCCATCCCGATTCTTGTCCCGACAGGGCCGCGAGGGCCAGCAGTGTGAAGCCCAGTGAGAAGGCTTTTGCGGGCAGTCCCCAGCAGGCGTAGGACACCGGGTTCGATGCCAGGGCCGCGGCGATGCCAGACAGGATGGCCACCTCGCTGCGAAACCCGAGGCGTCGGACGAAAAACCAGCAACTGAGGCCCAGGAAGACCAGGGACAACGGCACGTAAAACTTGGCCACGAAGAGTGCACTCCCCACAAGCGAACCGAGGATTTGCGACAGGTTGGGGGTAGCTCCCAGCATGGCCGACCCGACCCAGTTAAGGTCTTGCCAGAATCCAAGGAACGTTCCGGGAAGCCTTCCGGCCTCGGCGTGCAGCGCGCCGAGGGGCGCGTCATTGGCGAAGAGGACGAATTCCGGCAGGAGGCTCTTCCAAAAGAGGGTACTCACGGCCCCCACTAGGACGACCCAAGCCAACAGCAGTGGCCGGAAACGACCTAGTCCCTTCAAGGGCTCGGTAGACGGTGAGGGAGAGGTCGTTTTCATCGATTCATGGAGTCGTTTCGGGTCACGGGATGCGGGCCGAGGAGTCGGTCCCTAAAGAAGACGGCCAGGCATCCCAGCCACCAGTGCCAAGGACGGATTAAACCTCGAGCCATGTCTCCGATGGCTTCGGCGTAGGCAGCATCAACGGGGCGGGCCATTTGTTGTTTCACAACCGAACGTGCCGCGAACAGGCACTGGATTCGTTGGCTCCAAACCCATCGGCCCAAGGTGCCTACAGGTGCCCACTGGGCGATTTGCTTCATGGCCCTCAGTTCGTCGGCCACCCAGTTTTCCAGTCGGCGCGAATTGGCGGTCGTGGCGCTGCCGCCATGGTGCCGGATCTGGCAGAGGATCTCTGTTCGTTCGGCCCGTCGGGACGAGTGACGGGCCCAGTCGGCGTAGAACACGCAGTCTCCTACCTGGGGATAGTCCAGAGGGAAGCGGCATGGGGCCGGTTTTCGGTCGGTCTTGAGTAGGACGGAGCCGCAGAAGATGGTCTGCAACTGGCCTTGTTGCCTGACAAAGTTGAGCAACCGGATCGGGTGGACTTCGGGCTGCGGTGGTGACGGTTGATCCGGCAACAATCGTCCCGAGGCGTCGATCTTTTCGGTCAATGACCAAGCCATGGCCGGGGCGGTCGAATCTTTCAGCGTGGGGGCCAGTTTTTCTAGGAAGCCTGGCAGCACCAGGTCGTCGGCCAGGAGGATGTGCAGGATGTCGGTTTCAACCGCCAGGTCCAGGCACCGGTTTAGGTTGCCGAAGAGGCCCTGATTTCGCTCGTTGCGACGGAGTTCTCCCTGCAAGCGTGGGTGCTCGGCAAAAAACTGAGTGACCAGTTCCCTGGTGCCGTCGCTGGAGACGTCATCGATCACCACCACCCGATCGGGCGGTGTGGTCTGGGCAGCCAAAGAGTCCAACGTGGCCCGCAGGTAGCGGGCACCGTTGTAGACCGGGATGACTGTGAGAATTTCGGACACCTTAAAATAGTGGACCACAAGCCATGTGACCGGGGAAGTCTCCAGTTGTCCGCCGCCGTCGGTTTTATGGCCAGGTCTTGACTAGGGATGATCAGGTAGCCGTCTGAGGCTACAGGATCACAGGGGCGCCAGCGTGCCGAGCCGGCACCCCGCGGACGTCCTTGATAGCCAACAGGTTGAAGGCGTGCTGCGGTCTCGAGTTGATCCTTAGGAGGAGCGTTGCCAATTCCTCGCAAATCGTGCCCCCGGGGAAACTGAGGGTTGGTTCGGCCATGTAGCCTCGGAAATACCTCGTGCCGGTGGTTCCATGCACCGTGTAGCCTAATGCCTCAAAGTCATGTATGTACCAACCCGATAGGTGTCGTTGGTGCGGGTTGCCGTATTCGGGTCCCTGGGGCACGAATCCGTGAGGAGTCTCAAGGATTATGTATTTGTTGGTGATGGCTTCACAGGCCCTCAGTAGTTCGAAACCGAGATGGCGCGGGAGGTGTTCGATGACCCCGTAAAGCCCGACGAGATCAGCCTTCCTTGGCAGGCCTACTTTCTCCAGCAGGGACCCGATGTCCTCTGTGAGGATGTTCGCCTGGACGTAGTGGTCATGAAGATCGCGTTCCTTGGACAAACGGATCGATACGAGGTCCGTGTCGATACCGATAGTAAGTATCGTTGGCCGGAACTGGCTCAGGTGCGAATTGCAACCGCATCCGATATCGATCGCGGTATGAACCTCGCCGCCGGCGATTAGCCCTGCGGTGAAATCGGACGCGTTCTTCGGGCGGAGGATTTCTCGTAGCGACATAGTTTCAGGGAGAGATCTGCCGATGTCCGCCAACGCTTGACTTGTCGAGTCCCAGTGGTTTGGGCTGGACCTTCGGTTAAAACCCGGTTCGGAGCCATTCGGAGGCGGTCTTTTGGACAATTCCCAGAGAGGACGAGGCTCACAGCTCAGGATGGGTTTGTCCATCTTCGGAAACCGGCCGCGCATCGGTCCAGTGAAGGAAGATTCTCTGAGTGCCGGGCCCCGAATGCGCGGACTCTTCTCGGCGACTCAACCTGCCGGAACCGAGGGTAACCTCGTACCAAGCCACCTTCTGAGTTCCCGTAGTTGGTCGCCTAGGGGCGGGCAGAGCAGGTCGGGCGTCAGGGTTCGTATCACCGGCTGTGCTGCCGCCTCGGGGCAGATTTCGATGGGCCAATCCCACGTGTCTCCGATGAGCCTTAGGACATCAGCCTTGTGGATCGGCGGCCAGATGCCGGGCTGACAGACCGGTTCTGGGGATCGACCTTCCAGAAGTCCTCGGCAAATTTGCGCCCACTGGAGCGTGGTGATTCCATTCCAGGCGTGGTTGACGAAGCCTCGAACAGGCCCGCGCTGGGTGAGGAACCAGCCCATGAGACTTCTCGGGGCAGCAGCCCGCAGTTCGGGGCCCAGGATCGAGCATCGGATGACGAGCCCTCCGGCCGACCGCACCCGAAGTTCGGCTTCCCACTTGGACTGACCGTAGTCGTCGGTGGCATCCGCGAGTTCCCCAGTCTGCCGGGCCGGCAAATCGGATCGGAAGATCCCGTCGGTGCTGGCCTGAATGAACCGGGCGCGACTTCCTTGCAGGCATTCCAAGGACAATTCCACTAGGCGGACGTGGGTGTCGATGAGTGCCTGGGGTGGCGATCCAGCCCGAATCCCGATGCAATTAATTACCGCCTCGGGATCCGTGGCTCGGAGCGATTCGAGGAATCTGGCCGGCGAATCTGGATCGAAACGAGGGTCCGGGGTTTGGACCGAATGCCCCGCCTCGGTCAAGAAGCGGGCGACGACATGTCCCAGCATGCCAGAAGCACCCAGTACAGTGACTCGCATTAAGCCTCCCCGAAGGCGGTCAACCATTCCCAAGAGTGACCGGGATATTTACGAACAATGTCATCCCGATGATTCCAGGCGGTGATCAGGCAGGCGACCGGCGGGTGCTGTATCATCTCGGCCGGAGTCACGATGGGTGTCTCGGTCTGGGGGATAAATTTTCCGCACCGCAGCGGCGACTCATCGACGATGTAATTGAAGCGCAGATGCCGGAGTTGGTTCAGGTAGACATTGGCGCGACCGGCGGCCCCGTAGGCGGCAATGGGACGGCCTTCCTGGAGAAGGCGCTCAAGCCTCCGTGCTGCGGGGGTCTCAGCACGGCGGTCATAGGCGCGTTGGATGTCATCCAGACCGAACTCCAACTCCAATGCCTGGCTTGAAATTCCGGTCGCCGAGGGGTCCCGGCGGAAGCGCACCCGCAGCAACCCTCCATGCAGCGGGGTTCTGAGGGTGGCCTCATGGATGAAGCCCAATCGGCAGACGCAGCGGATCAAGGCTGATTCGCTCCATTCAACCTTGTGTTCGTGATAAATGGTGTCCCATTGCCCGCCGCTCAGAGTCGCAGCGAGGTCGTGGACTTCGACCCAGAAATGTCCGCCCGGTTTGAGAGCTAAGGCAGCCCCGGCGAAGACTTCCCGAAGGTCCGTAATATGTGCCAGGCAGTTGGATCCGGAGAGCACATCCACCGATGCCTCCAGTCCGTTGTCCCGGACCACCTCCGGCGTGAACGGGCGATTGACCAGACGCCATGAAGCGGCGGCACCGGCGCGCCTCGACACGTCGCTGGGGTCCACGCCGATGCGCCGCCAACCCGGGGGAAGCTGATTGAGCAGGACCCCGTCATTGCACCCGATCTCCAGATAAGTCAGGGCCGACTCCTTGCCGTAAAATGACGCGAGAATATCGGAGAAACCAATGAAGTGTCGAACGAGGCCTGGCACCGTCGATGAGGCGTAGTTGTATTCCTCGTAGAGTTGGGCTCCGGAGATGTCCTCAGCCACTTGGACGGCTCCGCAACAGGAGCATCGCATCCAGGTCAGCGGGAAAAGAGGTGCCGTGCGAGCCGATTCAGCGGACCGGCAGAACATTCCGGCCAGAGGCATCGGCTCCATGTGCAGCACGGGGACCAGTCCTGAGGATGGGGCGTGGCAACCTCGGCACTGTTGGATCGTAGGGGACGACATTCGGAAGAAATTCAGGGGTGGTCGATCAACGGGGGAGTTCGGCTCGGTCATCCAATCAAATTCTCACGTGTATTCTTCAACGACCTCGGCGGCATCGAGCAGCGGAGTAATCTCGTCGAAGGTCTTCAGCCTGCGGGTGTTTTCCGAGCTGTATTCTGAACCCAATGCCTGAGGGGTTAGTTCTTCGGGTAGGCGGTATTCTGGGTGAATGGTGAAGTAGGTTTCACTCTCGCTCACCCGTTGAAGCTCATACTCATTGACCAGAATTTCGTGAATCTTCTCGCCGGGTCGAATGCCCACCTCTTGGATGGGGTGATTCGTTCCTTGGGGGCTGTATTTTCTACGCATGGCTTCGGCCAAGGTTTGAACCGTGCAGGCGGGTGCCTTTCGGACAAAGATTTCTCCGCCTTGTGCCATCGTCATGGCATGGAAGACGAGGTCCACAGACTGGTCCAAGGTCATGAGGAACCGTGTCATGTGCGGCACTGTGAGCGTCAGTGGGACGTTTTCTTGGATCTGTCGAAGAAACAGAGGAATCACCGATCCCCTGCTGCCCATGACATTTCCGTAGCGAACGCAGCAGAATGTGGTGGATCCACCAAACTGGTTTTGGCTGCAGACCAGTTTTTCCATCATGGCTTTGCTGGTGCCCATGGCGTTGACGGGTTTGACGGCCTTGTCGGTACTCAAGGCCACGACCGTCTTCACTCCGGCGGCACGGGCCGTTGTGCAAATATTCTGGGTGCCCAGAATGTTGGTCTTGATCGCTTCGAGGGGGTAACTCTCGCACGAGGGCACCTGCTTCAGGGCGGCCGCATGGAAGACGTATTGAACTCCACTCATGGCCTCGTCCAGTCGACCCGCATCACGGACATCCCCGATGATGTAGCGGAATTGCGGCCAACGGCGTTGCATTTCCCATTGCTTCTTCTCGTCGCGGCTGAAAATGCGGATCTGTGCCGGGTTCAGGTCGAGAAGATGGCGCGCGACGCGGTTACCGAAGGAGCCGGTGCCCCCGGTGATCAGGATGGTCGCGCCGGAAAGAGATCGCATGGGCGCTTTCTATCGAAGTGCTGTTTCCAAGGGCAGAGATTTGTTTTCGTATAACAGTGGTTCGACGCTCCCCGACAACAATCTCGACGTTGTGACAGTTTTCACCCACCGTCAGTTCAGATGATGACCCAGTGGATTGCTGACTACCTGGAGGCCCAGAAGCGCGCCGTCGATTCTGTGAAGCCCGCCGAGATCGCCGCCCTGGTAGAAACCCTTCGCGCGGCGTGGTCTCAAGACCAACAAATCTTCGCCATCGGCAACGGCGGCAGCGCGTCCAATGCCAGCCACTTCGCCGTTGATCTGGGCAAGGGATCTAGCGACAAGCTGCCGCGCCGATTCCGGGTGCTCTCGCTCACCGACAACGTGGCCTGGATGACGGCCCTCGGGAACGACTACTTCTACGACGAAATCTTCTCGCGGCAGTTGGCCAATTACGCCCGCAAAGGCGACGTCCTTATCACGGCCAGTGTCAGTGGTAATTCGCCCAACTTGGTGAAGGCTTTTGAGTGTGCCAAGGCTCAGGGGGTCAAGACCATCGCGCTGGTGGGCGCCAAGCGGGGTCGCCTGGCCGAGTTGGCCGATCAAGTGGTGGTCATCGACGACACTCACTACGGCCGGGTGGAGGATGTCCAAATGCACATCCTGCACATCCTGTGCTACGCCTTCATGGAGAGGCCGGAGTTGATCGAGGCCTGATCGAGGGTTGATCCAGCCCGTCGAGGCTCAGTTCTAACAAAGTTTCCGCAGGTTCAACGGAGGTTTTTTTGATGAGACGGACGATGAGACGAATACTGGGAGTTCTGCTCGGTGGCTGGCTGCTGCTGGTCGCGAGGGACGTTGTCGTTCAGGCGGGCACGCTGGTGCAGTTTCGCACTGCCCTAGGCGATGTGGTGGTCGAGTTGTTCGACCAAGAGAGACCCCTCACCACCGCCAACTTCCTCAAGTACGTCCGGTCTGGACGTTACACCAACATGATCTCCCACCGGATCGTGCCCAATTTCGTGATCCAGGGTGGTGGGTTCCGGGTGGCCAATCGGGGGACGGTGAGCAATTCGGTGGAATCGGTTTCGGAGTTCGCCAACGTCTCCAACGAATTCGACATCGGCCCGCGCTATCGAAATATCTACGGCACCTTGTCGATGGCGAAAAAAGGGGCGAGCACCAATGGGTTGGCGACGGTGCGGTGGACCAATGCGGCCGTGGCTTTCACTCAGTTTGCCGGCCTAAAGACCAACGTCATTACCTACACCAATGCCTTCCCTGAGATCTCTACCTTCGAGGTGTACACCGAACGGATTGTGGCCACCAATGGTTCTGGCGCGACCCAGATCTGGATCGTTTCCAAAGACGGGGTGGTCTACACCGGAGGTCCCCACTCGGCGTCCAGCCAGTGGTTCCTGAGCTTCGGGGACAACTCGGCCAACTTGGACAACCAGAATGGCGGTTTCACGGTGTTCGGTCGGGTGGTGAGCGCTACCAATGGGTTTAACCGCCTGAACACCTTCCAGCCCGTCTGGCGTGCGACCAACGTGATTTATTCAGCCGGTGGCGCCTTTAACGAACTTCCGTTGCTGAGTTACTTTGACCCCTTGAGCCTGGCCCAGCTCTACGCGGGACTGCTCTATGTGGACATCACCGAGCTGCCTCCGTTGGCTCCGCCCACCCCGGACCCCCGGTTGCCCGGTGTCCAGCTAAACGGGGCCTTTCCCATGGCACACACAGTGGAGGTGTCCTCGGCGCTCCAGGGTCCTTGGCTCACCCTGAGCAACTTTGTTGGACGCACTTCTGCAGCTCCGGTGCCCGATCCCGATGGCAATGGCCCGCTGCGGCTTTATCGCCTCAAGGTGCCGTTCTCATTGCCGCGCCCAGAGTGAGGCGTATCGCCCTGGCGGTGCGGTCCGGGGATTGGTTTGGTTCAGGACAGCGAGATCACCGCTTCGACGCAACGACCGCACAAGGTCGGGTGAGTGGGGGTCTCGTTGACGTTGAGTTCCCAGTGCCAACAGCGTTCGCATTTTTTGCGGCCCACTTCGCCGGCGACTTGCACTGTGATTTGGCGCTCGGCCGCTTCCGTCACGGTCACCGCTGAGCAGTTGCACAGTTCCCGCAATTCGGCTTCGTGCGACGCTACCAACGCTCGGTCCGCAGCCGGCAAGGCGAAGTGCAACACGGCATCCAAGCTCTTACCGATCAGTTTGGCCTGACGTGCTTTTTCCAACTCGGGCAGCGCTTGCTCCCTCAATGAGAATAAGAGGACCCAGGCGGGTTCGGTCGGCACGGCACCGGTGCTCGGATTCCAGAGGCTCAGGTGCACCGACTTCGTGGCCACTCCCGGAATTTGCTCCCAGGCCTCGTCGGCCGTGAAGACCAGAATCGGAGCCAGGGCCTGTGTGAGCCGGGTCAGGATGCGGTGCAGGGCGCTTTGCGTACTGCGGCGGCGGTCGGAGCCCGCGGGATCGGTGTAGAGCCGGTCCTTCACCACATCATGGTACATCGCGCTGAGTTGCACCGCGCAGAACTGCGAGATCAACTGGTACACGACGTGGAATTCATAGGTGTCGTAGGCCTTCGCCACCGCGGCCTCCAGCGTGGCGAACTCGCCCAAGATCCAGCGGTCGAGTCCGCTGAGTTGGTCATCGGCCACTGCCTGGGTTGCCGGATTGAAGTCGTATAAGTTGGAGAGCTGATAGCGCAGGGTATTGCGGATGAGGCGGTAGGTTTCACCCACCTTCTTGAGCCGCTCCTCGCTGACCACGATGTCGCTGCGGTAGTCTTGCGAAGCAACCCACAGGCGCACGACATCGCAACCGTAGTCCTTAATGTAGCGATCGGCCGTCTGCGGCTTTTGGTAACCACCCTGACCTTGCTTGGACTTGGAGATTTTCTCGCGGTCCTCATCGACCATGAAGCCGTGGGTCAACACCGTCTTGAACGGGGCCGAACCATTGCCCGCCAGCGATAGTAGCAAGGACGACTGAAACCAGCCTCGGTGCTGATCGCTGCCCTCCAAATAAACATCGGCCTGCCAACCGCCCTCCGAACCGCGGAGCTCGGGTCGGCGCATGAGCACGGCACGGCTGGAGGAACCGGAGTCGATCCACACGTCGAGCGTGTCCTGGCTTTTGCGCGCGGCTTCCGGGCCCGACCAATCGGCCGGCCGGCATCCGGCCCACAGCGCCTCCACCGGCGTTGCGAACCAGACATTCGAGCCCTCGCGCTCGATCCAGTCGGCGGCCTTGCGGACGATCCGCGCGTCGAGAATGGGTTCGCCTGCCGCATCGTAGAAGGCCGGGATGGGCACACCCCAGGTGCGCTGACGCGAGATGCACCAGTCGGGCCGAGACTGCACGGCGCCCTGGATGCGGTTCTTGCCCCAGTCGGGAATCCAGTTCACCGAATCAATGGCGGCCAACGCTTGTTGCCGGAAGGGCAGGGCCCCGGGAGCACCATCGGTGTGGTCCACGCGAATGAACCACTGGTCCACAGCCCGGAAAATGATCGGCGACTTGGAGCGCCAGCAATGGGGATAGCTGTGAGAATAATCTTCCCGGCGCATCAGCGCCTCCTTCTCGGTGAGCAGTGCCAACACGGCCTCGTTGGCCTCCGACTTGCCAGCCTTGGCCAGGGTGGACTTGCCCACCAGTGACTCCGGCAATTGCTGCTCCCGCGGCAGATCGGCGGTGGGGGTCAGACGGCCTTCGTCGTCCACCGGGCAATAAATCGCCAGACCAACGCTCAAGCCCAGATGGTAATCGTCCATGCCGTGGCCCGGGGCGATGTGCACGAAGCCGGTGCCGGTGGAGTCATCGACGAAGTCGGCCGGGAACAACCGTCCGGTGCGCTCGCAGAACGGGTGCTCATACTGGAGCGAAGCCAACTCTTCGGCCTGAGCGGTGCGGATAATTTGATAGCCTTCCCAGCCGCACTTCTCGCTGAGGCTAGTGAGGAGGGAGTTGGCCACCAGGTAGGTGTTTCCCTCGGCGAACACGTACGAGTAGAAGAACTTCGGATTGAAGGCCACGGCCAGATTGGCGGGCAGGGTCCAGGGCGTGGTGGTCCAAACCACCACGTAGGTGTTGGGTTCACCCGCCAGACGGAGTCGGACGAACACGCTCTGGCTGATGTGGTCGGCGTACTCCACTTCGGCCTCGGCCAAGGCGGTCCGGAATGGAACGCTCCAGTACACGGGTTTTTTGCCCCGGTACACGAAGCCCTTCTCGACGAGGTCGGCGAACTGCCGCAGTTCATCGGCCTCATACTGCGGGGCGAGGGTCAGGTACGGGTTGTTCCAGTCACCCAGAACACCGAGGCGCTGAAATTGCTGGCGTTGCAAGTCGATGTACTTGCGGGCATAGGCATCGCAGGCCGTTCGGATCGTGGCCGCATCGGCATCGGACTTGCCTTGGGCGCGCAGTTCCTGGGTCACCTTGGACTCGATGGGCAGGCCATGGCAGTCCCAGCCGGGACCGTACGGGGTCTGGAATCCGCGCAGGGACTTCGACTTCAGGATCAGATCCTTGAGGATCTTGTTCAACGCCGTGCCGATGTGCACATCGCCGTTGGCGAAGGGTGGGCCGTCATGCAGGACAAACCGGGGCGACTGAGCCCGGGCCGCCATCAGCTGACCATAAAGGTCCGAGCCGTACCATTGGGCCAGCCGTTGCGGCTCCCGCTGAACTAGGTTTGCCTGCATCGGAAACTCCGTCCGAGGCAGATTGAGGGAATTCTTGTAGTCCATCGCGGTTCCGTTGAAAGGCCTCTATGTTATCGATTCGCCAAATCTCGGGCAAAGGGGAATCCAGCAATCTAGCGGCCTCCGCACGCGGACCAACGGACCATGAGCCGCATCGGGTGCAGCGGAGCGAGCCGGCGATTCCGACGGTAAAAACGGTTTCTGTGGTGTCTTAACCACAGTATTCGGTTCCATGATGTCATGGTGGGAATCCATCCACGGGCTTGCCTTGGGGAACAAGGGAGTGCATTTATCGACCCGGTGCTGACCGCCATTGTGGGTTTTTCCATACCCCCAAAGCCGTCTGAGCCTCTTGTATTGAATAGGGGTGCTCTGGCGGAGTTGGAGTAGGCAAGCCGTGGTTCCATTCGAAGAAGACTCGATGGATCCGCAGAAAACAGCGGAGGTCGGTGCAGAAATTAATCCAGTGGGCGGAAGGAATCGGCCGAATGAATCGGTTCGAATCCATAGAAGCCCAAAGAAAGCGGCCCGATGTCGGACATTTTCCCAAGGTGGACCAACAAAATACCGTTGATGGTCGGTGTGGCAGCGGCCGTGGTGCTGCCAACCGTGATCGCGGGGATCACCTATTACTTTACCCCGAAGTACACTCGCGTGGGTTACCAGCCCAAGCAGCCGGTTGCGTTTTCTCACGCCATCCACTCGGATCAGCTGGGGATGGACTGCCGCTATTGCCACAACGGCGTCGAAAAGTCGTGGTTCTCCAACATCCCGGCTTCGGAGACGTGCATGCGTTGCCACTCCATCGTGGCCAAGGATTCCCCGAAGTTGAGTTTGGTTCGCGAGTCTTACTCCAGTGGAAAGCCCATTCCTTGGGTGCAGATCCACAAGACCCCCGACTACGTTTATTTTAACCACTCCGTTCACGTAAACCGTGGTATTTCCTGTGTGAAATGCCATGGCGAGATCCAGAAAATGGACGAAGTGTACCATGCCAAGCCCCTCTCGATGGGCTTCTGTCTGGAGTGCCATCGGGAGCCCGAGAAGCACATCCGGCCCAATGATCTTGTGACCAAGCTCGATTGGAACGGTGAGTTCGACGGCAAAAAAGCCGTTCACGACTGGAAGGTTCAACCTGGCCAGAGCTGTTCCACCTGCCACCGCTGATGAAGACGATTCCCCCGATTTGCAACGAACCGGAGACCGGTCCGAAGTACTGGCGCTCCCTAGAGCAGCTGGCTGACCAACCCGATTTCCGTCAGTGGATGGAGCGCGAGTTTCCGGCCGGCGCGAGCATCGCTCCGGATGGTGAAAGCCGTCGCGACTGGATGAAGCTCATGTCTGCGAGCTTCCTTTTGGCGGGTTTGGGTGGCATGGGCACCGGATGCCGTCGCCCTGAGGAGGTTTTGACGCCCTTTGCCAAGCAGCCCGAGGATTACGTTTACGGAAAGGCTCAGCATTTCGCCACATCTATGCCCTTGCGGGGCAGCGCGGTCGCGCTGACGGTGAAGTCTAGCGACGGTCGCCCGACTAAGATCGAGGGCAATTCGTTGGTCCCTGGTGCCAATGGAGGCACCGATGCCTTTGCTCAGGCTGCGATCCTGAACTTGTACGATCCCGATCGCGCCCACCGGCACACCCGGGGCGGTAATGATTGCAAGATTGAGGCCGTCCGTGATGCCTTGGCCGAAGTGGCCAAGTCGGCGTTGGCTAAGCACGGTGAAGGTCTGGCGTTCTTTGTAGAGCGTTCCTCTTCCCCGTCCCGTGCGCGTCTTCAGAAACTCATTGCCGAGAAGTACCCGAAATCGACGTGGCATGCCTACGAGTCGGTCGATTTCACTGCGGCTGATGCGGCGTATTCTCAACTGTGTGGCACACCGGTCCATGCACTGGTTCACCTAGAAAAAGCTCGCCGAATTTTGTCGCTCGATTGCGATTTCATCGGTTCTGAGCAAGACGCTCATCGCAATATCCGCGGTTTTGCCCTCGGGCGGAAATCCGCCGATGACGGCATGAACCGGCTCTACGTGGTTGAGTCAATGATGTCCTTGACCGGTGGCAATGCCGACCATCGCCTTCGGGTCAAGCCGAGCGAGGTGCTGAAGGTGGCGGCCGCGGTGGCTGCCGAACTCGGAGTCGCCGGGGTGGCATCTCCTTCGGGTGCGTTCTCAGCTTGGGCTGCAGCGGTGGCCAAGGATTTGAAGGAAGCGGGCAAAGGTGCGGTCGTGGTGGCCGGTTATTCCCAGCCTCCTGCGGTGCACGCTCTGGCAGCAGCCATCAACTCGGTGTTGGGTGCGGTGGGGTCCACGGTGACCTTGGTGCAACCGACAGAACCGGTTGCTCTGGGTATTCAGGAGCTCACGGCCTCTTTGAGCGCAGGCAAGGTGTCTACCTTGGTTATCCTTGGTGGCAATCCCGCCTACAATGCGCCGGTCGATCTCCAGTTTGAGGCAGTGGCCAAAAAAGCGGGTACGGTGATTCGCCTCGGCTACTACGAAGACGAGACAGCGGCCTTGGCGACCTGGCATCTGGCTGGAACCCATTTCCTCGAGTCTTGGGGCGATGCCCGCACGGCCGACGGAACCGTGGTGCCGGTTCAACCGCTGGTCGAACCGCTCTTTGGTGGCCTGACCGAGCTCGAAGTGTTGGCGCGTCTCTTAGGTGAGTCGAAGGTTTCGCCCTATGACATCGTCCGCGAAACCCTGAAGGGTTTGGGCGCGACCGATGACGCCGCTTGGAAGCGTTTCTTGCACGACGGTTTCCTGACGGACAGCGCCTCTGCGGCCGTGTCCGCTTCAGTCAATGCCTCGGCCGCTGCGTCGGCTCTGGCCGCTCACAAGCCGCTGTCCGGTGACATCGAAGTGGTGCTTCATCGCGATGGCTCGGTCGATGATGGTCGTTTTGCCAACAATGGCTGGCTCCAAGAGATGCCCGACTCCATCACGAAGGTGACTTGGGACAACGTGGTCATGATGTCCCAGAAGACCGCCAAATCTCTGGGGTTGCCCACCAAACGTTCCGGCAAGATCCCTGACGACTTGAGCCCGGCCGAGGCGGCCGACGCCAAGGATGGTCAATACGATCAACCCGTGGTGAAGATCACCGTGGGTGGTCATAGCGTCGAGGGTCCGGTCTGGATCCAACCGGGTTTGGCCGATGGAACCGTCGCGCTGGCGCTGGGTTACGGACGCCGAGTCGTGGGTCGCGTGGGTCGTGGAGTAGGCTTCGATGCCTACAGCCTCTTCCAGTCCACTTCTCGTCATCTCACGGCCGGCAAGGTGGAGAGGGTTTTCCGCAAGCATCGCTTGGCGGTGACCCAAGAACACGGCCTCATGGAAGGTCGCCCGGTTATTCGCGAGGCGCATCTCGAGCAGTTCAAGAAGAGCCCCAAGTTCGCCCAGAACATGGATCTCGAGGCGCATTTCCCGGGCTACGTTCCCTTTAAGGAAGAGACCGATGGGCGCAACGCCGAGAAGCGTCCCCAAAATATTTACGAGCATCCCTACGATCAGAATCCGGAGACGGCCTCGAAGATTCATCAGTGGGGCATGGTCATCGATTTGCAAACGTGCGTGGGTTGCTCCGCTTGCGTGGTGGCTTGTCAGAGCGAAAACAACATCCCCATCGTCGGCAAGGACCAGGTGGCCCGTGGCCGCGAGATGCACTGGATGCGCATTGATCGCTATTACAGCCACAATCCGGATGCCGATGTGAACGCGGAGTTGGCGGCGGAGGATCCGCAAATGGCGATCCAACCGATGTTCTGCCAGCACTGCGAAGCAGCCCCCTGCGAAAGCGTCTGCCCGGTGAACGCGACCGTTCACGACGAAGAAGGTGTCAACGTGATGGCCTACAACCGCTGCATCGGCACGCGGTACTGCGCCAACAACTGCCCCTATAAGGTTCGTCGCTTCAATTGGTTCGATTTCAACAAGCGCGAAAGCGACTACGGTGCGGCTCAAGACCAGCACCTAGTCAACACGGGCAATTTGTACAAGGGGCCGCTCGGGGTGAACCGCAACACGGAACCGGAGTGGGAGATCATTAAGTTGATCAAGAACCCGGATGTCACGGTCCGTATGCGCGGCGTGATGGAGAAGTGCACGCTGTGCGTGCAGCGCATCCAGCAAGGCAAAATTGCCCAGAAGGTCAAGGCGGGTAACAGCGGTGACGTGGCTGTGCGAGATGGCGCCATTAGGACCGCCTGCCAACAAGCTTGCCCCGCGGACGCCATCGTCTTCGGCAACATGCTCGACGCCCAGAGCGAGGTCGTGAAAGCCAAGGCCAATCCCCGGAACTATTCGGTCCTCGGCTTCTTGGATACCCGTCCTCGAGTCACTTACTTGGCTCGCGTGCGTAATCCGAACCCGGTGGTCCTTGACCTCGAGAAGCGCAAGACGCCCGACAGCCAGCGCGACTACGAGCGTTTCCGTCACGAGTCCCCATTTCAAGAACACTCACATGGTCACGATGCCTCGCATCAATCCGCGACTCAGGCGGGGAAGGGAGCGGTCTAATGGCTAGCTCCGGAAAATCCGCCGTCGTCAAGGCACCTGAACCGCCGGCCGAACTGGTCCGAGAGTCTTTGGTTCTCAACAACCGATCTCTCGGTTGGATTACCAATGCCATCGCGGGGGTTTGCGAAAAGCCCATGCCGATGTGGTGGTGGCCTGCCTTCATCGTCTCGGTGGGCGGCATGCTTACGATGTTCGCTCTCATCGCCTATCTGGTCTCGACTGGTGTGGGCGTGTGGGGTCTCAATCATCCGGCCGCCTGGGCCTGGGACATCACCAACTTCGTGTTCTGGATCGGCATTGGCCACGCCGGAACTTTGATTTCAGCGGTGCTCTTCTTGCTCCGACAGAAATGGCGAACCTCGGTCAATCGGGCCGCCGAGGCCATGACCATCTTCGCGGTGGCTTGCGCCGGCATCTTCCCGGTTTTCCATACGGGTCGTGTCTGGTTCGCTTTGTTGCCGGGTTACCTACTCCCGGCTCCCAATGCCAACGCGATCTGGCCGCAGTTCCGCTCGCCGTTGCTGTGGGATGTGTTCGCGGTGTCTACTTACGGTACGGTCTCGCTGTTGTTCTGGTATGTGGGACTCATCCCTGACCTAGCCACCTTGCGTGATCGTTCTAAAGGGGTGATGCGCCGTTTCTTCTACGGACTGTTCTCCTTGGGTTGGACCGGCTCCAATCGCCATTGGAGCAATTACGAGAAGGCCTACCTGCTCTTGGCCGGTCTGAGCACGCCGTTGGTGTTGTCCGTGCACTCTATTGTGTCGTTCGACTTCGCCGTCTCCGTCGTTCCTGGATGGCACACCACCATCTTCCCGCCGTACTTCGTGGCTGGGGCGATTTTCTCGGGCTTCGGCATGGTGCTCACCTTGCTAATCCCGCTGCGATCCCTCTTCAAACTCGAAGACATCGTGACCCTTCGACACGTAGACCTCATGTGCAAGGTGCTCTTGGCCACCGGATCCATCGTAGGATACGCCTACGGCATGGAGTTCTTCATCGCCTGGTATGGCGGTAGCCCTTACGAGCTCTACGCCTTCAAGAATCGCGCCTTTGGTCCTTACTGGTGGAGTTATTGGGCCATGATCTCGTGCAACGTAATCAGCCCGCACTTCTTCTGGTTTAAGAAACTTCGCACCAGCGTGGTTTTCGTTTGGATCGTCTCCATCTTCGTGAACATCGGCATGTGGTTTGAGCGTTTCGTGATCATCGTGACCTCGCTCCACCGGGATTATCTCCCCTCGAGCTGGGGTTACTTCACCCCGAGTTGGGTCGACATAATGACCTTCGCCGGCAGCTTCGGTCTCTTCATGACACTGTTCTTGTTGTTCATCCGCTTCCTGCCGGTTATCGCGATCAGCGAAGTCAAAGGCGTGACGCCTCAGGCGGATCCCCACCATCCGCTGGGTGGCGCCAAGGGACACCACTAATTCAAAGACCCCTGTCCATGAATTCCAATCGTTCCAAGCCGCACGGTCTTCTGGCCGAGTTCCACACGGCTGCGGATATTTTCGAAGCGGCGATGCGTTGCCGTGACGCCGGATTTACCCAGTGGGATGTGTACACCCCATTTCCGATCCACGGCATGGATGAAGCCATGGGGCTTCGCAAGTCGCCCGTCGGGTGGTTCACCTTCTGCGGTGGTTTCACCGGGTTCTTCACCGGGATGACCATGATCTGGTACATGAACAAGTTCGACTACCCCTTGGTGGTCGGCGGCAAGCCCCTCTTCACGCCGTTGTACGCGTTCCCGGTCAGTTACGAGATGACCATTCTGTTGAGTGCCTTCGGGACGCTCTTTGGCATGTTCTTCCTGAACCAATTGCCCAAGTTCTACAATCCGCTCTTCAAGAACGAGCGGTTCAAAAAATCAACGGATGATCGGTTCTTCCTCTGCATCGAGGCAACCGACCCAAAGTTTGGAATGGACGTGACCCGCACCTTCCTGACCGAAAAATGTCACGCTGCGGTCGTTGAACTTGTGGAGGACTGAATGCGCACCTTCCTGAAATACTTTTTCACCGCCTATGTTCTGGCGGTCGCCCTCGTGGTCGGAATCGCTGGTTTCCGTGGTTCCAAGAGCACTAAACCCCCGTTGGAGGTTTTCCCCGATATGGATCGACAGCCCAAGCTGCGTCCACAAACCACTACCAAGTTTGCCGCTTGGTCTGACGGACAAACCTCGCGTCCCCACCCGGCTGGCACTGTGTCTCGTGAGTCGAACTGGGAAGAGAATGCCTTCAATACCGGCCGTCAGGCGGGCACGGTGGTCGAAGTGATGCCCCTCGAGGTGACTGCTGCGGTGCTCAAGCGGGGGCAGGAGCGCTATTCGATCTACTGCCAACCCTGTCACGGGGTTGTTGGCGATGGCAAGGGGATCACCAGCAAGTACGGAATGGGCAACACGGCTAGCTTGCATCAAGAGCGTCTGATCAAGACCCCGGATGGAGATATCTTCAACACCATCGGCAACGGCAAGAACACGATGATGGGCTACGCTTCGGCGATTCCTGTCGCCGATCGGTGGGCCGTAGTGGCCTATGTGCGGACGCTGCAACTGAGCCGCCTCGCCTCAGAATCTGAAATCCCGGCAGCAATCCTGCCCACCATCAAGTAAGGATCCATGAACGCATTTTCACGACAAACCAAGTCTTGGATGGCTCTGGGTGGGGTGGTAGCCGTCGCTGCCATTGCCTTGTTCGGTACCCTGCCCACCTTGGGCGCCGATGCCGGGTCTGCCGCCCACTCCGCTCAAGAAGTGGTCCACGGCGCGGTTGGCCACGGTGGAGCCGACCATGGGCATGCCGCCGTTTCCGTCTTTTCCCTCAAGCAAATCGCTCACAGCTATCTCACGGCCTACATGTTCTGCCTGAGCCTGTGCGTGGGCTCTCTGTTCCTCACCCTGGTACACCATTTGTTTGATGCCGGTTGGTCGGCCTCCATCCGTCGGGTGACCGAGACGGTCGCCAGCTTGCTCTTTCCCTGGATGCTCATTCTGGCCTTGCCGATCCTCGGCTTCGCTTGGACGGGCAACCTCCATGCTTGGTTTAAGATTAACCCGGCGGACGATCATTCGCTCGACGTCAAGAAGGTGCTCTTCAACCCAATGGCGTTCACCGTCCTGGTGCCGGTGCTCATCACGGTGCTGGGTCTCCTAGCCCGCCAGATCCGCGCGTGGTCGATTGCTCAAGATAAAGACGGTGCGGCCCATTGGACGAGCAAGTCCCGTAAGCTATCCGCCGGCGGCATTTTCATCTTCGCCTTCGGGGTGACGCTGCTGTGCTTCCTGTTAATGAAGTCCTTGCAGCATCAGTTCTTCAGCACGATGTACGGCGTCTACTTCTTCGCGGGCAGTGTCTGGACCACGCTCATTACTTTGTACCTGTTGACGATGTGGTTGGCTCAGCCGGGTCGCCCTCTTGAAAAAGTGTATTTCAAGCGCCAGCAGCAAGATTTGGCAGTGCTGTTCTTTGCCTTCACCGTTTTCTACGCCTATATCCACTTCTCGCAGTACTTCCTCATTTGGAATGCCGCCCTTCCTGAAGAAACCTTCTGGTACGTTCGCCGCGAGGTGGGTTCCTGGAAGTGGGTCGGAATGCTCATCCTCTTTGGGCACTTCTTCGTGCCGTTCCTGCTACTGCTCAATCAAGACATCAAGCGCAACATGTCGGTGATGATTCCTGTCGGTGCCTGGGCTTGGCTCATGCAGTACGTTGACATGACCTACAATGTGATGCCGGTCCTCCATCCGGAGGGACTGCATCTGACCTTGTGGGATCCGATCTTCTGGATGGGTATGTCGGTCCTGTTGGGTCGACTCTTCTGGTCCGAATATCAGAAGAACCCCCCGTATCCGCTCAAGGATCCGCGGCTCCAGGAAGCCATCGTCCACCATGAGGTGCCGGCTCCCGGCGCGTCGGCCGCCCACTAGAGAACCAGAATCTTCCTGACATGAGTTCCTCGAATTGCTGTTCCCCAGCGTCCAAGACGATTCTCGCCTATCTCGTAGGCGGGCTGGGTTCCTTCTTGATCATTGGCGCGCTGGCTTGGTTGGTGGTACGAGAGCCCGTCTCCGCCATTGATGCCGAGCGGGTCGCCCAGCGGGTGAAGTTTCGCACGGAAGTGGAAGCTTCTAGTTCACCCAAGGTCACAGGTTATGCCTTGGATACGGATGCCTTGGCCAAGGGCAACAAGGTTTATCACGTTCCGATCACTCGGGCTTTGGAGATGGCTGCCCAAGATTTCAAAGATCCCGCCGCCGGTCGCGCCAAGCTCATCCAGCGTCTGGAAGACAAGTCCAAGCAGCAGTCCTTTGAGTGAACCCATGTCGGTGATCGCATTCATCCTGTTAGGAAGCGTCGTGCTGCTGCCTGCGGCCGCCTTGATGGCGCTGCGGTGGGCGGCCTCGTCGGGTCAGTTCCGCTGCCCAGACAAAGCGGCGCTGTTGCCGTTTGATGAAGTGGAGCCCGTGGGATTGGAAACCGACCGCATTTTGGGAGGAAACCGTCGTTGAGCATGATCAAACAGTCGCAAACGTTGCGGGCTTTATTGCCGGGTGATGCCCTCACCGGTGGCGGTACCGATGTCGGCAACAGGGCAGCGCTGTCTGAGATCGACGCCTCGTGTCGGGTGCCGGTGCTCTTCTTTTTCCTCAGTGGGTTGGCTTGGCTTTTGGCCGGCACCGTTTTGGCATTGGTGGCGAGTATTAAGCTGCACACCCCGGGTTTCTTGGCGGGTTGGGAATGGCTCACTTTTGCCAATGTCCGTACGGCTCACCTCAATACGGTCATTTACGGGTTCGCCTCGCAGATTTCTGTGGGTGTGACCATTTGGTTGATGTGCCGCCTGTGCCGCATTCCGCTGGTGGCTCCCGGTTTGGTCACCGTGGCCAACTTGTTCTACAATATTGGCGTCACCGTGGGCGTGGGCGGAATCCTGATCGGTGATTCCACGGCCATCGAGTGGTTGGAGATGCCGCGCTATGCCACTCCGATCCTTTTTATTAGCTACGCGCTGATCGCGGTCTGGACGATTGTCACCTTCCGCTTGCGGGCCGAGCGACATTTGTACGTCTCCCAGTGGTACCTTTTAGCTGCGGTCCTCTGGTTCCCGTGGTTGTACGGAACCGCACAGGTGATGCTGCTTATCGAGCCGGTCCGGGGCGTGGTTCAGGCGGCCGTCAACTGGTGGTTCGCGCACAATGTGCTCGGACTGTGGTTCACGCCGATTGGTTTGGCTTCCATCTACTACTTTATTCCCAAGGTCATCGGTCGTCCGATTCATAGTTATTACCTCAGTGTCTTGGGTTTCTGGTCCTTGGCGCTGTTCTACAACTGGAACGGCATGCACCACTTGGTGGGAGGTCCATTGCCCTCCTGGATGATTACCGTGAGCATCGTCGCGTCGGTCATGATGCTCATTCCCGTCATCACGGTGGCCATCAACCATCATTTCACGATGCTCGGCCATTTCGGGAAGCTGAAACACAGTCCGACACTGAGATTCATGGTATTCGGAGCCGTTTCCTACACCCTAGCGAGCCTTCAAGGTGTGGCCAGCGCGCTCCGCAGTGTGAGCGAAGTGACCCATTTCACCCATCACACCATTGCTCATGCCCATCTGGGAATGTACGCGTTCTTCAGCATGGTGATGTTCGGTGCGATGTACTACATCCTGCCGCGCATCACTCAGCGGGAATGGCCTTCCAATAGCCTCATATCGCTGCACTTCTGGGGCGTTGCCTTGGGAATCGTGCTGTATGTGGTTCCGATGAGCATCATGGGTTTCATTCAGGGAACGATGCTCAACGATGCCGCCGTCCGCTTCCTCGATGTCGTCCAGTTTACCCTGCCGTGGCTGAAGCTGCGAACCCTCGCGGGTCTGTTGTTGGCCGCCGGCCATGTGGCCTTTGTCATTAACGTCGGTTGGCTGCTGGTGCGGATGTTTGAACCCTACCGCAAGCCGGTGGTGCGCATCTTGACCGGTGAGGCTGAAACGGTGGCCGCCGCCAAACAACCATGAGTTACGGACCGCTACTTTTCTTGGGAATCCTCTTCACCTTGGCGACGAGCTGGGTGGGATTAATTCTCCTTCCCCACCGTCAGATGGGGGCGTTGGGCCAGCACACCGACACCAACACGGCGGCCATCTACCCGGCGGTCCGTGCGGGTGAGGCCCAGCAGGGCGCTGAACACTATCGCTCTCTAGGCTGTGTCTACTGCCACACGCAGCAAGTGCGCCCGGAGGGTTATGGCTCGGACATCGAGCGCGGGTGGGGGCGTCGTCGGACGGTGAGTCGCGACTACATTCAAGACAAGACGGTCATGCTTGGGACCATGCGCACCGGCCCGGACTTGACCAATATCGGGGAGCGTCAGGCCGATGCCGCCTGGCATTATCGCCATCTTTATAATCCGCAAATTACCAGCCCTGGCAGCATTATGCCCCCGCATGGTTTCCTGTTTGACGTCCGCGTCATCGGGCAAGCCGGTCGTTCTACCAATGCGTTGGTTCTGGAAGGAACGTTTGCGCCGCCGGCCGGTCAGGAAGTGATTCCGACGCGCCGGGCCGAGCAGTTGGTCGCCTATTTGCGCAGTTTGAAGTCCTCTGGAGACCTGCCCGAAGCGCCGGTTAAGAAGGAGGAGGCCAAGTGAACAATTCCCAGGAAACTCCCAACGCCTCCTCCGGGTTAGATCGCGGTGAAAACCACGACGTCACCGAGTTGCATGCCGCCGTTCTGCGCGAGAAGCCCGATCCGGTGGAGGGTTTTGAGCCGGTGAACTTGTGGATGGTGGCCGGCATCGCCGGACTGCTTTTCTGGGGTGGCGCGTATCTCACCCAGTACAGCGGTCGCTTTGAGGCCATGGAGTTCTCGGAGTTACCGCATGGCAAGCCGGCTCCCGTGGCCACCGTGGCCGCCGATCCTTTGGCTGCGGTAAAGCGGGACGGCATGATCGCTTACAATGCGGTTTGCGCGTTGTGCCATGGCGAAGACGGTGCCGGCAAAGCCGGAGTGGCTCCGGTGCTGGCCGGCTCGGATTGGGTGAATGCCGAGGGTCCGAATCGCCTTCTGCGTATTGTTCGTCACGGACTCAAGGGCACGGTGAAGGTCAACAAGGACGTCACTTGGAACCCAGCCAATGATGCCGGCATCGTCATGGGCTCCCAATGGGAGGCCATCGGTGGCACCAACGAGAAGCTGGCCGCAGTCCTTACCTACATCCGGTCTTCGTGGGGCAACACCGGAACGGCGGTCACTCCACAAATGGTGGCGGATGGCCTTGCTCCGGTAAAAGACCGTTCGGCCGAAGCCAACTGGACTCAGGAAGAATTGCTGCAAGTACCTGCCGGGGGGGCAGCGGCTCCGGCTGTGGCTGCTGCTGCGGCTACTCCCGATCAGCTCAAGGCGCAACTGCAGGCCCTTCCGGCCGAGCAGCGGCAGGCGATTCTCAAGGAGTTGTCCAAGTGAGTGGGTGGGAGGCTGAACCGTTCGGTGGTTCTACCTCCCGGTTGCTTCGACAGTGGGTTCAGCCCTCGAGCGGTTTTGATTTTCGCGGAGCTTGGCTCCTTGGGCCGAGATTAGGATTTTGTCAGGGATTGCCGACGATTGTCCGAAATGATTTCTTTTGTCCTATGAATGGGTGGAAGGTCTTCAGTTGGCGATGGGTTCTCGTTGGGCTACTGTGTGTTCTGGGGGTGGGTTGTGAGACCTACGGCAAGGCAGACTGGAAGTCCCGGGTAGGCCATTACTCGTGGGATCAAGCGATCGAAGAGTTGGGTCCGCCCGAATCCGAGGCCAAGACTTCCGATGGATCTCGCGTGGCTAGTTGGGTGATCTCTCGCTCCCGGACGTACAGCACTGCCATCCGTGGCTCGATGTACTGGAGTTGGAGTGGCCAGGATGTCACCACCACGGCCGAATCGCACTTGCTGCTCACCTTCAATGCCCAAGGCCAACTCAAGGCCTGGAAACGAATTTATAAATGAAACGCCTTCGCAATGATGCCGCCTCCGAGGTAGACCTCGGATGGATGGGAGCCCTCAATCGAGCCATCCGCTGGTGCCTGTTCATTGGTATCATCGGATTCATCGTCGCCCAGTACTTGCCGCTCATCCGAAAGAATCAGGCCTTGCGCGAAAATGTTGCGCGCTGGGAGACCCAGCAGGCACGGATGACAGCGCAGGCCAACGATACGGCCGCACGGTTGCAAAGCCTCCGCGAAGATCCCCGTGCTGTGGAACGTGCCGCGCGCGAGCGTCTGCAATTGGCCCGCACCAATGAGAGTGTGATTAATTTTGTAACGCCGAATTCTTTGAGCCGTTGACCCGAAATTCCCCATGAAACCGAATCCGTCTTGGATCCAACCCCGGTGGGTTGGGCTGATTTTAAGTTTGTCGCTCAGTGCCACCGCGATCTTCGCCGATTCGGTGATGCCGGTGTATGACGCCTTGTGTGCGGCGCCCAAGCTCCGGATGTCGCTCACGGGAGATGCCGATTCGGTGGGCGTTCTGGAGGGGACCGAAGACCTGAATGGCGGAGAGTGGCGTCCTTTGCTGCATTTGGGGGCCATTTCTGGACACCACGAATGGATGGATCCCGAGAACCGGGCCCAGGCGCGGCGTTTTTACCGACTGAACCGGTCTCCGCGACCGCCGCTGCTGCCCCTGCCCAATTTCCGCCTGAATGATCATCAAGGGTTCTCCCATGAGTTGTTCCGCGAAGGGGATTCCCGCGCCGTGGTCCTGGTCTTCACCGATGCCCAGAGCCTGGAGTCGCACTGGAAGCAACTGAAGCCCATCGTCGAGGCGAATTCTGCGGCCGGCGTGCAATTCTGGATGGTGGATCCGATGGATGATCGCTCGGCGATGGCCGCGGCCGCCACTCAGGCTGGAGTGACCATTCCGGTGCTTCAAGATTCCGCACAACTGGTGGCTCGATCCTATGGGGCGTCGGCTTCGGGCGAGGTTGTGGTGCTGGAGGCCGAATCTCTGACCACGGTGTACCGCGGCGCCATCGAAGATGCGGTCGAAGTGGCCGTGGGCGCCCCGATTCGCCAAGCCTATTTGGCCGACGCGCTCACTCGGTTCACCGCGGGCGCGCGTCCGGCGGTCGAATACGCCCGCCCGCAGGGTCAGCCCTGGCGGCATGAAGACTCCGGAGTGGCCTCCTATCGCAACGAGATTGCCCCGTTGTTGCAGAGCAAGTGCGTCACCTGTCACCGGCCGGGCGAGATCGGTTCCTGGGCCATCACCAACCACGCCACGGTGCGCGCCAAATCGGCCACTATCCGCGCCAATGTCCTCGAAGGATTGATGCCGCCCTGGCACGCCGATCCGGCACACGGGAAGTTCGAGAACGATTTTTCGCTGACCCCACAGCAGCAAGCTCGGCTGGTGGCTTGGTTAGATGCGGGTGCGCCGCGCGAGGCTGGAGTGGATCCTCTCGAGACCGTGCCTCCTGCTGCCGGTTTGTGGCCCATGGGTCCGCCGAATGTCACCCTCAAGATCGCCACGCGGCAAATCCAGGCAACCGGGCAAATGCCCTACGCCTACGTGATGGTCAACAATACCCTCAAGACCAACGCCTGGTTGCGGGCGGCGGTCCTCCGACCCGGTAACCGCGCCGTGGTGCACCATGCGCTCATCTTCTACATCAAGGCGGGTTCCCCTTCGCAAATGGCGGCAGATTTTCTAGCCATCCAGGGTGGGTTGAATGGGTATTATGCCGGATATGTCCCCGGCATGGACCAGCGCGAATATCCGGCCGGGACCGCCAAATACCTGCCAGCCGGTGGTGCGTTTGTTTTCCAGATGCACTACACGCCCAATGGGAAGGCCACCACCGACGCCACCGAGATGGGGCTGTATTTGAGTCCGACTCCGCCGCCGATGGAACTGAAGACCGGGGCGGCCAATTCGACGGCCATCGACATCCCGGCGGGCGAACGCAATCACCGCATGGTGGCCGAGCGTTCCTTTGACAAAGCCGTCGATGTCCATGAGTTGAGCCCCCACATGCATTTCCGCGGAGACTCCATGCGCTATGAGGCGTTCTTGCCCGATGGATCGTCGCAGGTTTTGCTGAATGTTCCCAAGTACGACTTCAACTGGCAGGCCTTGTATCGGTTGTCGCAGCCGGTCCGCCTTCCGGCCGGCAGTCGCATCCGAATCTCGGGTGGGTTCGATAATTCCCGCTGGAACCCTTACAATCCGGATACCAAGTCTCGGGTTCGATTTGGTGAGCAGACCGACGACGAAATGTTCATCGGCTACATCAACTATTCTGAGGTGCCGTAGTTCCCGTCCACTGATGTAACTGCGGGGACGGACTCAGCCAAGCGAGTGAGTGTCCGGCGACGCGAAGGACGTGTAGAGCCCGACTGGGCGGCGGCGATTTCGGGATCGGAAGGTCAAAGCGGGATCGGAAGGTCAAAGGAAACGAGCAAGTTCGGCCCGGCTCGTGTATCCGGACCGCCGGGCCCGGATCAGCGCTGCTCCAAAAGCAACCCCCAGGGTAGTAGCCAGGCAGAGCCCGGCTAGGGTCACAGTCTGTCGCCAGTCACCGCCCCAGTGACGCAGTCCCCAGAGGGATAGGCTGGCCGCCAATCCCGCCGAAAGTGCGGCGCGGGACCAAGAGGCTCGCAGCATCGTCCAGAGAGGCCGGCCGCTGGCCTTGGCGAATGCGGCGTGCAGCGGCAGCAGCGTGCTGCCAGACGAGCCCGCGATGAAGGCGAGGAGGATGCCGGTCGGCCCCAGCCACAATCCTAGAGGCACGCTGAAGGTCAGGCAGCACACCAGCTCACGTCGCATGAGTCGGGCCAGTGCGTCCATGTGGCCGTGGCCGAACATCCAATAGCCCGGTTGCGAGGCGATGCCTGTGATCAGGTAGCGCAGGGCGAAGAGCGAGGTGAGCAAGGTGCCACCGGAGAAATCCTCAGCCTTGTAGTGGGCGATAAAGTCCGGAATACAAACGGCCGAAACAGCCATGGCCCCGCCCCAAAGCCAGCCGTTGAAGCGCAGGACTCCTTCGGCAATGACCTCAGCCTTGTTGGTTTTGGCCGCGAGAATGGGCCAGACAGCCTCGTCTGCCGATTGCAGGAGCAGTCGCAGTTTGCTGAAGAGGTTGGCCACCAGCAAGTACTGGCCGACGAGCTTTCCCTGACACAGCCAGGCCACCAGCATCGCATCGAAGGTGTAGACCAGCAGGGTCCAGAACTGGAAGCGCATCAGGCCTGAAGAATCGGGCCAGAGTTCCTTGAGTCGGGCCGAATCCTCCGCGTTCCAAGAGAAGTCCAGAAGGCGGAGCCCGGGTGCTGCTGCGCGGATCGCGGGGGTGGCCAGGGCTATGGCTGCAAGGCTCGGCAGACTCTGGGAGAGCACGAAGGACCAGACGCCCAGGCCGACCCGGAAACCTATCCACAATATGCCAATCGACGCCCAGGCCATGAAGAGTTGCAGCATGAACATCCGGCGCTGTTGGCCTAGACCCGTGAGCAATTGCAGGAAGGCCGACCCCAGAGCCACCACGCCGCTGACCGCGCCCAGCAGGGGATAGAAGGCCCAAGAGAGGTGGAGCGATCGGGCGTTGGGCGTGAGTGAATAAGCACTGAGGATGACCGTTCCTAGTACCAGAATAGCGGCGCAGAACCACGAGTAGAGGCGTTGGCCAAACTGCAGCATTCGCAAGGTTTCCTCATCGCGTGCGCGGCCTAGGATCCGGCGGTTGAGGGTGTTGCGAAATCCGCCGTCGAGGGCGGGCAGGCTTCCTAGCACCAATAAGGCCGCGCTGATCAGCCCAAAAAGCTCCACCGAATCGAACATCCGGATGGTCAGAAGCGACACCAGCGCCCACGAGAGGTAGGCCACCGCGCGCCAGAAAACCGTTTGGACAAAGAGGGAACCCAACACTGGATCCGATCCTATCAGTGGCGATTCCCGGCAGCCATTATTGTCTTCCATGGTGGTGGGAGTGTGACGGAGTCCCGCGCGTTCAATTTCTGTCCTGGGCCGGGCCTGTGGATGGGCAATGGAGAACCCGGTCGCGCCGTGTGAGGCCCTGTCGGTGAGGGGAGTGGGTCCGGTTGGACCGATGTTGAGCTCGTGTTGAGCTCGTGTTGTCCTTGCCTCGTGCCGAGCACTCCGGTAGTGCCGTTGGGTCATGACTGTCGATGCCTCGACGCCGGTTTCTTCTCAGCGCGGGCGCATCCTGGTCATTCGCGGTGGGGCCGTGGGCGACTTCATTGTCACACTGCCTGTGTTGGCTGCACTGCGGAACCAGTTCCCGCAGACCCGACTGGAGGTGTTGGCCTACCCGCAGGTAGCCACACTGGCCGTGCGGGCCGGTTTGGCCGACGCGGCGCACGCCATCGAATCGCGGCCGCTGGCCGGATTCTTTGCCCGCAATGGAGTGCTCGACCCGATCGAGTCGGAACGGTTTGCCCGTTGCGATGTGATCTTCAGTTATCTTTACGATCCGGATGAACTCTTTCGTGGCAACCTCGCCCGCGTGACCTCCGCCCAGGTCATCCAAGGCCCGCACCGGCCGGTGGAATCCACCGGGGTTCCCGCCACGGTTCAATTGCTCCAACCTTTGGAACGTCTGGCGATCTTTGAGGTCGACCCGGTGCCGCGCCTTCGTTGGGCCGGGATGGGTCCTAGTGCTGAAGGGTGGATCGCCCTGCACCCTGGCAGCGGCAGCGCTAGCAAAAACTGGCCCTTGGAGCGCTGGAAGGAACTGGTGAGCCGTTGCGTGGCTCAGACGAATTTGAGTCTGGTGCTCATCGGCGGCGAGGCCGAGGCCGAGGCTCTCGACAGCCTGGAGCGGTTGATTCCAGCGGCGCGACGTCAGGTTTTGAGAGGCCGTCCTCTGGAATCGGTGGCCGAACAGCTTTCCCGCTGCCAAGGGTTTCTGGGGCATGATTCCGGGATCACCCACCTTGCGGCAGCCGTGGGGATTCCGTGCCTGGCCTTGTGGGGTGGATCCAATGAGTCGGTATGGAGGCCTGGCGGTCCAGCGGTTCAGACTGTGTCGCATCCTGGTGGGTTGGCCGATCTCGGACTCGAGGCCGTTTGGAAATCCTTTACGGCTCAGTTTTACCCCGCCGTGAGTGCTCTTGGACGCGATCCCTAGTAGGGAGGTCGTCTCGGACTTCCGTCGAGAGCGGTGGCACTGAGTTCAAGAGTTTCATTGATGTGGCGTCCGTTGAGAGGCGTTGCTGCGGTCTCATTGCCAGCCTCGAGTCTAAACGCGCCGTGGTAAAAATTAGAAAAACCGGTTGCAGATCTGCCTGAAAACAGGCTTGGTTCACGGCTCCGGTCGCTAGGCCCAAGCCTCGACTGGTGGTTCGAGGTGCCTAGGTGCCTCGGCTGTGAGCCTGAATGCGGACGACTTTGCAAAGAGTTTCCGCCAGGTCCGGGAAGGAGCTGAATTTTGAAGTGAGCGAAGTTAAACTGAAGAAGGGCGAACCCGTGGATCGCGCGCTGCGCCGCCTGAAGAAGAAGGTGGACCGCGAGAACACTCTCCGTGACGTGCGCATGAAGCGTCATTATGAGAAGCCCAGCGAAACCAAGCGTCGTAAGATGAAGGTTTCCAAGTTCTCTGCGATGCTATCCGCCCGGTATGCCGACCAGTGATGGTCGGTAGCGAGGCGCAACCGCTGTAAGGCGGTTTGCTTTCAACAGGGCCGGATGCTTTCCTTCGGGAACGCATTCGGCCTTTTTGTTTCCCAAACAGGAGTCTAGAACCCTGAGTTTAGAGCCCTGAGTTTAGAGCCGAAAGACCTTACATCATGTATTCCCTATCCACCTGCTGGAACTCGAGCCGCCACCAAGACGGAGGCGACATGCTGCGCGAGATCCGGGACCTGGGCTTCGAATATGCCGAGTTGAGTCACGGCATCCGTGTCAGTCTGGTGCCCGGCATCATCGACGCCGTTGAAGCCGGGGTGATCAAGATCAGCACCCTGCACAATTTCTGCCCGTTGCCGATGGGCGTGAGCCACGCCGCACCGAACCTCTTTAAGTTCTCGGCCTCGGAGAAGCGTGAGCGCGATCTGGCCTGGAAGCACTCGATCAAGACCATCGAGACGGCCGAGCGTCTGAAAGCTAAGTTGATCGTGCTGCACTCCGGGGCCGTCGATCTCTCTGGCTTCTTTGGAGATGCCCATTATCAGGACAAGCTCGAAGCCCTCGCTGCCGCTGGAAAGCGGGACTCGCCGAAGTACATCAAACTCATGGCTGAGGTGGAGCAACGCCGCGAGGCCCGCAAGGAGCAACCCATGGAGTTGGCCATCGACATGATTCGTCGATTGGCGGAGGTGGCCGGCGAGAAAAAACTCCTCTTGGGTATCGAGAATCGGGAATCCGTCGAAGAAATTCCCTTCGACCACGACATGCTCTTCTTCCTCGATCAGTTGCCAGACAACGTCCGCTATTGGCATGACTGCGGCCACGCTCAGATCAAGCATCAGATGGGTTTCATCGACCACCGCATGCACTTGGAGAGTTTGTCCGAGCGCTTGGGTGGGCTGCATATCCATGACGTGGTGCTCACCCCCGATGGAGCCCACGATCACGCCCCGCCCGGTGCGGGTGTTATTGATTATGTCGCCCTCAAGCCGTTCGTGGGTCCGGAGCACATCAAGGTTATTGAATTGAACCCCGGTGTGGCTCCCGAAGATGTGACCAAGGGATATGCGCACATTCGGTCCGTCTGGGGGCCGGAGTAGTCCGAATGGATTCTCGGCCCGACAACTCCTCCCGAAGAACACTCGGGCAACTGGTCCGCCTAGCGGTCTGTGGACTGTTGTTGGCGGTCATCTTCCACGCGATCTTCTGCAACGAGGCTCAGATCGACCTTTTGGCCCAGGGGAAGCCCGAAGCCTGGAATGCCATGGGGCGTTGGGAGCAGCGTCAATACGCTTGGACCCATAGCCCTGCAAAGCTTCTGGAGATGGCCCGTCGGTTGGATCCCGGGAGCCTGGGGGTGGCCTTTGGCCTCTGCGGTGCGCTCATTTTTCTGGGAGGGCTTCGTTGGCGCGAAGCTCTTCGGGTCCAGGGTCTGGAGTTGCCCCTGGCCGAGGTAATGCGGCTTTCGTTCGTGGCGCACTTTTTCAATGCCTTTCTGTTGGGGTCCACCGGAGGTGATGTTTGGAAGGCCTATGCGGCCGCCCGGAGTACCCACCACAAGAAGGCGGAAGCGGCCCTCACGGTGTTTGTGGACCGCTTGATCGGCATCCTATCGCTGCTGGTGTTTGCGGTGATCTTTGCCATTCCCAACTGGCCGCTCTTCGTGCGCTTTCGTCGCTACGACGGGGTGGGTCTGGCCATCTTTGGCATGATGGTCGTGGCGTTGGTTTGTGCCGGTGCCGGGTTCTTCACAGACATCCTTTCGGAGGAGGGGCGCCTGAGCCGATGGATGGGGCGTTTCCCGCAAATGAAGGGCCCCTTGAGGGCGCTGGCTTCATGCCGGCTGTTTGGGCGTAATCCGGGATTCCTTTGGCGGAGCGCGTTGCTGTCGATCGCCATCAACCTGGCCATCGTGGGCACGTTTGCGGCGCTGGCTTCCGGGTTGGGGTTGCAAATCCCCCGATGGAACTTGTGGTTTGTGGTGCCGGCGGTGGTGTGCCTGGCCGCGTTGCCGATCACCCCCAGTGGCCTCGGCGTCCGCGAGAACCTCTTCGTCGTCCTGCTTACCGTGGACTTCGCGGGTTTTGGAGTTAAGCCGGCCGAGGCGCTGTCGCTCTCGTTGCTGGGCTACACGTTGAACCTGGCCTGGAGTGCCATCGGCGGCCTCGTGTACCTGACAGTCCGCAAATACATCCCACGGGAGTCCTAGCTAGATTCGGAGTCGTGGCTTGCCGGATTGGCGTGTGCGTCCAGACTGTCGGCATGCGTTTCACTGTGGTGATGGGGGTTTCGGCGTTGGCCTGGATGGCCGCGGGCTGTGGCAAGGATGAGGTCCGGGTCTATCAGGCCCCTCAAGATGCCCCGCCGGTGGCTGCGGCTAATCCCCAAGGTGGAGCCACCCTAACCCCGCCCGCTTCGGAGATTCCAAGATCTGCGACCTCGAGGTCTTCCTCCTCGGCTGGCTCGGAAAGCAGTGCCTCCGAACGGCCCGCGGTTCCCTGGACCGTACCGGCCGGTTGGGAAGAGATGCCTGCCTCAGGCATGCGCGTGGCCAGTTATGGTGTGAAACGCCCCGACGGCCGTTCGGTGGACATTTCCGTGGTGGCCATGGGTGGCGGAGCCGGAGGCGAGTTGGAAAACGTCAACCGCTGGCGCGACCAAATCGGGCTGGAGCCGGCGACCGAGGCGGACTTGGCGGGTCTTCGTTCCATTATTCCGGCGGGCAATCGCCAGGTGGTGATGTACCAACTGGACGGCAAGAAGGCGGTTCTGGATGGCAAGTACCCAGCCCGGACGCTGGCAGCCATCATGCCGGCCGGCGAGATGACCGTGTTCTTCAAAATCACGGGTGAGAGTGCGCTGGTGGCCGAGCAGAAGCCGCAGTTCTTGGCTTGGTTGAAGTCTGTCGATACCGGTGGCGGTGGCGGTGAGTCCGCTCCGGAGGCCTCGGCCTCGTCGTCGGCCCCAGCCCCCGCATCGCCGGCGGCTGTTTCAGGCGGTTCCGAGCGGGCGAGCGGTGGTGGTGGTGGTGGTGGTGGTGGCGCCGACGGACTCCCGAATTGGCAGGTGCCCTCTGGCTGGAAAGCCGCTGGACCGAAGCCTATGCGCTTGGCGTCCTTCGATATCCCGGATGCCGCCGGCAATGGCGATGTGTCCATTAGTAAGCTGTCTGGGAATGGCGGCGGGCTCTTGGCCAATGTGAATCGCTGGCGCGGCCAAGTGGGATTGGCTCCGTTGGAAGCCGGGGCATTGGCTGCGAACTCCAAGACAGTGGCCACGGCCGGGGGCGACAGCGGCACCTGGGTAGAGTTGGTGGGGACCGAGAAGACGATCTTGGGGGCCATCTTGGCTCGCGGAGAGGTTTCGTGGTTTTTCAAGCTGACAGCTCCGGCGGCCGTTGCCGCCCAAAACCGAGACGCTTTCGAGCAATTTGTTCGTTCGATCCGCTTCTGAATGAGGGGCCGCGACCGGGGTTGAAAAATCCCGAGCGCTTTCCGTCAAGTTGATGCAATTTATTGCGACCGGCCGTCGTCCGATTTTCGCCCATGATTTCCAAGTTGTTCCAGTTCCTGTCGTCCCTGCGCCTCACGGTGGTGCTGCTGGGATTGGGTGTGGTCGTAGTGTTCTTCGGAACGTTGGGCCAAACCAGCGATGGTCTTTACGTGGCCCAGGAGCGGTACTTCCGCAGTTGGTTCGCCTATTGGACGCCGCACGGATCCACCTTCCCGGTGGTGCCGCTGCCCGGCGGATACCTGTTGGGAACGATGCTGGTCATCAACCTAATCGTGGCTCATTTCACCCGCTTTAAGTGGACGTGGTCCAAGAGCGGTATCTTCCTGACGCACATCGGCATCATCTTGCTGCTGTTGGGACAATTGGCCACCGACATGCTGGCACGCGAGAGCATCATGAGCTTCCGCGAGGGCGACACTCGAAACTACTCCGAGTCGTCGATGGACTTCGAACTGGCCTTCCTGCGCAGTGCCGGCAGCAACACTCTCGACCAAGTGGTGTCTATCCCGGCCTCTCGTTTGAAGCCGGGGGCCGAGTTGCGCCAGGAGTTGCTGCCCTTCGCCATCCGGGTGAAAGAGGCCTATGAAAACGCCCGGATTCGCCTGCGCGCTCCGGTCATGGATTCCAACCGCCCGCCCGCGGCGACCCAAGGCGTGGGCGCCCGGATCGTCATCGATGAGCAACCGCCGACGCGCACCATGGATGCTCGCAATGTGCCGGCCGCGGTGATCGAGCTTTCGGGGCCGTCGAGCCTCGGGACCTGGGCCCTCTCCGGTGAATTGAAGTCTCAGACCGTGACCGTGGAGGGAACGGAGTGGCGCCTCGAGTACCGCCCGGTGCGCGATTACAAACCCTTCGCCCTGACCTTGCTCAAGACCACCCACGAGACCTACCCGGGCACGGACATTCCTAAGAATTTCCAGAGCCGGGTACGATTGCGAAACACCGAGTCGCACGAAGACCGCGAGGTGGACATTTACATGAATTCACCGTTGCGGTATGGCGGTTACACTTTCTTCCAGTATCAAATGGGCAAAGAGCAATTGGCCGACGGAGGCCGCGGTACCAGTGCGTTGCAGGTAGTCCTCAACCCGTCGTGGGTCACGCCGTATCTCGGGTGCATTCTTGTCGGAGTGGGCCTGTTGGTTCAGTTCCTCATGCACCTCACCAAGTTCATCGCCCGCCGCAAGCCCCGGGCCGCCTGAAGCTTCACCTGCTGGAATTTGCCTCCTCCCAACGCGCTCCGCCTGAAACATGAAACAACGCCTTCCCCTAATTATCACGGCGCTCTTCGCATTCTGGATTCTGGGTGCGCTGAGGCCACAGCGTGACCCCGAGTACGCCTTCGGGGCGTTTGGCCGCCTGCCCGTGGTCTTCAATGGCCGCCTGCAGCCCATCGATTCGTTGGCGCGCAATTCGCTGACGCGCATCCGCGAAAAGGACACCGCCAACCTCGAACCGGTCAAGTCGTGGTACGAGCGACCCAAGATCATCTCGGCCACCGAATGGTTGCTGACGCTCATGACCCGGCCTGAGGTCGCGGATGGCTGGAAGGTTTTCCGCGTGGATCACCCGGAGCTCAAGGCGATGCTCAAGTTGCCGGAGCCCAACCCAGCGGCCGGCGAAGACGGCAAGCACTACTCGTGGAACCAGTTCGGCGAGACGGGCCTCAAGCAAATCGAAGAGAGCTCCCGGAACATTCAGGAGAACAAGAAGGATTCGTCACTCCGCAACGCCTTCGACAACGCCACCCTTGGGTTGTACGAGGCCATGACCCTGTACCTGCGACTGAAGAATACGGTGCACCCGCAAGACACGGTTGGCTTCGCGGCGGAAATTGCCGATTACCAGAAAAGCATCCCGGCCGGCGTGAAGGCCTTCCAGCAGCGCATGACCGGTTCTGGCACGTTCGATACCAATGCACTGACCGAGGTGTTCGGACATGCCGAGCGGTATTTCGTGACGCTGCGCGGCGAGCCGCCATTGCTCATCCCGCCGGCCTCCGGGGGAGACGCCACTTTCGCATGGCAGCGCATGGGCGAGGCCTTGCTAGATCCGAGCTTCGGAGCACCGCTGCTCAAGCACTTGATGCGCGTGCCCAAGGCCGAACTTTCGCCCGAAGCCGCGGCCGAAGGCATCCGCTTGGTGGGCACCCGGCCGCTGTCGCCGGCGGTGGGGCATTGGGCGGCGATGGCTGACGCCTTTCGTGAGAGTCAGATTGCGGGATTCAATACTGCGGTGACCGGGTACCAGACCTACTTGGAGTCGCTGCGCCTGGGCAAGGCCTTGAACAAGACGGATCGCGAACAGCTTTACAATAGCTTCGCGCCGTTCTCGAAAACCGCCGCGTTGTACATCGTGGCCTTCCTCTTCAGCTGTGGGTTCTGGTTCAACTTCGCTGAGTGGAGCCGCAAGACGTCCCTGCATCTGGTGCAATTGGCCTTCGTGGTCCACACGCTGGGGCTCATCGCTCGGATGTGGCTTGAGGGTCGGCCGCCGGTGACCAATCTCTACAGCTCGGCCATTTTTATCGGATGGGGCGCGGTCGGCCTCGGGCTGATCCTTGAATCGTTCTGGAAAAACGCCATCGGGCTGGCGGTAGCGACGGTCATTGGTTTCTCCACCCAAGTCGTAGCTCACAATCTCGCCCTCGGAGGCGACACCATGGTGATGCTCCAGGCGGTGCTCGATACCAACTTCTGGCTCGCCACCCACGTGGTCATCGTGACTTTGGGTTATGCGGCCACCTATGTTGCGGGCTTCCTCGCCATCTTGTACGTGGTGCTGGGATTCTTTACGAAGGTGATGACCAGCGACATGGGTAAAAGCCTCTCGCGCATGGTGTATGGCATTCTGTGCTTCGCCACGCTCTTCAGCTTCGTGGGCACCGTGTTGGGCGGTATTTGGGCCGACCAATCGTGGGGGCGCTTCTGGGGCTGGGATCCCAAGGAGAACGGGGCCCTCATCATCGTGCTGTGGAATGCGCTCATCTTGCACGCCCGTTGGGGTGGCATGGTCCGGGAGCGCGGCATCATGAATCTCGCGATCTTCGGAAACATCGTCACCAGTTGGTCGTGGTTCGGCACCAACTTGCTGGGCGTGGGGCTTCACAGCTACGGATTTATGAGCGGGGCCTTTACGGCGCTGATGGTGTTTGTGGGCAGCCAATGCGTGCTCATCGCGCTAGGGCTCATTCCGCAGGCGAAGTGGCGGAGTTTCTCGGCGGCCGCGGGCGGCGCAGCGAAGGCTCCGGCGGCGGCGTCGGCCTAAGTCGTGGAACCGCATTGAGAGCATGGGCAACGCGATGACTGTCACCGAGACCTTGAAACACCTGGGAATCGTGGTGCCGCCAGCCCCGGGCGCGGTGGCCGCCTACGAGCCGTGGGTGCGCACGGGTGATCTTGTATTCACTTCGGGGCAGTTGCCCTGGCGCGACGGCGTGATGGCGTACGCAGGCCGCCTCGGTGCCGAACTCACGGTCGAGCAAGGATACCAAGCGGCCCGACAGTGCGCGCTCAACGCCTTGGCCCAGCTCCAGGCGGCCGCTGGTGGCGATATCAACCGGGTCCGTCGTTTGGTGCGCGTGGAAGGGTATGTCCATTGCGCTGCGGGATTCCGTGGGCATCCGCAAGTGCTCAATGGGGCCTCAGACCTCTTCAACGCGGTGTTTGGTGCCCGCGGAGCCCATGCCCGGTTGGCCATCGGAGTCTCCGACATGCCGCTGGATGCCGCCGTACAGATCACCGTCACGGCCGAGGTCGACGAGCCCTCCCGGTAAGAGTGTCTTCGGCGGGGAAGGGGCTGCCGCGGTCCGCGATGGTCCGCGATGGTCCGCAGTGAATGGTCGCCGGTTCCATCATCGGGCCCTTGCGGGATCGATGGATCAATGCACTCAGGGCTGCAAGCGAGCCTGCTTCAATTCCACCAAACCGTCCTCCATCCCGGCCGCACGCACCTCGAAGGTCACCGTCTGGCCGGCTTCGAGCAGTTGCCACTTCGAGCGGTTGTTCTCGGCGATCAACGTTCGCCCGTCGCGGCTGGTGTGGAAGGCGGGCATCTTGTCGTCGATGCGCCATTCGCACACCGGCCGCACGGCGGGGTCTGGGGTTTCCAGGAAGACCCGGACATTGCGGCTGACGATGCCTCGCTCCATGCGTTCCACCACGCCCGTGATGCGGAATGAGCGTTTTTGATACCGTGCATTGGCCGTCGGGAGATCGGAGCGGTAGTGGTTCACCAGTTCCCAAACACTGATTTCTTGAGCGGCTGTCACCGGAGGCAGTTGTGCGGCGGGGGCCGGAGGTATGAGGCCGGCCCACCGGGCAGTTTGAAGCGCTTCAGCTGCGGGCTTGGCGGCGGGCAAGAGCAGAGGAAGCGTCATCGGTTGGGCTTGGGTCGTGACGGAGTTTGATGTCGGACTCACCGCACCGGAGGGGAGAAAAGCGGCCCCTCGCAGGCGGGAATTCTCGAGCGTCAGGCGTTTCAAAGCAGCCTCGGTGTCGAACCCCAATCGTCGTCGCAGCGGTTCGGAAACCTCGAAGAAGAACACCGTGGTTCGGCCTCCGGAGTGCTGGAGCTCCAAGCGGTCGTCATCCAGACGCCGCACCGTCGCCTCGCGGAAGGTTCGTAAGCGTCACCCGAGGCACCTCCCCGCATAGGTGCCATAGTTTGCCGAGTATGACGTTTATGCAGCGGCTCTGAGGGCGGGGGTATGCATTCGCCCCCAGCTTTCCGGTAGGAGGAGGACGATCTGACGGTTGGTCATCG
>SXGS01711960.1_pt1 | contig 54040 bp, 37 predicted proteins | sample 3174681 | NCBI WGS metagenome assembly SXGS01 (sample SAMN11356861, study PRJNA531348) | freshwater metagenome | isolation source: freshwater sample F1-80 | place: China: Fuxian Lake, Yuxi | collected 2017-12-25
CCATCCGCGCTCCCGAATTTTTTCCAGCTCGCGGCACTTGGACCAGTGAGTGACGAGTATCAGCCCAACACCGCGCGACAGATGATCACCCGCACCTTTGCGGACGCGGACGGCGATGGCTACACCGATAGCTTCTGGTTCCTCGCACCGACACCGGTCGATCGTGGCGTGCGCACCATCGTAGGCATCTCGATCGTCGACAACTCGTCGATGCTCAATGTGAATGTTGCGACAAAGGGCGGATTCTTCGAGACGACCTTCGATGCCTCGGGCAATATGGTTCCTGCCGGTGGGACGACGGGACAAACTCCCGCCGACCTTGCGCTGGTTTGGAGCAAGAACGACCTCCAGAATCGCGCAGGGCTTCTCGACACACCGATCAACTCAGCCAACGATTACTCGGATCCGGCCACAACGCCGTACTTTCCTGATTACTTCCCGTCGCTATGGAGCGGGCAGGGGGCACAACTCTTCAGGATTGGAAACGGCACTTCGGTCAACGCATCCATGCACATGGGACGAGGGCCCAACGGGCTTGAGTCTGGCTCGGCGGATCTCTATGGCGACATCTCGATCATCGCGCCCGGCGCGAATGACTTTAGCGTGCTGAAATCGCTCGGCGTGAAGGACATCAATGTTGCTCAGCAAACACTCGCGAACCAACTGGGCTTCCCGCTCGTCGATCCCGATGTCGCGCTCGTTCTTCCGCAACAAGCAGGTCGATTCGAACTTGCATCGGAACGCCTCGCGTGGTTCAAGCTCGCCGGCGTTGATCCCAACGGGGCGCTCGCCTCAACTCTCGGACTCCGACCATTCTCCGCCGCCGACGAAGTAGAACTTCGCATGGCTGCTGGGTTGAATCAGCCCTACACCAACACGCGACTCGAGCAGGCGTTCAGCTTGTTCAGTCCGACGGTACTTGGAGTCAACGCGAATCGCTTCCAGATGCTGCGTGCCACTGTGCAGCGCGAGGAAGCCAATCGCGCACTTGAGCCGCTGAGCCAGCGCGAGCTTCTCGTCGACATGCGCCACCGCCTCACGACAGTAAATGGGGCACGCAATGATCAACTCCCCTCATGGCTCTGGCCCACTCCCTTCTACCACGCCAAGCGCAACTATCTCCATCCTCGCAATGCGGCCATCACCGACACCGACGATCCGCTGTTCGCGCAGTTCGATGCCGAGAATCGCGCGGAGTATGCGCGACAGAAGTTGAAGGTTGACCTTCGTCGACCGATGTTTGCGCTCGAGGATGGCACTGCCGTCGGCACCGCCGTACGGGAAGCGCGGGAGCAGCAATGGCGTAATGACATTGCGCGACTTCTTGAGAGATCCGTTTCCTTCTATGGCGATCGCGATGGCGATGGCACGACTGACTTCTGGCGAAGCTATCTCGATTCCATCGACCCAACGGCGACTGAACCAGACGAGCAGTATCTCAAGACGCTGTCGATGATCGCGAGCTACACCGCAAATCTCCATGCGGCAAGCGATCAGCCAGTGAAGGCTCCCGGCTCGGCTGTCACGGTTTGGTACGACCCACCGATGGTGGCCACGCCAGCAGGTGGAAACCCCGAGAGCCAGTTCAAGCCAAGCTTGGATCATGTCGTGTTTGATCCCAACACGCCAGGTCGTTTCTACAACGGCATGGAGAAGCAGCCTTTCATCATGGAGGTGTTCTTGGGCGTGGTGTATCCCAAGAGCAAGATCTATCCCAATGATTGGAACGCCGAGTTCGCGATGTGCGGACCGGTGGAGTCCATCACAAGTCCCCAACTCAAACTTCCGACCACGGTCGCGGATGGTGGCGGAGAAACCTTCGTCGACGATACCTCGAAGCCTGCCGCTGTCATTGCAGTGCAGATCGCCAATCCCTACGACACGCCGCTACCGCTGTTTGATTTCGAGATTCAGTTCTACGGCCGACCGTACAGCTTTGCGACTGGCCCGTACGGATTCGTGCCGGTGCTTCCGCCTGCGACAAGCGCAGGTCCAGCAACCGCGATCATCTACGCGGTTCCTGATTACATCTACTCCGACACTGCCGAGGCGTCCACGCCACCAGCGAATCCAGCGAGCGCAGAGACAGAGTTGCTGATCTCGACCAAGATGCTGGACTTTCTCGATATCGAATACGCGCCGACGGATGTGGACGGCGATGGGGATGCGAACGGGACTTACAACATCCGTGAGCACATTGGCCTCTACGACAGTCATCCGACCGGAGCGACGGATCCGTTTGACGCGCAAGATCGAACACTGGTGTTCAATGCAACCGGCGCGTGGCATTGCAAGCAGAACGATCCCATCGCCGCGACCTACCAATCGAATACGACGGAGCCGGTGGTGCTCATTCGGCGCGTTGCAACGCCGGGCGGCGTCGTGCGCATGGTGGTTGATCGACTGGAGAATGATGTTTCCGGCGACGAAGAGAGCTTCCGCACGGAGGTGCGTCGACTGTTCAATGATCCGCAACTGCAACCACCCGCGAAGAAGTACAAGTGCCGCATGGCAGAGAAGGAAGTTGACGGCATTCGACTTGGCGCCAATGACCTCTTCATGACCTACGCGCGATGCGCGCGACCTTGGATGTGGGATCCGCAAAGTTGGGTTCGTGATCCATCTACTGGTCAATGGGCGTCGCTTGCCTCGACGGCCAACGCGACTTCGATTTGCTCCCGCGATGTGGATAGTTGGGAGATCAACCCTCGCTTCGTTTTCTCCACGCACTCGCAGCCAATCCGCTCCGGATCCGTCTCGGCTGGTGGCAGCGTCGTTGGCCGTCCGTGGGATGGCATCATTGACGGCGGTGACGTAGATTTTGTCGGTGACGCGATGTCGTTGGTTGCCGCGGATGATCCAGACAACAACAATGGTTCCGGAAGTGGACCCAAGAGAAGTCTTTGGCCTCGCACGACCTTTATGGACATCTTTGGCCGAAACCTTCGCGCGAAACCAGTTTTCTTTTCCATGCAGACTGTGACTGCGGAAGAGGATTGCACCAATCCACAGCCCAACGCGGTCCATGACGCGGTGTACATGGACGGGAGCGGCCCGCTTCCGTTCCTGCGAAATGCAGAGACACTCGGTGCCGTGATTCCTTCAAGTTCGAATGGCATCGGGCACTCGCGAATCACCTACAACGGCGCCAACTACGATGTCGTCGTCGGCAACAAGGGTTCGAGCAGTCAAGATTGGCTTCGATGGCTCGACAACGCGATCGCGCCTGGTGCAGAGCGTTATGCCTCTTTGCGAAACGCCCTCCAACTCACGCAGAAAGACGATGACTTCGAGCAGGTTGGCGAGGTACTCGATGTGTTCCTTTGGGGGCATGTGTACGAGAACCCCGGCGCAAGCCCAACTTGCGTTGCGACTTTTTCTGAAATCATGTTGAACGCGGACCCCGCAAGCGATTTCCCCGCAGGGAAGGGGCCGTTTGTGAATCGCCTCCATGCGCGAGCCCCAGGCGAGCAGAGCATCTTTGACCTCGCCGGGAACCTCGTCACCTACGACCCAGGAACGCCCGTTCTCGGCGCACGCTGGTACTACCCCGATACACCACCAAACGCTCCGGCAGAGAATGATCTCTCGTTCGTCGCGGGGCAACCTGCGCTTCCGATGGGGCTGAGTTGGATGGATGCGTTGGCGTGCGATGGATTTGGTCGCGGCACGCTCGATCGTGACGGCGATAATGATCGCGATGCCGTGGACGATGCGTGGCTTGAGCGCCGACGATTCGCGCTCGCTGGCGACTACATGGGGACTAAGACTCCAGGCCTTGTCAATATCAACACTGCTCCGATTGAAGTTCTGCGCGCATTGCCGTTGATGACGCGCTTGCCGAAGTATGACCTCACGAATCCCACACTCCCGTGGGTCTACAACCGCATTCCTGATGCGATGATCAAGTACCGCGAGGGCACGGTTTCGACCGACAACTCGGGCAACCCTTTCATTACCGATGTCATCCGTCCTTCGACGATGGCTGCCGCGGAAATGCCAAGCTACTCCGATCGTGGGTTGACGCAGTATGAGGTCGACAATGTCGCAGGCGGCCCAGTGGCGATGGTGCCAGGCGCGAATCGTTTCTACCCAGGCATGCGCGCGGAGAAGGGGTTTGCTTCGTCCTCCGAATTGCTGCTCATGCGGCGAACTGCGTTGACTGATCCCACTGTTGCGATGGGTGATCTCAGTATTCGCCAAAGCTACAGCTCGCAGTTCTTCGCCCTTGATCCTTACGACCTCACCTACGACCCGAACAGCAATAGCATCGATCCGGGGGAGTTCCTCAACCTCGCGATCCAACAGGTTCCGGGCTACCGATTCTCGATCGATCGAGCGGCACCCAAGGCGCGATTCGCACCGCTCGACACCCTGCAAGCGAGCTTCCCCGCGCTCCTCAACTTGCCTGTGCGTTGGGATGAACCGCTCGGCGATGCCGAGGACGCGACCCTAGCCTACAAGGCGATTTCAAATCTGGTCTCCACGCGCAGCGATGTCTTCACCGTTTACTTGAAGGTGCGACAAGTGAAGCAAGACCCGGTGACGCGCAGGTGGGACGCCACCAAGTCAGAGCATGTCATCGACGACAGCCGCTTCGTTATGGTCGTTGATCGAAGCGAGTGCAATGCTCCGAGCGATCAGCCCAAGATCCTCTTCTTCGAGAAGTGCTCGACGAACTGATCGTTCGCCACTCCGTCCGCCACATCCAACCCGGTCTCGTCACGCCCATCCGGCATGCGAGGCCGGGGTTTTTCATGCATCCCGCCTACGCGTGCGCGCTGTCAAGTGTCGTTCCAGGCGGAAGCGAGCGCATCCGATGCTCGTCGCGTCGGACTCGCTGCGGGCGTTGGTTCTGGTTCGAGGGAGAACGGCGCCACCTCAAGTTCCACCACAGCGGAGGGACTCGTTGAAACGGCATCAACCTGTGGCTCAGCCTCCGCGCGCTCAACGGCAGCCTTGGACAGACGGCCATCGGCGGAGACTTCATCAAACCGAACGCTCACGCGACGACTCACGCCGCGCTGCGGCATCGTGATGCCATACAGCTGATGACAGGCCTGCATCGTTCGCTTGTGGTGGGTGATGACGATGAAGTGGCTCTTGTCGAGGAAGGGTTCGAGCGACTTGCAGAATCGCTCCACATTCGCCTCATCGAGCGCGGCGTCCACCTCATCCAGAATGCAGAACGGGCTGGGCTTCGACTGGAAGATCGACATGAGCAGCGCCACGGCCGTCATCGTCTTCTCGCCACCGCTCAACTGGCTAATGAGGCGTGGCTCCTTGCCAGGCGGCTTCGCACGAATCTCAATGCCACTCTCGAGCCAGTCGGTCTCGCCAGACTCAAGCGGCACGAGATACAGATCCGCCGAACCTCCGCCGAACAGCCGGCGGAACATCCCGTTCTGACCAGCGAAGTGCTCCCGAACGGTTTCGAAAGTCGATTGAAAGCGGCTCCGACTCGCGAGGTCGAGTTCCTCCACAAGCGAGAGCAGAAGGGTCCGAGCACTATCGATGTCGGTGAGCTGCGTCGCGAGTTCCTCGTTCTTCACCTCAAGTTGGGTGAGCTCCTCGATCGCGTCGAGATTCACATTGCCAAGGCGACGGATCTCCTCGCGGAGGATTTCGACTTCCTTCCCCGCTTCGATCCGATCGATGTGCACAAAGTCCGGCTGCGCGCGCTCCACGGAATACTCCGCGTAGAGCATTGGGAGATCAACGAGCGTCTCCATAAGGGTTGACTCTTCAAGAGTCTCACGGCGAACTTCGAGCTCGCGGCGGGACAGTTCCACGGCATGCGCGTTGCGTTCGACGCGAGATGCCTCGGTCCGAGCTCCTTCGAGCAAGTGCGCACACTCCGCCACAGCACTCGACGCTCCCTCGAGCGAACTCGTTGCAGTGGCAAATTCACGCGCGACCTCGACGAGCGCGACATCGGTTCGTTCAATCTCGGTCTGCGCCTCTTCGGCCTGCGCCTCTGCGCGCTCGATCGCGCTCAAACGGCGATTGATTCCATCCTGCAGAAGTGTGACCTGCCGCTCGAGCTCGGTGGTCGTCGCCTCAAGATGTCGCCGTTCTCGTCGCGCTGCTTCGAGATTTCCAGCGGCTTCGGTCTGGCGTACGCGCGCCTGCGAGAATGCCTCTGCAGCCTCGCTTGCGCAGCGCTTTGCCTCATCCCCTTCAGCGCGCAGCGCGCGCGCATGCCCAGTCGCCTCCACGACACCCGCCGCGAGGCTCTCGAGTCGATCAAGCACTTCGGCGCGCTCCTCGCCTCCGGCACGAAGTCGATCAAGCAGGAGGTCGCAATCATTCGATGCGGACTCCCGATCGCGCTCGATTCTGCGAATCATGCCATCGAGTCGCTCCGTCGCGTGCTGCGTTTCGAGCAGCGCCCGGCGCGCTTCTTGCAGGCGAAGCGTGAGTGCTTTCGCCTCGTCCTGTGCTTGCTTCGACTCAATCTCGAGGCGAATCGCCTCTTCTTCGTGGGCGTTCAGGGTTTGCGCAAGTTCGCGTCCGCGTGCGACCAACTCGGTCAATTCCGCGCGGCGAGCGAGGGCCCCGACCGCTCCTTCGGAGCGAGCGGCGGCGTTGGCGATGCATCGACCGTGTTCATCGATGACGAGACCGGTCCGCGTCACGATGCGACACCCGTGAAGGGAGGTGGACGCGAGCGCGAATGCCTGCGTGGCGTCTGTGGCGACAAAGGTTCGCGCACACAACCGCTCAACGAGATTGCGCGCACTCGGCTGCACTTCGAGGAAATGCAGAAGGGGAATCGCGCCGTCGACCGCCCCAACGCTTGCAAGCGGCGACGCCCCTGATCCTCCGCGCACTTGATTGGCAACGAATGCGAGTCGGCCCTTCACGTTTCGAGCCTGTTCGACGCAGGTTGCGAGCGCGGACTCGTCTTCCACCACGAGCAGTTCGAGGAAGTCGCCGAGTGCGGCTTCGACGATTTCGGCATCCGCGCGACTCGCCTCCACGAGATCCGAGAGGACACCGACAACGGCGCCAAAGCGCGCGCGATCCGCCAGCGCGCCACGCACCGCACTCCCGAGGCCCTCGTGCGCTTTCAACATTTCATCGAGGACTCTTCGACGCGACTCGACGGCCGTGCGGTCGTCGCGCAATTGCGCAAGTTCACGAAGTTTGCCAGCGTGCGAAACGCTGAGGCTCGATGCCACGCTTGTGCGGTGTTCCAGTTCGCCAGCCACGAGCGCAATCTCATCCTGCGCCACCGTTCCGCGCACGACAAACTGAAGCCGCTGCGCGCGCGAGCTGTCGAGTTCTTGTGCGAATGGTTCGAGACGAGCCTCGAGCCGAAGGTACTCTTCATGGAGCGATCGCTCCCGCGCCTCGATACCCGCGAGTCGAGTGGAGAACTGCCCGCGCTCTCGATCAAGTCGCAGCGCCGCTTCATTGGCGCGCGCATGAGCTTGATCGGCGAGAAGTGCGGTCTGCTCCGCGGCTCGGCGGCGCTCTCCGGAAGTGTGCGTCTGCGCGTCGGCGGCTTTCGCGGCTTCGGCGCACTCCGCAAGATTCGCATCCGCATGCGCAACGCCCTGTTGAAGTTTGGCGTTCTCTGCAGCGCTGGTTGTCATCCGAGCGCGTTCTTCCTCAAGCGCTGTTCGCGAGTCACTCAAGGTCCGACGCGCGAAATCACTGCGTTGCCGCGCTTGCGCGCTGGTGGCCACAAGTTCGAGGCGCCGCTGCTCAAGCGCGTGCAAACACTGCTGAATCTCGGCGCGCACGACTTCCGCGTCCTGCCGATTTTCTTCGGCAAGCGCGAGTGCACTCGAGAGCGCGTGCCGCTCGGTTTCGATCTTCGCGAGTTCACTCGTGAGGCCTTTGAGTCGCTCGACCAATTCGTGATACTGCTCAAGCGAGAGAACCCGCCGCAGCGCACTGCGACGGCTGTCGAATTCTTGAAATCGTCGTGCCTTTTCTGCTTGACCACGCACAATGCGGAGGCGTCGTTCTGTGGACGCGAGTTGCTCGCGCAATTGCAAGAGGTTTCGCTCGGCTGCGTCGAGTTTGCGGGTCGCCTCAATCTTCCGAACTCGAAATCTCGCAACGCCTGCTGCTTCCTCAAGAATCGACCGGCGTTCGGCAGGGCTGGCGACCAACATCGCTTCGACCTTGCCTTGCTCGATGATCGAGTATGCATCGTTGCCGATGCCGGTGTCGAGGAAGAGATCGCGAATGTCCTTGAGGCGAGCCCGTCGACCATTGATGATGTAGTCGCTTTTCCCGTCTGCTGCGAGTCGTCGGGTGACTTCGACAACCTCGCTGTCGATCGCGAGACCGCGATGCTTCACGCGGTCGCGATTGACGACGCTCTCACTTGCATCTTCCTCGGCGCTCTCCCCGTCGCCGTCCTGCTCCACAAGCGCAGGCGCGACGAGTTCGGTCGCCACGCGATCTTCACTGTCCGCGAGAGGTCGGTCAAGAAGCGGGTTCTCGAAGGTGAGCGTGACGCTCGCCATCCCGGCGGCTTTGCGCGATGCACTGCCCGCGAAAATCACATCGAGCATCGCGCCGCCGCGAAGGCTCTTCGCGCTGCGTTCTCCAAGTACCCACTTGATGGCATCGACGACATTGGACTTGCCGCACCCGTTGGGGCCGACGATGCCGGTAATGGGGGCGTCGAATCGGAACTCAGTTTGGTCAGCAAAGCTCTTGAAGCCACTGACTGTCAACTTTGCAAGACGCATCGAGTTCACGACCTCCTGTCGTGGTTGTGGAAGTGCTCACAAGAGTAGTTCCACAGATCATCGCTCCGCGAGATCTAGACGAGAACAACCTCGCTTCCTTCGGCTTTCGACACGGCGCCGCAGCAGAAGTCAGCGGGGGACAGTATCGCGTGGCACGAGCGGCGATGCAACTGGTTCTGGAGATTCTGCGGGAGAAGGAATCGCCGCGAGATCACTCGAACTCCCGTCGGCGGCGGTGCCGTCGGCTGCACGGGCGGGCTCCACGACATCCGGCTCGAGTTCGAGGCGATCGAGGCGCTCATCCTCTCGTTGATTTCGCAGAATTGCCGCCAAAACCCGGTCCTGTTCCGCCTTGAAGTCACTCTTCAGGAAGCCTTGCCGCCAGAGTAAATGGAGCGCGCCGACTGTTTCTCCATAGGTCAAACCGAGTCCGGGAAACGGCTTTTCGACAGAGGTCCGATGACCCAGAAAGGGAATGAACTCGGAGAGTTCTGGGCGGACCTGTTGGACCTCTTGAACGGCGCCGGGTGCTGTGCGGTAGGCGACGGTGAGTTTGTCCTCGTCAATGTCGCCGCGGACAATCAGCCGATCGCTCCACGCAAGCAAGGTGATCGGTCGATCCACGCTCATGCCGTCGCCGAACACTGCGATTTTCGGCTTGCCCGATTGCGAGACATAAAGCATCGGCTGTGAGCTCGGCACCAGGTCGACTTCAAATTTCCCGTCAATGGACATGCGCCCGATCGTGGGGTCCCTCCGAGCAACCAGAGTCTCGTAGGCCGCGAGCCGGACATCGGGCTCTTTGTCATCAAGCAGGTGGCGAAGTGCCAGATCCACTTTGGGGTTCGTCCCGAGCTTTCGCAACAATTCGATTGCGGAGAGCCTATTCGTCATGTCGGCCGTCGCTGCCATGGAAAGGAGCGAGTCGGCGGTCGTGGGGTCATCGAGGTACGCACCGGCTTCGAGCGCCGCCAGCCGCGGCGAAACCTCGACATAGTCATAGAGATCCTGAATGACGGGAATCGCGCGTTTCCCGATGGCTTTGAAACGCCAACAAGCATCCGCGCTCGACCCAGGGTTTGCCACAAGCGCGCGGCGAACCGCGAGCGCGTTCGCCTCCGGAGCGCTGATGTCAAGCGATGCATGTCGGAGCAGCTGCAGGAACTCCTCGGTTCGCTTGCGGTAACTCGGAGGAATCGTGATGGCGATCGAATCGGCATTTTCGCCGTGCGCCGTCTCTCTGCCTTGGTGAGGTTCACGGGGAAACACCGAGTTGAGCGCACTCTGAATCGTCCGCGCGCGGGAAGTACTCGAATTGGCAAGGCGCAACTTGACCGGCATGTCCTTGGTCGCAACTCCGCCGTCGAGAATGCGGCCGATGAGTCGATTCACGCTGTCACGCGCGGTCGCGCCGGGTTCGACGAACGGATTGATGAATACATTTCCACTCGCCGACGCAATGATGCCGGCCTGCCGACTGCCAATGAGCAGTGGGCCGGGATGCAAGTCGCAGCTATACAAACGACCGCCTTCCAGACTGGTTGAATCAGTGCCAGGCAGTGCGCTCACGCGGAGGTCAAACTTTGATCCCTTGGGCGCTCCGGGCGGCACGACGCCTTCGACGACGACAACCGCAGTGTCTTCACTATTGAGAAACTGCTCGGGAGTCATGCCGAGTTCGGCCTTCAGTGCGTCGGCAACGCCGCGCCGAGCGATCTCCTGCAGAAGCGCGGCTCGCACCTCCGCTGGCATCAAGCGGCCGCCCGTTCCCTTCAATCCAACCACGATTCCGTATCCACGAACCACGGTTGGATTGATGCCGACCATAATGGCTTCGGCACCCACCGTACCGCGCATGATCGGATCAACATCGAGGGTGATTCCATTCCCAGCCGCGCGCTCGCTCTTTGGCTTCGCGGGAACCTTCTCGATGATCTCGCAACCGACGAGGCTGAGCATAGCCAACGCGCAAAGCACAAACGAGCATCGTCTCCATGGAGACGAAGTCGTCGCGATGATGGATTCCCGACAAACGGCTGCTCGACGCATGAGGCTTAGTGTAGCCCCGAGCGCGTGAGCGGAGGACTTCCTCAAAAGGGCCGTTTGTGGCTGCAACATGGGCGCTACAGGATTCGAACCTGCGACCATCGCTGTGTAAAAGCGACGCTCTACCACTGAGCTAAACGCCCGATGCGGACAGTGTAGCGAGCGTGAGCGGCCGTTCCCTCTACCATCGTCCACGACCATGTCCGATGAGTTCTCACCTCTCCACGCGCTGCTGGCACGATCAATGCTCGCGGATCGATCTCGCCTTGGTGGCAGCCTTCGTTCGATCGAGCAGCGCGTGACGGCAGCGCTGACGCGCGTTCCGCCAGACGCAGCGGCCGAAGCAACCGCACGAAGGGATCTCGTGCGACTCGAACAACTCCTGCAGCGATCGAGTGTCGAAGTCGACCGTCGTTTCAGATTGCGCCCGCAGGTCCAGTATCCCCTCGAACTTCCAGTCTCCGCCACAATCGACGAGATTCGAACAGCGATCGAAGGGGCGTCGGTGTTGATCGTTGCAGGCGAGACCGGCTCAGGCAAATCCACGCAGTTGCCGAAACTCTTGCTGAGTATGGGGTTTGGCGACGCGGCTCGCATCGCACACACTCAGCCTCGACGCCTTGCTGCACGGAGCGTTGCTCGGCGCGTCGCGGAGGAACTCGGCGCGCGTGTGGGGCGCGATGCGGGTGCAATCGTTGGGTGCAAAGTTCGCTTCGGCGATGAAACCGGTCGCGACACTCTGCTCTCGGTCATGACCGATGGCATGCTCCTTGCGGAAATGCGGCGAGATCCGCTTCTCCGCGCCTACTCCGCAATCATCGTGGATGAAGCGCATGAGCGCAGCCTGAACATTGACTTCCTTCTCGGCGCACTCTCGCGCATTCTGGCCCGCCGGCCCACGCTCAAGGTCATCCTCACAAGCGCGACGATGGACACCGGTCGACTCGCCGAGCACTTCAAGGCCTTTGGGGCACGGGTGATTGAAGTGAGTGGTCGCTCGCATCCAATCGACATCCGATATCGCAGTTTGGCGCGAGAAGAATCCGCAGAGCCCGAACTCGATGAAGAGGACCCGCGCATACTCGAGGCGATCGCGCACGCGGTTGAGGAGGTTGATGCGTCGCGCAAAGAGGAAGGGAGGGCGCCAGGGGACATCCTGGTCTTCTTCTCCGGCGAGCGGCCCATCCGCGAGTGCGCCGAATTCTTGCAGGGACGAATCCGTGACGGAAGCGAGATCCACATGCTCTTCGCACGTCAGGCGCTCGAGGAACAGGAGAGGATTTTCCATCCCGCACAGGCGCGCCGCATCATTCTCTCGACCAATGTCGCGGAGACATCGCTCACGGTTCCGCGCATTCACGCCGTCATTGACGCGGGATTCGCGCGGATCAGTCGCTACTCGCCGAAGTCGCGTGTGCAGCGCCTCCCAGTCGAGCGAATCTCCCAAGCGAGCGCGCGACAACGCGCGGGCCGCGCGGGGCGGCTCGAACCAGGCATCGCGATTCGATTGACGAGTGCGACCGAGTTCGAAGCGCGGAGTGCGTTCACACCACCAGAGATCCAACGCACGAATCTGGCAAGTGTGCTTCTACAGATGGAAGCACTTGGACTCGGTCGCTGCGAGGAGTTCCCATTCGTCGATCCTCCTTCGCAGCGTCTCATCGCCGAAGCGCGGCAGACGCTCGTCGAACTCGAAGCGATGGAACCGGATAAGCATGGCGTTGTTGGAAGGATCACCCCCCTCGGTCGACAGATGTCGGAGATTCCCCTCGATCCTCGCCTCGCACGGATCCTGCTTGCGGGTGCCAACGAACTCGTGCAGGCGGAGGTTGCCGTCATCGTCGCCGCGCTCGCCGTGCAGGACCCACGGATTCGAAGCGCGGACGACCGAGAGGCCGCTGACCTCGCGCATTTGCGATTTCGAGAGGACGGCAGCGACTTCCTTTCGTTCCTCAAACTCTGGAGCATTTATCGAACTGAAACTGCGGCGCTCGGCAGCAGCGCAACGCGTCGCTGGTGTGAGAAGCATCGCCTCTCGTTCATCCGCATGCGTGAGTGGCAGGACACGCTCGCGCAACTGCGCGACATCTTCGTCGAACGGTTCAAGGTGAAGTTCGGCGAACCTGCGAGTGAGACCGATGGCGCGAGAGTGCACCGCGCACTCCTCACAGGATTTGCGCTGCAGGTTGCTGCGCGGGGCGACAAAGGGGAGTACCAAGCCGCGACCGGCCAGACCTTCTTCTTGCATCCCTCAAGTGCACTCGCTCGAAAGTCGCCGCATTGGATCGTCGTCGCTGAAATCGTCGAAACCACACGGAAGTACGGGCGCATCGCCGCGAAGATCGCGCCCGAGTGGATTGAGCGGTCGGTGCCTAAGCTCTGCACGAAGTCGGCGTTTGAACCGCATTGGCTGCGCGACTCTGGCCAAGTCGCCGCGTGGGAGCGGGTGCGCCTCGGTGCGCTCGTCGTTTGCGCCAAGCGCCGCGTACCGTGGGGGCCGATCGACCCCGCTGGTGCGAGAGACATCTTTCTCCACGAAGCGCTCGTCGCGGGGGACATTCGCACGAAGGGCATTTTCCTCGCGAAAAATGCCGCACTCCGAGCAGCACTCGAGGCGGAAGAGATTCGAGGGCGCCGCCGTGGATTGCTCGTCGAAGACGAAGGCGCGTATCGGTTCTATGACGCAAAGTTGCCAGCAGATGTGCACTCCACGCCAACCTTCGAACGGTGGCGCCGTGACGCCGAGCGAGTCGACCCAACCGTGCTCTTGATGCGTGAGGAAGACCTCTTGAGAGAGTCCATTGCGCGTCCGGACCCTCGGCTCTTTCCCACGCGGATGGAAGTGGGTGGATTCACCCTGCCGCTCTCGTACGCGCACGATCCACTCGATGCACACGATGGTGTCACCGTCTCCATCCCACTCGAGGCGCTCGCGCACCTTTCGCCAGCGCCGTTTGAATGGTTGGTCGAGGGAATGTTGCTTGAAAAGGTCAGCGCACTCATCCATGCACTTCCCAAATCGGTGCGAGTCCGGCTCTTTCCGCTCGATGAAGTTGCGGCGGGCGCCGCCGAAGCACTCGTGTTCGGACAGGGCGCCTTGCGCACAGTGCTTGCCGCGCACTGCACTCGACTCGCACAAGGGGAAGTGCGCGCGGAGGACTTTGACCTGCGCAAGATCCCCCAACATTTGTGCATGCGATTCGAGGTTCACGACTTTGACGGAACACTGCTCGATGCCGACCGTGACCTAGCCGTCCTTCGCGCACGCGTGGGGCAGCGTTCGCGATCGAGCGCACCGAAGGAACGCGATGCGCGGAGTGAGCTCGAACGCGAACTCACTTCAGGGATACCAGAGGAGCCCATTCCGGCAGAGGTGAAGTACCAGCGCGGAGTCATGGAAGTGCGCGGCTACTACGCCTTGTCGAGTGAAGTTCGTCAGGGAAAGCGCGTCCTGATGCAGCGCATCGTGATGAACGCTTCCGACGCGCTCGACATGCATCGGGCGGCACTCGCGCGGTTGCTCGGAACGCAAGTCGAGGACGGATTGATGCATCACATCCAATTCGCTTCTGACTTCACTCTCGTCGAGGCGCAATGGCGAACACTCAGGGCAGCGGAGTCGCTCGAACGCGCAGCGATGATTCGCATCGCGACTTGTTGGATTGCCGATCGCGAGCAGTACGAGAAACTCCCGAGGGACGCAAAGAGCTTCGAGGCACTGCTTGAGGCCTTTCGGCGCGAACTTCACGCCGCGATGGTTTCGGCATGGACTCCTATCGCAGCCTTCGTGCGCCACTGTGCGGCCATCGTGGCGTGGATTGGAAAGGATCACCCCGCGGCAATGCTCGCGTCCAAGCTCGCGATTCGCGCACGCTTCGATGGCCTGAGCGCCGTTGAAGGCCTCAGTAGTGCTTCCGCCGTGCGGTACGCAGAGTTGCAAACCGAGCTCGCGGTGCTCGCGAACCGAGTGGAGCGGCTGTTGCAGGGCAGCCCGCAAGAGGACATCCTTCGCGAACAGGAAGTGCAGCCATTTCACGCACAAGTCGCGCGATGGAAAATAGAAGGGAGGCCGAGCAGCAGTTTCGAAGCGGCCCAACGACTCCTCCGCCTGTACGAAACGCAGATTTTCGCACCTCGCCTACTCACGAGCAAAGGGACGAGCCTCAAGCGGCTCCGCGAAGCATTTGCGCTCGTCGAGAGCAGCGCAGAGACCTGATTCCCACAGCGAACGGCGGGTTCAAGGATGCCAGATGGCGTACGGGCGGAACTTCTCAGTGACGCCGAGTTCCTCGCTGTGCAGAATTCCGCGATTGGTACCCAAGCGACTCGCGGCAGGAGAATCAATGAGCGCGCTTGAGTCGGTCGCGCTGAGTTGATACATGGCCTTCCAATCGAACTCGCGTTGGCCATTGCGATCAAAGGAGCGACCAAACGACGCGAGGTTGTCTGTCACCACGATCGTATGCACGCCGGCGCTCGGCCCTTCCCGCACGATGCCCAGGAGCAGCTTGTCCGGCGTCGGAGGGCCATCCGATGCGGAAAAACTGAAGTCGTCTTCGGCGCGACGGAGCGCACGAAATCGCTGCAGCAGGTGAATGTGAAGGAAAATCGGAGGAGCCTTCGAACTATCTCCGCGAGCCTGCACTTCCTTGGCGAGCGCAAGGAGCGCCTCGTCAATCGCGCGAAACGGCAAAACTTCGACCGCGAGGCCCGCTGCGCGAGCGATCCGCTCGAGCGTGCCGGCTTCAGGAGCGTCGGCGGGGGTTCCATCAAGAAGAATCACGCGCGCGCCCTTGGCCTCTTTCGCGATGGAAAGGAGGACACTCGCACTCGTCGTCAGCGCTTGGTCGTCTCGCGAGGCGAGCACCGCAAGGTTGGCGCCACTTGACCTTTGCAGCCGAACACAAGTCGGAGGCCTAATGGCGACCGCCTCGCCGAGCCAGAGGCGCGTCGCGCCCCTCGGTTCGACTGCAGCACCCGCGAAGTGCGGATGAAGTTGCGCGCTCGGCTTTGCATCACCCTCAAAGACAATTCGTGGGAGTGAGTCGTAACGAGTGCCCGATTGTCTCTGCACTTCTTCTAACCAACGATCGCGCACCGCATCCGGAAGCCATGCCACTTGGAAGGGGCAGTTGCCTTCGACGCGGCCTCCCGCATCGTTGTAGATCGCCTCGCCTGGCCGCTCGAGCAATCGAGCCGCGACATTCTCATCTGACAGAATGAGCTGTGAGTCGGCCTCGTTGCACTGCAATGCGATGCGCACACCCATTTGCCCCATCGTTGCACGCGCAAGGGTGAATGCACCTCCGAGCGTTTGTGAGCCCAGAAGCGCGTGCATGCCGAAGGCGCGCCCTTGACGCACGAGTCGATCAAGTAGCTGCGCCGCGCTCTGCGAGATGCGATCGTCCTCGAGAAAAAACTCCTGAAACTCGTCGATGAGCAAGAGCACGCGAGGCAGTCGCGCATCGGGGCGCGCCTTGCGATAACTCGCGATGTCTTGCACGCTCGCTTCACGGAAGAGTTCGCCTCGGCGAGTCAATTCCGCATCGAGGCCCTCGAGGACACTCAGTCCGAACTCCCGATCACTTTCGATCGCCACGGCCCGCGCGTGGGGGAGGTGGTGCTCCGCATAGGTCTTGAACTCAACACCCTTCTTGAAGTCGACGAGCCACACTTCGACTTCGTCGGGCGAGTACCACGCGGCGATTCCCGTAATCACCGTGTGCATGAGCGAACTCTTTCCCGAACCAGTTTTTCCGGCGACGAGTGCGTGCTGGCTCGTTCCTTCTCCGAGTACTAACTGTTGAATGCGGGTTGCGCCCGTTCGACCGAGCGGAATGCGCAAACTCTCGGCGCTCGAAAGACTCCAGAACGCGGGAGTTTTGGGGGCGATCGTGTCAAACGGAACTTCCACGCGCGAACTCGCCCGCGCCGCTGCTCCGAGTCGGCCGAGGAGCGGAATCATCTTCGCGTCGGGCGCGGGAGTATCAAGCGTCAGCGCCAGCGACGAGAGCGCACCGAGTTGCAAGAACCATCCGGTTGGTGCGTCCTTCGAAGAATGCTTCACAATCTGGCAGGCCTGCGCGAGGTCCTCCTCTTTGATGCCCTCAGGCAAGGGCTCACGAGGATCCCGGATAATGATTGTCTGCACGCCGCAGCGAAGGCCGGAACGAAGAATGCTCGCGAGTCGCTTGGCGGCCTGGTCGCTAAACGCATGCGGAAAGTCCGCCACTACAAGGAAACGATACGGCTCAGCGATCTCGCCCGCCGTTTTGTTGTACGCGTCGATCGATTCATATTCATTGCGGAGGTACTTCTGGATCACCGTCTCCATGTGCTCCGCGAGATCCGCGAGTCGCTGCTCGATCGCTCGAGGCTCAGTCCAGATGCGTTCTCCGACGAGTGGCTCAAACTCATCGGCCAGATGCATGAAGAGCGCGAAACTCTCACCGAGCGCCACTGGATCAATGAAGGTGAAGCGTGCCTTGCTCGGGGGCACGCTCAACAAGATGCGGGTCAGGAGTGATTGCACCGCACCGAGTGCGTGTGCGCGGACATCTGGCGCCGCGACAAAGATCACATTGCCGTGGGTCGGGATCGAGAGTGCCGCCGGAAGGGTCCACGATGCGGGGACGCTTCGCTCGAGTGCAAACTCACCGCTCGTTGGAACGCCACCCTCGAGTGACTGCGCGCCGAGCTGGAGTCTCCCGAAGCGAAACCAAGGGCCGGTCTTGCCGGCAAACTCGTTCGAGGCAAAGTCGAACTGCTCCCACGCCGGCGAAGCATCCGCGTCAAGTTGCATGGCGGCATCGAGCAAGTCAAGCGTGCGCGATGCCTCCGATCGCCATGCCTCGCAAATCTTTGTCGTCGTCGACTCGCGCACGTCTGCGAGTTGCGTGGTGTTCGCCGCACTCGTGTCCCGTTCAAGGGCATCCGCAGCGTCCGAGGCCGCCTCGTTTGCCGCGAGAGCCCGCACGCGCTGCTCACTTGCCTCCGCGAGTGCTTGTGCGCGTTCCGCTTCGATCGATGCTCGCTTCTCCTTGACCTGCGTCTCGAGTGCGGCAAGTTTGTCGCCCTTGCGCGCCTCAATCTCGAGCATGCGAGGAAGGTATTTCTCGCGCGCTTCGCGGTCCTCGTGCTCTTGCATGGACCTCGCGACTTGCAGTTTGCTGAGGCGTTCGGCGTTCGCGTCCCCGATGGCCTTTTCAATGGCTGCGAATGCAATGAGGAAGTCGGCTCCAAGTGGTGCCCAAACGCCTCGGAGCGCTCGCGCACTCCGCGCACGAAGGAAGAGAAAGGCGATGAGACAAAGGAAAAAGACGCCACCGCCGCCGATCAACATGCTCGACTGCCAACCCTCGTTCGAGAACTCCTTCGTCGCGCCACCCGCAAAGAGCCCCAATGCGACCAGGAGCGTTGGAACAACAATGGGTGCGCGCCCCGAAATCAGTCGCGCGGTCTTCGTCTCGCGAAGCAACTGAATGTGCTGCTGCGCCGCGCTAAGCCGCAGCGTCAGGGCGGGGAGGGGATGTTCGATCGCGCGGGCGATCTCGTCCGCGGTTGGATCATCATCGTGTGGAATCGCAAGCCGACAGGCACGAACAAACTCGTGTGACTCGGTTCGCAGGCCTTGCAGCGTCGAGACCGCTGCTGACAAGCTGTCGCGCAAATCCTTGACGCACTTCGTCGCTTCATGCTCCGCGATTTCGTACACCTGCTCCGCAAGCAGCAGTGCGCCATCCAGATGGTCCTTCGTCTTCGCGGTCAGCGTCTCGGCTTCTTCGTGAATCGCGTGCTTTGCCTTGGGATACTCCTCGTTTACTCTCCCCGTTCGTGCGGCGTATCGCTCTTCCGCGCGCTCCGCCGCGCCAGCTGCGCTGGTCATCGCATGGCTCACCCCATCCGTGCGACCCTGCACTGCCGCCGCTACGGCTCGTTGATGTCGAACGCGCTCTGCTTCGGCCTCGCGCGCATAGTGCTCCTGAAAAACGGCGGACTCGCGCGAACGGGTCGCGCACGCGAGCCCAAGATCCGCGACCGCTCGTTCGATGCCTTCGACCGCGTCGCCGTTTCCCGCTCGCTTCAGTGTTTCGCCGCGTGAATCAGTAGGGGGATGCAGAGTCGAATCCATGGTGCGCCAGTACGGAGTCCGTTACGCGAGCGAATCGGGGTGCACTGCCAGAGACAGTGCTGATCCGGGAATCATAAGGTCTACGATCGGCGTCCCCTCTGGCACAGGCGTTCCATCCTTCTGCACTAGCGAAACCTTGGTTTGAGCCGCCTCATGCTTCTCCAGAGCGGCGAGCAATCGCTTCAAGTGCGCTGGTTCGAGCTTTTTGAGGTCGCCTCGGCCGCGACACTTTGGGAATCCCGAACATCCGAGCCAAGGTCCGCGCTTCCCGCTGCGAAGATTGCAGGGTTTCTTGCACTTGGAGCATTCCACATCGGTCAAGAGGGGTGGCGCGGACGGAAGTCGGATCCCGCCCTTCTTGTCGAGGTTGAGAATGAACTTCACCTCGGGGTAAGTCGACGCGGCAATGAACTTTCCAAAGCGACCCGACCGGAGCACCATGGGCTTCCCATCGGCGGGGCAAAGAAGATTCACCTCCTCGGGCGCGACCGGCTGCCACTCATCGTCGAGACGAATTGCGGCATCACACGGCTTCGCCTTGTCGTGGTAGCCAGGGCAGGAGAGGAAGTAACGACCGCCACCAAAGACTTTGCGCAATCGTCGCCCGCACTTGGGGCATGCGTAATCGGAGACTGGCCATTCGGGCTGCGGCTTTGTCGATCCCTCATGAAGTTCTGACGCAAACTCTGCCCAGAATGCCTTCAGCATCGGCACTCGCCCAAGCTGTCCCTCCTCGATCTTGTCGAGTTCGAGTTCCATCTCCTTCGTGTAATCCACCTCGATCACCTTCGTGAGGATGCGCATCAAGAGATCAGTGGTGAACTCCCCGAGCATCGTGGCGGTGAGGGTTCGACCTCGCACTGAGACATACCCGCGCTGCTCAATCGTCTTCATGATCGACGCGTAGGTCGACGGACGACCGATGCCGCGCGACTCAAGTTCCTTGACGAGGCTTGCCTCGGTGTAGCGGTTCGGCGCAGGCGAGAATTTCTGGGTGCAGGATGCCGAAAAAGCGCCAGTGTTCAAGCCCTTCTCGAGCTTGGGGAGGCGAGAGCCTTCCGCGTCGGAATCGTCCTCCTTGACCAATCGCGTCCATCCGTCGAAGGTCTCCACGCGCCCCGATGCCTGCACGATCGCGCCGGTGTCCTTGTCACTGCGACGGAGACGGATCGTTGTCTGGTCAAAGCGCGCGGCCTGCATCTGACAGGCCACGAATCGTCGCCAGATGAGTTCATAGAGATCCCGTTGCTCCGCCGTCAGTGCCGCGCCCAATCGCTTCGGCTCGCGAAATGGGTCGGTCGGGCGAATCGCTTCGTGCGCTTCCTGCGCTTGCTTGTTGGAACTTCCGAAAAAGTTGGGCTTCGCCGGCAGGTACGCAGGTGGAAACTGCTTCTCGATATAGCGCCGGACTGCGCTGAGCGCTTCTCCAGAGAGATGCGTCGAATCCGTTCGCATGTAGGTGATAAGGCCGACTCGGCCTTCGCCGGGAATGTCTACGCCTTCATACAACTGTTGCGCAATGCGCATCGTGCGATCGGATGCGTATCCGAGTTCACTCGAGGCGGCCATCTGCAACGAACTCGTGATGAGTGGTCCGCGCGGTCGTTGGGAACGCTCTGCAGTTTCCGTACTCTCGACGGTGTAAAGCACTCCCGCGGCAAGCGCACCCGTGATCGTCGAAACTCTCGCTGCACGACCGACACCACGCTCGACAGCCACGGTGGCGTGTTGGAGCTGCTCAAGTCCAGCCGCCTCTGCCGCGCGTCGGGCGGGCAGTACAAGGTCACGAGTCTCGTCGGACAGTGCTTTCACTTCGAATGATTTGCCATCGACCTCGATCAACTTTGCTTCAAATGCGGAGTTTTCTCGCAGCCAACTGGCAAGTTCGAGTTGCGTCGGCCCCTTGGCACGATCATTCTTGCGCGACATGAACTGCACGAACTCGGTCGTGCGCGACGCGATACGGCTGAGGTCGGGGGTGAGCCGTACGACAACATTCCACTCTTCGTTAGGCCTGTGATTTCGAATCTCACGCTCGCGCTCAACCACCAGGCGCACCGCCACGCTCTGTACGCGACCAGCGCTCCGCGCACCTTGTCCAATCCTCCACAGGATCGGCGAAAGCTTGTAGCCGACGATGCGATCAAGAATTCGTCGGGCTCGCTGTGCGTTGACCTTGTTGAGATCGATCGGGTGTGGATGCTCGAAGGCGCGCTGAATCTCAGCCTTTGTGATCGCGTTGAAGACCACGCGCTTCGCTTTGGTTGGATCGATTTCAAGGACTTCGGCGAGATGCCAAGAGATCGCTTCGCCTTCACGATCAAGATCGGTCGCGAACCAGACTTCTTTCGCGTGACGAGCCTTGCTCTTCAATTCCTTGACGAGCGTCTTTCGATCGGTGCTGATGTCGTAGGTCTCTTCGAACGACTCAAGATCAACGCCCGGAACATCATCCGTCCGGCTCGTCGTCGCCTTCGCATCCTTCTTCGTGCCTCGCTTTGCCCGGGGCTTTGGTTTCGCAACTTCCGATGCTTCCCCCGAGTCATCGTCAAGCGCGGCGGCAGAAGCCTTCGCCTTGGCGGACGCGCGCTCAGGGAGGTCACGGATGTGCCCCTTACTTGCGATGACTTCGAAGCCCTCCCCGAGATACTTCTCAATCGTTTTCGCCTTCGCGGGGCTCTCGACGATCACCAGGGTCGGCCCATTCCCGCTCTCGGTTGCTCGCTTGGAAGTTCGAGTCTTCGGGGTCACGCCATCGCTCGGGGCGGGCGCGAGCGTTACCTTCGAGCTCGCTGGCGTCGCGCGCGCGTCCTCACGAACGATCTTCTTCGCGACCTTTGGAGAAGTCTTCTTGGCTGGGGTCTTACTCATGTACGAATCGCTGTCCTAAGAGAGAGGGGCATAAAGGCAGGAAGCCTGTATCGGTGGTTCGCAGGGCGGCGGAAGAAGAAGGGCAAATCCGATCCAAAGTCAAGCCGCCTCAGAAGGTCGTTCACTTATAGGACGTTGAGGGGTGCCTGAGTTGAAGGGTCTCAGGGTGTTCTGTTTAGGTCCGGCCAATGAGCGAGGACCGCATCGGCGAGCGCCCCAGTGTCGAGGGCGCCTGCGTCGAGTTTCAACGCATCCTGCATCGACTCGAATCGGCGCAGCCACACCCGTTGTTGTTTGGCGTATTGCCGCGTACGAATCTTGATCGCCTCGAAGGCATCATCAAGTTTCATGTCCTTCGCGAGTACCGCGGAGAGTTCACGATACCCAACCGCCTCCGCGGCTTGACGACCGAGATGTCCGCGCGCGTTGAGTGATTCGACCTCTTGCAGAAATCCCTCGCTCAGCATGCTCTTCACCCGCGCATTGATCCGCCGATTGATGAGATCGACACCCCAATCAAGGATGATGAGGCGCACCCCTCGGCGTTGCATGCGCGGCGATACCTCGTCCCACCGCGTCGCCATCGAACTCATTGGCTTCCCGGTGAGGTGATGCACCTCAAGCGCACGAATCGTTCGCCGCCGATCGTTCGAATGCACTTCCGCCGCGCGTTTGGGGTCAACGGCGAGGAGTCGCGCCCTGAGGGTTTCATCGCTTTCGAGGTCTAGGGTCGCGCGGAACGCGAGGTCAGCACTCGGTGCATCGTCAAGGCCTTCGAAAAACGCGCGCAAGTAGAGGTTCGTGCCCCCCACGAGAATGGGGAGTTTCGCACGAGCGTGGGTCGCGACGATCGCCTCATTCGTGAGGCGAAGCCAGTCGGCGACGGTGAATCCCTCGACGAAGGGATCCGCGACGTCGAGTAGCGCGTGTGGAATCTCGGAACGATCAGCCTCGTTGGGTTTGGCGGTTCCGATGTCAAGGCCTCGATAGACCTGCATCGAATCCGCGCAGAGAATCTCGCCTCCGACGCGACGGGCTAACTCCATCCCTAGCGAACTCTTTCCGCTTGCGGTCGGACCGGCGATGACGAGTACCCCGCGCGCACACGAAGAGGCGTTGATCGAACTGACACTTTCCGGAGGCGCGTGTGACACAGCGGCACAGTATCGGCACCGTATGCTGCCCAACAGCATGAAGAAGCTGCACCTTGCACACGTCCCTGTCGCCGGAAAGCGCGCCCTCATCCGCGTTGATTTCAATGTTCCCATGGAGGGCGGAGTCATCACCGACGATCGCCGAATTCGCTCGAGTTTGCGCAGCATTCGGTCGGTTCTTGAGCGCGGGGGCAGCGTCGTCCTCATGACACACCTCGGTCGACCCGAGGGCAAAGGATTTGAAGGCGACTACTCCGTGCAACCGGTGGCAGCCCGACTCGCAGAGCTTCTAGGCGAACTCGCGCCGCGCGGCGTGACGTGCGCCGGAACAAGTTGTGTGCATCCGGAGGCGTTGCAGGCAGTCTCGACGTTGAAGCCCGGCGGCGTGGTACTCCTCGAAAACCTCCGTTTCGAGAAGGGCGAAAAGAAGGGCGAGGAGTCATTCGCCAACGCACTCGCGAATCTGGGGGACCTCTATGTGAATGACGCATTCGGGACGAGCCACCGCAGCGATGCGTCCATGCACGCCGTTCCTCTCGCGATGCGCGCACAGGGCAAGCCAACCTGCGCTGGATTTCTGCTCGACGCGGAGTTGGAGTTCCTTCTCGAACGAATTGCGCGCGCCCAACACCCATTCACCGCAGTACTCGGCGGCGCGAAGGTCAGCGACAAGTTGCCAACCATTCACAACCTGATGCAGAAGGTCGATCGCATCATTGTTGGTGGCGCGATGGCGTACACGCTACTCAGAGCGAAAGGCGTGTCGATAGGCGCGTCGCGGGTTGAAGAGGCACTCGTTGACCAATCCAAAGAAATCCTCGCACTCGCCCAATCGAGGGGTTGCGAGATCATGCTTCCAGTGGATCACCTTTGCTCCTCCGCCTTCAGCGCGGAGAGTGCTCGCAAGGTTTGCGCAGGAGCCATCGAGAGTGGTTGGATGGGCCTCGATATTGGCCCTGCAACCATCGCGATGTTCACTGCGGCGATTCGCGCGAGCCGCACCGTCGTGTGGAATGGTCCGATGGGGGTGTTCGAAATGCCGCCGTTCGATGCAGGGACGCGCGCAATCGCACAAGCAGCGATCGAAGCGACCCAGACAGGTGCCGTCACAATCGTCGGCGGAGGCGACACCGCTGCAGCGGTGGAGGAGTTTGGCCTGGCCTCACAGTTCAGCCATGTTTCCACTGGCGGAGGAGCAAGCCTCGAGGTTCTCGAGGGCAAACATCTCCAGTGCCTCGACGCGCTCGACGGTCCGGCAACCGTCTTGGGGTGAAACCTCTATGAATCGACGACCCAACTGCCCTATAGTGAACAAACTGGATCCCTCCCATGTTGACGCGAATTACCTCCGCCCTCGCTCTCACACTCGCCGTCTGTAATCTCACCTTCGCGCAGGAGTTGAAAGTCGGCGCCGCGCCACCATCTCTCACCGTGGAGATGGCCCAAGGGGACCAACCAAACTTCTCTGATCCCAAGGCGACGATCGTGGTGGAGTTCTGGGCAACTTGGTGCGGGCCGTGCATGCGCTCCATCCCGCATCTCAATGAACTTTGGAACAAGTACCAATCCAAGGGGCTCGTGATCCTTGGCATTTCTGACGAGCCAATCGGCACGGTCCGCCCATTCCTCAGTAAGAAGGGCAGCACGATGGGCTACCCCGTCGCTGTCGACGCAAAGGATAAGCCCACAAGCACCGCGTGGATGAAAGCAGCGGGGCAGGAAGGCATTCCCTGCGCGTTCGTGGTGAAGGATTCCAAGATCGTTTGGATCGGAAACCCGCTCGACGAGAAGTTTGACGAGGTTGTCGTCGGTTGCGTGACCGGCCGCTACAACCCCGAACTTCTCAAGGCAGCGGGACCACTCAAGGCGGCGGCGGTCACGGCAGCAAAGGTAAAAAACTGGAGCGATGTGTGGAAGCACTACGACTCGTTGATCGCCACGGATCAAAAGATCTTCGGCGACATCGCTGTGAAGAAGTATCGCACGCTGCTCGTCGACGCGAAAGACGCAGCAGGCGCGAAGGCATGGGGGGACGAACTCCTCGCGAAGTACACCGACGACGGCGTCACCTTGGAAGAACTCGCGCGATTGATTCTTTCTGACAGTGCTATCCAACAGCGCGACTATGCGCTCGCCTTCGCTGCCGCCTCGCAGTTCCAAGTACTTTCCTCCAACGACGCTCCTTCGATCGCCCTCGTTGCGGAAGTCGTGTATCACGCCGGCGAGATCGACCGCGCCGTCGCGCTCCAACAAGAGGCGTGGATGGTGAGTGGGGCGTCGCAGAAGGCGGAATACCGCCGTGTCCTCGACACCTATCGCAAGGCCGCTAAGAAACCGGCATCCGCGAAGTTTTCCACTGATGCACCTGCGGCCGGTACGACAGCTCCCTGAGCGCAGCACGGATTCCATGGTCGACGCACGCGCGGCTCCAATGCAACGGCAAAGTTTCAGCGCCTTTTCCCCGCGTGACCCCCTCATCGCGGCGTCGATCCTATCCGCTGACTTCGCACGGCTCGCCGACGACGCGAAGTGCGCGCTCCTTGCGGGCGCTGACTTGCTTCATGTCGATGTGATGGATGGGCACTTTGTCCCGAACCTCTCCATGGGACCGGCACTGTGTGCATGCCTCCACCGCGCGCTGCCAACGGCGATGCTCGATGTGCACCTCATGGTCACCGATCCGGCACAATATCTCGAACCATTTGCGCGCGCGGGTGCGAGTCACATCACCTTTCACATCGAAGCCAACGGCAATGCCGCCGAACTTGCGGCGCGCATCCATGCACTCGGCATGTCAGCGGGCATCGCAATCAAGCCCGACACCCCGACGAGCGCGATCGAACACCTGCTCGCGCACTTCGAGCTCCTCCTCGTGATGAGCGTGCATCCTGGGTTCAGCGGTCAGAAGTTTCTCGAAAGCGCATTGCCCAAGGTCGCGCATCTTCGCACACTCGTTCCTGACGCGGTTCGAATTCAACTCGACGGCGGCGTGAACGCTTCCACCGCCAAGCGATGCCGCGACGCGGGTGGTGATGTGCTCGTGTCTGCTTCTGCACTCTTTGGGACGCCTGATTACTCGCTCCCGATTCGCCAGATGCGCCTTGACTGAGTGATGCGCTACGATGCGATCCATGTCTCGCACACCAGCGGCGCAATGGGATGCCGCATCTAACCTCGTTGAGAAAAAGGGTGTCCCTGCGGGCATCTGGATGCAATGCCCCGAGTGCGCAGAAACGCTTTTCCGAAAAGCTGTCGAAGCGAATCTGTGGGTCTGCCCGCGCTGCCAACACCACCTCCGGCTCTCGGCTCGACAGCGCGTCGAACAACTCCTCGACCCTGGGTCGTTCGAGCCGTTTGATGATCATCTGAAACCGATTGATCAACTGCAATTCGTCGACAACAAGCCCTATCCGGCTCGCCTCGCCGAGAGTCAGCGCAAGACGGGCAACAACGACGCGATCCTTTCAGGCTTTGGCTTCATCAAGGGTCGGCGTGTTTCACTTGCCGTCATGGATTTTTCGTTCCAAGGAGGCTCCATGGGATCGGTCGTTGGCGAGCGCATCACGCGAGCTATCGAACGTGCGACCGCCCATGACCTTCCAGTGATCGTCGTCTCGTGCTCGGGTGGCGCTCGCATGCAAGAGTCAGGCTTCTCACTCATGCAGATGGCCAAGACAAGCGCGGTCCTGGCGCGACTCGATGACGCGGGGGGGCTCTTTATCTCCGTGCTGGCGGACCCGACGACGGGCGGAGTGACTGCGAGCTTTGCGATGCTCGGCGATGTCATTCTCGCGGAGCCGCGCGCGCTCATTGGGTTTGCCGGCCCACGCGTCATTCAGCAGACGATTCGACAGGAACTTCCCGAAGGATTCCAGCGCAGCGAGTTTCTCCTCGAGCGCGGCTTCGTCGATCGCATCGTCCATCGACGCGACCTTCGGAGCGAGATCAGTCGCGTGATCGACTATGCCGGCCGTTGAGCGCGCATTCCGATCCTACCTTCGCAGCGCGCTGTGCTCGAGCCTCGCGGCGCTTTCGCTCTATCTCGCGTTTCCACCTGCAACCCTCTGGCCGTGCGCGTTTCTCGCGCCGATCCTGCTGCTTGTCGCGGTGCGCGCTGCGCCTTCCTGGAAATCCTGCGCGCTCATTGTGACCGTTACGCACATGCCCGTTTTCGCGGCGATGCAATGGTGGATCATCGACGTCAGCGCGCTCGGCTTGCCTGCATTCATCGTCTACCTCTCGGTGTGCTGGGGACTCCTTTCGCTCCTCTTGCGCGCACTCGATGCCTGTCTTGCAACGCGCACGCTACACGCGTCGTGGGTTTTGCCGCTTGGCTATCTCAGCAGCGAATTCCTACGCGGAGATCTCGTCTGCGGCGGGTACCCGTGGTTCTTCGCCGGCCATCCTCTCGTGCAGAGCGCCTTCCTCTCGCAGTGCGCGGATCTGCTCGGCGCTGCAACTCTTTCCGCGCTCGTGTGCGTGATCTCGGGCAGCACGCTCGACGCGATCGTGGCCTTGCGACGCGCGGATCGAAGAGGCGCGATGCTCGCACTCAGCGTCACCGTACTCGCGTGGCTCTCCGCACTGCTGTACGGAGCAGCGCGGTTGCAGCAGTACCCACCGACCACACCGTCGAACGCGAGCAGCATTCTCATCGTGCAAACGAGCGTGCCGACATCGAACAAACTTGCGTGGTCACCACAGGCGCAAGTCGACGACACGCAACGGGGCATGCTGCTCACGCTCGAGGGAGTTCGCAACGCGAGGGCAGAGGGGGAAGAGCCCATTCTTGCGGTCTGGCCTGAGACCATGCTGCCCGGATTTGGGCTGGAGTTAGACGGAATCAATGCGATGACCGACGCTGGTGCGTGGCCAGGCTCGCGATTTGCTGATGCCGCGAAAGACCTCGTTCAAGCCACTGGAGTTCCGCTCCTGGTGGGCAGCGCGGCGTATGAAGGGCTGCACATCGAAGGCGAGGGTACCGAACGTCATTACGCCTGGAATCATCAGTACAACAGCGTCTATCTCGTACAAGACGCGATGCCGTATCCGCGTTACGACAAGATTTTTCTGACGCCGTTTGGCGAGACGATGCCCGTGATTAGCGCCTGGCCTTGGCTCGAATCCAACTTGCTCGCCCTCGGCGCAGAAGGGATGACCTTCGATCTTGATGCGGGCGGAAAGTACACACGATTCACCGTTGCGTCGAAGCACAGCGAGCCACTTCGCATCGCGACGCCGATCTGCTTTGAGGATTCAGTCGGGTGGGTTTGCCGTCGGATGGTGTTTGGCGATCGCGACTGGCAACCTTGGAGTGCCACCCGTGAAGCAGACCTCTTGATCGCGCCCTCCAACGATGGATGGTTTGGCAGCAGCGCGTCCTCGCGCGCGCAACACTTTGACTTCGCGAGATTGCGGGCGATCGAGTTTCGTACTCCCGTCCTGCGGAGCGTGAACACGGGTTTCAGCGCTTGGATTGATGAGGCGGGGCGGATTCGAGCGGTGATTGGGGCATCTCCGCGTGGCGAAATGAACCTTGAAGGTTCCTTACTGGCGCGTGTGCAACCGTTGCATGGCGTTCCACTCTCCGCTCGGACCGCAGACCTCCTCTCCTGGGGTAGCGTACTGTGCTGCGTCGTGATTTTTTTCCGATCCTCGAGAACCAGCCGGCCAGATCAATGACGCGCTGACGCGAGAGCAACCGATGCAACTTCACTCTTTCGCTTCTCCCTCCTCGACTCCGACGCGCTGGGCCCACACCATCGGCGTCGGGCTGTGTGTTGGGCTTCTTGCATCTTGCGCACCTCGGAATCCGGGTGAGCCTTGGAGTACGAAGTCTCAGTCGACAACGGCGCGATCCACTCCGTCCGGCGAGGGGAGCACAAGAAGTGTTGCCCTAAGCACCGCTCCGCCTCCGAATGTGGCGTTGTCTGCCCGCGCCGACGCAGTCATTCGTGAAGCCGCTTCAAGCAAGGACCCTTCGACCAGAGCGCATGCGATCGAAGGATCCATTCGTCAGCCGGCGCTCTTGCGGGAGCTCGCTCCCAAGGCACTCGTCGATCAAAATCGCGGGGTCCGCTTCGTTGCGTGCATGGCAATCGGGGAAGCGCAACTGAGCGACTTCGCGCACCTCGTCCACCCACTGCTCATGGATGAGAGCGCGTCTGTGCGAGCCGCTGCGATCCTCACGCTCACGCGCCTGGGCGAAACAGTCGACCCCACGCCATTGGGCGCGATGGCTGCAAGCGACGACCTTGAAGCACGAGCCAATGCCTACCTCGTGCTGGGTTTACTCGGCAACAAGAGCGCTGTGCCGATCATCCGTTCGAGCATCGGGAATGCGCCTCCACTCGCGAATCCCGTTCGAGTTCGCCTCGTCGATCTCCAAGGGGCGGAGGCGCTCGTGCGACTCGGCGAGACACGAGAAATCGACTCCATTCGCGCGGCGGTTTTTTCTCCACCTGAGCAGGAGGAACTTGCGGTCGTTGCATGCGAGGCGCTCGGGCGCCTTCGTGATGAGGTGAGTGCACCCATGCTGCGAAACATTCTCGCGCCGAGCGCGGGCCGAAAGCGCGCAGCAGAAGTTCGTCTCGCGGCTGCTTCGACTCTGCTTTCCCTTGGCGCCCCAGCCGCGCCGGTGCTGTCGATTGCGAAGGAGTGTGTTGGCGATCCCGATCCTCGCGTGCGTGCGCAAGCAGCGGTGCTTCTCGGCAAAATTGCCAACTCGGCGAGTGCGGCAATGCTGAGTGCGCTGCGGGTCGACGATGATCCTACGGTACGGCTTTGCGCGAGTGCGGCAAGCCTGTCGCCCGTTGAAATCGCGGAGTGACCGGATTCCCTGCGCGCACGGCAGACGCTGCCCCGATTGACACTCACGCGCACCGGCGTTACAAAACCGCACCTCTGAGATCCCTGTGTTTCGGACCTCGTGAGGTACCTTGCAAACCCGCCCTCCTCGGACGGGGCGCATCGTTCGTTCTCCTGCGTCTGATTATTCGTTCCAACCGCTGTCTGCCGGAGCACCACTGTGCACATTCTGACTAAGGCCCTTCTCGTCATCGTCGCTCTCCTCGCCGTTGCGATCGTCCCGCTCGCTGCGGTCAACGCGTACAACGACTCTCGCTTCGAACTGAAGTATCGAGATGCTGACGCCGCTCGCGCCGCGTCCGATGCGGCGCTGACGAGTGAACGCAATGCCAAGGCCGTCATGCAACAGAAGGCCGAAGACGACGCGAAGGCCGGGGCAGAACGACTCGCTTCTTCCCAGAAGGAAGTCGACGCCAAGAGCGCCGCGCTGCGCAAGGCAGAGTCGGAGCTGGCGAGCATGCAAGCCACGCAGCAGGGCATCCTCTCGCACCTTGAATCGCTTGATGCAACTTTCAAAGCAAATCAACTCATCACCGATTCGCTCGCGAGCGAACTTCGCGATGTTCGCGGCAAGGCAATCGAAGCCCAACGCCGCATGGCCGAACTCGACGCAGCGCTCGCTGAGCGCACCGCCGAACTCGAAGTCGCCGAAGCCGCTCGCCGGTTGCTTGAAGAAGAGCGCAAGCGACTCGAGGACGAAAACCTTGCCGCCAAGACCTCCATCGATCAGTACATCGCCGCCTACGGTCAGATTGGCGGAAGCCGCGCTGGCGCAGTGACACAACCCGTCGCCGACCGCAATGTGTCGGCAACCATCATTGATGTTCGCCAACGCGATGGATCGACCTTTGCCGAAATCAACGCGGGGAGCCGCGATGGCGTGCAGGTTGGGTGGACGATGATGGTGGGCGACGGTGCGACCTACATCGGCAACCTCAAGATCACGCACATCGATGTGAACCGCGCCGTGGGCGTCGTGGAACTTGAGAACGCAGCCGCTCGCGGCGAAGTGAAGGTCGGTCAGCGGGCGATTGCTCGCGCGGGTGAGTGACTCCCGCCGAAGTCAAACTGCGGCGCACGATTCGTCCTCCCCGTCGACATCTTTCAAAGAACTGCCCGACATGATCACGAAGTCCAACCGTACCTCTGACCCCGATGTCTTTACCGCGCTGCTTGCGGCGGCGGCTATCGCGCTGCTCTTTGGCGTCATCGCCTTAGTCCTCGCCAATGGCTCCCAAGCTGGTGGCCCGTTCGACCTTGTGAAGTGATCGATCCGCGATCAAGCCGCGAGTTTCCCGACAATCGTGAGACGCCGTGCAATCCAGATTGCGCGGCGTCTCTCTTCTTCTGATAGGCTTTGGATTGACGCACTAGCAACATGCCAAGCTCGGGCTTGTAGAGTGCGTTGGAGCAGCCAAGCTGATGTTCGAACGACTTCTTAGTTTCTTCAGCGTCGACATGGGTATCGATCTGGGTACCTGCAACACCCTTGTGTGCGTGAAGGGCGAAGGCATCGTGCTAAACGAGCCCTCGGTTGTCGCCGTTCGCAAAGGCACGAACAAGGTCCTCAACAATGGCAACGCGGTCGGCGCTGCCGCGAAAGAGATGCTCGGCAAGACACCGGGCACGATCAGCGCGATTCGTCCCATGAAGGACGGGGTGATTTCAGATCTTGAAATCACCGACGCGATGCTGGCGTACTTCATCCGCAAGGTGAATGGCAATGGACGCATCTTCGGACCGCGCGTCGTCATTGCGGTTCCTTCCGGCATTACTGCCGTGGAAAAAAACGCCGTCTTTGAGAGCGCGACGCGCGCCGGAGCTCGGAAGGTCTACTTGATCGAAGAAGCGATGGCAGCAGCCATGGGCGCGGGACTCCCGATCGCCGACCCAGTCGCGAGCATGATCGTCGACATTGGCGGCGGCACCACCGATGTCGCAATCATCAGCCTCGCGGGCATCGTGACATGCGAATCCCTTCGTGTGGCTGGCGATGACTTCGACGAAGCAATCATCGAGCACATGAAGAAGTCTTATGGGCTCACGATCGGCGAGCAAACCGCCGAGCGCATCAAGATCCAAATCGGCTCCGCAGCGCCAATTCCAACGCTCGAAATGGATGTGCGAGGACGCGATATGGTCGGCGGGCTTCCGCGCCGCACCGTCGTCACCAGCGATGAAATCCGCGAAGCACTCCAAGTTCCGATTGCGAAGATCATCAAGGCCGTCCTCGCAACCCTCGAACGCGCAGACCCGGAACTTGCAAGTGATCTCGTCGAACGCGGTATGACCCTCGCGGGCGGCGGCGCGCTCCTCCGAGGCATCGACACCGTCCTGTCGGAAGCCACCGGTCTCACGACGAGTGTGGCAGCGGACCCGCTGACTTGCGTCGCGCGAGGCACCAACCGTTACCTTGAGAATCTTGAGGAATGGAAGGCGACGATGGAGAGTGATGGCGACGAAAGTTGAGGCTTTGGCCGTGGCAACGCGCTCGAAGGAAGCCTGAACTCCTCGCGCTTGTCGTGGTCGGAATCTGCGCTCTCCTCCCTGCCCGCTTCCTCGCGCCATGGACTGGTCCGCTCGCCCTTGTTGTTTCGATTCCAACCGCGCCCGTCACGCACTTCGGTCGAGCCGCGCGCGACATGCTGCGGCCGTATCACCGGCCATGGGAGTTTGACTCGCCCGAAGCGATCGCCCTACGCGGAGAGCTCGAACTCTACAAGACGCTGTACGCCCAAGCGAGCCTCGATCGGGAGTTCCTGGAGCGATCGTTGGCATCGGTGGGCGCGATCAGCGCGCGAGGCGGCGGACCCGTGCGACTCGTCGAATGCTCGGTGATCGGATCAAGTGCGACTGGCGCTGGCGCACAGGCGCAAGTTCTCCGACTGAATGCAGGCGGGGCGCTTGGACTGCTTCCAGGTTCACCCGCATTTCTTGACAACGACTCCATTGCAGGGGTCGTTGGCAGTGATGTGTCGAGTTTCAGCGCGTCCCTCGTGCCTGCGGAGCGACTCTCCGGTATCGCAGTGCGGCTCTTTCCTCCTCACCCCACGAGCGCCGAGTTGAGCGCATACCCGGGTGCAGTCCTGCGCCCGACAGGGCGGGGCACTTGGAGTGCGGAGGTTGCAAGTGGGACGGCGCTTGTTGTCGGTATGACGGCGCGACTTGCCGACGAACGCTGGCCTCGCATCGCGCTTGGCGCGCGCATTGGCGAAGTGATCGCGATTGAACCAATCGAGCAGGCTCCGCTCGCATCCCGCATTGAAGTGCGTCCCATTGTCCCGGCGGCGGCGATTGCGAGTATCACCATCGCGATTCCGGAGGCTCAGCCATGAGTTGGCCGGTCTTTCTTCTCGCCAGCCTGCTCGCCGTCGCACTCGACGGCTCCTTCGTGCAGGTGCTCCGAGTGGGCGACGCGAGCCCTTCGCTTCTCATGATGGTCAGTGTGTATGTGCTACTCAATGCGCCCAAGCAAACCGCATTTCGCGGCGTGCTCATCGCCGGATTGTTCGCCGATCTTCTGAGTCCCATCTTCACAGGGGCAAATGCGCAGGTGCTCGTGGTCGTCGGGCCGAGCATCCTTGGCTTCGCGCTCGGCGCTGTCGCGCTCCTTGCGCTTCGCAATCTGCTCTATCGCAAGAGTCGACTTGCGCTGGCCTTTGGCGCTGCGGTCTTTACGCTCCTCGCCGCGCTTGGCACGACCGCGGTCTTCATCCTCCGCGCGGCGATGACTGGCACGGGGCCGTGGGGCGAGGGCACTGCCACAGGTTACTTGTTTGAACGCATCGCCTGCGCGGGAGTCACCGTACTCCTCGTGGCAATCCTTCTTCCCGTCCTTGATCGAACGCGAGCGCTCTGGTCGTTTGAGAGTTCGTCCCGACTCGTGGGCGGAACCGCTCGCTAGATGGGTCGTCTGAATCTCGACTCCGATTGACTCGCGACGGCGATTTCCACCAAACGCCCAACACCCGTAAAGTGCAAGTATCTATGCCCGAGAGCGCGCTCATCGTCTTCGATGATTCACGAGGGTCCTTCGGACCTCTCACTGACCTTCGCGCCGCGTTTGAACTTCGCGTTGGACTGACGAGCGCGCTACGACGTATCGAGCGCAAACTGCGCAAGCGCGCGAGCGCCCTCTACTGTGCGCCTGCGAACGCTGCGCTACTCGCCTCTCGGCATACCGCGCTCATCAATGCACTCCCAACCGGTGAGCGATTCGAATTCGTCAACGGGCGATCGGTCGGCGACTGCGCCGTCCGACGCTGCAATCGTGCGGAAGCCACGGCGTTCATCGAGTCCGGATTTGCGGATGAAAGGCAGGAGGTCGATGCATCGCTCGTCCAGTTCCCTTGGGATGTACATGCGCGCCTCGCCACAACGCTCGCCCAAGACATCGATTTGTTCGAAACCTCATCGCCACTCTCTACCTGTGAACCTCGTGTCCTCAGGAGCGACGAAGGCGTGTGCTTTGGAACGCACCCGATCCTCATCGACCGGACCGCGAAGATCGGCCCTTCCTGCGTCATCGATGCGAGCAATGGTGCTGTGATCATTGGTGAGGAAGTTGTCATCGCTCCGCTCGCAGTGCTCGTCGGGCCCTGCGCGATCCTGAAGGGGAGCATGATTTCCGCCCATGCGCACCTGAAAGCGAACACCGTCATTGGCCCGTACTGCCGCGTGGGTGGGGAGGTCGGTGCATGTATTTTTCAAGGTCACTCAAACAAGTCTCACGATGGACATCTCGGCGATAGCTTTGTTGGTGAGTGGGTGAACATCGGCGCGGGAACAACGAACTCGAATCTCCTCAACACTTATGGGGAAGTCATTGTGCGACTCGAACGCGACGGAGGGCTCATTCGAACCAATCGCCAATTCTGGGGCTCGGTCATTGGAGATCACGCGAAGCTCGCGATTCAAACGCGCATCATGACTGGCACGACGATCGGAACCGGCGCGATGATTGCTTCAAGCCGTCCGCCATCCACCTTGGTCGAACGATTTGCGTGGACCACAGATGATGCAGAAGCGGGGCGCGTGTTCCGAGTCGAGAAGTTTCTTGAGACCGCAAAGGCAATGATGGCGCGGCGCGGACACGCAGTTTCCGCCGCGCTCGAGGAGCGGCTTCGCGCGCTGCATGCAGAGGCAACCGGGCCATGAGCCTCCCGACAGCGGATTCGCTGCACCCCGTCTGGGGCATTGTCGATGGACACGCGCATTTCTTCCGCGCCTACTACGCGATTCGAACACCACTCTCGTCCAAAGTGACCGGCGAACCGACGCGCATGGTCTATGGGTTTCTCGCGAGCCTCTTCAAGTTCTTGCGCGAAGAGCCGCCCGAAAACTTCATCGTCGTCATCGACGCCAGCGGCGACACAGAAACATTCCGAAGCGTCCTCTATCCCGATTACAAGGCGCATCGCGATCCACCTCCAGAGGACTTCGGTGGACAGGTGCGCCGGTGTCTTGAAGCACTGGACATCCTCGGTATTCCGGTCATTGGCGTCGAAGGGGTGGAAGCAGATGATGTGATCGCGACCCTCGCGCGCGGAATTCGACGACTGCATCCAACCGATCGAGTTCGCATCCTCTCGAGAGATAAAGACCTCGGGCAACTCATCGACGCGCACACCACGCTCTATGACACGCAAGCTGGACGCGAACTCGGACTCGAGGAACTGTTTGAGTCCAAGGGCGTGCGTCCCGAGCAGGTCATCGACTTCCTCACCCTCATGGGGGATAGCGCGGACAATGTCCCCGGTGTTCCGGGGGTTGGTCCGAAGACCGCTGCGCAGTTACTCGGGGAATTTGGCTCGATCGAGGGCATCTACGAGAACATTGAGAAGGTCAAAGGCAAGCGCCGCGAGTCACTGGAGTCCTCGAAGGACCTGATCGCACTCTCGCGCACACTTGTCACGCTGAAGGATGATTGCGAGATTGGATTTCGGCTCGAGCAAGGCCGCTTCGAGAAGTCTCGGGCCGACATGGCGCGATTCACGGAGTTCCTCCGGCTCCTTGGCATCACGAGTTTGCAGAAGTCCGCTGAGGAGTTGTTTGGCGTTGTGCACGCAGTGTCACCTGCGACGCAGCCGATTGCGACCCAGAGCACCCTCTTTGGCACCGCCGCGACCAAGGCACAGGACCCAGGCGCCATCACGCGCGCCGTGACGAGTGCGCCACTCTCCAAACGCGAAGCGACGGTCACGCTCATTCGCACCCGAGCGCAATTGCAAGACTTGGTGCTTCGCCTGCGATTGGCGAAGCGGTTCGCGTTCGATGTTGAGACCGACAGCCTTGCATTGGAAAACGTCAAGCTTGTGGGCCTCAGCGTTTCCATTGCAGTCGGCGAGGGCTTCTACATTCCAGTGCAGAGTCCCGAACCAGACTCGCACCTCTGCACGGAGGACGCACTCACGATCCTCCGGCCGCTCTTCGAGGACTCGTCGATTGGGAAGATCGCGCACAACCTCAAGTTTGATAGCGCCGTACTCGCCGCGCACGGAGTCTGTATTGCGGGCAGTGACGGCGACACGATGATTGCGAGTTGGATGCTCGAACCAGAGCGCAGCGGGCACGGCCTGAAGGCATTGTGCGAGGTTGTCCTCGGCACGCGCATGGAAGAGTTCGAGACGGTCGTGGGTGGAAGCGAAGGACTCTTCAGTCGATCGTTCGCGGATGTACCACTCGACCGAGCAGCCCAGTACGCCGCGATTGATGCGGAAGCGACCTATGCCCTTGCGGAGCAACTCGAACCCAAACTCAAGGCAGCGAATCTTGGTTCCCTCTATTCCGAAGTGGAAGTCCCACTTGCGGTCGTCCTCGGTGCCATGGAGCGTGCCGGAGTTTGTGTGGACCGCGCGGAACTCTCGCGGCAGCGCAAAGAACTTGAAGTGCGTGTGGCGGAAGTTCGCGCATCCATCGCAGCCGATGCTCCGTGGGCGTTCAATCCCGATAGTCCTAAGCAACTCGCTGAGGTCCTTTTCGGACTTCCGACGGACCCAAAGCCAGGCCTTGGGCTCAAGGTCATCAAACGACTCAAGAGCGGGCCGAGCACCGACTCGGAAGTCCTTGAGCGACTCGTCGATGATCCCACCGTCACTTCACTGCTCCCAAGTCGAATTCTGGAGTACCGACAGCTCTCCAAGCTCGTCGGCACGTACCTCGTCGCGCTTGGCGAGTACATCTCTCCGAACGATGGTCGCATCCACGCACGATTCAATCAGACCGGAACCGCAACCGGTCGACTGTCATCGTCCGAACCGAATCTTCAGAACATTCCCATTCGAAGCGAAATCGGCCGCGCGATTCGGCGCGCGTTCGTCGCCCAGGAGGGTATGAGTTTCGTCGCAGCTGACTATTCCCAGATCGAACTTCGAATCCTCGCGCACCTCTCTGGCGACCCGGGACTCACGCGCGCGTTTGAGAGCGGACTGGACATCCACCGCGCCGTTGCAGCTGAAGTCTTCGAAGTCGCACCGGATCAAGTCGACGACAATCAGCGATCGGCCGCCAAGATGGTGAACTTCGGCATCGTCTACGGAATCACGGCATCGGGTCTCGCCCGGCGACTTGGTTCTGGCTGCACGATTGCTCGCGCAAAGGAAATCATGGAGGGGTACCGCACCCGCTTCCAAGGGATCGATGCATTCCTCGCAGAGTGCGTGCAATCCGCGCGAACGCACGGATTTGTTCAAACCATCCTTGGACGCCGCCGACCGACGCCACAATTGCATTCGCGCAACCCTTCCGAACGCGCATTTGGGGAGCGCATCGCGGTCAACAGCGTCGTCCAAGGGTCCGCGGCTGATCTGATCAAGAAGGCAATGCTCGCCGTGGCGTCGAGACTTCCGGAGGAGATTTCGGACGGGCGCCTGTTGCTCCAGATTCACGACGAGTTGCTCGTTGAGGTTCCCGATTCGTGCGCGCTCGCCGCAGGCGCGCTCCTCGAGCGAGAGATGCGCGGGGCGATGTCACTTCGCGTGCCGCTCGAGGTCAGTTGGAGCCACGGGAAGCGGTGGAGTGATGTGTGATTTTTCCACTTCGCACGCGCTTGGATCGCGGCTATCCCCCTTGACTCGCGGATGAGATCTGCTAACCTTTGCACCCCGTCGAGTTGCGACGGATCAGTTGGGGCGGTAGCTCAATTGGTTAGAGTACCGGCTTGTCACGCCGGTGGTTGCGGGTTCGATTCCCGTCCGCCTCGCTTTGAAATCGCGCCTGCCCGCACCTGTTGCGGGCAGGCGCTTTTCGTTTCACGCGCGCAGGAACTTTGGAGCGGTCAGATCTTGAAACGGTTGCATCGACGAACGGTTGCGCCGAACTCTCGTCTCATGCGCGCCATTTGATGTTGCAACCGATCGATGGTTTCTGCTGCGCACTCGGCTTTTCGCCCGCAGCGACTGCGAGGACCGCCGCGCGCAAGTCCGCCCCCGTCACAGGAAGACCGTTGGATGGGCGGCTGTCGTCGAGTTGTCCACGGTATGCGAGGCGAAACTGCGCGTCGAAGAGGAAGAAATCAGGAGTGCACTCTGCGCCAAACGCTCGCGCGACCTCTTGCGTGGCATCGAATAGGTATGGGAAGGTGTAACGGTGCGCGTGCGAGGCAATGACCATCTCAAGCGGTCCATCCTGAGGGTGCGTCAGGGGGTCGTTGGAGTTGATGGCAGCGACTGCGAGGCCTTGCTCCTGCGCCATCTGGATCAGCGAGAGAAGCGGCGAGTGAATGTGCTTCACATACGGGCAGTGATTACATAGAAAAATGACGAGCAGCCCCTTCATGCCCAGCGCGTCAGACTGCGACATACTGAATCCCCGCCCATCGCGAAGGCGAAACTCTGGGCAAGGCGTTCCCAAAGGGATCATCGAACTCAAGACAGCGGCCATAGGACTCCAATGCGGTAAGGAGAGAATCTCGAGGCGACCGTATTCTACAGTTGATGCCGCGGCCCTTTGAAGACAACGAGTTTGACGACGCTCTCGAGACGGAGTCAGAGTCGGAGTCAATGGGCACGCTGAGCACTGCATGTCCTGACTGCGGAGCCCCCCTCCACGACAGCGCCGACATCTGCCCCAAATGCGGTATGTGGGTGGACGGCGAGTCCGTGCGAGTCGGAACCCGACGCACAAAAACGATGCGGCAAGTCAGCGCCATCGTTGTGGTGCTTCTGATTCTCGCGCTCGTGCTTCCACTACTGCGATACATTTAGACAACCACGGCCCGGCGGATCAGCCAACACCGCCTAGCGGCATCGTCCAGTCTCCTCGTACTGGGTGCTGTGATTGGCTGCGATCACCGTTTTCAAGCAACTCCCGAAGCTTGCTGATGCCTCGGTGCTTCCAGTTGTTGATCGTCGTTACGCTCACGCCTAGCGAGTCCGCGGCGTGTTGATAGCTCTTTCCTTCAAGGACGATCAGGTGAATCGCGTCTCGCTCATCACGAGAGAGCAGGCCGAGCGCGGTTTCGAGCACGCCTGGATCAAGGATTCCCTCAGCGATGCCTGACGGAGGCACTGCGCATTCGCCTCGTTCCTCAAGGAGTTGCCGGAGGCGCGCCGCGCGCGTGTAACGCCGGCGGAGGAGGTTGTGCGCGATCTTCAAGAGGTAACTGATAGAGATGGTCAGCGATTCAAGATCAGGGTGCTGGAGGAGGCGGACGAACACCTCCTGAGCGAGATCCTCCGCGACATCACCCGAGGTCGACTTTCGAAGGAATGCGTAGACCCGCTCGTAGTAGCGGTCGAAGAGGTCGAGAACGAGCGTCGCTCGTTCACTGTTCCTCCCGAGGGAGGCTGAGGCAAGGCGGGGCTGGGATACCGGTTCTTGGGGTTCCATGTGCCTGGACTCCACGGTCTGAGACCGACAAGCACTCGTTCTGTCGCAGATTCAGTATTGCCCAATGAATCTGCAGGACTCGCCACGCAACCCGAAAATCTCAGAACATCGACTCTGAAATCCGCGGTTTGATTTCATAGAACATACGCTGTTCGAGCGGGCGTGTTCTCAGGCGATTCCCCCAACTCCGACAATATGTCTCAAAAAGGTGCTGAATCGAGAACTCCGCTTCTGACCCTGGGAAGCGTTCTCCGAGATTCCCAAGGGCATCGAAGGGAGAAAAAGCGGGTTTCTACCTCCTTGCGGTAGTATCCGAGTATGGCTCCAAAGTCGCTCACGGTGTTGGTTGTGGACGATCACGCTCTGATTCGTGCGGCGTTGGTTTCGGTACTCAATGACTCTGCCGACATCCGCGTCGTCGGAGAGGCCTCAAACGGTGCAGAAGCGGTCGATCTGGCGCACAAACTCTCGCCGCGCGTCGTCATCATCGACATCGAAATGCCTGGTGTCGACGCGTTCCATGCAGCCAGCCACATTCTGCAACTGCGTCCGGCGACCGCAATCCTCTTCCTCACCGCCACGCAGCAGGATCGTGCCATCGAACAGGCGCTCAAAGTCGGAGCGCTCGGATTCTTTCTCAAGAACGATAACACCAATCTATTGCCGGACGCGATTCGCGCCGTCGCTCGAGGAGAACAATATTTCTCACCCACGGTGCTCGCTCGCGTCAACGGAGATCCGAGCGCGTTCCGACGCAAGAAGATTTCCGGCACGAAGGGCGACACGCTGAGCGACCGAGAGGTCGAAGTGCTTCGCTATGTCGGTCGCGGATTCGCGAAGAAGCAAATCGCTGACATGCTAGGAATCAGCGTGAAAACTGTGGACAAGCATGTCACAAGCGTGATGGAAAAGCTCGAGATTCACGATCGCGTCGAACTTGCGCTGTACACCGTCCGCGAGGGATTGATCTCCGCATAAGTTTGCAGGATCGCACGCGGTCACTCATCGGAAAAATGAATGGACGCGCCTCGAATCGTGCATGACCTTGATGATGAAGCGGTGCTGTACAAACCCGCCGGTCGAAGTTGCGAAGGCGCGTCGACACCCGAGGGGCCGCTTCCACTCGATCAGTGGGCGAAAGCGCAGTTCTCATGCGCGACTCTGAAGTTTCCCCATCGACTCGATCGCGCGACGCGAGGACTGGTTGTGGTCTGCAAATCAGCAGAAGCAATCGCGAGAGCGAATGCGGAGATACGAGATCGGAGTTGGAGGAAGTTTTATGTTGCGCGCATTCCGCTTCCGAACGCGAGTGTGACGAGCCGACTCTTGTGTGAGCAGAAGCTCTTCCTGCGCCGCAGCGGTACGCGCGCGATCGTCGTCCGCAGCGGGGGTGACCCATCCGCACAGGTCGGTATCCTCCTAAGGCCCTCGGAGGACGGTTCGGGAGATGCGCACCTTCTCCTTCAGCTCAAGACCGGCCGGTTCCATCAGATTCGCTGCATGCTTGCGCACTTTGGGGCTCCCCTCGTGGGGGATACCCTCTACGGCTCCGGCGCGGATCCCTCGCAGTTTGAGTTAGAGCATGCCCTCTTGGTTCGAGGTGGCAAGTCACCGGAATCATGTGCGCGTCAACGCGCAATCCTCCTACCAGCCCACGACTTCCGCAGAGATTGGCATCCGGATATTCATGCGGCGCTCACGATACTGCTCAATAAGTTTCAAGCGGCACCGTCTGGATCGACGGAGTCGTTGTGATGCCGGTTGAGGGGCCGAAGAAGGCGCTCGCGATGTCTAGCGGCCCATCAGCGTCGTCCCTTCTCACCCAACGAGGCTCCTGAAGCTTGTTCGTGATGAGTTGCGCCGCCGCGCGCCGGTATCGAACCGCCTCATCCGGAGAAAGACGCGCCGCGACATCGACAAGCAGGGCCCCGGGAGAGAGCAAGTCCACAAAGCCCGCAGACTTCGCAACGAGCGTCACCGAGCTCCCCATCACGACGAGTTCCACGAGGTCAGAGCCGACGTCGCCCGACGGGTCGCCAAAGCCACCGCCGCTATACAGCCCCATTTCGCCGTTGGAAATCACCAACACGCGAACCGCGAGATTGAGCGCGCTCGCGCCGGTCGGAGTCTTGCCTGGGTAGGGTCGCCAGAGCAATTGAACATGTGCAAGGACGCCATTTTCCACCTTCCCCGCAGCAATCTCATCGAGCGAGACATCCGACATCCAATACGACTCGCTCGCGTCGTTGAGCGAATACACCACGCTGTCGAATTCGAGCGGCAGCGACAATGTCGATGCACCCACCGCGGTCAACCCACCCACGCCACCCTCGTCCTTGAGGCCAAGCACTCGAGTCATGCCGCACCCGTTCAGTGGCGCGAGTAACGACAAAGCACAGACGAGCGCGAACGGATGCAGTTTCATGCGGTTTCTCCTGAAATCCGAAGGCGCGGCGACTCAACCGCGGGGAGCCGAGTCCGATCGCGAGAGGGCGGCGGTGGCACACCGATGCCGAGCAAGCTAATAGAGTCTCGTTCGACGATTTCCCGAAGCGCGCTTCGGGCAATGTGCGGCAGCGCGGTCGCGTGCACCCATCCGTTCACTGAGTAGACGGCCTCGATGGCGCGCGCGGGCGTATCGAACGGAAAGCCTGATGCGAAAAGTACCTTGCCTTCGACGCCCAAGTCGCGGCAGATTTCAAGGGAGTGCAACAGTTGCCACGGTCTCGCAGCGATGCCCGCCACATGCGTAAAAACACGATCGTGCTTGGCAAGCAGCGTCAGAGTCTCTTCGACAAACGGCGCGCCCAGCCCGCCGATGACCAGTGCCAACCTCGGAAAAGACCGCGCAACCTCGTCGAAGAGATGGGGTCGACCAAACTCCATTCGACCACTCGCTGGAAGCGCACCACTCCACCCAGTGACAATCGGCAGTTGGAGTGCCTCGGCGCGATCGAAGACGCGCATCGCCGCAGTTGCCGCGGGGTGGTAGCCCTGCAACATCGGATCGGTCCAGAGAAGGTGCGCACCCTCGGCCCGAGCGCTCTCAACCTCATCGATCGCACTGGCTTGCGTTGGATCGATGGCGCGCGCAAGGAACAATCGTCCACCACTCGCGCCCACCGCATCCTTCAGGAGGCTCTCCGAGATCGAGGCGCGGAGAAGTGCGCTTCGGAATCCAACGACGACCGCGGCATCCACCGCGCCCATCGCCGATGCGTGCATTTCCGGCGATGCATCGGGCTTCACCCATCGTTGGGCGGCCGTCCGTCGGATCTTCGCGGCGAGTTCGCTGCCAAGGTCTTCCAGTCGAGTCCAGAGGCGAGTGTCGAGATCGACGATCATGCGACCGCGATCTTACGCCAAAGCAAGCATGACGGTGAAGGCTTGACTGACCGCCGCACGCGATCCTGCCCTACAGTTCACGCGATGTCACAAGGTGCCTGGCAAGAACAACAACTCGCATCCAATCCGCATGAACTCGGCGACAAAGCGGCCCGTGTCCAAGCGATGTTTGCGGCGATTGCCCGGAGCTACGACTTCAACAATCGCGTCCATTCGTTTGGGCTCGATCAGCGATGGAGGCGTGCCACGGTTTGCTTCGCGGGACTCACCGCAGAGGATGATGTCGTGGATGTCGCGTGCGGCACGGGCGACCTCGCAGAAGCATTTCTTGCCGCCGGCGCACGCAGCGTGACTGGCATCGACTTCACGCCAGAGATGCTCGCAGTCGCGAAAGAGAAAGCCGCAAGGGCGCACAGGAATTCTTCCGCGCGCGTGCGATACTCTGAGGGCGACGCGACGGCGCTGACCCTCCCCGACGCTTGCGCCGACATCGTGTCCATTGCGTTTGGAATACGCAATGTTGGGAATACGCCCCAAGCCCTGCGGGAGTTCCATCGCATTCTGCGGCCACGCGGACGACTTCTCATTCTCGAGTTTTCGCAGCCCTCCAACCCACTCATCCGCGCCGCGAATCGGTTCTATACCCACCGAATCATGCCGCAAACCGCGACATTCTTCTCGGGCGACAAGAGTGGGGCCTATCGCTATCTCCCGAGATCGGTCGAAACCTATCTCGATCCGGATGCCCTCGCGCGAGGTGTTCGCGAGGCGGGGTTCACGGAAATCGCGCAAAAATCGCTAACTTTTGGCACCTGCGCGATCACTCGCGCGATCAAACTTTGCTCGTGATTTCCTGAAAGTTGTGGCGCCGCGAGCGGTTGTCTTGTTGCACTGATCGATCACCCGAACGATCAGCCCGCACCTGAGTCGGAACGGATGCCGACTTCACGACCATCGCGCCGCGCGTTCGGAGATCTCGCAGCGCACAGTTCCACGGAACGGAGCTAGGCCATGCCTCAGGCCCTTGCAGTTGAACATCTTGTGACCGCCTTGATTTCAGGAGATCGCGCCAGCGCGCGCGACTGTCTTCGCGACGCTATCAACAACGGATACTCCGCGGAGGCAACGGCTGAGCGGTTGATCTGGCCCGCCGCGCTCACGCTCGATGCACTCTGGCGCAAAGACCAGATCGAACGAAGCGGCTATCAAGGTGCAGTGCTCATGCTCAGTCAACTCGTGCAACGCCTCGAATGCGGATACGCCCGCGCACCCCAGCACGGAAAGGTCTTCGTGGTCGTGTCGGGAACCGAAGCGGGGGAGACACTCGCGGGCGAGATATTTAGTGGGCTTGCGGAAGCTGCCGGCGCCGAAGTCATCTTCCTCGGCCCTTGCCCTGATGCGGACGACCTGTTCACTGCGCTCTCTCGCCGAGCTCCTGATGTGTTCGTCGCCTTTGCTTCAAGCGCCACGGATGCACCGAAACTCCGGTCACTTCTCAATCGGGTTCGTACGACCGGAGCGATCCCAGGCTTGACGATGGCCTTTGGAAGCGGCGTGTTCTCGCGCGCTCCGGGGCTTGCCGAAGAAATGGGCGCGGATCTTTGGGCCGATGACCCCTTTGAACTCGTGCGTGCGCTTGGAAACGTCGGAAATCGAGACGCGACGCACTCCCAACGGGCTGCTTGCCGACAACGCCGCCGGAACGCGGCCTAGTCTGACTGCGAACGAATCTTCCGCCCGCAATCTACCCCTCATGGCTCGCCGAAGCGGCCTCCGTTGAGGGGTATTGCATTGGCAAGGGGGGGTACCTGAGGAGCCGAGAACCGATCCGTGGAGATTTGTGGTGGTTTCCAACGACAATCTCACCTCAACGCGCAACGAGCGCGCCTTTCGGTTCGTTCAATCTCTTGCCTCAACTTGGTTTGGGGTGAACCGATTGCTCTCCCGCCATGTAGGATTCAAGCCAATGGAAGCTGCCGCAGAAAGACTCCTGATTCGACGCGCGAAAGCGGGTGACCGTGAGGCGATTGCGGATCTCATTCGCGCGCACCACCGACCGGTGGAGATGTTCTTACTCCGACTGTGCGGCCGACCAGACCTCGCTGAGGATCTCGCCCAAGAAGCGTTCATGCGTGTGATGCGTTCTCTCGATCGGTTTGACGAGCGCTTCCGATTCTCCACCTGGCTCTTCACCATCGCCAAGCGTCTCTTGGTGAACAACCTGCAGAAGATGAAGCCGTCGAGCGACAGCGAGCTCGTCGAACTTCGCGCCGCGGCCTACACCACGCCTGCGAGTGAAAACGAAGCCCTCGAGGAATCTGCGCTCGGTCGCGACATGCTGAGTACGGCGCTGAGCGCACTTGAAGAACCGCAGCTTGAAATCGTGCTCCTCTTCCATCAGCAGGGTTGGCCGGTCCACCGCATCGCCGCGCAGATGAAGATGCCCGAGGGAACGATCAAGAGCCACCTCTTCCGCGCGCGCCGAAAGATGCTCGGAGTCATTGAGGTACAGCAGGAAAACGCAACGCAGAAGTTGCGCAGCACTCGTGAACGCGCGGACGCCCGCCGCACGAGCGATACGGCGCACTCGGAGCGCGTCTCATGAGGCTGCGTGAACTTGGATTTCTCTCACGCGTGCTTGGCTCGCTGCGCGGCGAGGCCCGCGCGAGAACGACGGCGAACTCGTCTGCATCCGTTCGGATGAGCGAGGATCATTGCATTGATCAAGTGACCAACTCCATTCGCCGCCGCGTGGCGATCTTTGGGTCGGGGGTGCTGCTTGGATTACTCCTCGCGGGAGTCGCGGTTGTCCTGCGAAACTCGCGCGCCTCTGAAACTGCGCCCGTCGCCACCTTGATCGGTCACAGCGCCCACCGACACGGCGCGGCACTCGAGGCGATCAACACGATGTTCCCCGATGTTCCTCCGGGATGCGTCGAATGCCCTGGGCGCATGCATGGGCGTGATTCCTCCGCGACGCGCTCGTCTGAGGAAGGCGCGCCAGTGCCGTCCACCACGGCAGCTTGCGCATTCTTCGTGAAGGGCTGAGGATCATGCGTTCCCTTGCGCCGCCTACTTTGCGCTTGATCTCCCCGTTGATGTCCTGTACTTCGTCACCCCGTTTGCTCCGTGAGACTGTTCTGTCACTTCGGATCGCTTGTGCCTGCATCGTGCTCTGCGGCACGACATTCAACGCGCTCGCACAGACCCTCACGCTTGACGAGCGAGGAGCGCCACCGCAATCGAAGCAGGTGGAACACCGCGTCAGGGTGATTGTCACGCCCAGTCTGCCAATCCAGGCGCATGGTGCGGACATTCGCGTCGTGGTGGAAGGCGCACACCTGAACTCTATCGTCAAGGCCCTCGGAAGCGATTCGATCAAGACGGTCGTACGAGGGGTGCTCGGCTCGCGCGCGTTCGAGAGTCTCGGGGAGTTGTTCGCAAGTTCAGGCGACGGACACAGCGCGCTCACAGCTGCGCTCGACGGAAGGATCATTCTCCTCGTAGGCGAGAGCTGGGCTCTAGGCGTGGATGCTGGCGCGGCTGGGAACCGCGCACTGCTTCATTCGCTCGGTGCGCAATTGGCGTCGCCTGGCGTGTACGAAATCAAGAGTCAGGGCGCACAGGCTCGCATGCGAGATGGTTGGCTCGTCATCGCCCCACATGACATTGCAAGTGAGCAAGTTGCCGGTGCCTTGTTTGCGATGCTCCCGATGCAGGATGCTGCGCTTCCCCCAGAGGTTGGGTTGCGAATTGGCCTTCGGCACGGTGCCCCTAACCGTGGAGCAACCGCGATCTCCGTCACGACTGTTGATCAGCAACTTCTCGTCGCCATCGAAGGCCAGTACAAGCAGTCGCCGCTCGGCGATGCACAGGCAAGCGCGAAGCTCAACACCGCAGTGGTCGGAAGATTCGGAAAGGCGGCATGCGCCGCGATCGCACAGCCCTGTGACGGGCTTCCGAGTGCAAAGCAAGCCTTCTGGATCGCTGTGCTTCCTGAGTTACTCCCGCCCCCAGCGATGCGCGCCAACCTGAGTGGTGAAAAACTCTATGTGGTAGGGCGCGGTTGTCCCAAGGGCGCCCCGAGTGTTGCATGCTGCATGCGAATCGATGATTTCGAACAAGGGTCGCAAGATCAGCGCGCTTACATGATGCGAATCGAAAGTGGGATCGTGCGCTCCCTGTCTGGCGGAATCGGCGTCGAGAACGGTGTCGGAGGGGGTGGTGGTGGACTTCGTCCGCTCTCCCGCCCACTGCTCGGCCGGTTCCTCGAGCAGCAGTTTGGATCGGCACTCAAGCTCGGTTCGATGTCGCTGTGCTGGCGCACCGTTCCGACCCCTTGCGGTGGATGGCAGGTCTACGCGAGTGACGCGCCATGGCTCGAGAGCGTCTGCGGGGAGTTGGAGAGCGCTGGCTGCCCGCAAACGAGTGTCGAGTTGACCGCCGGAACCGGGTTCATCGATGGCCCGCAAGCGTGTTCGATCCTGCGGACATGGAAACCGCTCGCAAGCGACGACGATCCGGACGGGAATGTCGGCATCGAGGCGCTCGCCTCCCTCCTCGATGGACTCGGCGTGGTTCACTTTCGCTACGCCCTACCGCAGGAAGGGCGCGTCAGCGCTGAATTGCGTATTGAACCGCCCAGCGCAGTAACGGCGCGTTGACCCCGCTCACTCCGATTACCTTTCGGTCGCTCCATGCATCGTGCGCATCCCCTTGTGTTGGCAGGACGAAGTCCACTCACCCTCCGCGTCGGACACGCGCTTGAGGAACAGTGCCATTGCGCGCTCCCGTCCCCACTCTTGCTCGCGGTGAGTGGAGGAGCGGACTCATGCGCACTCCTCCTCCTCATCGCCGCGCTTTGGAAACGCAAGCGCGCGCTCGACCAACTCGCCGTCATTTGCGTGGATCACGGCATTCGCCGCGAGAGTTCCCAAGAGACTCGCGAGGTTGAAGCACTCGCACATTCACTTGGGGTCAATCGAGTCCTCGTGACGCGCGTGGAGGTTGCGCGGATCGGAAATCTTGAAGCAGCCGCGCGGGTGGCGCGCTGGAAGGCGGTCGCAAGCGCGATGGACCGACTCGCGATCGATCAAGTTGCAACTGGGCACCACGCCGACGATCTCTTCGAGAGTTTTCTCTTCCAACTGATGCGCAAGCGCGGCAACGACGCACTCTCCACGCTTGCTTCTCGCGCACCTATTCCCGCCCGCGTTCCCAAGCAACGAGTGGTGATCCGTCCCCTTCGAGGCATCCGAAAGCGCGACCTCGTCGCGTTTCTCACCAAGTGCGGCATCGCGTGGAGCGAGGATCCAACCAACCTTTCGCCAGATCAGTTCCGCGCGCAAGTGCGCCTGTTCCTCCGTCAGGGCGGCGCATTGCTTGATCCGTGCGTGGATGGACTCGCCTCTCTCTGCATCCCCCGCGTGCAGGAAGGCGCACTCGCGCGTACGCGCGGCAAGACGTCATCATCCTCGCGCGAATCCCTGCGAGTGCTGACTCAGAATGGGTTGCGCGGTGCCGTCGTTCAACTCCTCCATCAAGCAGGGTGCGGGGCGCCGCAGCACACGACCCTCAGCAGGTTGCTTCGCGCGATCGGCGACGACCAAACCCGTCCACGCACTTTCGCATTTCGTGGCGCCACCTTGACGCTCACTCGCCAATCACTTCACGCTGAAACAATCGCCTGAAATCTTGTCGCTAAAACAAGTCACAATGCCTCCTTCGATGCGCAACGCGGCAGGGGGCGCGACGAGCCACAACGGTCCCGCGGGCAACCCTACGAACTCGCAACTCGCACAGGAGATTGCTCCAAGATCGTCTCCCGCCGCCGCAACCTCACCCTCCGCAAGCGGGATCTCGACCGCAATGATCGGTTCGGCTTGGGGACCTTGGAAGTGTTCGTCGAAGAAGGCATGACACGCGGAGCAATGAGGATTGAAGAACACGATCCAACCCGTGTTGCCACCCGCGGCGATCATGGCCTCCACGGTGGGCAGGTAAGTCGCGATTGCCGTGGCACTGAGCGCCTTCCCAACCGAAGACTCGAGTTGCATGTCGATCACTTGAGCTGGCGGGACGGTGTTGTCCTTGCGCTGAAAGTCAATGCGAGCGGCAGTGAAGCCAGCAGAGGCGAGGGCGAGCACGATGGCGAGCACGCGCCAGGAGGCGGACAGTCCGATGGCTCGATCGGCCTTCACCTCTGGTTCCCGCGCTTGCAATGCAAGAATGACGCACCCCACTCCGAGCGCAAACGCAAAGACCATCGATCCCTCAATCGCCCCGTCGCGAACCGCGCGAGAGATACTCATCAACGAAACAAACGCGAGAAGCCCTCCGAGGGCGAGCGCAATCCGCTTGTCTCGAAGCAAGACCGAAAGCAACGCGAACGCGAACAAGATCGCCACGATTGCCTTTGCCGCAGGCTCCTCTGCGAGTCCAGTGGCTCGCATGCACAACTCTCGCAGCGGCGTTGGCGCCGACTGAGGTCCGTGCAGAACGATCCAGAGTCCTGCAAGCGCAAGTGAGCACGCACTACAGATCGAAGGAACAATGGTCGGAACAGAAAAACGCTTCATGGTGGTTAGACAGCGCGGTTACTTCACACCTCGAATACACGCCTCAAGCTTGGCGGCATCTTCGACATCTTCGACGATGCAAGTCACCACGCCATCCTGCATCGAGAGCACGATTGGAGTCGCGATCACGTAGTCGGGGCCTTTCACCAGCTGCGCCAACGCACAGGTGTCACACGCCATATCGAGGAGCGCGTTGGGATCAGCGTCCGGAATCGCAACCGCAAGCGTCTCCACGAGGAGCGGCCCCGTGAAGTGCGTCATCATCAACTCCTGACAGTGATCGCAATCCTGCCGGTAGTAGATGACGATCTTGCGGCCTTCGTTGAGCTTCGCTGGTGGTTTCTGAATGAGCTTACCGAAGTCATTCTCATCGAGCCGTTTGCCGACGAGGTCTCCGAACTCCGCGACATAAAAGCCCTGAAGTTGTGCCGGCAGCGGGGGCCACGGCTTGGCCTGCGTCGAGGGCGGATCAACGGGCGGAGTAACCGGTTCGAGAGGCTGCGGCGCGCCATTGGGCGCAAGGGCGAGGATGCGCGCAAGCGCGACTTCATCGTCCACATTCGTGCAGACATCAGTGATCACACCATCCTGTGCGCGAACAATGATCGGAGGTGTACCGAGCATGTATTCTGGCGGCTTCGCGGTCTTGGGGGCGAACAACTTCGAAGAGACACATCCTTCGCAGTGCATTGGCAATGCGCGATCCCCGCCAAGCGGAATTGCGACACGAAGCACGGGCGTCTTCGATGGCGTCGCGAAGTGTTTCTTGAAGAGTGCCTGACAGTGGTCACATGTCTCGCTGTAGAACACAATGAGTTGGGGACCGCTGAGCATGGTGGAAGGCACAGGTCGATCGATCGCAAGAAAGACTGGAATGTCAACGAGTCGTTTCCCGATCGTGTCTTTCCACTTCACAAAGAAGAGGCTCGCATACGACGACGGTGCCGCGGGCCATGCCGATTGCACGAGCGGAGGGGTCGGAGCTTGCGCGCCATCGGGGTCGCTCGCGGTGTCGAGGATCGGAGTTGGTCGGAGGAACGCAACCCCAAAGGAGACAACGGCAATCACCGCCGCCATCCCAACGCCTCGACCGGCGGGGCCGCTTCTCGCGGGCGCGAGGACGGAAAGGGCGAGAAGAGTCGCGTCGATGACGAACATCAGCCATGCCGGAAGGCTGGTCTTTCCAAAGCAGCCGCAACCGCCCTTCGCGACATCACTCCATCCGCCCTTCGCGAACTGTTGTGCGATCAGCAGTGCAAGAATCGCACAGAACAGGCCGAGCACACTCAGTGCGAGCATGCGGGCAAACCGTGGAGCGAACAAAATCGTGAGCGCGACGAACAGTTCCGCACCAATGAAAAATCGGAATGCCCCTCCGACAAACGCGCCAAGGTCCATCCCGCTTGCACTCCCAAGCCCAAGCACAGCGTCAAGCACGGGCGGCGGAAGGGTCTTGGGATCAAACGACAGTAGTTTGCCGATCGCACCCGCGCCAATCCACAGCGGAACCACGAGCCGAAGCACGAAAAACGTGAGGACCTGAAAGCGGGTGAGCGGCGTGGGCGAAATCGATTCGACAGAGTCGGTGGCCATAGGGAACTCAGGAGAGGTGTTTAGACACTGGTCAGCGCAAGTTGATCGCAGGCTTCACATACCGCGTGCATGATGATTTGATGCGCTTCTTGGATCATCGCGCTGTCCGTTCCGCCCACCACGATGGATGTGTCGCACAGCGGGAGGAGTTTTCCGCCTCCCTTGCCGAGAATGCCGAGGACCCGTGCGCCCCGCGAATGCGCGGCGCGAGCTGCGTGGAGCAAGTTCTCAGAGTTTCCGCTCGTGGAAAAGAGGACGAGGAGGTCGCCTTCGCGAAGGACCGCCGCGGCGCTCCGCGAAAAGACATGCTCAAATCCGAAGTCGTTGGCGATACAACTCATCGCGGTCGCATCCGCACTCAGGCAAACCGCGCGCAGGGGGGCACGATTGCGCTCGTAGCGACCGACCAATTCTTCCGCGAGATGGAGTGCTTCGGCCGCGGACCCTCCGTTGCCAGCGGTTGCAATCAAGCCGCCACGCGCAAGGGTTTCACATGCGAGCGCACAGACCGACTCGAGGAGCGCAGACTGGGTGGAGAGAAGCGCCGTCGCTTCGACCGCTCGCGCGAGGCGGCGCGTCACGATTTCGCGTGTCGAGGCGCAACCGAGATTTGCTTCTGCGAGCGGCGGTTTGGTCATTCGCTGATTGTACGAAGTTCGATTGGCGCCGAGCGGGGTTCGAGGCCAGGAGGCACAATGCTCCCATGGACCCGTTGCGCGACAAGTCAACTGCCCTTGCTTCGCTTCGAATCGCGGTCAGCGGATCGCACGGCCTTGTGGGGCGCAGACTCTGTATCGCACTGACCAATGCTGGACATCGTGTCGTTCCAATCGTCCGAGTCTCGGCGGAGGAGCGAGTTCCAACAGACTGCATCGCGCTTTCAATGAGCAAGGACTGTGTGCGCCGCATCAATCCCTCGGCCTTCGAGGGAATCGACGCGGTCATCCACCTTGCGGGGGCGGGCATCGCGGACAAGCGCTGGAGTGCAGCGCGAAAGCAGGAGATTCTCGACAGTCGCGTCAAAGGAACTCGCGCGATCGCGGAAGCGATTGCGACGGCTCAGCGCTTGTGCGCACACCCACCTCGCGTGTTCCTCTGCGCAAGCGGGGTTGGATATTACGGAGCGAGCACAACACCTGTCGACGAGCAGAGTGGAGCGGGACTGGGTTTCCTCGCGGATGTTGTGCAGCAGTGGGAAGAAGCGAGTGCGAGCGCACGGGATGCCGGAGTTCGCACAGTCCACCTCCGGTTTGGCGTGATTCTGAGTGAAGCGGGCGGCGCACTCGGCGCGATGCTTCGACCATTTCGATGGGGTCTCGGAGGGCCACTCGGCAACGGTCGACAGGGCGTTCCGTGGGTTTCGATGGACGATGCGATTGGCGCCGTGCAGTTTTGCCTCGCGAATGAATCGATCGGCGGTGCAGTCAATGTCGTCGCGCCCGAATTGGTTTCCCAGCGCGCATTCGCCGCGGCACTCGGTCATGCGCTGAAGCGACCGGCAGTTGCGTGGATGCCTGCGTTTTGCGTGCGAATCCTCTTCGGCGAGATGGGACAGGCACTGCTCCTCGAAGGAGCGTTCGTCTCATCGACAGTGCTTCGAGAAAATGGATTCGTCTTCACTCATCCCACGCTCACCGACGCGTTTGCTCGCATCCGCAGACATGCGTAAATGCCCCCAATGAGAAGCAATCCGAGGACCAGGCCGATGAAGACGGGTGTTCCGGCACCGGCCGCCGACGCGAGCAATCCGAGCAGCGGTCCGGTGAGATAGCCGATGCCCACAAGTGCTTCGTGCATTCCGCCAGCATCCACCTCCGCGCTCCCAACCGCCATTGCGTAGTAAATGGCGTTGTAGTAGATCGCGCCTTGACCAAGGCCGATTGCAACGAGTCCCAGGATGAGCGTGAGTTCGGAAGTGCTGCACGCCGCAACGGTGAATCCGCCGCCGAGCAAGAGTCCCGCGATCAAGAGCGTCCCCCCTCGACCATGCCAGAATGCCGTCTGCCATAGCAAGAGCACGGCAACCAAGCGCGCGATGTGCCAGGTCGACGAAATCGGCGCGTGCCACGCGTTGGCGACTTGCAATCCGCCAAAGAGATAGGGCAAGACGGGCGAAAGTGCCCCAATGACGAGGTAGCCCATCGGGTGCAATACTCGAGCGCTGCGCAAGAGCGGGGCATACGTGGCCGGAACATGCGCGGCGCGTGCCTCCGGATCATGGTGCGCCGGGTACGCTGGAAACGCAGGGAGAAAACACATCGCGAACAACATGATCGGCAGCATGGAAGGAATCGCATACGCCAGGAGTCCTGCAGCTTCGAGTGGTCCTGTGAGCGCGAGCCCAATCGCTGTCGCCGACATCCATGATGCATTCCACCAACCGATGGAGTTGCGCATCGACGCGCCGTGTCGACCTGAGACAAGGTAATGCTGCACGATCGGCCACTGCAATGCACCGAGTGCGGTCATCGCGATGGCGCAGATCCAGAGGGTCTTGACATCCGGCCACAAAAGGACGACCGGCGCGAGCAGCGCCTGCGTGGCGAGAATGCAGGCAAGCGCGGAGCGAGGGGACATGCGTCGCTCGAGCGCGCGCACCGTTCGACCCGCATTGAACGCGACGACCGTGTAGAGCGCGCCGTTGAGAAACGCGAGCAACATGCTCTCTTGTTTGGTGAACCCGTAGGCGCTCTCTGCCACAAAGTAAATCGAGTTCCACAGAATCCCCGTGCCGAGTGAACAAAAGAATGTCACTGCCGCGATTGGGAAGGCGCGGACGGGCGCGTTGGAGTGGGCCGTTGCGGGCGAGGAAAGCATGGAGGGCGCGATGGTAACTCGCGGCCGATCGCGCACAGTTTGTTACACTTTCGCGCCGCAGTCCGCGTAGCTCAATTGGATAGAGCGTCGCCCTCC
>SXGS01075297.1_pt1 | contig 53921 bp, 33 predicted proteins | sample 3174681 | NCBI WGS metagenome assembly SXGS01 (sample SAMN11356861, study PRJNA531348) | freshwater metagenome | isolation source: freshwater sample F1-80 | place: China: Fuxian Lake, Yuxi | collected 2017-12-25
CGGATCATTGCTGATCAATGAGGTGCTCTCGGCGGTGCCGACCGAGGGCGGCGACGCCAACGGTGACGGCGTCCGCTCCTCCTCCGACGACGAGTTCATCGAGCTTGTCAACGTCTCGGACCAGCCCGTCCTGCTCGCCGGCCTTCGCATCTTCAAGGAGGCCACCCAGAAGGCCGTCATCAACACCGAGTGCCTCCAGCCCGGCCAGGCCCTCGTCCTCTTCGCCGGACTGGAGGCCAACGCCGCGCTGCCGACCTTCCCGGGCGCGCTGGTCGAGGTCACGACGACCACCTGGGGGTTGACCAACGGCGGCACGATCCTTCGCCTCGTCGGCCCCGGCGACGCCGAGATCCTCAGCCTCACGCTGCCCTCCAGCGCCAACCAGTCCCTCACCCGTCAGATCGACCTCGATCCCAACAGCCCCCTCGTCGGCCACACCTCGCTCAACCCCGCCCTCCTCTTCAGCCCCGGCGCCTGCGCCTCCGGCGCCCCGCTCTCCTCAGGCTGCCCTCGGTGATCGCGGGGGGCCGACCTCACCCCAGCCCTCGCCAGGTGCCCACGATCATGGATGAATCCCTGATCCGTGGCCCCGCGAGGGGGCGTTGACGACGTGAATACGGAAAGCCTGGAGCGCCCGTGGACACGCTCGAAGAACGCGCCTACCTTGAAGGTCAAATGGGCGACCGAGTGACGATGAATCAAGGATCATCACCTCGGCGCCCTGGTCGGCGGGCGAGGCGCCGACCCTCTGAACACCACGCCCAGGAGCAGCCCATGTTGCGTTCCCCCTTGCCCCGAATCCTCCTCCTGCTCGCCGCGCTGCTCCCCGCAGCCGCAGGCCTCGACCTGCTCCTGTCCCCCTCCGAGGCCCTGGCCTGCGGGGGCCTGTTCTGCGACCAGAACAACGGGGTGGTCAACCAGACGGCCGAGCAGATCATCTTCAGCGACAACCAGGACGGGACGGTCACGGCCGTCGTGCAGATCCTCTACAGCGGCCCGGCCGACTCTTTCTCCTGGGTCCTGCCCGTCCCCGGCATCCCCGAGGTCGGGATCTCCTCCAACACCGCCTTCGCGCGCCTCCAGGCCGCCACCAACCCCTCCTATCGCCTCAACACCATCATCGAAGGCGAATGCAATGACGACGACCTCGCCTTCAACGACGCCGAGGGTGTGCCCGAGGCCGAGCCGGAGGGTGAGCCCGAGGGAGGCCCCGGCGGCGTGGAGGTGGTGGGCAGCGGGTCGGTAGGCCCCTACGATTACGAGATCATCGCGGTCGACCCCGAGCTTGAGGATCTGGCCGAGGTCGCGGTGCAGTGGCTGGACGACAACGGCTACGACGTGACGGCCATCGGCCCGGACGTGCTGCGGCCCTACCTCGAAGACGGCCTCAACCTCATCGCCTTCCGCCTCAACAAGTCCTCGGACGCGGGCTCGATCCGCCCCGTGGTGCTGACCTACACCACCGACCACCCCATGATCCCCATCCGGCCGACCGCCGTGGCCGTCAATGACAACATGGGCATCATGACCTTCGTCCTGGGGCAGGACCGCGCCATCCCCGCCAACTATCGACACCTCCAGCTGAACGAGGCCGTCATCAACTGGTTCAACCCCAACTCCAACTACGCCCAGGCCATCAACATTGCCGCAGACGAGTCCGGCGGCCAGGGCTTCGTCACCGAGTTCGCCGGCGCCTCGTCCGCCTTCGTCGAGACCGTCTTCAGCTCTGAGGAGGAGGCGATCTGGCAGGAGATCCAGGACACCGACTGGGCTGGCCGCGAGGGTGAGCTGATCTCGCTCATCATGAACAACTACAGAGGCTTCGATGGCATCCTCGACGTCATCACCGACCAGCTCCCGCTGCCTCAAGACGTCACCCCCGAGGACTACCTGGGCTGCTTCTTCTGCTACGAGGATCTGTTCCAGGGCGAGGAGATCGAAGGCTTCGACCCCGTCACCGCGATCGCGGCGCTGGAGACCCTCGTCGTCAAGCCGATGCAGGACACGAAGGATTTGATCAACAGCCAGCCCTACATGACGCGGATGTTCACCACCATGTCGGCGCGCGAGATGACCCTGGACCCCTCCTTCCTCTTCAACACCACCCTCGGCGACGTCTCCAACACCCACGTCGCCGATCGCGTCGTCGAGTGCTCGCTCGAGTTCAGCCAGTTCGATGCGCCCTGGCGCGTTGACCTGGGCAATGGCGTCGTCGTGCGCGGCCAGGGGCAGGTGTGGCCCTTCGGCGTCGAGGGCGACATGCCCGCCAACCGCGAGATCCGGCAGATGGACGCCGAAGGCGAGGGCGACGTGATCGCCGACAACGCCATGATCATCGAGCAGGCGCTTGCGGCCAACAACGCCAACTTCCCCTCTCCTGGCTCCACGCCTGTCCCCACGCCCGACGAGGGCGAGGTGGACGCCTGCGCCTGCGCTCAATCGCCCGCGCGCCCCACGCCCGTCCCGCTGGCGCTGCTGGGCCTGGCGATCGTCGCCCTCGGCGGCGTCCTGGTGCGCCGCCGTTGATCGCCTGCTGTCTGACCCGAAGCAATACCCGCTTGGTCCAATGGTAATGGAACGCCGACTCTCGGGGCTGCTCCAGCTTCGCGAGAAAGGTCACAGACGAAGCCCCTCTTCGAACCGCGTCTGAGAGGCTTCTTTAGAGACTGGCAAGCTCCATCATGAGTTTGCGGCGAGTCACAACATCGAAGAAGCTGAGCTGGGAGAGCCTCATGAGGATTTCATTCTTCTTTTTGAAGCGCTCGTTCTCGATCGCAAGCACCGCCTGAGCGGCGACGAGCTGCTGGATCTGGGCCGTGGCCTCGATGTTGGACTTGTGAATCTGTTGGCGATCCTGGTCGTGGATGGTCATCAGGGCTCCCAGTTGGCCGTTGTCCACGACCTTGCCTGAGGGGGTCTGGGGAGTCGGCGAGTAGGGGCCAAGGCCAGTGACAGTCGAGCCAATGGTGTTGAGGAACTGTGTGGTCTCCTTGACGAAGTCGCCCAGGTTCGCGAGGCGAGCCTCACGATCCTTGACGAGCATCTTCATACAGAGCGCGTCGAGCGCCTTTGGGATGTCGGGCCTCTTGGTCGAGGGCGGCATAATGTCCTCGGTGACGATCTTGAAGAATAGCTGCATCGGCGAGGAGAACTCGATGGGATGTTCTTCAGTGAGCGCCTGGTAGAGCATGATGCCAAAGGCCCAGACGTCGGCCCGTGCGTCCAGATCGTGACGATCTTCGATCTGTTCGGGAGACAGATAGGGCACGGTCCCCATCAACCCTCCTCCGCTTGCGGCGGTGATGGCACCGCAGGTGCGCTCCAGGAGATGATCGGGGAAATCGTAGGTCACCGACTCGACGACGATCTTGGGGATGTCCAGCGAGTAGCTCATGCCGGACTGGATCGAGACGAGCCCCCAGTCGATGACATAGGCATCGCCCAGACTCCCCACGAGGATATTGCTGGGCTTGAGATCCCTGTGCCACAGACCGCGGCTGTGGGCATAATCCACTGCCAGCGCCGCCGAGCGCAGCACGCGCACTCGCTCGATCAAAGACAACACCGGAAGAAGTTCGTCGAAGGGCTGACCCTCGATGTAGCGCATCGTGTAATAGAGTTCGTTCTCGGAGAAAAATCCCAGGTCATAGACCGGAATGATGTGTGGATGTTGAAGGCGAGCAGTGATGATGGCCTCGCGGACGAACTGCTGGACGAGGCTTGGGTCCTTCGCAGCGCGCTCAAGCATGACCTTCATGGCCACGAAGCGTCCCGAAAGCCTTTCCTGCATCAGGACGATCTTGCCCATCCCCCCTTGGTTGATGGTCTTGATGAAGTGGTAGCGCTCCAGGAGAGTCGCAGTGGTCTGAGTGCCGAGGTCTTGGCTCAGGGCGATGCGATCCTCAACGAAGCCGAACTTGCCGGTCGGCTCGACCGTCCTCCCAAGCGGCCTTTGCAACCCCGGATCAGTATCCCGCATCTGCCCCGAGTCCATCGACCTGGAGTTTGTCTCGACGCCCGGCACTGAGGGCTCGACGAAGGTCCGGCTCAGGTCGCCCTCCATCCCTTGAAGATCCTCCGAACCTTGGATCTTGGTCGTGCAAATGGGGCAGGATATGTGAGTCAGCGGGTCATAAGGACGGTTACATAAGGGACAGTGTTGCACCGCCATGATGCCCTCAAACCATGCTCTGTTGACGTTTGGGAGGCTCTTCGTGCGAACCTGGTACGTTGAAAGAACACCAGACAAACTAAGCCCCAACAGGCATGAATCTAACAGACAACAAGTGAGAGCGCATCTCGTTTTCATCGAACACGACAACATGCACGACGGCGACAAGATCCAGATCGTGGTGCTTCCGCCCGAGCGCGACCATAGCCCCCAGCGCACGACGACGGCAATCGAGACCATCGCGACGTTCTTGAGGCACCATGGCCCCAACTTCGATTCGTGGCCAACTGTCTTCTTTTTGTCGCCGACGACACCCCGGCGCACCAGCGCGGCGTCTGCGCCCAGGCGCGCCCCACGCCTGTCCCGCTGGCGCTGCTGGGCCTGGCGATCGTCGCCCTCGGCGGCGTCCTGGTGCGCCGCCGCCGCTGATCCCCTCATCCAGGCCTTCGCCTCGCCCTCGGGCACACATCGAGATCGTTGAATTCGTTGACGATCTCGACCGCCCTTGGAACCGCCATGGCGGGCGCATCGACCCCTCCCCATCCCGTCCGATCCCACGCCCTGAGTTAGAAGGTGGTGCGGGCGCCGATCTGGAAGAGGAGGGGCTTGGCGGGGCGGGCGCCGAAGGGGAGGCGCGCGACGATGGGCTGGGCGTTCAGAGCGTTGTCGACCTTGAAGTAGAACTGGGAGTCCTCGAAGAAGTCCCAGTGCGCGGAGAGGTCGACCATGACGAAGCGGTCGGTGACCTTGTCGTCGCCGTCGCCGTCCTGGTAGGCGCTCTCGTGCATCTCGTCGACGAGGACGGCGGAGATGGCCAGCCCCCAGTCCGAGGCGTCGAGGCCGGTGGTGACGGAGAGCTGGTGGACGGGCAGGTAGGGGAGGGCGTCCCCTGCCTTGACCTCGCCGAACTGAGGATTATCGGAGGTGAAGGAGGTCTCGAAGTTGGCCAGGGTCAGCGTGTAGGCCAGCCGCGCGGGGATGGACAAGCCGCTCTTGCCGATGTCGAGGTGGGAGGAGAGCATGGATTCGAGGCCGAGGACGCGGACCTCTCCGGCGTTGAACTGGAGGTCGATCTGGGACTCGTCGCAGCCGGCGGAGAAGGAGCACTCGCCGGTCAGGTTGGTGTAATCATTGAAGAATCCGATGAGTTCGGCGTGGATGTCGGCCTTGGGGTCGTCGTAGCGCAGGCCGGCCTCGTAGTTGAGGCTGATCTCGGGCTCGACGGCGTCGGGTTGTCCGGGGGCGACGGGGCTGAAGCCGCGGTGGACGCCGGCCAGGGCGCCCAGCTCGGGCGTCAGGGCGTAGTGGACGCCGAAGCCGGGCAGGAAGACCTGCTGGAAGTGGGTGTCGCGCGATTGGGTCTTCCGGTCGAAGAGCTCGGTCTGGATGACCTCCATGCGAAGGCCAGGGGCGAGGCTGAGGCGGCCGAGGGTGGTGACGTCGGTGAGGTAGGCGGCCAGGGCGACGGCGGAGGCGCGGTTGCGGGTCAGGGAGAGGGAGGGCAGGCCGGCGTCGACGAGGGCGCCGGCCTCCATGAGGAAGCTCTGCTCGGTGTGTTCGCGCTCGATCTGGTCGTGGTGGAGGCGCAGGCCGAGGCGCAGCTCGGTGGACCAGGTCTTGGTGGCGTGGACCTTGTGGGCCTCGGCCTGGGCGCCTTCAGAGACGAAGGTCCGGGCGTTGGTGCCGATCTGGAGAGCCTCGCCGGGAGAGCTTGAGTCCTGCTGGCCGGTCAGGACGTCGTAGAAGAGCCGTCGCTGGCCGGAGGTGGGGTCGTCGAGGATCTCTTCGAGGCTGGGGCCTTCCTGAAAGCTGTTGAGCTTCCTCCAGGCGCGGTCGAAGTCGTGGCGGTAGAGGGCGGCGGTGAGGTCGAAGTCGTCGCCGACGTCCATGCGGTACTGGAGCTGGAGTTGGGTGCGGAGCCACTCCATGCGGTCGCGCTCGGAGGCGGCGTAGCGGCGGTAGGGGTTGGCCTTGAAGTCGGCGTCGCTCAGGCCGAGGTAGGTCTCCCGGGATATCTCGCGGGCGAAGCCCAGGCGCAGGCGCAGGCGGTGGAAGGTCTCGGCGCTCAGGTCGGAGTTGATCTGGCCCAGGGCGGTGATCTCGGACTTGGAGAAGCCCGTGGGGCCGCCGGAGTCGAGCTCCTTGAAGCCCTCGGACTGGAGGTGGACGCCCTCGATGAGGAAGCCGCCCCAGGGCGCGCTGTCGCCGTAGTAGAGGTGGGCCTTGCCGGAGGGGGTCAGCGAGGCGGCGAAGAGGCCGAGGGCGAGGTCGACGCTGCCCTCGGGCTCGAAGGGGATGTCGCGGGAGACGAAGTTGATCGCGCCGCCGATGGTGTTTGGGCCGAAGCGGACGGCGGCGGGGCCCTTGAAGACCTCGACGTTGACCATGCGGGTCATCATGGGGAAGTAGTAGGCGGCGGGGGCGGCGTAGGGGGCCGGGGCCAGGAGGATGCCGTCCTCCATGAGCGTTACTTTCTTGCTGCGATCGGAGTTTGCGCCGCGCAGGCCGATGTTGGGTCGCAGCCCGAAGGCGTCCTCCTGGCGCACGTAGAGGCCGGGGACGCGCAGCAGGATGCTGTGGGCGTCGTCGAATTCGAACTCCTTGAGCTCGTCCTCGCCGACGTTGGAGGCGGAGCCCCCCATGCGCGCCAGCTCCTCGGGCGTGGCGGTGACGATGATCGGGCCAAGCTCCGACTCGTCGCGCTCTTCGGGCTCCTCGACGACGGGGTCTTCCTCCTCTTCGGGGTCATCCAGGACGATGATCTCATCCTCGGGATCTCCCTCGGCGGGCTCGGCTTGCTCTTCGCCCTCGGGGTCCGAGGGGGCGTCGGCCTCCGGCTCGTCGGCCTCTGGCTCATCGGCCTCTGGCGCGTCGGGATCTTGAGGATCCTCAGGATCGGCGGGATCTTCGCCGCCCTCATCGGGGGGATCCTGGTCGCCGCACGGGGCGGCGGGGCAGGCCGAGGCGGGCGCAGAGGCCAGGGTGAGGGCGCAGGTCGAGAGCAGCAGCGCGATCAAGAGGGGGGTGGTCTTCATGCCTTCTCGTCGGGCTCAGGCGGCCACAGGGTCGCCGGGTCTTCGGGCCGCGCGGGCGAGTCGCCGGGTTGGCCCTGGGTCGGTGCGAGCTGATGCAAATGAAAATCAATTTCATTTGCGGGGTAAGGTTGTTCTAGAGGGGCCGGGGGTTGGTGTCAAGATGATCGCGTCGGGGTTGACGCGCTCGCCATCGGCGCCGACCCGTTGGGATGGGCGTGTGGCTCGATGGCGGTGCTGGATCGGCGAGGAGGGGGGGTCAGAGGGTGGAGGCGGCGGCCTCGGCGACCATGTGGCCGAGGGTGGCGATGAGGAGCTGCGGTGGGAGGCCGAGGGAGGTGGGCAGGAGGGAGGCGTCGGCGATGAAGAGGCCGGGGCAGTGGTGGTGAGCGCCGTGGGGGTCGACGACGGAGGAGGCGGGGTCGAGGCCCATCCAGAGGGTGGAGGAGGGGTTGGTGGAGGTGAGCCTGGGGTTGTGGGGTCCGAGGTTGTCGGCGTCGATGGTGTGGAGGTCGTCCTCGTTGGCGATCCAGAGGGGAGGGGAGAGGGGGAAGAGGACGCGGCGCGCGCCGGCGGCGAGCAGGAGGCGGGCGGCCTCGCGCATGCCGAGGGCGAGCTGTTGGAGGTCGCCCTCGTCGAGGCGGTAGCGCATGTGGACGCGCTCGCCGCGATCGGTGACGATCCGGCCGGAGGTCTGGTCGTGGACGAGGACGTGGATGGAGGCCATGCGGGGGTAGAGGCGCATCATGGCGGCGAGCTCGGGTCCGAAGCCGGGCAATGAGAGGGCCATGAGGGCGGGGTGTGCGAAGCCGCTGGCGAGCCAGACGCGGCGCTGGGAGCCGGGGGTGGGGTCGAAGAGCTCGGTGCACTCGACGGCCTGGGGGAGGCCGAGCCAGCCGCGGACGGGCTCGTCGTCGGGGCCGTCGAAGATCCCGATGACGGCGGCGGAGGGGTTGAGGTGGAGGTTGTTGCCGGCCAGGCCGTGAGGGTCGGGCAGGTAGCTGCGGCGCAGGATGGAGAAGGAGGCGGAGGCGCCCCCGGCGACGATGACGAGGGGGGCGTGGATGACGAAGGGTGCCACGTCGATCCGGGTGCGCGGGTCGACGGCGTAGCCGCTGACGCCGCAGACGGCGTCGCCAGCGCGCTGGACGCGGTCGACTCGGGCCTCGACGAGCAGGCGCCCGCCGGCCTTGAGGGCGCGGGGGATGTGGACGCGGGCGGCGTTGAGCTTGGCGTCGTTGGGGCAGCCCAGGGCGCAGAGGCCGGAGGCGCGGCAGCCCTCGCGGCTGTGGCGCATCAGGCCGCCGGCGTAGCCGAGGCGTTGCATGCCGTCGAGGAGCTTCTGGTTGTTGGTGTTGACCAGGGCGGGGTCGATGGGGGCGACGCCCATCGTGCGCTCCATGGCGGCGAGCCGGTCGGTGAAGCGCGCCGAGGCCAGCTCGGTCAGCCCCCACCGGTCGGCCCAGTGCTGGAGGATGGGGGTCGGGGGTCGGTGGGCGAGGTTGCTGCTCAGGAGGGTCGATCCTCCGACGCCGCGGCCCTGGAAGACCGTCACGCCGAAGTCCTCGCTGCCACGGCCGCCAGCCTCGGCCAGCAGGGAGGGCCAGGTGGTCGAGGATCGGCCGCTCATCAGCTCGGGCGCGACGTGGCTGCCGAGTTCGACGGCCAGGACGTCGACGCCGGCCTCGGCCAGCGCGCAGAAGGCGGCGGCGCCGCCGGCCCCGGTCCCGATGACGAGGGCCTGCGCGGAGAGCTTGATGGCCCGGCCGCCGTCGGCCGCGGCGACGGCCGAGGAGATCCCCTCGGGCAGCGGGGCCATGTCGTCGCCCCGAGGCGAGCGCGGATCCGGGCGATGGTGCGTCAAGGCTCTCCCTCCCAGTGGATCGCGGCCCGCGTCAAGCGCGCGGGGTGGCAGCGGCCTGCGCCAGCGACTGTCGGAGCGCCTCGGGCAGGCCGGGGTTGTCGGCGGGGTTGTAGCCGATGGCCGCCCAGGTGTCGGGCCTGGACCAGTAGCCCACGGCGCACACCCCCTTGAGCACGCCGAGGACCGCGCGCCGGGGCGGCAGCGCCGACTCGGCCCACGCCCTCAAGACCTCGTCCTGTGCGCTGGGCGAGAGGGCGGTGAAGCGCAGCCGCTCGGGCCCGAGGACGCGGGGGCTGACCTCGACCAGCGCGATGAGGAAGCCGAGCTGATCGCGGGCGTCCGGCGGCAGGGCCTCGATGTAGCTGCGGGTGGCCTCGAAGGCCCCGGCCTCCTCGGGCGTGGGCAGGTCGTCGCCGTCGGGCCTGCACAGGCGGCTCTGGAGGGCCTCAAGCGAGCGGGACTGCCAGGGGGCGAGCTCGCCGCGAGCGCGCGGCAGCCGCTCGCCGAGCATCCCCGCCGCGATTCGGGCGGCCCCATGAAGGCCGACATCCTGGACGCGCTTGATGGCGGCGGCCTCGCGGTCGACCACCTGCTGAACCCTGTCCCAGATGATCCTCCCCCAGCCCATCGATCCCCCTGTCGAACAGCCGTCGCCCTGAGCGCCAATCACCCCTATAATGCCCCGAGGCTCGTCGCGTCGAGTCGTCACCCGGAGATTGCCGATGATCACTCGACATCACCAGCCTTCCAATGGTCAAGGCTGGCGCCTGGCGCTCAAGCAGTGCTTCGATCCCGACACGCTCGTCAAGGGTCGTCGCCCCCTCGTCATCGTCCCCGGCTACGGGATGAACACCTTCATCCTGGGCTTCCACCCCACCGGCCTGTCGATGGAGGCCTTCCTGGTCCAGGCCGGCTTCGAGGTCTGGTCGATCAACCTGCGTGGGCAGGGCGACTCGACGCGGGAGGGCGGCGAGAGCCGCTACGGCTTTCGGGAGCTGGCCCTGGTGGATCTGCCCTGCGCGCTGGAGGTGGTGCTGCGCGAGTGCCGCACCGGCGCCGTCGCGGCGGACCTGATCGGTTGCAGCCTGGGCGCCTCCATCGTCTACGCCTACCTCGCGCACCACTTGAGCGATCACAAGGCCGGCTCGGTCGTCTCCATGGGCGGCCCGCTGCGCTGGGACAAGGTCCATCCGGCCGTCCGCCTCATCTTCACCTCGCCGCGGCTGGCCGGCGTCGTCCCGATCCGGGGCACCCGGCGGCTGGCGCGGCTGGCCATCCCGCTGGCCGTGCGCGTGCCCCCCTTGCTGTCGATCTACATGAACGTCGATCAGATCGATCTGAGCCAGGCCGATCAGCTCGTGCGGACGGTCGAGGATCCCAACCGCCGCCTCAACCGCCAGATCGGCCGCTGGATCCACGCCAGGGATCTCGTCGTCGGCGGCGTCAACGTCACCGATGCGCTCGGCGGCCTGAAGGGGGTCCCGATCCTGTGCGTGCTGGCCAACGGCGACGGCATCGTCCCGCCGGAGGCGGCCCTCTCCGTCGCCCGCGCGCTGCCGGCCGGCGAGGACGGCCGACAGCGGGTCGACATCTTGAAGGTCGGCACGGACAAGGACTGGTTCGCCCACGCCGATCTCTTCATCAGCCGGCTGGCTCAGGAGCAGGTCTTCGCGCCGCTGGCCGACTGGCTCATTCATCGCCCCAGTTGAGGTCCTCGTCGACGCTGATCCGCTCGTAGTGGGCGTCGATCTCGTCGAGGTGATCGTGGAGCGTGCCCGAGGCGCTGTAGAAGGCCTGCTTGATCAGCGCCGCGCGCCGGTGGAGCGCGTCCAGGTCGCCGAGCAGCGCGAGCTGGTGCTCAAGCACGGGGATGAGCAGGGGCTGGGTGAAGGTGTAGGAGAGCCCCGCGCGCCACGCGTGCCCTTCGGCGCGGTGCTGGGTGAGCAGATCGGCGCGCAGCAGCGCGCCGAGCAGATCGTCGAGGACCTCGGCGGCCTGGCCGCTCTGCTCAAAGGCGCGGATCAGGATGCCGCGGGGGATGATCTGGCCGAGCACGGCGCAGAGCTGGAGCAGCGCCTCAAGCTCCTGGCCGAAGGGGTGATTCTTGCACAGCGCGATCACCGGGGCGCAGATCGGGGCGATGAGCTCGGCGGGCAGCGGCAGCTCGGCGTCCTGCCTCAACCCGACGCCGTCGATGGTGTTGGTCAGCAGATCCTGGTCGCGCAGCGCCCTGGACAGCGCCGCGATGTAGCGGGGGTTGCCCTGGCTCGCCCGGGCGATGGCCGAGACGAGCCCCACGCTGATGGCGCCGTGGCCGAAGGAGTCGCCCAGCTCGGCGCCCAGCGCGAGGCGGGCCAGCGCCTCGGCCTCCTCCTGAGCGAGCCGCTCCAGGCTCACGGGGGAGATGCAGGGGTGGCGCAGGCGCATCTCCACGAGCCAGGCGCTGAAGGGGGCGTCGAGCCCGAGGGTGTCTCGCTGCACGGTGCAGGCGAGGGCGAGCCGGCAAGGGACGCGGTCGATGAGGTCGGCGAGGTGGGCGATGCCGGCGCGCGCGATCTCGCCGGCGTGCTGCAGGTCGTCGAGGCACAGGAGCATCGGGGTGTGGGCGGCGGCCTCGACGATCAGGGCGGCGGCGGCGCGCAGGGCCTTGTCGGTGCAGGGGGCGGCGCCGCACAGCGCGCGCAGGCCGTCGAGGGCGTCGTCCTGAGCCGGCGGCCCAGTCGGGGGCGTGTCCGAGCGGGCGAGGGCCTCAAGGCAGCCCCTGAGCGCCTCGGCCGCGAGCGCGGGCTCGGCGGCCCGGTCGACGCCGAGGGCGTCCTTGAGGGCCTCGGCGAGCGCATAGGGGGCGGTGGGGTGGTAGGCGTCGGCGCCCGAGAGGATGTTGGGGGGCAGCTCGGCCTCCTCGACGAGCCACTGCGCGAGGCGGGTGCGCCCCAGCCCCAGGACGCCGCCGATGAGGATGACGACGCCCCTGGCCTGATCGAAGGCGCGATGGACGGCGCCGAGGAGGCGCTCCCGGGTCTTGCGATGCCCGACGAGGGGCAGCCTGTGGGGCGCGACGAACAAGGCCTGGCTGGCGCCGAGGGAAGGCGGCCGCCACAGGTCGCTCTCTCCATCGAGGAAGTCGTTCCCATGGATTTCGCCAGTTGTAGCCTCATCAGATTGAGAAACTCGCTGGAGTTGAGGTATCTCCTGGGTGGTCAAGCCCGGGACGACGACCTGGGCGCGGCGCAGCGCGTCGAGGGTCTGCTGGAGCGGCCCGAGGCTGTTGAGGGCTTCGAGCAGCGCCAGGCCGTCGGCGGGCCTGTCGCCGGCCTCCTTCCGGGTCGCGCTCCTGAGAAGCTCGCCGAGCGTGGACTGGGCCAGCCGGGTCGGCAGCGGAGGCAGCGGCTCGATGACGTGGCCCCGGTAGAGGCCGTCGAAGCGCTTGCCGGAGTAGGGGGAGCGGCCGACGAGCATCTCGTACAGGATCAGCGCGGCGCTGTAGATGTCGGCCGCCGGCGTGATCTCGCTGCCGAGGAAGTGCTCCGGGGCCAGGTACTCCGGCGTCCCCATCAAGGTCTGGCGCGCCTCTCCCACGAGGCGCGCGATGCCAAAGTCGAGCAGCTTGACGAAGTCCTCCTCGCCGTGAAGATCGAGCAGGAAGATGTTCTCGGGCTTCAGATCGCCGTGGATGATGCCCAGCGAGTGGGCCTCGGCCAGCGACTTGGAGATCTGGCGGGCGATGTGGACGGCCACGCGAGGCGACAGGATCCGATCGCGCTTGAGGCGCTGGCGCAATGTCTCGCCGTGGAGCAGCTCGGTGACGAGGTAGAGGTGGCCCTCCGGCGTCTCGCCGTAGTCAAAGAGGGTGATCGTGTTCGGGTGGCTCAGCCGGCTGGTGTGCAGCGCCTCGTTGTGGAAGGACTTTCCGAAGTCGAAGCCCTCTCTCGTGTGGCTCGGCGACAGGATCTTGAGCGCGACGTGCCGGTTGACGCCCCGCTGGACCGCGCGGAAGACCACCCCGAAGCCGCCGCGCCCGATCTCCTCAAGGAGCGTGTAGCGGCCCGCGATCGTGTCGCCGGGCTGGTGGATCTGGCTCTCGGTCAAGGCTTCGCTCGCTTCGCCCGCGCGTCATGGTTTATCTTCGATCCCAGGCGGGCGCTCTGAGCCCGCTGCTCAGAAGGGTCGATGTCATGGCATTGTGCCATGAGATGCGGATCTTGATCCATGCCACTGACCGAGGCGGCGCCGTGTCTGAACACTTCGAGATCCTGGCCGATTGCCCTCACTGCCGCGTCGAAGGCGCAGTCGTCGAGGTCTACGACCACGGCGAGGCCTGCTGTCACTTCGGCGTCCCGGTCGAGTCTCGCTGCCGCCTGTGCCTGCGCCAGACCCGCGGTCGAGCGCGCGGGCCCAAGGACCCCGAGACCGACGACACCGGCTCGCAGGGCGGCGCGGTGGCGCGCGTCGACCACCTCATGACCGAAGAGCGCTGCCCGTCCTGCAAGGCGCCCATCGACGACGGGGCGCGCCAGGGCCTCGTGTGCGGCGCGTGCGCCCTGTCGATCGCCGTCGAGGTGGTTCAGGAGCCCCTGGACCTGGGATCGCGGGCCGCCCTGGCGTCGGCGCTGTTCCGCTGGGCCCAGGAGGAGGGCTACGAGAGCGCCGAAGAGATGCTGGAGGTGTCCTTCGAAGGGATCTCGCTGGAGACCTTCGAGGACCGCATCCAGAAAGGGGAGCGCGTCGAGACGACCTTCGACGTGCTCGGCTTCCTCTTCGCCCACATGGGCGGCGCAGGAGGCGCCGCCGGGGGCCAGCCCTCCTTGGGGCAGCCGCGCCTGACCGCCGGTCGCATCCACGGCCCCGCCGAGGAGATATGGGGCTCCGCGCCGACGGCCCGCATCCAGCTGCCGACGGGGAGGATGCCGCATCGGCGCAACAGGGCGCTGGCCCTCATCAGCGTGATGGCCGCCGACGGGACCACCCGACCGCTGGAGCGCCAGTTCATCGATCGGATGCTGGCCGCCGATGACCTCGATCCCTTGAGCGACGACGAGATCAAGATCCGCCGCCCCCACGAGGTCGGCCCCGTCGGCCCGCTCAAGGATCGTGAGGCGCTGGTGGAGGCGATGCTGGAGGTGGCCCACATCGACGACGAGCGCGACGAGACGGAGATCCGCCTGATCCGCGCGTTCGCCCGGCACTGGGGCGTCGATCCGGCCCGTATCGACCGCTGGCTCAAGGCCCACGAGCTGCGCAGCTCCTCGCGCCTGACCCGCGCCCTGGTCAAGGTCAAGGCGCTCTTCCTGGCTTGAGAAGCTGCCCGGAGACCGAAGGCCGTCGGTGTGGGGGTCCAAAGCAGCCATCTGCGGCTCGGGCTCATTTGAGCGCGGCGCTGCCTCGGGCGGGGCGCAGCCCCAGGCCTCCATCGTCCAACCCGCATCGGTCCACCTTCACCCTCCTGCAACTCGCCCTTTCATTCCTGGACAGCTTCTGAGTCGATCGCCTGGCGCTGGCGGGCTGGACAAGGTCGCGTCGATCCGCGACAACCGGGGACTGGTTCAGTCGACAGGAGAGGTCCATGGATCCAGAGAGCCCCCCGACGCAGCTCAACGAGACAGTCCGGCAGATCGTGTCGCAGTTCGAGCAGGTGATCGCCAACATCGAGCGGGTGATCGTCGGCAAGACGGACATCATCCGCAAGGTGATCACGTGCATGACGGCCAAGGGCCACACGCTCCTGCTCGACGTGCCGGGGGTGGGCAAGACGGTGCTGGCGCGCTCCATCGCGGCGTCGATCCACGGCACCTTCAAGCGCATCCAGTTCACGCCGGATCTGCTGCCGATGGACATCACCGGCACGAACGTCTTCAACCTGCGCAAGAAGGCCTTCGAGTTCCAGCCCGGGCCCGTCTTCGCCAACATCCTGCTGGCCGACGAGATCAACCGGGCCACGCCCAAGACCCCGGCGGCGCTGCTGGAGGTCATGGGCGAGGGCCAGGTGACGGTCGAGGGGATGACGCACACGATGGAGCCGCCCTTCCTGGTCATCGCGACGATGAACCCGCTGGAGCACGACGGGACCTACCCGCTGCCGGCCGCGCAGCTCGATCGCTTCTCGATGCGCCTGTCGATGGGCTACCCGCCGGCGGAGGCCGAGCTGCGGATGCTGGACATCCACCTGGGCCACAACGTCGCGCTCGACGGCCTCGAGCCGGTGATCTCGTGCGAGGACTTCTTGCGGTGGCAGCAGACCGTGCCCTACATCTACACCTCGGACTCGGTCAAGCGCTACGTCGTCGATCTGGTCACCACGATGCGCAACGACACCAACTGCCTCCAGGCCGTCAGCCCGCGCGCGACTCTGATGCTGATGCGCACCGCGATGGCCGCCGCGATGCTCCAGGGCCGCGATCACGTCACCCCGCACGACATCCAGCTCGTCGGGCCGGACGTCCTGGCCCACCGCCTGATCGTCTCGGGCAACCGCAGCCCCTACCGCTACGTCCAGGACACGATGGCCAAGGTCCCCATCCCGCGCTGAGGCGGTCAGCAGCACCCGCTGGCGTCTCGGGTCACGCCGCCGCACCGCAGGGTGTGGTAGAGCGCGGCGCCCACGGCGGCGCCCACCAGCGGCCCGACGACGTAGATCCACATCGACGACAGGTCGCCGCTGACGAGCGCGGGGCCGAGCGAGCGGGCCGGGTTCATCGAGGCGCCCGTCAGCGGCCCGCCGAAGAGCGCGTCCAGCGCCACGGCGCCCCCGATGGCCAGCCCCGCCATGCTGCCCTCGGCGCGTGAGTCCGTGGCGACGGCCACGATGACGAACATCAAGATCAGGCTCATGATCGCCTCCAGCGCGAGGGCCTGCCAGGGGCCGACCGCGGGCAGCGTCGCCCCGAGGTTCGCCTGCGGGCCGATCAGCGCCGAGAGCGCCAGCGCGGCCAGGATCGCGGCGAGGCACTGCGCCGCGGCGTAGGCCGGCACCTGACGCCAGGGGAAGCGCCCGATGAGGGCGAAGGCGACCGTAACGGCCGGGTTGAAGTGGGCGCCGCTGATGTGCCCCGTGGCCAGGATCATCGCCATGACCGCGAGCCCGAAGGTCAACGCGATCCCCGCGTGGGACACCGCGCCCCCCGAGACCGCGTCGCTCATGATCGCCCCACACCCGGCGAAGACCAGCGCGAAGGTCCCCACCCCTTCGGCCAGGAGCTTGCGGCCCAGCGCGCCGATCGCGGTCCTGTCCGGGCTCGCGATGAGATCCTGGATTGCGATGTCGCTCATGAAGGCTCCCTCAAGGTCTTCTGGCCGAGCCCTCGCGGCTCGCCCCTTGTCAAATCCATCGTCGTTCTACGATGGATTGATCGTGGGCGCAACCTGAACAGAGCGCCGGGCGCACTTGTCAGGGTCGCGGGCCGGTGGGTATCTTCGCCGGTGGATCGAGGGGGTGCGCCAATGGAGACAAGATGAGCGGCAGGAAGGCCAGCGACAGACCCGCGATCATCGCGATGAGCCTCAACGGGGGGTCCTCGGGGTGGTGCGCGGGCCGGACACTCCCGGCGGGGTGGTGGCTCGGCGTGCTCCTTGGCGCGGTGGTGATCTCGACCTCCCTGGGGTGTACGAACGACGGCGAGGGCCAGGCTCAGGAGGATGCCAGGATCGACCTTGAGGCCTTCGCGGCCAGGCTCCCTGAGCTGGTCGAGCGCCAGGGCGTGGATGAGGGCGCGTGGCAGGCGGCCTACAGCGCCAGGCGCCCATCGCTCGCCCACCCCGATGAGGCGCTTGAGGCGCGCAAATGGGCGCAAGGCAAGAACATTTTCGCCAGAGCTGGGGCCTTGACACCTGCCGGGGCGAGGCTCCACGCGGCGCTGTCGGGCTCCAGGTTCGAGGGGCTCGACCCGGCCCGCGCCCACGTCCCCGAGATCGAGGGGCTGCTCAAGGAGTTGGAGGCCAGCGCGGCCTCGCTGGAGGCGCTCAGCGCGAGCGCGCCGGCGCTGACCGAGGACCAGCGCGAGGCCCTTGAGGACGCGGCCGAGGGCGTCGTCGAGGGCGCCGAGGGTGTTGACGATCTTCTCCTCAAGGCGCTCATGAAGGCCAGCGCGGGGGCCCCCCTGGAGTCGTGGAGCGCGCGCTATACGGCGGCGGTGGCCGAGGTCCGAGGCAAGACCCTGGAGCTGGAGGTCCTGCTGCTCGACGGCGCGGCGGTCCACGTCGCCGACATGACCCCCCCGAGACCCGCGCCGCTCGACTCCAAGGAGGCTACGGAGCCCGTCGAGGCCGTGAGCGACCGTCAGCGGACCTTGCTCAAGGCCTTGATCGAGGCGGGGGCCGGTCCATCGCCCGAGCAAGCCGTGGGCGCGGCGCTGAAGGCGCTTTGGCCCAGGACGCCGCAGTACGGGCGCCTCCTGGAGGCGGCAGAGCGCTACGAGGCGATCGTGAAGGCGGGGGGGTGGCCCACCGAGATGCCGCGCATCCCTGAGCCGCCCTCTCCCAAGGAGGCCTTTCAGTACAAGGCCAACTTCAAGAAGTACCCGCCCGGCGTGGTCGAGAAGGTCAAGGCGCGGCTGGCCGGAGAGCGCCTCTACGACGGGCCGATCAACAACACCTGGGACAAGGCGCTGACGGAGGCCGTCGTGCGCTACCGGCGCAACAACCAGCTTCGAGACAAACCCTGGATCGACTACGAGATGACGCGGGCCATGATGGTGCCCGCCGAATTCAGGCTGGCGCAGATCAAGCTCAACCTCAAGCGCCTGCGCGAGAGCCCCTTCGGCGACGATCCCTTCGCCATCCACGTCAACCTGCCCGAGTTCAAGGCCAGAGTCTGGGAGGGCGGACAGAAGACGATGGAGTTCAAGGTCATCGTCGGCAGCCGCAAGAAGGTCCGCGACAAGAAGACGCGCGAGTGGCGCTTTCAGGACGCCACGCCGATCTTCAGCAAGAAGATGGAGCAGATCGTGCTCAGCCCCTCATGGATGGTCCCGTCGAGGATTCGAGTGGAGCTGGAGCGAAAGGCCGACAAGGAGCCGGGCTATTACAAGAAGTACGGCTACGAGATCTTCGGATCGGGCGCCAACATGCAGCTTCGGCAGAAGCCGGGATCGGACAACGCCCTGGGGCGGGTCAAGTTCCTCTTCCCCAACGAGCACGACATCTACATGCACGACACCGCCGACAAGGATCTCTTCTGGCACCAGGTCAGGGCCTTCTCGCACGGGTGCATGAGGGTCGAGGATCCGCTCGATCTGGCGCTCTACCTGCTCAAGCGGCAGGAGCCCGAGTGGACGAAGCGCAGGTTGAGCCTCAAGGCGCACAGCGGCATCGAGACGCCCATCGATCTCGTGGACGGGCCGGTGGTCCACATCGACTACGTCACGGTGCGGGTGACGGGCAAGGGTGAGGTGCGCTTCTTCTGGGACATCTACCACCGGGATGTCGCGGCGATCAAGGCCGCCGAGGGCCTGGAGATGCCGGTCGACCTCCACTACCCCTGATCACCGATCCAAAGCCGCTCGGCGAAATCTCCACCGCAGCCGCAACATCGACCCTCCTTCGCCCGACAACGCGCTGCGCTGACGCGGCGGCCCTCGCCGTGTGTTTCGTGCGCTGTGCTTGCGGCTTGTGACGCGCGTGGGAGGGGAGGATGGCCAGGAGAGGGCGAAGGGGCGGGCAAGGCGAGCTGGCCTTGGAGGAGGGGGATCGAGGCGCGCTGTTCAAGCGCTTTGACGGCTTCGCCAAGGCGCTGTTGAGGGCCTTGCTGGGGCGGCATGGCGAGGTGGTGTCGCCGGAGATCATGCAGGCGGCGCCGCCAGCCTTCCTGGGGTCGCTCTACACACCATTGCAGGCCGACGTGGTCTTTCATCGAAGGAGGGGCGCCTCGACGATGTTCCCGCGCTTGTTGGAGTTGGCGGGCCTTGCGGCGATGTGGGAGCCCTTCAGCGCGGAGCCCGGAGAGGATGAGGTGCTGGCCTGTATCGAGAAGGCGCTCACCTACAGGAGAGCGCTCGGTCGCGGTCCAGAGCGGCGGAGGAAGCGGGACTTCAGGCTTTGGATTCCCGTGCCGTCGATGTCGGTGGGATTCAGAGAGGTGCTGGAGGATCGGGGCTTTGCGCCTGACGAGGCGAAGCCGGGTGTGTGGAGGATGCCGGGGCGGTGGCATGTCGGCGTGATCGTCCTGAGCGAGCTTGTTCGGGATCTGGGGCGGCCGGACGACGGTCTGCTGCCGCTGCTGCTCCTGGCCAGAGGGTCGACGCTTCGCTATGCTATCGAGCGTCTCGACCACCTTGACGGCGAAGAGATCGAGGCGATGTGGTTCCTCGTAGAGTCATGGCACAGGTCGGCGCTCAGGGCCCCTGCCAGCCAGGTGGACCCCTGGACCCGGGAGATGGTGGACATCATGAACAACATGTTGATGAGCGCTCGCCAGCTGGCGCGCGTTGAAGGGCGTCAAGAGGGGCTTCAAGAGGGGCGCCAGGAAGGGCTTCAAGAAGGGCGCCAGGAGGAGCGTGTTGAGCTCGTGCTCGTCGCCTTGTCGGGCCTGGAGCCGCCGCTGGAGCCTGAGGAGCGAGCGCGCGTCGCGTCGCAGATCGTGAGGTTGAGCCCTGCGGAGGTCGTCGGCTTGATCGCCAGGGGAGGCGAGGCGATCCTGGCCGAGCTGGGCCTGCGGCGTGGGGGGTCTGGCGGCGCTTGAAGGCCCCGCTCGCCTTCTGGAATCGAAGGAGCCAGTCAGCGCGTCCTGGTGAGAGGGCACGGGGTGTGCCTGGGTGAGGCCTCAGTCGTCCGAGGGCAGGGGCGGGGGCCTGATCGAGGAGATGTTGAAGATCTCCATGGTGAGATCCGAGTACTCCTCTGGGGACGCGCCGATGTGGTGGGCGACCTTGATGATGTAGTCGTCCTCGGTGCAGGTGTGGAGGTCGTCGGCGTCGACGACCTCGGCCACCAGGGTCAGCAGGGCGCGGCGGTCGTCGGCGGAGGCCAGGTGGAGCCGGCCACAGGCCGCCCCCAGATCAAAGTCCGAGGGCTGGAAGGCCTCCAGCTTCTCGATGAGCGCGTCGGGCAGGTCGGCGCCGATGAGCTCGGCGAGGATGTCGCTGATGACCGCGACCTCATCGCCATCGGCGTGCCCGTCGGCGAAGGCGGCGCCGAGGAGCACCTGGCCGATGGTCTCCAGTTCATCGAGGTCGAGATTTTCTTGAAACATGGGGTTCTCCTTGAGAGGGGGGATCAGGTGGGCCGTGTCTACTCGACCTCGGCCTGGGCGTTGGTCAGGACGGGGGTCCCGTCCTGGTTGACGGTCTCCAGGCCGTAGAGGGTTCGGCCGCCTTGGGCCTCCTCACGCCAGATCCGCGTGGTGAGGGTCCAGCCGGGCAGGACGGGCTTGGAGAAGCGGACGCTGAGGCGCTTGAGCTTGCGCGAGTCGCCGCCGCAGATGCCGTCGACGAGGGCCTTGGCGGCGAAGGCCATCGTGCACAGGCCGTGGAGGATGACGGTGGGGTGGCCGGCGGCCTTGGCGACCTTCTCGTCCATGTGAATGGGGTTCATGTCGCCGGAGGCGTGGCCGTAGCGGGTCGGCTGATCCTGGGCGACGAGCTGGCTCGCCTCGTGGACGATCTCGCGGGCCGGCGGCGGCTCGGGGGCCGAGGGCGCCGCCGTGGCGGCGCCGGCCTTCTTCTCCCCGCGGATGAAGTAGCTGCTGATCGTCTCGTTGACCGCCTCACCGTCGACGTTGAGCCACTGGCGGACCTTGACGACCTGGCCCGAGGACTTGTCCTCGATGGAGAGCACCTCGGCCCTCGGGTTGACCAGATCCCAGGGCCTCAGCGGCCTGTGGAAGAACATCTCCTGCTCGCCGTGGACGAGGCGCAGCAGGTCGGCGTTGAGCTCCTCGTCGGCCACGCACATGCCCACGACGTCCATCAGCGGGCGCACCGGGAAGATCGGCGGGGCGATCTGGGCCGCGCCGACCTGGTAGTCGGCATTGCCGTCCTCGGTGGCCGCGGCGTAGGCGGCCAGCTCCTCCGGCTTGATGAAGAAGGCGCTGGCCCTGTAGCGCCGCCCGATCAGCGCGCGGTTGAGCCCCGCGCTCGTAGACGCCTTGCTGGCCGCCGGCGCGCTGGCCGAGGCCGCCTCGGCGGCCCGCTTCATGTCGAAGCACTGCGCGTAGCGCATCAGCTCGGCTATGTTGTCGGCCTTGATCTTGCCCGCCATGAAGGCCTGCTGCGGGTTGATCTTGCCCTGGATGACCCCGAGGTAGGTCTCGACCGTGTCGAAGCTGATCGTGCCCTTCGGGTCCGGGTCCAGGCCCTTGGCCGTCTTGACCGTCTGCTCCTTGATCTGGACCGTGTAGCCGCGATCGGCGCCCACCTTGAAGTTCAGGGTCGTGTTCCAGCCCGCGGCCTTCTCCGCCACGAAGGCCTCGCCCATGCGCTCGAAGGCCTCGTCGACCAGCGCCCCGGGATCCTGGGGCGCGGCGGAGGCGGCTGCGCCGCTGGAGGACCCGCCGCTGGCGGCTGCGCCGCTGGCGGCCAGCTCAGCGGCCTTTCGCATGTCAAAGTACTTCCCGAAGTCCATCAGGAGCGCCATGTTGTCGGCCTTGATCTTGCCTGCCATGAAGGCCTGCTCGGGCTTGATCTTGCCTGCGGACATCGACAGCAGCGTCTCGGCCGCGTCGAAGGTGACCTTGCCCGTGGGCGAGCCGTGGGCGCCCTCGTGGAAGGCGCAGGCCCCCCCCGCGACCACCAGGGAGTAGGCCCCCGTGCCGGTGACGTCGAAGTGGATCGTGGCCTCCCAGCCGCCGGCCTTCTCGGCCTTGAAGGCGTTCGGCATGGCGGCGAAGAGCGCCTTGACGCGCGCCTCGGGGCTGGCGTCCGCGGGCGCCGCTGCCGCAGCGGCGGGCGCCGCGGGCGCGGCCGGGGCGCCGAAGGCGGCGATGTCGCCAAAGCGCGCCCCGACCTCGGCCACCTCCCAGCGCCCCTTCTTCTCGACGCCCTGGGTCAGCTCCACGCGGTACTCGAAGTAGTGCGAGCCGTGCGCCCCGAAGACCCGCCCGGTGACCTCGGAGGCCGCGTCCGACGCCAGCCAGGCCACCAGCGGCGAGATGTCCTCGGGCTCGTAGTTGTCCGGCACCATCTCGATGTCCTCGGTCATCCGCGTCTTGGCCACCGGGGCCAGCGCGTTGACCGTGATCCCGGCCCGCTGCGTCTCGATGGCCACCACGCGGGTCAGCCCCGCGATCCCGGCCTTGGCCGCGCCGTAGTTCGCCTGCCCGAAGTTGCCCTTGAGCCCGGCAATGGACGAGGTGTTGATGATCCGCCCCCCCGTGCCCTGGGCCCGCATCCGGTTGACCGCCTCGCGGGTGACCAGGAAGGTCCCCTTGAGGTGGACCGCGATGACGAGGTCGAACATCTCGTCGGTCATCTTCGTGAGCGTCTTGTCCCGCAAGATGCCGGCGTTGTTGACCACGATGTCGATCTTGCCGAAGTGCTCGGCCGCGTCGTCGAACATCGACAGCACGCCCTCAGGGTCCGTCACCGAGGCGTGGTTGGCCACCGCCTCGCCGCCCGCCGCCCGGATCTCCTCGACCACCTTGTCGGCCATCGAGGCGCTGGCGCCCGAGCCATCCCGCGATCCGCCCAGGTCGTTGACCACGACCCTGGCCCCCTCGCGGGCAAAAAGCATCGCGTGGGCGCGGCCGAGGCCGCCGCCGGCGCCCGTCACGAGCGCAACCTTACCATCCAGAAGTCCCATCTTCTCCTCCCCTCCAGGCCGATGGCCTTCAGCCCACGTTGCGGTCGATGATCGTGGCCACGGCCATCCCGAAGCCGATGCAGAGCGTCGCGAGGCCGTAGCGCACGTCTCGCCGCTCCATCTCGTGCAAGAGCGTCGTCAGGAGCCTGGCCCCCGAGCAGCCCAGCGGGTGCCCCAGCGCGCAAGCCCCGCCGTTGACGTTCGTGCGCGCCAGCAGCTTGTCCGGGTCCTCCGGCGACAGCTCCCGGGCCCAGGCCAGCACCACCGAGGCGAAGGCCGCGTTGACCTCGAAGAGGCCGATGTCGTCCAGCGTCAGGCCGGCCTTCTCGAGCGCCTTCTGCGTCGCCGGGATCGGGCCCGTGAGCATGATGGTCGGATCGACCCCCGCGACGGCCATCGACGCGAAGCGCGCCCTGGGCTTGAGGCCCAGCTCGGCCGCCTTGCGGGCCGAGCCGATCAGCAGCGCCGAGGCGCCGTCGGAGATCTGGCTCGACGAGGCCGCCGTGATCACCCCGTCGTCCTTGAAGGCCGGGCGCAGCCGGCCGAGCTTCTCGGCCGTGCTGCCGGGCCGCGGCCCCTCGTCGGTGGTGAAGTGGACGTCGGTGCCGTCGGGGGCCTTGACGTCCAGAGGCACGATCTCGGCCTCGAAGCGGCCCTCGGCGATGGCCTCCAGCGCCCTGCGGTGCGACTCGGCGCTGAAGGCGTCCAGGTCGGCCCGCGTGATGCCCCAGCGCTCGGCGATCAGCTCCGCGCTCAGGCCCTGCGGGATGATGTCGAAGCGGTCGGTCAGGCCCTCGTGCAGCGCCCCCAGGTCCGAGCCCATCTGCACACGGCTCATCGACTCGACCCCCGCGCCGATGACCAGATCCTGCATCCCGCTCATCACGCCCTGGGCGGCGTAGTTGACCGCCTGGAGGCTGGAGGCGCACATCCGGTTGACCGTCGTGCCCGTGGTCGTGACCGGGAAGCCGGCCACCAGCGTCGCCATGCGGCCGATGTTGGCGCCCTGCTCGCCGATCTGGGTCACGCAGCCCATGACCACGTCCTCAACCTGCCCCGGGGCCACCCCGGTGCGGGCCATCAGCCCCTTGAGGCAATCGGCGGCCAGCGTGTCGGGCCGCGTCGTCGACAGCGACCCGCCTCTGCGGCCGATGGGCGTCCGCACCGCGCCCAGGATATAGGCTTCTGCCATCTCGTCCTCCCTCTCCCGCTTGACAGGGCTCCGCCTCAGCAGGCGATCGTCGCCCGATGAGAACCCTCGGCGCCCCGGTTTGCCTCTCCCCACCGCCACGGGCGCTCGCCCACGGAAATGAAGCGCGATTCAGAATCGCCGGGAGCATACCAGCTTGCCGCGGCCGTCGCCAGGGCTTCGGATCTGTTCTTGCCGTCGTTGCTCAACGCCCCTCGATCGGGCTATCTTCGCGTCGGCGCGCGCTGCGGCGCGCCAGACGGCCTCGCAGGCGGAATGGGAAAGCGAAGGAAGATCAATAAGATACACGCCGAGGTCGGGGGTTCGGGCTCGTCGACGGCGCCTGGGTCGAACTCTGGCCAGGGTCCAGGCCAGGGGCAGGCAGTCTCGGGGAGGGCCGCCCCAGGGCAGCCCGCCTCGGGGCAGGGCGCCCGGCCCGCCGAGGCGCCGGGGCGGCCCTGGCCAGCCTGGGCCCATCGGGCCGCGCTCGCCCTGGCTTGCCTCTACCTCGCCGTCCAGCTCGCCGTGCCGGTCAACGCGATCGTGTACGGCTCCTGGGAGACGCGCACGGATTTCTCCTGGGACATGTTCGCGGTGCGGAGGGACTGCGAGGTCTGCGTGTTGATGACCGCGCAGCCCGGGCAGGCGCCCCAGCGCTACGGCTGGGGCAAGCTCTTCAAGACGACCTACCAGGCCGCGCGGGTCCGGAGCATGGACAAGCTGCCGATCGTCGCCCGCGAGGTCTGCCGCCGGGAGCGCGCCGCCGGGCGCGCCGACGTCCAGGTCTTCGTCGACTGCAAGTGCCGCTACAACAACGCCCCAGAGCTCATCGATCTCGATCCCTTCGGGGGTGACTACTGCTCCGAGGAGGCCGCGCGGCGCTTCGGGGGGGAGCCGTGATGGAGCACCTCAGGGCCTTGGAGCGGCGGCTGGCCGCGTACCTGATGGTCGAGGGATCGCCGTGGCCGCTGGGGATCTTCCGCGTGATCCTGGGCGCCTCGATCTGCTTCGACGCCAGGGAGAACCTCAAGCGCGTCAACTTCTACACCCCCGACGCCTTCCACTTCCCCTACTTCGACTTCATCGTGCCCTTGAGCCCCGAGCAGCTCCTGACCCTCTTCGACTGGGAGTTCACCTTCGCGGTGATGCTGCTCCTCGGGCTGGCCACTCCAGTGGCGGCCGCCGGGGTGCTCTTGACCCAGGGCTACGTGCTGCTGATCTGCCAGCTCAACTTCAGGAACCACATCTACCTGACGCTGCTGATGACGCTGCTCGTGATGATCTCGCCGGCGTGGCGGGTCTTGAGCGTCGACGGGCTCTTGAGGTGGGCGTGGTTCCGGCTCAAGGGCGAGCCGGAGAGGGCCGCGGCGCCTCGCTGGGTGACGATCACGACCCAGCGGCTCATCGGCCTCCAGGTGTCGATAGCCTACCTCTACGCGGCCCTCCACAAGCTCAACCCCGGCTTCTTGACGGGCTACCCGCTGAGCAAGGCGCTTTCGAAGACCCTGCCGCGCTCTTACGTGGTGCGCGAGGGTTACCTGGCGCCAGAGACCGCCCAGTGGCTCGCGGATCGCGTCTCGGAGCCCTCGTGGTCGGCGCTGGTGGCCTACCTGACGATCTTCTCCGAGGGCTTCCTGGCCCTCGGGCTGCTCTTCCGATCGACGCGGCTGGCCGCGGTGATCGTCGGCGTCGGCCTGCACCTGTCCATCGGGTTGAGCATGGACATCCTGACCTTCGGGGTCCTGATGGTCGGCGGCTATGTCTGCTTCTGGGCGCCCCGCCTGCGCCCCATCGCCGTGTCCGGGCAGGCTCCCCCTGCGCTTGAGAAGTCCACCGAGGAGGGCCGATGACCATCACCGAGCAGGAGAGAGAGGAGGCCCTGGAGGGCTCCGGGCAAGGCGCCGAGGCGCCGGGGCACACCGCCCGCCCGATGAGCCTTCACGATCCTCGGCTCTACCACAACCGGGAGCTGAGCTGGCTGGAGTTCAACCGCCGGGTGCTGGAGGAGGCTCAGGATCCGGCGGTCCCGCTCTTGGAGCGGCTCAAGTTCCTGGCGATCTTCGCCTCCACCCTGGACGAGTTCTTCATGGTGCGGGTCGCGGGTCTGGAGGAGATGGTCCTGGCCGGGATCCAGGAGACCGGCCCCGAGGGGATGATGCCCGCCGAGCAGCTCGACGCGATCGCGCGGGTGACCCACGAGCTGGTCGAGCTGCAGACCCAGTGCCTTTGCGATGAGGTCTTGCCGAGGCTGTGTCAGGAGGGGATCGTCATCCTCAAGGTCGAAGCGTTGTCGAAGGCCCGGCGCAAGGAGATGGAGCGCTACTTCATCGACGAGGTGATGCCGGTGCTGACGCCGCTGGCGCTGGACCCGGCCCACCCCTTCCCGCACCTGGCCAACGCGAGCCTGAACCTGGCGATCGTCTTTGATCACGACGACGACGAGCACGGGGGGACGGGGGTGTCGGCGGCCTCGGCCTTCGCGCTGGTGCAGGTGCCCGGCGGCCTGGCGCGGCTCATCCCGGTCAAGAGCGCCAATTACAGCCAGGCCTATGTGTTGCTTGAAGACCTCATCATGACCTTCTGCAACAGGCTCTTTCCGGGCTTGAGGGTGCGCTCGGCGAGCGCCTTCCGGGTGACGCGCAACGGCGACCTGACCATCGACGCCGAGGACATCGAGAACCTGCTCAAGACGATCGCCAATGAGCTGCGCAACAGGACTCGGCGGCGGGTCGTGCGCCTTGAGATCGCCGCCGGGGCGCCGCCGGGGATCCTGGCGATGCTGGTCGAGGCGCTGGAGGTCGATCCGCGCGGCGTCTACGAGATCAGCGGGCCGCTGGATCCGACGGCCTTGATGGCGCTCTACAAGAGCACGCCTCGCCGCCACCTCAGGGATCAGCCCTTCAACCCGAGGATCTCGCCGGAGGTCGGCGTCGGTACGGACATCTTCTCGATCCTGCGAGAGCGCGACGTCCTGCTGCACCACCCCTACGAGTCCTTCTCGACGGTGGTGGAGCTGCTCCAGAGCGCGGCCGAGGATCCGGATGTGCTGGCGATCAAGCAGACGCTCTACCGCACCGCCGGCGACTCGCCCGTGGTCAACGCGCTGATCCGGGCGGCCGAGGCGGGCAAGCAGGTCACGGTGCTGGTGGAGCTGCGGGCGCGCTTTGACGAGATGAACAACATCCAGTGGGCCAGGACGCTGGAGAAGGCGGGCGTCCACGTCGTCTACGGGCTCATGGGGCTCAAGACCCACTGCAAGTGCGCGCTGGTCGTGCGCCGCGAGCCGGGGGGGTTGCGGCGCTACGTCCACCTCGGGACGGGCAACTATAACTCAACAACGGCGAGGCTTTACACGGATCTCGGGTTCATGACGTGCAACCCGGAGCTGGCGCAGGACGTGGCGATGCTCTTCAACCTGCTGACGGGCTTCAACGCGGTGACGGGGGCGCGGCTGCTGAGCGGCGCGCGGACCTTGCCCTGGAACCACATGATGGTGGCGCCGATCAACCTCCACGATCGCACGCTGCGGCTCATCGACGACGAGATCGCCGAGGCCAGCGCGGGCCGCCCGGCCTGGATCATCGCCAAGATGAACGCGCTGGTCGAGCCCGAGGCGATCCGGGCGCTCTACAGGGCCAGCCGCGCGGGGGTGCAGATCGATCTCATCGTGCGGGGGACGTGCTGTCTGAAGCCGGGCATCCCGGGCGTCAGCGACAACATCCGGGTCAGGTCGATCCTGGATCGCTTCCTGGAGCACGCCCGGATCTTCGCCTTTGGGGCAGGGGGGGATCCGAAGGTCTTCATCGGGAGCGCAGACTGGATGCCGCGCAACTTCTTCCGCCGCATCGAGGCGGTCTTCCCGATCCGCAGCCCGCGCCACAAGCAGCGGATCCTGGATGAGATCTTGCGGCTTCAGCTCTCCGACAACGTCAAGGCCAGGGTGGCCAGCCCCACGGGTTACGCCCACAAGGTCTGCGAGCCTGGCCAGACGCCGGTGCAGTCGCAGGCGCTGGCGATCCAGAAGGTGCGCGACAGCGCCATCCAGAGCAGCGATCCCTACGAGGAGACGATGCGGGACGCTCGAAAGGCGCGGCTCAAGAAGGCGCGCAAGTCGACGTGAGGTTCGGAGGAGGGGATCAGGGGTCGCGGTAGGCGCTCATCTTGCTGACGGCGCCTGCGTCGATGGCCTTGACGGTCTTGTCCAGGGCCCTGAAGTGCCAGTGGAGCGAGGGGATCCAGGAGTCTGTCAGGAGGCCGTAGTGGTGGCCCTGGCCGTCGTAGAGTTCGAAGCCGTCCCAGGAGACGTCGCAGGTCTTGGGGGTCTGCTTGCCTTCGCGGCAGTCCTTGAACTGGGGCGGCGTGTCCTCAAAGAGGCCCTCCTTGGTGAAGCGCTCGTGGATCTCGCGGTTGCAGATCCAGTACTTGTCGCGGTTGCCGATGGCGAAGTGGATGTGGAGCAGCCCGTTGTCGGCCATCTCCTTCCAGGCCTTGAAGATCCGGTTGTCCTGGTTGAAGGCCAGGAAGTCCTCGTCGAAGAGGAAGCCGCCGCGCTTGCCGCCGCAGTGCATGCAGGTCAGGCCGATGGTGTTGGCGGCGAAGGGCTTGACGGGGTAGGAGCGCAGCATGGCGCGGCTGCCCGAGGAGATCCCGTCGGCGCCGATGGCGATGGTGCGCAGGTCGTCCGTCCCCATGTAGGTGCTGGCCATATGGCGAGGGATGTCGTGGGTCTGGAACTCGGTGGCGCCGTTGGCCAGCAGCCAGCCGCCGCCGTTGATGGCGACGATGATGGGCACCTCCACGTCGGGGTTTGCGGCCTTGAACTCGTCGGCGTGGCGCTGGACCTCCAGGCCCCCGGACATCTTGTCGAAGATCGTCTTGTTGGGGATCGGGGTCAGGAAGTAGCGGGTCCGGGCGCCGTTGCCGCCGGGGATCAGGATCAAGAGCGAGCGGACCTTGTCGGGGTCGTCGATGATGGCCTTGGGGAGGTAGGCGGTGTAGCTGGTCTGGGTGGCGCCCTTGTCGGCGCAGTGCTCGCAGTCGCGGCGCTCGAGCTTGAGGGTGCATTCGATGACGTGGCTGCGGGGGTTCTCCTTCCATTCCTTGCGCAGCGCCGCGGCGCGGGCGCTGGCCGCCTCGGAGCCCTCCGGCTGCTTCTTCTGGTGGCCCTTGGTCACCGAGGGGCCGGTCTTGGGCTTGAAGCCGGCCTTGCGGGCCCAGGTCGCCCAGCCGACGGCGTACTCGGTGTACTCAAGCTCGTCGACGAGGCAGTTCGAGGCGATGTAGTCCATGAAGGGCATCGACGAGTCTGCGCCGGAGCGCGCCTTCACCGGGGCCGCGCCCAGAGCCTTGTCCTCGCCCAGGGCCTTTTCCCCGGCCTCCTGCCCGGGGGCCTCGGCCACCCTGGGCTCCTCGCCCGCCTTGGGGTCGGGGGCCTCGCCCTTGTCGGCCTCCTCCTTGTCCGGCGAGCCCTGCTCATCGGCGCTGGGCGTGGCGGTGGGCGGCTCGGCCAGGGCCGGCGAGAAGACGTCGCGCGCGTCGCCCTGGGCGGCCCGGGCGGTGTCGTCGCCGGAGCAGGCCGAGAGCGCGCCCAGGGCGATCGCGGCGGCCATGATCGAGGTCAAGTGAGGGGAGAAGGACGTCCGGATCCAGGCGGTCATAGCGTCCACACACAGGGGTTGGGGGAGAGGGGGGTCGAAGGGTCAGCCCCTCCACGTCATTCTAAGGTCAACGCACTGTATGACAAGATAAGGCCCTCCTGTCGAGAAGGCCGGTTGCGCGCGAGGGTGTACATCATCTAGGATGGTCTGTCTGCGCAGTTTCAGGAAAAATAAGCGTTGGTGGGGCGACCCACCAGGCTCGGATGAGCGCAGGTGCACAACCAGGCGGGGGGTCTGATGGGCGTCGTCGATATCCTCAAGGTGTCGTTGGAGTTTTCGCCGAAGCTCGGCATCCGCGAGCTTCCCAAGCTGTCGGCGGATCGTGAGTCCAACATCAGCGGGCTTTACATCATCGGGGACCTGGCAGACGCGCCGATCATCAAGGTGGCGCTCAACCAGGGCTACGAGGTGGCCGACCACATCCTCGGCAAGCTGGGGGGGCCGAAGAAGGACCCCGAGATCCTCGACGTGGTGGTCATCGGCGCTGGCCCTGCGGGCATCGGCGCGGCGATCAAGCTCAAGGAGGCCGGGGCCAGCTACGTCCTGCTGGAGAAGGAGCGTCCCTTCAACACGATCCAGAACTTCCCCAAGGCCAAGTTCATCTTCTCCGAGCCGCGCTCGATCCAGAACCGGGGCAACTTCTGGTTCGACGACTCCCAGAAGGAGGATCTGATCGAGCGCTGGGCCGAGGAGGTCGAGGACCGCGGGCTGGTGATGCACCAGCCCGAGGAGGTCGTCGACGTCAAGAAGGAGGGCGGCGTCTTCAGGGTGACGACGAAGATCGGCGACGGCGGGCTGATGGACGGCGCCCACCTGCCCGGGCCGATCAAGGAGGGGCAGGGGGAGTCCAACACCTACAGGGCCCACCGGGTGATCCTGGCCATTGGCCGCCGAGGCTCGGTCAACAAGCTCAAGATCCCCGGCGAGGAGATGCTCAAGGTCTCGTACAACCTCAAGGATCCGGACGACCACGCGGGGCGAAAGGTGCTCGTGGTCGGCGGCGGCGACTCGGCGGTGGAGGCGGCCGTGGCCTGCGCCAAGGCCGGCGCGGAGGTGACGGTCTCCTACCGGCAGGATTCCTTCTCGAGGGCGAAGAAGGGCAACCAGGACCAGATCGACGCGCTGATCAAGGCCGGGAAGATCCGGGCGGAGCTGGGCTCTGCGCCCGTGGAGATCCGCGAGGACTCCGTCGTGCTGGAGAAGGCAGGGGCGACCTTCGTGGTGCCCAACGACGACGTCTTCGTCTTCATCGGCACCAAGCTGCCCAAGCCCTTCCTGGAGAAGGTGGGCATCCGATTCGAAGGCCAGATGGACTTCCTGAGGGCCTGCTGGGTGATCTCCTTCGCGCTGCTGACCTACCTGGTCTACTGCGTCAAGAAGGCCGGCGACCTCAAGAGCGCCACCGGCGACGTCTTCTGGCCCTTCGGCCAGGGCGACGTGCTCAACCCCGTGCTCGGGGCGCTCCAACTCAACCTGGGCTGGCGGGCCGTCGACGGGGCCTTCTGGGGCACCGTCCTGTACTCCATCATCATCCTCGCCTTTGGCATCCGAGCCTACCGCAAGTATCCCCTTAAAACCCAGAAGATCCGCTATATCTGCCTGATCGCATTTCAGTGGATCGTCCTGTTCGGCGTGCCCGAGATCCTCGGCCCCTTGATCAAGATGGACCGGCCCTGGCGGCTCTACTCCCTCGGCGTGCCCTGGCCCTTGTGGAAGGAGTCCATCCTCGACGGCCCGGCCTGGGGCGGCACGGGCGCCTACGCCTACGCCTGGATGGCGGTGGGCATCGGGATCTCCTTCGTGGCCATGCCGCTCTTCGTGCGCTTCCACGGCGAGCGCTTCTGCTCGTACTTCTGCGGCTGCGGGGGGCTGGCCGAGACGCTGGGGGACTTCTGGCGGCACCTGGCCCCGCGCGGCAAGACGGCCGAGCAGATGGAGATCTTCGGCAAGATCATCCTCGTGCTGTCCATCCCGCTGACGATCCTCGTCGGCTTTGACATGTGGAAGGTGGTCGTGGCGCCCGACGCGCTCAAGTTCGCCAACTCCTGGTACAAGCTCATCGTGGACTTCTGGCTGGCCAGCGTCCTGGGCGTGGCCTTCTACCCCTACCTGGGCAACCGCTTCTGGTGCCGCTTCTTCTGCCCGCTGCGCGCCTTCATGGAGCAGATGTCCAAGTGGTTCAGCAAGATCGCCATCGACGCCAACGACAAGTGCATCGGCTGCGGCGAGTGCACCCGCTACTGCCAGATGGGCATCCCGGTCCAGAGCTTCGCCCAGAAGCAGGAGCAGTTCCACAACGGCAACTCGGCCTGCATCCAGTGCGGCATCTGCGTCCAGGTCTGCCCGATGGAGGTCCTGTCCATCGGCACGCGCGGGGTCAAGCTCGACATCGACAAGATCAAGATCGAGGCCCCGAAGGACGAGGGCGTCTGGAGCGCCCGCATGCACTCCAACGACAAGAGCGTCGACTTGCGCCATGGTTGATCTTCACACCTCCCCTCTCCTGCGCATCGCCCTGATCGTCGGCGCCCTGGCGCTCTCGTCCTGCGTCCGGGCGGCCCCCCTGCCGGACTGCAAGCAGCCGCTGCTGGTCGGAGCCCAGGCCGCCGAGCGGCCCAACAAGGGCGCCAACCGCCTGCGGGCCGAAGAGGGCGTCGAGATCCGCCGCCTCTTCACCGCCAACGCCAGCGGGCTCGGCTCGACTCGCCTGGGCCGCGTCGAGGTCAAGGGCAACGTGGCCGAGATCGAGATCGACGGCAAGCCCGTGCGCGGCTTCGTCTACACCACCCAGGACTGGGTCGAGTACGGCTACACCCTCCTGGACGTCATCGTCACCGAGGGCGGCGCCTACACCGTCCTCTACCTCTACTGTCGGGGCGACCAGCTCACCGACGTCTACTGGGAGTCCTACAGCGACAGCCTCCAGTACGAGAAGCTCTCGGGCTCCTGCGCGCTGATCGACGATCCCTCGTCGACCCGCTTCACCTTCGAGCCGGTCGGCCTGCCCCCCGGAGAGCTCGTCAAGGGCTACACCGTCCAAGGCCCCAACATCGCGTTCAACCCCGACGGCACGGGCACGATCACGATCATGGACACCACCTTCTCTGTCCGCGCCTTCTCCTTCGTCGGCTGCACGGACTGCGTCACCGCCCAGCGCCGCGGCTGGGAGGAGCTTCACGTCCACATGACCGCCGACGGCCAGGAGTGCTTCGGCGTCCTCTACCTCTACGGCGCGGCCAGCGCGCAGGGGCTGCCGGTCGATGGCCAGGCCGCGCAGCTCGGCTACGGCTTCTGCACCCGCCCCCGCGTCAAGGATCTCCCCAACACCCTCCTCCAGGCGTCCTGGTCCGTCGCGCGATAAGCGACGAGGGCGGCCTCCCCCTCCAGCCTCGCCCTGCTTGGCCCTTCATGACAGGTTTGCTCGGCGAAGGCTCCAGGCCCCTCCGACGCCCCACGAGCGCCCGCGACCTCTCGCCTTGACGCCGCACCTGATCCGGTTTACCGATGTTGGCCCGCTCCGGGTGGGGTGGGAAAGCTCCTGTCACCTTCGAACGCCCCCCGACCATGCTGTTCAACTCCACGGAATATGGCGTCTTCCTCGTCGTCGTCTTCGTGCTCTTCTGGGCGCTGGCGCGCTACAAGACGATGCGCCTGGTGCTGCTGCTCGTCGCCAGCTACCTCTTCTACGCCAGCTGGAACCTCACCTACCTGGGCCTGATCGTCTTCTCGACGGCCGTGGACTACTTCATCGGCCTCGCCATGGCCTCCACCGAGGCCGAGCGCAAGCGCAAGGCGCTGCTGGTGCTGTCTCTGGGGATCAACCTGGGGATGCTCGCGGTCTTCAAGTACTACAACTTCTTCATCGACTCGATCGAGCGCAGCGTCGACTTCGTCGGCCAGGGCCCGGTCGCGCTGCCCCACCTCGACGTGCTGCTGCCGGTCGGGATCAGCTTCTACACCTTCCAGACCCTGAGCTACTCGATAGACCTCTACCGAAGGCGCATCGAGCCCTGCCGCAACCCCTTGAAGTTCTTCGTCTATGTGGCCTTCTTCCCGCAGCTCGTCGCCGGCCCGATCGTCCGCGCCGTCGAGTTCCTGCCGCAGCTTGACGAAGATCCGAAGGTCACCGCGGCCCAGGTCACCCAGGGCGGCCTGCTCATCATGATGGGCTTGATCAAGAAGGTCGCCATCGGCGATTACATCGCGCTCAACTTCGTCGATCGGGTCTTTGACACCCCCGAGATGTTCTCCGCGCTGGAGATCCTGATGGCCGTCTACGGCTACGGGATGCAGATCTATTGCGACTTCTCCGGCTACACGGACGTCGCCATCGGCTCCTCGCTGCTGATGGGTTTCACCCTGCCGGTGAACTTCAACCGGCCCTACAAGGCCGACTCGATCCAGGACTTCTGGCATCGGTGGCACATCACGCTCTCGACCTGGCTGCGCGACTACCTCTTCATCCCGCTCGGCGGCAGCCGGGGTTCCAACGCGATGATCTACCGCAACCTGCTGCTGACCATGCTGCTGGGCGGCCTCTGGCACGGGGCCTCCTGGCACTTCGTGATGTGGGGCGCGGCCCACGGCCTGATGCTGGCGTTGACGAGGGCCTGGAAGACGTTCCGCACCAGCCAGGGCATCGACGTCGAGGCGTGGCCGTGGTACAGGCCGCTGATGGTCTTCCTGACCTTCCAGTTCGTCTCCTTCACCTGGATCCTGTTCCGCTGCGAGGACATGGACAAGGTGATGGCGGTGATGGAGCGGCTCGGGACGATGACGACCGGCGCCGGGAACCTGACGGCGATGGTGATGCTCCTGCTCTGGGGCAGCTACGCGTGGCACATGACCCCGAACGCTTGGCGCGACAGGGCGATGGTCATCTTCAACAAGCTCCCGGTCCCGGTGCAGGTGGCCGTCTTTGTTGGAATCGTCGTGGTGCTCCAGCGGGTTGCGGAGACGGACGTGGTGCCATTCATCTACTTCCAGTTCTGAGGGTTTGAGCGTCGAGGCGGCGATGAGCGAGAGAGCGGATCAAGTGGGGGTAGCGTCGGGCGAGGTCTTTGAGGGCCCCAGGGTGCTGTGGTCCAGGCCAGGGCAGATCGTGCTGGGTTTTGCGGCGGCGATGATCGGGGTCTGGCTTGTCCAGGACGTGATCCTGGGCCAGGACGACGCCAGCGCCGAGCCCGTCGTCCGGGCCGCCATGCCCACCGACATCGATCGCATCCTGGCCGAGGCCGATCTGGACACGGCCGGAGGCGGCGGCACGGTCGGCGGCCCCAAGGAGAGCGGACAGGAGCCCGGCCTCGTCAACCTCTTCAAGACCCTCGTCGGCGCCGACGGCTCGCCCGAGGGGGGCGAGGCCCAGGAGGCCGGACAGGCCACCCCGGCGCAGCTCGCCGAGATCCCTCCGGCCAGCGAGGGGGTGACGCCCGAGGCGTCGACGCCGGGCGTCGGCGAGGGGCAGCCCTCCGGTGTGGGGAAGGCCGACGCGGGCTCGCCCTCCGGCGCGGGGCAGGCGGGCGTCGAGCCCGTGGCCGAGGCGCCCGTGGGCGAGCAGCGGACCCAGGCCCCGGCGGCCCGCGCGACGCAGGAGGGCCGCAAGGTCGTCCGGATCGAGGACCCCAACGGCGCGATGAAGCCCTTCTACGAAGCGCTGCGGCGCACGGAGCAGAAGAAGGGCACCACGCGGGTGCTCCATTGGGGCGACTCGGTGATCGTGGCCGACATGGTGACCTCGACGGTCCGGCGCAAGCTCCAGGAGCGCTTCGGCGACAGCGGCCACGGCTTCATGCTCGTCTCGATCCCCTGGGAGTATTACATCCACCAGCAGGTCGAGCACGCCGCCTCGGACAACTGGCGCGACACCCTCATCACCCACGGCGTCCTGAAGGACAAGCAGTACGGGATCGGCGGCGTGGTCACCACCGGGCACTCCAAGGGCGCCTGGGCCACCTTCGGCACCGTCGACAAGGGCAAGACGGGTCGTAACCTGTCGAAATTCCAGGTCTTTTACGGCACCTCTCCCGATGGCGGCGAGGTGCTCATTCAGGTCGACGGCCAGGACAAGGCGACCTTCAGCACGCGGGGGGAGGGCCTGACCGACAAGCTCCACACGGTGACCTTCCCCGACGGCCCGCACGACATCCGGCTCCAGTCCAACGGCGGCGGCCCCGTGCGGCTCTACGGCGTCGTCCTTGAGCGCGAGACCCCCGGCGTCGTCTACGACTGCCTGGGGGTCACCGGCAGCCGCGCCTCGACCTTCATCCGCTTCGACGTGCCGCACTTCGAGCGCCAGCTCGCCCAGCGCAACCCCGACCTGATGATCGTCATGACCGGCTCGAACCAGAGCAAGTTCAAGGGCATGGACATGGCCCAGTACGAGCAGGAGTACACGACCATGGTCAAGCAGATCCGCAAGGCCCGGCCCAACAGCACCTGCCTCGTCGCCAGCGCCCCCGACCGCGCCGAAAAGACCAACGGCCAGCTCACCACCTCGCCGCTGATCCCCAAGATCGTCGCCATCCAGCACAAGGTCGCGCTGGCCAACGGCTGCGCCTTCTGGAACACCTACGAGGCCATGGGCGGCCAGAACGCCATGCTGGCCTGGCATCGCCACAGGCCGCGGCTGGCCTCGGGCGACTACACCCACCTGACGATGGCCGGCGGCGAGGTCCTCGGGGCGCTCCTCTACGAGGCCCTCATGGCCGGCTACTGACGCAAGGAGGCCCTCGATGCGCCCGCAGCTCCTCGCCCTGGCCGCGCTGACGGCGGCCTCCTGCGCCGCCAACGACCCCGTCAAGGTCGTCATGGCCAGCCCGGACGTCGATCCGAAGACCGGCCGCCCGATCTCCACCCCCAGGATCTCGCCCGCGCTCGCCGTCGAGATGATCCCCATCCCCGCCGGCCCCTTCTCCCGCGGCACCCCCGACGGCCAGGGCGACACCGGCGAGCAGCCTCGGCGGCGACTCTTCATCAGCGCCTTCGAGATCGACCGCCTCGAGGTCACCGTGGCCGACTACCGCCGCTGCGTCGAGGCGGGCCGCTGCACCGTGCCCGACAAGGAGGGCCTGTCCTGCGGCGGCGACGAGATGAACTGGACCTACGAAGACCGGCGCGATCACCCCGTCAACTGCGTCTCCATCCTCCAGGCCCGCGATTACTGCGCCTGGCTCGGCAAGCGCCTGCCCACCAAGGCCGAGTGGGAGAAGGCCGCGCGCGGCGACAAGGACGACCGCGAGTACCCCTGGTCGCCGAGCCTCGCGCCCGCCTGCGATCTGGCCTGCATGCAAGATGATGATCTGGGCTGCGGCGAGCGCCCCTCCACCTGCCCCGTCGGCGCCCACCCCCGAGGCGCCAGCCCCTATGGCGTCCTCGACATGGCCGGCAATGTCTGGGAGTGGGTGTCGGACTACTACGCCGAGGACTACTTCGCCCAGGCCGTCGAGCGCGACCCCCAGGGGCCAGCGCAGACCTCCAGCCGCGTCGTGCGCGGCGGCAGCTACGACGACGTCGCCCTCTACCAGCGGCTCGCCTATCGCTTCGATCTCGAAGAGCCCGACACCTTCGCCTACACCTACATCGGCTTCCGCTGCGCCCGCTGACGGCCTCCGGGCCGCTCCAGATCGCCGCCGAGGGGGCTGCCCAGAGGGTCGAGGGGGGCTATCGCGGGATGCCGGCGGCGTTCGGGGGGCCGAGCAGGGCGATCTCGTGGGCGCTCATGGGGTAGTTGCGCACCTGGATGCTGGCCACATAGCCGGGCCAGAGTTCGCCGTCGTTGTCGTTGTCGGCGAAGAGCAGGGCGACGGTATCCATGGCCCAGCGGGCGTCGATCTCCGCGCTGGGGCCCCCCTGATCCTGCGCGCCGACGAGGACGCCGTCGATGTACTTGAAGATGTTGTCGCGGTCGCGCGGGGCCGTCAGATCGACCACCAGCGCGATCCGGGTCCAGCGTCCCGCCGCGATCTCCCCGTCGTAGGCGTCCGAGATGCCGAGGCCGCGGTTGGGGCCGATGAAGAAGTCCGCGTCGTCGTCGTTGTTCAGGCTGGTCTGGAGGATGGCCCGATAGGCGGCCTCGGGCTCGGTGGCGTAGAAGAGATCCATGATCAGCGTGTACTGGTTGCTGCGGCGCCCGTTGCCGTTGGCGCCGACCCTGTGGGTCATCCGGTAGCCCGTCCGGTTGGACGTCCCGGTGAAGTGCATCACCGCCGCAGGGCCGTCGGCCATGTCGGGGATGCCAAAGCTGGCGGTGGCGCCGAACTCGGTGGCGTTCTCGGTGGTGGCGTCGTTGTAGTAGGCCAGATCGGCGCCAACCGTGGCCCTCAGGCCGTCGTTGAAGTCCCACTGGCCGGTGACGCCCGTCGGGCTGTCGGGTGTCACGCACTCCCCGCTCTGGCACACAAGCCCGCTCCGGCAGCCCTCCTCCACCCTGCACCGCTCGCCCTCGGCCGACACGCACCGGCCCAGATCGCAGACCTCGCCTCTCTGGCAGCCCTCGGCGTCGTCGTCAATCTGGCTGTCGCAGTCGTTGTCGCGGCCGTCGCAGATCTCGGCGCTCTCGGGCTTGAGGGAGGGGTCCTGGTCGTCGCAGTCGCCCCCGCGGTCGACGTGGCCGAGGGGTGGCTGGCAGACCCGCGTGGCGCCAGCGTCCTGGCCCCAGCCGTCCCGATCGGCGTCCGGGTACCACGCTGACAGGCCGATCGCGTTGTCGTCCTGGCTGTCAAAGAGGCCGTCGCAGTCGTTGTCGCGCCCGTCGCAGACCTCGTCGGCGTCCGGCGAGGTGGCCGAGTTGGCGTCGTCGCAGTCGCCGGGCCTGTCGACGGCGCCTTCGGGGCGCTCGCAGGCCTGGATGGGCTGCGCCTGGTCGCCCCAGCCGTCCTCGTCGGCGTCGACGAACCAGACGAGCGGCGGATCGCAGTCGAAGGGCGGATCCTCGGGCTCGGGGGTGGGATCGGGGCTCGGCTCGGCGATCGGCTCAGGCTCGGCAGAGGGCTCGGGGGCAGGTCCGGGGTCGGGATCGGGGCCTGGGGCGCCGTCGATCTGGGCGCAATAGCCCCTCTGGCAGAGTTGATCTTCGGGGCAGTCGGTGTCGGTGTCGCATTGGCGCGCGGTCAGAGGCGCGGGTTCAAAGAGGCAGCCGGCCTCCAGCGCGAGCACAACTCCGAGGATCATCCATCGACGCACAGCACCACCCTCCATCGCTGGGGCGATCATAGCACGGCGGGGGCAGAAGTGCATGGGCGGCTCGCGGTATGACGTCTTGTCTCGGATCTTCAGTTGGGCGCAGCGTTTTTGAGGAGGGCGAGCGGATCGGAGGGGCTGCGCAGGTTGCAGCGGCGGTGGTCAATCGCGGCGGATCGTGCGCACTGCCGGGATGGGGATCTCGGGCGCCTGGGTGTCGACGGGGAGATCGGCGGAAGGATCGGCGGGGAGATCGGTGGAAGGATCGGCGAGGCGATCGGCGTGGGGATCGGTGGGGCGGTTGGAGTGGATCTCGTTCGGCTGGGCGATGGCCTTGTGGGCGTCGTAGGCGCGCATGGTGGCCTCGAAGATCATGTCGGCGATCAGGGCGTAGCCCTTGGAGGTCATGTGGACGCGATCTTTGTGGGCGAGCGGGGGGTTGGCGCGGGCCCAGGTGTCGATGGTGCCGGCGCCGCCGATGGCCTCGTAGGTGTTGAAGAAGGCGCAGCCGGACTGGTCGGCGGCGGCGCGCAGGGCCTCGATGATGTCGAGGAGCTTCTGGGGGGTGTCCCAGACGGCGGGATCGGAGGGGTCGTTGGCGGCGCGCTTGACGGCGGAGTCCATGACGTCGAGGCGGATCTGGGTGCCGTCGAAGATGAGGGCCTGATCGGGCGGGCCGAGGATGAGGCAGGAGGAGCTCGGGGAGGCGTCCTTGAAGTCCTTCATGACCTTGACGACCTGGGCGGTGTACTGGGCGAAGTCGAGGTTGTCGCCGACCTCGTTGGAGCCGTAGGCGGTGACGATCAGGTCGTGGCCTCGGTGGGTCAGGTGCGACTGCCAGAGCGGGATGTTCCAGTATGTCGGCATGGAGTGGCGGGCGCCGTTGATGCCGACGGAGTCGTAGACGACGCCGGCGGCGTCGCGCTCAAGCGCCGTGCCGAAGAGGCGCAGCTCGCCGCCGCCTGCGGCGCGGATCTCGAGGCGGTGTGGGCCGTCGGGGGCTCGGAGGGTGTGGTAGCCGGGCCCGGTGGCGCGGGCGCGGGTGTTGATCGTCCCGGCGGGGCGGCCGTCGAGGCTCAGGGACATGCGGGCGCCGTTGGGCTGCTTGAGGTAGAAGATCTCGAAGGAGGAGACCTTGTCGCCGACGGGGCCGTCGTCTTCGGTGGCGACCCAGACGGAGGCGTCGCGGCGGGTGGTGCGCATCGAGACGCCGCCGAGGCCGAGCAGGCCGTCGGTGCCGGTGTCGCGGACGCGGATGCGGTCGGCGCTCCAGTCGCGGGTGCGGCTGTCGCCGAAGTCGACGTCCATGTGGTGGTAGGTCCGCCAGGGCTTGCCGGGCAGGATGAAGCCGTGTCCGCCGTCGCCGAAGCGGCCCTGGTAGTGTCGGCGAAGCACGCCGGTGAGCATGTCGGAGGCGATGTGTGAGTCGCCGTAGTGGACGGCGCGGGCTTTGAGCATCGGCTCGCCGGCCTCGATGCGGGCGAGCTTGTCGAAGAAGGCGGCGAGGTGCTGGGGGTTCTCAAGCTGCCTGGGGTCGCCGGGCTTGCTGGTTCTGGGCTTGTTGACCCCGTCGTCCATGGGCAGGGGGACCAGGGGCGCGTTGGGGCGGACGCTGGCGGTGTGGGTCAGGGGGCCGCTGGCGGACTCCCCGCGGGGCTTGGGGGTCGAGGGGCTGCAAGAACTGGCCAGCAAGAAGGGCGAGAGCAGGGCCAGGGTTGCCAGCGCGGTCTGCCGCGCGGGGTTGATCCGAGGAGGCATGACAGATCCCTTGTCCTTGGCCTTGGCGCGCCTGCAGGCGCCATCGGCCCGACCTGACTCTCGCAACACCGTCGGGTCGGTGCGTCTTCCTTGACGCCGCTTGTGTTGTCGGGGCGAGCGGCCTGGGCAGGCCGCGGGCCGCGTCACCCCATGTCCCCCACGCTCCAACCGAGCGCAATGACATAGTAGTAAAGCACGATCCTGGGGATGCGGTGCAAGGTCGTCAGGAAGAAACTCCGAAAGGGCATGGCGAAGGCGCCGGCGGCCATGCAGATGATGGAGAAGGGGATGGGGGTCCAGGCGGCCACGGCCACGGCGGCCACGCCCCAGCGGGCGAAGGCGGCCTGCCCGCGCGCCTTGAAGCGCTCGACGAGGCGGCCCAGGAGCGGGAAGCGATCCAGGCGACGCCCGATGAGCCAGGCCAGGTTGCCCCCCAGGATGCTCGCGGCGCAGGCCACGGTCAGGACCGGCAGCGTGGGGCTGTTGGCCGTTACGGCGGCCATCAGGTAGGTGTCGACGGGGATGGGGATGCCCAGGGAGTCGCTCAAGGTCGTCCCGATGAACATCCCCAACAGCCCGTACTTGTTGAAAAATTCAACGCTGATCGACTCCAGCGGCGCCTTGAGGGTGGAGGCCAGCACGGCCATGATCCCGAAGAGGGCCGCCAGCCCCAGGAGCGTCCGCAGCGCCAGCGTCCCGGCGCCGGGTTGCTTCTCCTCGCCAGGGATCGGGTCGCCCTCGGGCTCGACAGGTCCATCACCGGAGGTGTCCCTTGCGCTTGTCACGGGGGTCGAGGTGAGGGTCATGAGGCTCAGTGACTCGGGGTTCAGGGAGGAGAGGCGCGGCTTCGCCCGCAGGCCCTCATGCTAACCGGGGGGGGTGGAATTGCAAGGCGATTGAGCGTCACCGACGAACTGGGACAGGTTCGCTCGGTGAAGGTACCGCCGCCCCAGAAGTCACGATCATACCGACGGCGTCTCGCCCCAGGCTCGCGCCCGGGGCTACAGATCAGGGATGCCCCTGCGGGGCTGGCGAGGGGGCGTCAATCTGCCCGGCGGCGTGGCCCTGGACACCAAGACCCTCAACCCATCGCGTCCCTTGTGGCTTGTGACAGGGCGCTGCGCAGGCATTCACGCTGTCGAGAGCCCCGAAGGGGCGTGCCTTCGTCTGTAGCCCCAGGCGCGAGCCTGGGGCGGCGTCGCAGCCTGAGCGCGGCGGTGAGGGAGAGGATCAGGACGAGGAGGGGCGAGGGGGAGGTGGCGGGGTGGCTGGGGGTGGTGGCGCAGGTGGTGGAGCCCTGGGGGGAGGCGGGGGTGGGCAGGACGTCGTCGGTGGGGTCGAGCATGTTGCGGCCGAGGCCGATCTCGGCGCCGTCGGGCAGGGAGCCGTTGTCGGAGTCGGGGTCTGCGGCGTTGACGAGGCCGTCGTAATCGGAGTCCTCGTTCCAGCCGGGTTCGGCGCCGTCGCTGATGCCGTCGGTGTCGGTGTCGACTTCGAGGGGGTTGGTGCCGAAGCGGCGCTCCTCGCCGTCGGAGAGGTGATCGCCGTCGGTGTCCCAGAGGATGGGGTCGCTGCCCTCTTCGATCTCGGGGCCGTCGGGCAGGCCATCGAGGTCGGTGTCGGGGTTGTCGACGCGGGTGCCGGCGAGGCGCTCCTGGGCTTGTGTGAGGCCGTCGCCGTCGAGGTCGTCGTCGCAGGCATTGCCGAGCTCGTCGCGGTCGAGGTCGATCTGGGCGGGGTTGGGGACGGAGGGGCAGTTGTCGCGGGCGTCGCTGATGCCGTCGCCGTCGGCGTCGGGCTCGCAGATGTCGCCGACGCCGTTGTTGTCGGTGTCCTCCTGTCGGGGGTTGAAGACGAGGGGGCAGTTGTCGCGCTCGTTGTCGAAGAAGTCGCCGTCGCGGTCGCGGTCGCAGGCGTCGCCGACGGCGTCGTTGTCGGTGTTGAGCTGGTCGGGGTTGGGGTCGTCGGGGCAGTTGTCGACGTGGTCGGGGACGGCGTCGAGGTCGCGGTCCTGCTCGCAGGCGTCGCCGAGGTCGTTGTTGTTCAGGTCGGCCTGATCGGGGTTGGGGACGGTCTGGCAGTTGTCGAGGGGGTCGGTGACGCCGTCGTCGTCGTCGTCGGTGTCGCAGAGATCGCCGAGGTCGTCGCCGTCGGTGTCGCTCTGGGGTGGGTTGTGGATGTTGGGGCAGTTGTCGCGGCTGTTGGGGTGCCCGTCGCCGTCGATGTCTCGGTCGCAGGTGTCGCCGACGCCGTCGCCGTCGCGGTCGCGCTGGTCGCGGTTGAAGGCCCAGGGGCAGTTGTCGGCGGTGTTCAGGACGCCGTCGTTGTCCCAGTCCTCGTCGCAGGCGTCGCCCTGGCCGTCGCCGTCGTTGTCGCCCTGGTCGTCGTTGGGTCGGCGCGGGCAGTTGTCGGCGTCGTTGGGGTGTGCGTCGCCGTCGATGTCGGGGTCGCAGGCGTCGCCGAGGCCGTTGTTGTCGAGGTCGAGCTGATCGGGGTTGTGGGCCTCGGGGCAGTTGTCGAAGGTGGAGCCGATGCCGTCCGTGTCGGGGTCGCCGCCGCAGAAGGGGTCGGCGGGGCCGAGGACCTGGATCTCGACCTCGTCGATGTCCGACTGCCCCTCGTTGTCGGTGACGGTCAGGCGCGCGCGGTAGATGCCGCTGGTGACAAAGAGGTGGTCGGCCACGGGGGTGTCGGCGTCAGCGTCGTCGTCGTTGCCTCCGAGGCTGTCGGTGTTTCGCCCCAGGTCCAGGTCCCATTGCCACTGGACGATCCCCGCGCCGTCGAGATCGGGGTCGAAGCTGGCGCTGCCGTCGAGGCTGAAGGGCTGGCGCGAGCAGGTCCGGCGTCGGGGTCCGGCCTCGGCCACGGGGGGGTGGAGGGTGGCGTTGGTCATGGGGGGCAGGATGTAGGGTCCGCAGCAGGCCGCTGGCTCGGAGCCCTGGGAGATGGCGATGAAGGGCGCGCTGGCCTCGATGCGGACGATCTGCTCGGCGGCGATCTCGATGGCGGCTCTGTAGGGGCCGGCGCCGCGCCAGTTGCGCGGGGCCAGCTGCGTGGGGCGGCCCAGCGTGTCCACGGAGACCAGGGCCTCGACGCTCAAGTCCGGGGCGCTCAGGCTCAGCAGGTGCATCAGCCCCGGCTCGGCCACGGTCCAGGCGGCGTGGCGGCCAGGGGCGATGGGGTGGGACTGGACGAGGGCCCCGCGCCGGGGCAGGGCCTCGAAGGCGCCGGTCAGGACGGCGACAGGGCGAGAGGCGCGGATCTCGATCAGGTCGCGGTCGATAGGGGAGTTGGAGAGCACGACCGAGAGGCCGTCGAGCAGCTGGCCGGGGGGCTGGACGGTGGAGAAGATCTGCCCGCGCGACAGCCGCAAGGTGTGGCTGTCGTCGCCGTCGGTCCAGTCGACGATCTCGACCTCGGTGTCGTCGTGCAGCGGGATGATCGTCATCGAGGACTGGACGGCCAGGAGGGCGCCGGAGAGGACCCCGAGGGCGTCCTCGCCGGGTTCGGCGCTGGCCGGGGCGGTGATCCAGCCGGTGCGGCCGTCGAATGCGGAGACGATCTGGACGACGGCCTGGTGGCTGGAGAGGATCTCGATCTGATCGTCGTCCAGGTCGGTGACGAGGAAGGTGACGAAGCGCCGATGGGAGGCCAGGGCGTCCTGCGCGGTCAGGAGGCGGGAGTCGTCGCCGTCGCTCAGGTCGACGATCTCGATGGCGACGTCGGCCAGCGCGGTGGCGCCGGTCAGCGGGACGGTGATGAGCAGGTCGCCGTCGGCCCAGGTGACGAAGTGGTCGCTGGAGAAGCGGCCTTCGGCGTCGGAGACGAAGCCGGACCAGCCGCCGGTCGAGCGCAGCGAGGGCAGGGTCCCGGCGACGACCTGGACGGGGGCGCTGGAGACGACCGAGACGACGTCCGGCAGCAGCCCGACGCGGTGGATGTCCCCGCTCTGGCGCAGGTCGAACTGCGTCAGGGTGCCGTTGGTGGTCAGATCCACGAGGCGGACGTGGGTGTCGGGGGTGTGGGCCAGGACGCGCAGCTCGGAGGCGGTGTAGGTGACGAGGCGGAGCTCGTCTGCTGCGGCCTCCGGGGGGGAGGCCAGGGCGATGAGGGCGACGAGGGATATCGTCGCCAAGGAGAGGTGGGGGGGGTTTGCCGGTGGTCTTGTCATCGGCCTTGCTGGAGGTGCGTGGTTGGCCGCGGTGAAGACGCCGCCTGGCCTGAGGGAGATCCTAGTGGGCCGGACGGAAGATGCAAGCCCTTCGTCGGCGCGGGGATCAAGGCCCTTTTCAGGCCGACGCCTTTGGGGTAGGTTGTGCGACTGACTGACGCATCAGCGCGATGGCGGGGCGCCGTCGGGCGCTGGGATGGGTGACGGTGGGGTGAGGATGAGCCAGACGAACCGGGACGACGCCAAGGCCGACAGGGCCGCCGCGATCAAGCAGGCCGCCGTGGAGGTCTTCGCCGAGCACGGCTACCACGCGGCCAAGGTGTCGATGATCGTGCATCGGGTGGGGGTGGCGCAGGGCACCTTCTACCTCTATTACAAGAGCAAGCAGGAGATCTTCGACGAGATCCTGGGCGACTTCCTGGGGCTCTTTCAGGACTCGGTGGTGACCTGGGAGGTGGGCAGCTTTGAGACCGTGGAGGCGCTCAGGGCGGGGTTGATGTCGCTGGGTGAGACGCTCTTGAGGGTGCTGGTGGAGAACCGGGATCTGACGCGGATCTTCTTCATGGAGTCGCTCAACAGCCTGCCGGAGTTCAAGGCGCGGATAGACGCCTTCTATCGGGATCTGGCCGACGTGATGACGGGGATCAACCGGATCAACCATCAGCTGGGGCTGCTGCGGGATCAGGACTTCCAGGTGCTGGCCTACTGCACGATGGGGATGGTCGAGCGCAACATCCAGCAGACGATCGTGCTGCCGGACGAGCCGCCGACGATGGAGGAGATGAGGGTGATCGTCGAGACGATCGTCGATCTCTTCCTCTACGGCGCGAGCGCGGCTCAGAAGAGGTAGACGGAGAGGCCGAGGGTGGCGCTCAGGTGGTATTGCCACTCGGAGATAAAGACGGCCGAGCGGACCCGCAGGCCCTCCAGGACGAACTCGCCGCGATCGCGCGTGGCCTCGGGGGTGCCCGGGTTGAAGCCGCCGCGCACCTGAAGCGGGACGCGCAGATCGACGCCATCGAAGGGCAGCTTGAACTCCACGCCGAAGCCGGCGATGAGCAGGGCGTAGTTGCCGGCCTGCCCGCCGATGAGGGTGGCGGTCGAGGGCAGCACGGGGTCGGTGGCGACGGTCAGGGACTGGGGCAGGACGATCTCGACGCCGAGGCTGAGCTGGGGCTGGACCCAGCGGCCGGGGTAGACGCCCTTGAGCAGCAAGGGCCAGTGCAGCGAGGTCTGCCCGATGGTGATCTTGACGAGGTTGACGAAGCCGCTGCCTTGATCCTCGCTCAAGAAGAGGCCCGTCTCAAAGCCCAGGACTTCCTTGTAGCGGATCTCGGCCAGGGCGCCGAGGCCGGCTCCGGCGCCGCCGAAGCCGGGGTAGACCAGCTCGATGGGGTCGCCGGGCGCGATGCCCATGTCGTCGGGCCTGTCCAAGAAGCTGCCGACGAGCTGGCCGGCGAGCCCGACGCCGATGGAGATGTCCTCGAGGTCATCGGCGGCCTGGGCCGGGGCGGCCAGCGCCAGCGCGGCCAGCGCCAGCGCCAGGGCGGGCAGGGGTGCGGATCGACCGGGATCGTTCATCCAAGGGCCTCCAGCGCGCCGTGTTGGGGTGTGGGTCATGTGGCCCGAGGGCGGGATCGGCGCCGGCTCCGAGGTGCCATCCTAGCACGGCGCGTCGTGGCGCGCGACGTGTGACTTGACAAGTGCGGTGCCAGGCGGCATACCTCTTGGCCCTGTCGCGGCGCGCCCGGATGGTCATGTGTTGATCGGCGCGGCCGCCCAAGGTGAGAGATGATGAGCCTGGGTCGCCTGGCCTGGATGGATGAAGGAGTCGAATTATGTCGCGCACTTGCAAGTTGACCGGGAAGAGGCGCCTGGCGGGCTTCACCATCTCCCACGCCCACAACAAGACCCGCAAGTTCCAGCAGCCCAACCTCCAGTGGAAGCGGGTCTACATCCCCGAGGAGAGCCGCTTCGTGCGGATCAGGGTCTCGACGCGGGCGCTGCGCACCATCACGCGCAAGGGCCTGCTCAAGTACCTTCAGGACGAGAACCTGACGCTCCGCGATCTGACCTGAGAGACGCGCCGCCCTCCACCGCGCGATCTTGAGCCTGACGCCTTGAGCCGCTCCCCTTTCGGGGGTTGAGCGCGGCGCTCTGGCTTGCGCGGCCCCCCAAATTACATTATGGCTCTGTGCTCTCAATGAGAGTCGTCTTGGTGGGGCGCGTGGGGGGTCTATGGCCGCCGCGAGTGGCGAGTTGGTGGGCGTCGGCAAGATCGTGGCGGGTCGCTACGCGATCTTGCGGCCGCTGGGGCGCGGCGGCGTCGGCCGCGTGTGGCTGGCCGAGGATCTCCAGCGGGACCGTCGGCTGGTGGCCTTCAAGAGCGCGCCGCCTTCGGTCGTCGGCGAGGTCGACGCCCGCGCGGCGAGCCTGAAGCAGGAGTTCAGGGTGCTGACGCGGCTGCGGCACCCGCACCTCGTTCGAGTCTACGAGATCGGCGCTCTGGAGGGCGGCGCGCGCTACCTGACGGAGGAGTACGTCGAGGGAGAGACGCTCGACAACCTCATCGGCCACTTCCCCGCCGAGCACCTGGAGGTCTTGTGCGCGCAGCTCTTGCAGGCGCTGGACTACCTGGAGCGCAAGGGGGTGCTGCACCGGGACATCAAGCCGAGCAATGCGGTGGTGCAATGGCGCCTGTCGGGGACGAGCGAGTCGGTGCAGCCGGAGGTCAAGCTGCTGGACTTCGGTCTGGCGCACACGGCGCAGGGGGACTCGGGGCTCAAGGGCGGGACGCGGCGCTTCATGGCGCCGGAGGTGCAGCTTGGGATGGCCGCCGACGCGCTGAGCGAGCTCTACAGCCTCGGGGCGACGCTCTATTGCATGGTCAGCGGGGAGCCGCCGATGGAGGTGCCAGACATGGCCTCGCTGCTGTCGGCGCCGGTGGTGGATCTGTCGTCCTTCCCGGTGCCGTCCGGGGTGCGGGGGGTGCTCAAGCGGCTGCTGTCGGTGTCGCGCTCTGGGCGCTTCGCCAGCGCCCGCGAGGCGCTTGAGGAGCTGGTCTACCGGTCAGGCGGGAGGCTGGGCGAGGAGGTCTTGAGGGAGTCGCCGACGCAACTGGATGATGGTGCGCTGGTGGGGCGGCGCGAGCTGCTCGACGAGATGCTGGCGCGCTGCCGCGCAGGGGAGGCGGCGCGGTGGGTGCTGGTCGGCCCTGCGGGCTTTGGGAAGCGTCGGCTGGCGCGGGAGTTCGAGATCCAGGCGCAGCTGATGGAGCGGTCGACCTTCAGGATCGAGGTGTCGCCGGGCAACCCGCCCTATCAGATCCCGGTGGCGCTGATCGATCAGCTGGAGGGTCGGCGGCTGGGGCGAACCAAGGCGCCCAGGGTCGAGAAGGCGGCCCCATGGCAGGAGAGGCGGCGCGGCTCTGCGCTCTCGTCGACGAGCGAGGCCTTCGAGCCGATGCTGCTGCGTCGGCTGGAGGAGGCGTCGAGGTTCGACACGCTGCCCGTGGTGCTCATCGAGGACGTGGATCTGGCCGATCCTTACAGCCTCGGGATCCTCGCGCGGTGGTGCAAGGGTCCGGCGGCCTTCTGTCTGGTGGCGACGGCCCAGGCGATCCCGGCGGCGATGCGGGAGGCGGTCGATGCGGTGGAGATCCGGCCCTTGAGCCGAGGGGAGGTGAAGGGCTTCCTGGAGGATCGCTTCGGGGCGGTGGAGGTGCCGGAGGCGGTGCTGGAGCGGCTGGCGGAGATCTCGGGCGGGTCGCCGGCGAACCTCCGCTCGGTGTGCGTGGAGCTGTTGCGGCGAGGCCTGCTGCGGAGCCGTCGCGCGGACGTGTGGACGCTCAGGGCGCTGCCGGAGGACTTCGCGGTGGAGGCGGAGCGGGCCTTCGAAGAGGGCCTGGACGGCTTGAGCGTGGCGGGCATGAGGGTGCTGGAGTCTCTGGCCTTGCTGGAGCGGCCCGTGTCTGAGGGGTGGATGTGCGATCTGCTCGACAGGCTGCGCGAAGACTGGGAGATGAAGGAGTCTCTGGTGGAGGAGGGGCGGCAGGCGGAGCTCTTTCGGGATCTGGAGCTGCGCTCCTACCTGCGCATCGAGCGGGAGGGCGGCCGGGTGTCGTTGAGGCCGCCGGGCGAGCGGCTGCTCAAGACGATCAAGGCGCGCCTGCCGGAGGCGCGGCTGGCGCAGCTGCACCGGGTCATCGGCGAGCGCCTGGCGGTGGACTGGGCGCGCGAGGGGGTGGTCGGCGCCCGCGAGGTGGCCTACCACCTTCAGCGGGGGGAGGATCAGGAGCAGGCCCGTGGGTTTGAGCTTGTGGCGGCGCTGGAGGCGATCGAGGTGGGGGCCATCGACAGGGCCTTCGATCACCTGAGCTACTCGCTCAAGGCGCGATCGCACGGGGTCGAGCGGGCCTATGTGCGCCTGCTCGAAGGGATCCTCGCCATGCGCCAGGTGGATCGGGAGCGGGCGAGGACGGCCTTCATCGAGGCGGTCCAGCTGGGTCAGGGGAGTTACGTCGGGGCGCTGGCGCACGTCCACCTGGCGCGGCTGGCCCTGGATCGCGGTCAGGTCGAGGCGGCCCAGGAGGTGATGAGGACGCTGGCGAGGCGCTGGCCGGGGCTCTCGTCGACCTACCTCATCGAGCGGCTCAGGGGGACCTTCGCCCAGACGCTGATGCAGTATGAGGCGGCGGTGCTGGCCTACGCGCGCTGCGGCGAGATCGCGGCGGAGTGGGGTTGGCGCGAGGGGGTGCTGGAGGCGCAGCTGGAGCGCGGGTCGTGCTTGCTGGCGATGGGCGAAGTCGGGGCGGCCGAGCCCGTTTATGAGGCGCTGCTCAGCGTGATCCGGGCGAGCGCAAGGCCGCCGGAGCTCGCCGGGGAGGTGTGGATCCAGTGGGGATGGTTGCACTACCTCAAGGGGCAGGAGGTTGCGGCGTGGCGCTACGTCGCGCGGGGCCTGGATCTGCTCAGGGAGGGCAATGCGCCGAGGGGTCGGGTGGAGGCGCTGGTGATGCTGGCGACGATGGAGATCGAGCAGGACAGGCCAGAGGACGCGCTGGGCCGCATCAACGAGGCGATAGAGTTTCGGCGCAAGGGTCGGGAGCGGGGTGAGCAGCTCATGCTCAGCGGGCTGCACCACCTGGCCAGGGTGGGGATGCGGCAAGACGTCGAGGCGTCGCTGGAGACGCTGGAGGCGCTCTACAGCCGGTCGAGGCCGATGGCGAACCCGCTCAAGCGGGCGCGGCTGGCGCTGCTGGTGGCCAGGGGCCACGCGATGGCGGGGGACAAGGCCAGGGCCATGGTCTTGATCGAGGAGGTGCTGAGGGAGGTGGCGTCGACGCCGACGGGGCGGCACATGCTGGGGGTGATGGCGAGGCGGATGCGCTCCTCGCTTACCGGATGAGTTTCTCTTTGAAATCCATGAGCTTGGACTTCATGTCCTCGGTGTTTCCGGAGCACTCGCCCAGGACGTGGGAGAGCTCTTCGAAGGTGACCTCGGGCTTCATCTCGCGCAGGGTCTTCTCGACGCGGATGCGGTCGAGGGTGGGCAGGGTCTGGGGGTCGATGCGGCGGAAGGTCTCGTAGACGTCGCGCAGGTCGGTGACGTAGTCCTGGATGAGCTGCATGTCGTTCTTGAGCTGGCTGACGACGTCGTTGAGCAGCTCGTAGGTGCTTGCGGCCTCGTCGCTCAGGGCGCCGGGGCGCGAGGTGCCGGCTCTGGAGGCCTCGCGCAGCTGCTGTCGGAGTTGATCGAGCTCGGCCTCGAGGCGCTGGTTGCCGGTCTTGAGTTCTTGAATGGCGAGGTCGCCGCTCTGGGCTCGGACGGCGTTGCGCAGGTCGGCCTCGAGCCCTTCGATGCGGCGCTGCATGGCGTCGCGCTCGGCGCGCAGGCGGGGGTCGCCCTCGGGGTCGTGGGCGGGGACGTGGGTGGTGGCGGTGTTTCGTTCGAGTTCCTCGACGAGGGCCTCGAGTTCGTCGATGCGGTTGCGCTGGTCGCGGTTGGTGCGCTTGAGGTCGTTGAGCTGAGCGCTGGAGGCGCCGCCGTAGCCGCTGTTGGCCATCTGGAGTTCGGCGCGGGCGGCCTCGAGGTCGCGCAGGAGGCGGGCGTTGTCGGCCTGGAGGCCGCGGGCCTCGTCGCTGTTGAGGCCGGCGCCGCTGGCGCTTTGCTGGCGCAGGGCCGCGTTGTCGCGCGTCAGGAGGTCGAGCTGTCGGCGGGCGGCCTCGAGATCGCGGGTGAGGCGGTCGAGGTCGTCGACGTTCTGGTCGGAGCCCTCGCGGTAGGCGGAGACCTCGGAGCGCAGGCGGTCGAGGTCGCGCTCGGCGTCGTTGAGGGAGGCCTCCTTGGCGTCGAGGACGAGGCGCAGGCGGTTGATCTCGTTCTGGAGGTCGGCGTTCTCGCTGCCCTCGTCGCTGACCATCTCGCGCAGGTTCTCCAGCTCGCTCTGGACGCGCTTGAGTTCGAACTCGTGGAGGTTGGCGCCGCGGTCCAGCTCGGCGATCTGGCGCTCGAGCTGGTTGATCTGGACCTTGAGGTTGGCGTTCTCCTCGATGAGGACGACGACCTGGTTGTTGCCGCGATCCTGGGCTTGCTCGATGAGGTTGAGCTTGTACTGCTGGTCCTCGATGACCTCGCGCTTGAGGCGCAGCTCGTCGCGGTAGGCTTCGAGCTGCTTGAGCTGGTCCTCGGCCTGGAGCTTGAGTTGATCGTAGCGCTCCTGGAAGGAGTCGATGACGACCTGCTTCTGGTTGAGGGATTTTTCGAGGTCGCGGGCGCGGTCCTCGGTCCTGCTGCGGGCCTCATCGAGCTCGCGGCGCAGGGCGTCGTTCTCGGCGGTGAGGGACTCGATGGTCTCTTCGAGGGCGGAGATTTTCAGGTCGATGCGGCTGGCCTGCTCGGCGGAGGGGGCGAGGGTCGGGCTCTGGGGCGCGATCTGGCCTGTGCCTGGGCCGGGATCGGCGGCGAAGGGGGGGCGCAGGTTGGAGGCGGCCAGGGTGGGGGGCTGATCGGGCTTCAGGGCGCTGATGGGGCCGCTGAAGGGGCCGCTGAAGGGGTTGCCGCTCAAGGGCAGGATGGTCTCGCCGACGTCCTGGGGCTCGTTGAAGCGGGGGAGTGCGGTGCTGGAGGCGGAGGAGGGCAGGCCGCGGTGCTCCTCCTGCGTGAAGAGGATCGTCAGCCGGCCGCAGTTGATCTCGTCGCCGTGCTGGATGCGCTGGTGGGTGACCTTGACGCCGTTGACGTAGGTGCCGTTGAAGCTGCCCAGGTCGCGGACCTCGAAGGTGCTCTGGTTGAAGGTGAACTCGCTGTGTCGCCGCGAGACGGAGCCGTCGGCGGTGCGGATCTGGCATTCGGTGCTGCGGCCGACGAGGATCTGGGGGGATTGGGGGTTGAGGTAGACCTGGCAGTCCTCGTTGGCGTCGTCCTGAAAGGTCAGCTTGCCGCGCAGCTGGACGCTCGGGGCGATCTGGGCGCCGCGCGGGCCGTCGTCGATGAGGAACTTGAGGGTGAAGCTGCCGCAGTGGATCTCGTCGCCGTCGATGAGGAGCTGCTGGTTGACGCGGCGGTTGTTGACGTAGGTGCCGCTGGAGCTGCCCTGGTCGGTCAGTTCGAAGCCCGCCGGGGTGAAGCGGACCATGCAATGGCGGCGCGAGACAGAGCCGTTCGACGTGCGGACAGCGCAGTCAGGGTGTCGGCCCACCGTGACATCGGGGTACTCGCGGCCGACATTGATGGTTTGCTCCTGGGAATCTTTGTCCCAGTAGATGAGCCTAGCCAATCAGACACCCCAGATCATCAGCCCATTGCCAGAGCGCGAGAGCGCCTCTCTGAGCGATATACCACAGAACCCGCGCGCGGGTCATGCATCGGACGCCGATCGGATCAAACTCTGGCTCAAGGGACTCTGAAGATGGCGCGGGAGCCCTTGAGGTCGCGGATGACCTCAAGGCGGGCCGGGATGCGCTCCTTGATCTCGGGGACGTGGGAGATGATGCCGACCAGCCGTCCGCCGAGGCGCAGGTCGTCGAGGGCCTGGAGGGCGAGATCCATGGCCTCGGCGTCGAGGCTGCCGAAGCCCTCGTCGATGAAGATCGCCTCGACGTGGATGCCGCCGGCGTAGGACTGGACCACGTCGGCCAGCCCCAGGGCCAGCGAGAGGGCGGCCAGGAAGCTCTCGCCGCCCGAGAGCGTGATGACATTGCGCTGGGTGCCCGTGTAGCTGTCCAGGACCTCCAACTCCAGGCCGCCGGCCGCGCGCGCGTCGTCCGGGCCGCTGGCGCGCCGGAGGTCGTAGCGCCGGCCGCTCATCACCCGGAGGCGGCGAGAGGCGCACTCGAGGACCTCGTCGAGCAGCGTCGTCAGGACGAAGCGCTGGAAGGTCATCCGCAGCTCATTGCGGCCCGTCGCCACCTGGGAGAGGCGGCCGACGACGGCGAAGCGCGCCTCCAGCACCTCGCGCTCGTCGTCCAGCGCCCTGAGCATGACGTGGCGATCGCGCATCTGCTCGACCCGCTCCCGCTGGGTCGTCTCGGCCTTGAGGGCGTCCTCGTGCAGCGCGCGGGCGGCCTCGTCGGCGATCTGAAGGGCGTCGAGGTCCGGGGGCGAGAGGTTGTCGGCGATCTGCCGGGCGCGCGCGGCCTCCCGCGAGGCCGCCTCGAGCTGGCCGTCATAGGCGTGGATCAGCCCGTCGAGCCGCGCGCGCTCGGCCTCGGGGCGGAGCGCGTCGCGCCACGCCGGCTCGCCCTCGAAGCCCTCGGCGGCCAGCCGCGCCGCGAAGAGGGCGCGGGCGTCTGCCGCCGAGGCGCTGGCCTGGTTCAGCGCGCCCTGCGCCGCGTCGCGCTCGGTCTGGGCCTGCGCGAAGCGCTCCTGGGCGTCCCGGGCGCATCGCCGGGCCTCGTCCAGCGCGAGGGTCATCGCCTCGATCTCGGCGGCGGCGGCCTCGATGGCGGCGTCGAGCGCCTCGGGCGATCGCAGCGAGGCCGGCACGTGGCGCTCTCTGTCCAGCACGACGGCGTGAGCCGCAGCGCGGCGCTCGACGGCGGCGGCCCGCTGGCCCTCGACGAGCTCCAGGTCAGCGCGCGAGCGCGCGATCCCGGCCTCGACGGCGCTGATCTCGGCGTCCAGGCCGGCCAGGCGGGCGGCGGCGGCCCGCGCCGCGTCGAGCAGCGCCCGGTC